>Ga0115031_1001074_pt1 | contig 20176 bp, 18 predicted proteins | sample Maine_Asex4_meta_FD_87301 | JGI IMG/M metagenome (GOLD analysis project Ga0115031, IMG submission 87301) | Marine algal microbial communities from Maine, USA - Maine_Asex4_metaG | ecosystem: Host-associated > Algae > Red algae > Unclassified | place: Maine, USA | collected 2015-01-05
GGCCGCTGCGAACAGCAACTTCCTGTGCAATCGCTGCACTGGCTTTATGATCTGCATGCTCATCCAGAGAACACGTGGTGTAGACGCACTCAACGCTGCTCTGTACACACCACTGGGAGATTTTTTCAATCGCTTGCTCAAAGTCATCGCCACAGGTGGGGGTCGCCCAGTCCTCACATCCCAGGTGACGTATGTCCGATTCGTTCCCACCCAGCGTGTTTATGGCATCAACCAGTTCACGTTGTCGCAGGTGCGCGAGCCGATGTCCGGGCCAGAGCCTCGACTGAGGGTGTGATCGACGCCCGTCCGTCATACAGATAACTGTTGCTCCGGTGGTGGCGAAGCAGGCAGCTAATAACGCGCCGCAGCCCAAGCTCTCGTCATCAGGATGCGGCGCAATGACAGCAATGGGTGCTGCGTGGTTTAGCGTCTGCAGGGAACTTGCAGTCAGACCACTAGCATCTACTGTCTGACGTATATTAGCCATCGATGAAACGGGCCAAGCGATGTGGGTAGTGCATTAATACCGTGCCCGCTCTTTGAGCGAAAGCGTCTCGCGCTACCTGCCTCATGTAAGTCGCCAGGTCTGCCGCCTGATGTCCAGGGCGGGAATCGTTAGAAAAAAAACTTAGACCCATTGAACGCTCAACTGAGGCAATGACAAGTTGACCCAAGTCCTCGGTCAGTAAACGAGCACATAATGACAATGCGACCATCGCCTCAACGTCGTGATCTCCGGTAGCTCTCTCAGCGACAATAGCCGCGTGTTCAACGAGCGATCTTGCTGCCAACGCCTGATACATAGGCGGTAACATCCGCTCAATTTGTGATGATGCGTCCGCTCGTCCAGCACGCTGTAGTTGCTGGCGAGTAGCATCAAGCAATCCAAAGCTAGCACCCAACTGTAACGCTGCTATGCGCCACACACCGGTCACCAGCCCCGGCTCTTGACCAAAGTCATCTGCATCTCCGACATGCTTAAATTCAGTAGCTTCTAACCCTGTGGTATTAAACGATCCCGAGCGGGTAGCACGCATGCCTCGCATGTTCCATGAGCTTAAGTCGTGTCTGTTGGAATCTCTAGCATCAACCAGGCACAACTGTGTCCGACCAGCGATGTCCGCTGTTACCAACGCGTGTGTAACCACACCCAGGCCCGACGTGTAATTCTTGACCCCGGAGAGACCAGTTGAGCACAAGCTGACCGGATCAGTTGAGTCGGCACCCCAGACACCCAGAATCATTTGCCCGAACGCAAGGGACTCCCTGATGAACTCTCTCAACGAGGGAGAACCGAGTCGAAGACAGAGCTGTAGTGCGTTCAGATGTCCTTCGACTAGGCGAGCCAATGACAGATCCAACTCCGATAACCACATTAACCTGTCAGACCAGACAACGGGGTTCAGAACGCCAGCGTCTGATAACTCACTGCCGTCAAGCCAATGAGCATGGCTTAAGATGAGCATGCACTGATGTACGGTAATAGGATCAGTGGCTGACAAAGGCAGTAATGGGCGAAGTTGTGCTTGCAGCTCCTTGTAGCATTCAGTTTCTCTAGGCTCGATAGCCAACGTCACATCACTGCTGCCTTTCAAACGATCAACTCCGGTTATCACTGCTTACGACACTCGATGATGCAAGTCAGAAGGCACAAACATAGCGCGTGCTCCACAGCGTGTGTTGTCGTGAACGCCAGTGTCAGGCAATTAGTGTCGCTTGTCTTTCGGAAGCCCTTTTTCAGCTTTCTTCTTACTACGCCACATCCACAGCGCGACCAAACCGAATGTCACCAACGCAAGCACCATAACAAAGTTAACTTCACCCATGATTATCTCCGATAAATGTAAGGAATATCCGCTCAACGCGACACTTTTTGTTGAGGGTTGATACAGAAGCTAAACCGCGATGGCGTCGGGCGCGAGCCAATGTAAAATTTTCTCTATTCGGACGATCATGCTGTATTAGCAGACGTTTTATTTGAACGGCGCCCAGACGTGCGTTTCCGGGCCGATGCAGGTTCGCGCGAACCATGTTTGTCCAGCACGCCCTCGGCTAACTCTTTTGTCTCAGCTGACCGACGAATAGCGTAGTAGTCAGCCTTTAAAGCGGCTGTCGCCTCGCTCCAATTAACTAACGGTTGTCTATGCGCGCTCATGGGATTTGCTTGATGAGATAGCAGAGTCTTGACCGGCACAACAGCAAGCTCAGGTATCCAACGAATGATGAAGCGAGCATCGGGATCATGATTAGCTATTTGTTTCGCGGGACTATAGACGCGAAGCGTGTTGGATACCCACGACACCTGACTGCACCTATAGCAAAGGTGACGGGCGGTGCATCGTCGCTAGTGGATAACGAGCCTGTGGTGCTGATAATAAGAGGCACCCTGCTGACTCATTTTAAAAAACGAATTCGGTTCTCACCCGAGGAATGTTTACGCCAAACTGCGAGAGGCTAATGTGATCGGATTGAGTGAGGTCTATGCGGTGGTCGTAGAGACCACAGGTAACATCTCAGTGCGCCATGGCACAAGTGCTAAACTGGTGAACCCATTGCTGCTGCAAGGCGTCGAAGGTGGTGCTGACGCATTGCAACGAGTAGGGCTGATGCGCTCGAGATAAACGGTACAGATAGTACGCGGTTTCACACTACCGTTATTTCGACGTCGTCTGGTCCACGCGCTCGGATTCCCATGTGGAGCGACCCTCAAGAAAATGTCCAAATGCTGCCCATCCCTGCACGTGATCACAGATCACCTTGACAACAATTAGAATAGGGACGGCCATCAGTGCGCCAGGCATTCCCCATAGCCAGCTCCAAATAGTGACACTAAGAAAGACAGCGACAATATTGAGCGATAGCCGATGACCGATTATATACGGTGTGATCAAACTGCCTTCAATCACCGAGCTACCGTAATAAGCCGCAGGTATTAATAAAGCCGCGCCAATACTATCCATAGAGGTCATAGCCACGAGTCCCACTGTTACCGCGCCAATGATGGCACCGATGAACGGCAGAAAGTTTAGGCACATGGCGACAACACCCCACATCACCGGGTTCGACATATTGAGCGCATACATAAGTAGCCCAACGACAAGACCCAAACATGCGTTGATGACTGTGATGGTCAGTAGGTATCGAGACACCTGGCTCTCCACGTCATACACGATGCGCAGAGCTTTCTTCTTCTCGCTCAGCACTGGCATAAGAGCAATAAGCTTTTCGTGAAACAGCGTGCCGGTTGACAAAACGAAGAGCGCCATGAAAAGCGCAATCGCAAACGTGGTGGCACTGGTCGCCAGCGTGGAGGCCGCTGAGGTGATAATACTGGGCTGTTCGACCACGACCGTGGAATCCTCCTCGTTATTCATTGATTCGACTAGAGATCCTAGCTCGTCTGATGCTTGCTCAACCGACTCGATCGGTTTCTGCAGATCCTGAAGTCGTAGCTCGATCCGGTCCCGTATTTCGGGTGCCGAGTCCATCATTTCACTAAGCGATCCGCTTAGGCTGTAAGTTCCCAGCAGAATTACAGCTCCTGCACTGACGACAATCATAGAGGCAGCGATGGGTGAGGGGATACGAAACCGTGCAAGCAGGCGTACAACAGGGCTCAAGGTCAGGGCTAGTAAAAACCCAAGAATGAGCGGCATGACAAGGTCTCGTCCAAAATAGACTAGATTCGCGCCGAGCATCAGGCTGATAGCCACCAACACACGATAGATAGCCTTTACCGTACTCTGTGTATCAGCACTGTCACGCGAGGTCGACTCTGTGAATCTCGAACGTATCGCACTGGCCTCGGGCGTACTAGAATCCATGATCATCTGTCCTCTATTCACCCATCGGGTAGATAAACCCTCAACAAACACTGCTACTGCATATGTCCGCCAGCTACATCGGACACCTCGCAGCAGGACGCCTTTGCTAGTATTTACCAGTATATAGGCGCTCGGCGCACAGGGAGCATCAATGTATGAAAGGATTGAGGATCATAAGAGGGGTAAAGCCCGAGATCGTAATCAGGTAGCGAATGCAGCCTTGCGCTTAGCATTATTTACAATAGTTGTAGTCAGCGCTCACAGTGCCGCTAATATCGGTTAAACATTCGGTCTCTACTCACGACGGTTCATTCTCCAGGATTGATTAACTCAATACATATAAATTTTAGGCATTCTAAAAGCGTTGACGAGATCATCCAGACTATCCAACAGTATTATGGTCATCTGCCTTATTAAGAACGTATGCCGCAGTTGCGGATGCAAGATGGCGAGAGATAATGGTGTAGAGTCACAAGCTGATCGGTAATCTGGTTTGATAAATCTTGTGTGCCATGACACTGTTCCCACACGACTACTTATAGCGTGGACATCATAAGCGAACAGAATGTCGAGAGTTGGTTCGTCGCAAAGTTGTGTCAGTAAGCGACGCTTTCTGATCCTGAGCAGAAGTCGATAACTCGTCTTGAGTAGAATCAGCACCAGCTGCAGTCTCAGGAGACCTTGAATGCTACAGACGCACTTTCTGACGAGGGGTAAGGCATCGAGTCAGGCTGGATGTACAATTACCGAGTCTCCGGGAAAGGTGCGCGTCAGATCGTACAGCCTCATTTTCAAAGCGATACGCTGGGTATGCATGAGTTGCTTTTCTCACGTCGCAGCGTGTATTGTGTGGTGATAGAGGATGTCACGGTGTGTCTAGTGCCAAAGACTGCAATAAGTACTTTGGCAAGCGAGGTGCCAGCTATCGCTTTACTTATTTGTTCGATAGCAACGCGTGAACAGGTTGTCTGATGGGATCTGGTGCAAGCTATACCCTAGTGATGCCTCACTAGGGTATGTCTAGAATGAAAGCGCAGGACCGGCTGCTCTACCTATTGCTCTATATCCTGCACTGGTTGCGGATCACCAACCGTGAAATGAATGATACCTTTGTCTGCCACTCAATCAATCTGCGTTAGGGGATATGCTAGGCCTGACCAGTGTGTCTATCAGTAACGCGTTCACGGCGCTGGAGGCTCAACGGCGGGAAAATCGGCCAAGTCAGCAAACAATAATGTGGCAGTGGTTCAAGCGCTCCAGCGGGTGATGATGCAAAAATCACTTTGGGTGAGCGCGGAGATCCGTGGTGGGAGCCTCCAACTGAGCAGTCACTAGCAATCCGGCTCGAGGCCATTATTCGGTGTGTACTGCGCAGTCGCGAGCATGGAAGAACTACTCGACCCTCCGAGGCGGCGCAAATTGTGGGTAGTGATCAATGGAGGGATTTGCTACCAGCCAATGTCGAGCACGCATGGGCTTTGGAGCGCCGAGGATGTTTACACGTGACGCAAAAAGGTGAGCGTTTAAGCTATCCGATCACCGGGGCGGTAGGGCTCAGACGACGCTGAGTATTTTCGCGTCAATTTGGATCAACTCCCTGCAACCAGCTAACCCTTCGACAGTCGCTTGCGGTTGGCGCTGACACGAGAGGTGTAGGGGCTTGTTAACTTAAGCTCTGCTGAGCGAGTGGCTCGGCCAACTCCCCCATCCGCATCTCCGCGGACAAATCCGTACCAAATCTCATACCAGAACTGAGTCGGCGCCAGTGCCATCCGGCTCTGCACCTCAGAGAATGCCGCCTCTTTTTCGGAGAACATCTTTCGTGTCTCTTTCTCAGCGCGTACCGGATCACTAATCCACCACCAAGGCAGCATCGCCAACCGAACCGACATGACAACACCTACGTTCTGGTAATACTGCTCGAACTGATTGCGATTCATGGCGACGTTTACCCTTGGTGAGTTAGAGGCTGGATTAGTAGCTTTGTTGGTCTTACCGACTACATTGTACTGTAGCAATTATCTATTCAGTCGTGCCAAATGACACGCAGAGTCGTGCTGGGGGAACACAGGGCAGCCGTTGATCGATCGAGTGAGGATCAGTCACAGGCATTCTTACATTAACCCAAGATAACTAGCTTCAATCTGCATACTCTCTACATCATCCTATACTTGGACTGTCCAATGGAATACCTGATCAGTATCATCGTAGTGTTTGTCGTTTTTCTCATAGTCGATGCTGTCTGGCTTGGTCTGATAGCGCGCTCATTCTATGTAAAACAGCTAGGTGATCTACTACGCGACAAGCCATTAAAGGCACCTGCCGGGGTATTCTATTTCTTCTATGCGATCGGACTAAGCATTATTGCAGTGCAACCGCTTGTACCGGATATTTCATGGCAGAGCAGTGCAGCCCTGGGCGCACTGATCGGATTCTTGTCTTACGGCACGTATGACATGACGAATCTGTCGACTATCAAAGGCTGGCCGACCCTGATGAGTTTCGTAGACTGGACCTGGGGTACATTGCTGAGCGGTACCGCCGCAGCTATAGGTCGGGTAGCGGTGACGATAGTTACTTGAATATAGGCCCAGTTATTGTTTGCAGGTTCGAGCCGAGTTGATCGTTTGTCATCACGCTGCTATCGATCCGGTTACTGAATACGGGGATACCTCATCTGTTCAACTAATTTCTCTGACTGTATAAAAAGCTTCAATGAAATTTCACTGTCAATGCGCAGTAGTTTTAGATTTTTTTCAAGCGCCCTCATTTTTTCCCAGCGTTAGGTGCAGGTGTGTTGTCAGTATTACAAGATAAAACCGTGGTGTATTTTACGCTATATCCTATGGTTTCGTTGTAACCTGGAGTATAGTCATATGAGTATCAATTCATCTTCCACCGAGTCCATTAAACACAATTCGGCAGAGGCTGCGCAAACGTTGAAAAGCGAAGCTGACAAGTTGGTAGGCAATGTGCAGAGTGCAACAGCAACCTTTGAGCGTGATAAAGCTAAAGAGGCTCGAGGCGAGATAACAGCACGCACGAACAGCGTCGAGCATGCTGTCGATGACATCGCGTCGACACTTGGTGAGCACAGCGATACGCTGGGTCAGTATGCGAGTGAATTCTCGGATAGCTTGTCCAGCTTTAATGACAAATTAAAGAACCGTTCACTTGATGAGCTTGCCTCGGAAGCGGGAACATTGGCGAGAGATAATCCGGCGATGTTTATGCTCGGGGCGGTCACTATTGGCGCTATAGCAGCACGCTTTTTTCAAGCATCAGCACCGCCCAGCTCATCTGCCTCGTCAAACTATTACCGCACAGCCGCTACAACGGCTGCAGGCTCTTCCTCATTTGGGTTCGATAGCGCTTCAACTCAGGTCCACCGACCAGCTGGAGGTTATCAGTAATGGATACTTTAGATAACGTGATAAAGGAGCGTCAAATGGCTTCTACGGACGCTGACAAGAGCACTACCGGATTGCTATCTACGCTTTCGGATGATGTTGGTGGATTGATTCGCTCGGAACTCAAGCTGGCGAAGTCTGAAGTGAAAGAGTCGGTCAGTGACGTTAAAGCAGGCGCTGTTAGTCTTACTATGGGGACGGCGATTTTGGTTCCAGGCGTGACTCTGCTTATCGCGTCGATTGTGATGATGGTAGAGGCATTTACAGGCTTGGCCATGTGGTCGTCCACCCTACTGGTTGGTGCCATCGTAACCATCATAGGTGCGTTACTGCTAACGTCAGCGAATTCGAAACTGTCAGTAGACAACATCGTGCCATCGCGCACCCAATCAGCACTTGAAAAAGATGCAAATCTTGTAGAGAGGACATTATCATGAGTACGACGAACAAAAATCAGGACCCTGATTCGCTGGAGCACGAGGTGGATGCTCGTCGCGCCGATCTGAACAGTACTTTGAACGCGGTAGAGCAGAAGCTTTCACCCAATCACCTGATGGATCAGGCCATGAAGTATTTTGGTGACAATGGCAGTGACATTGCCCAATCGGTTGGTCGCTCGTTCAAAGACAATCCCTTGCCTTTAATTCTGACAGGTGTTGGATTGGCTTGGCTCATCACAAGCCAGTCGCGCAGCGGCGGACGTAACTACCACGAGACGTACTACCGCGATCAGGTGTTGAGAGACGGTGATAGCAGGGGTCGAACGAGCTACGACACAGGTGATACGTACCCGTATGCGCGTGTCAATGCCCCCTCAGCCCACCGCTCTTATCAGGCCGATTCATCGTATTCCAGCGGATCTGTCGATTCGGACGATGATGACTCCATGATGGATAAATTCGGTAAGCGAATGAACGAGTGGACCAACACTGCCGAGCAATGGAAAGAGGATCTGAGCTCTCAGTTGAAATCAATGAAACAGGAGGCAGGGGAGTCCGCAGAGGACTGGCAGTCACGTATTGTCAGCGCGTCGGTTGAACACTCGCAGCGTATGGATCAAAGTATGCGTCAGGCGCAACGTCAGTCCAGTTTCAAAGCTCGAGAGCATGCGCAGTCGGCGAAGAATTTCATGGAAGAACAACCGTTGGTTGCAGGAGCGCTGGGGATTGCAGCTGGCGCGTTGATTGGCGCATTACTACCCTCGACGTCGGTGGAGGACAAGTTAATCGGTGAGCGTGCCGATGACCTCAAATCCACCATGACAGATAAGGCAGCCCAAGCGAGTTCGGAGGCGGCATCGGTTGTCTCTGATAAAGCAAAAGAGCTTCGAGAGAAAGGTGAAGAGAAGCTGGGTGAGGTAGACGCGAAGAGTAAGGACGCTGAAGATCGGGTCAGCCCTGCATGAGGAAATGGTCTAGTTGTATGGCGGAAGATCGGGTAGTCCCCTAGTGATCAACAAGGGCCGGCGATGTGAAGCTGGCCCTTTTTGCGCCCGGTAACCAGTGCTGATACTCAAGCCTGTGTATCGCCCAATTCATTTGCCACAGTGGCGCCGCGCTAACCCATCGGCTCGTCAGGTCCGCTGGTCGTATCACGCGCAGTCTGGTGTCCCATCTCAGCATTTAGCTCGCCGCTGATAACCAGCACGATGACCAACCCGCCAACTCAATGGGTAATCGCTGGCAGCACAACAAAACGCGCTGGCGTTGGTACTGACCTGACGCAATCCAAAGCCCTGTCGACTCATTCATTAGTCATCCACTGCATTCTGGCAAGCCGGTCTGCATTGAGCGCCTGATACAGGGACATCGATGAAGTGTCAGTCGGTTGAAATAGTTTTCTAAAATACGGATACTGCAGTGTGGTCAGGTTAGTTGGGATATTTTTCCCAGCCGTTGATGCTTTGGTATAGAGATGCCTGTTTGTTCGGCCGTGTGAGGAGTGGTGTAAACATGATCAAGACGACAGAAAGGCAGCTTACTGAATAAGTGGGCAGGCGAATACCTGCGAACAACACTGACTTGCGCTTCTCATTAAGTCATAATAACAAAGGCGTTCTGTGCTACCCGATCCTTGTGTGCTTGCCGAGTGCCGTGTCGGTACCGCACACCCTCAGTGGCACTATCAAGTATTGGTATGGCTGACACTCTGTCAAAAAGCGTTGACAGCGCGTTGATAGGTTAGTTACCCTCCGTTCAAAAATTCGTCGTGGTTCACAGGTTTGATACATGCCAGCCGAAGTGCCGCCGGAAACCGAAACGGATCTACTGATGGGTACTGAAGCTAACAATTCTGAACAGTCGGCTATCGGGCAAAGCGGTGATACATCCGAATACTCACTTGTGGTGGCTGTGGGGGCATCGGCAGGCGGGCTTGAGTCGCTGGAGCGCCTGTTCGGGCAGATGCCCGCTCAGTCTGCTCTGGTGTTTCTGGTGGTCCAGCATCTGTCGCCCAAGCACAAATCACTGATGCACGAGCTACTATCGCGCAGAACGTCCGTGCAGGTGGTCGTGGCAGAGGACGGCATGGTACTCAAGCCGGATACCATTTTTCTCATGCCGCCGCGCACCTCCATGACGGTGGATGGCTTAAAGCTTGTGCTCAGTGAACAGATTATGGATGAGCTGAATCTGCCCATCGATCGCATCTTTGCCTCTGTGGCTCAACAAGCGGGCCCTCGTGCTGTCGCCATTGTCTTGTCAGGCACGGGCTCAGACGGATCGCGCGGCGTTCAGAATGTCAAGGATGCCGGTGGCCTGGTCATTAGTGAAAGTGAACTGACAGCCAAGTTCACCGGCATGCCGGATAGCGCAACCGCCACCGGCACGGTTGATTACTCTGTAGCACCGGAGGAAATGCCCGACCTATTGCTCTCTCATGAACAGGATGTGTTGATGGGTGCTGATCGGCAGCTGGGAGACGTGCGCAATGATGTAGCAGGGGTGGTGGCGCTGCTCAAGGATGCATACGGCATTGATTTTCATCATTACAAGCCTGGCACGGTAGGCAGACGAATAGAGCGCAGGGTCGAGCTCAGTAACGAAGACAGCCTGGCTTCCTATACCGATGTCTTGCGACAGAACAGTGATGAGCTGGATACGCTTTATCACGATCTGCTTATCGGCGTTACCCGGTTCTTTCGTGATGAGGTCTGTTTCGAGCGATTGGAGATGGAGGCCTTGCCGCGACTGATCAGGCGGCTGAAACCCGGTGAGCCGTTTCGTGCCTGGGTAGCGGCTTGTGCAACGGGTGAGGAAGTGTACACGCTGGCAATGCTGCTGGATGAACAGAGAAAATTACTTAGCCGGCATATAGACATTAAGATATTTGCCACCGATCTGCATCGCGGCTCGTTGACAATCGCCAGCCGAGGCGTGTACAGCCGCGAGCGTCTGGCGGGTGTATCCGAAGAGCGGCTAGCCCGCTATTTTGAGCGAGACGGCGATGACTACCGCGTCATTGAACGGTTGCGCGAATGTGTGGTGTTCGCCCCTCACAATATTCTCAAGGACGCGCCATTCACCAATCTCAGCCTGATCACCTGTCGCAATTTGTTGATTTATTTTGAGCCGGTAGCGCAGCGCAAGGTATTGACCCTGTTTCATTTCGCACTGAACACGCAAGGCGTAATGATGCTCGGACCTAGCGAAACTCTGGGCGATCTGGCTGATGAATTCTCTGCCATTGATGAATCATCGCGCATCTATCAAAAGATTCGTCAGGCACGCTTGCCGATCAACCTGAATGTGGAGTTGCCAACGCTTACCTCAGGCGGCAGCCAGCTCAGCCGGCGGGCCAATGTGGGCGCGATGCGCGAACGCATCGATCCAGCGTTGCTAAGTACCTACGATAATCTGCTGTCCAAGTTCATGCCAACCAGCGTGCTTATCAACGAGGCTAGCGAGATTGTCGACAGCTATGGCGGTGCAACGCGTTTTTTGCATCGGCGTTCGGGTCGGCCCAGTGATGAGCTTACTAAGGCTCTGGACTCACCTATGCTCACACATCTTGTCGCCTCCATACGGCGAGTACTTACAGACTTTGCACAACTGACTCTCAAGCAGTTCGTGCTCAAGGATATCTATGGAGCAGAGCTTGAGTACGACCTGACGATTGAATCTGTCACCAGAGGTGCACGGCAGGGGTGTTACTTGCTGCTGAGTTTTAAGACTGAGCCTGAAGCGGGAGAACACCAGGCGGCAGAGGCTCTGGTACCTGCGCAGCGCACAGACATCAAACCGACAATGGTCACACTAAGAGGTGGTGAGTTGACCAAAGGCGACTACGCAGCCATCGAACGTGATTTGCGGGCAACACGTGAAAGCCTGCAGGCATCGGTAGAGCAGGTGGAAACCAGTAACGAAGAATTGCAGGCCACCAATGAAGAACTGGTAGCCTCCAACGAAGAGCTGCAATCCAGCAATGAAGAACTCAATTCTGTGAACGAGGAGCTGCACACGGTTAACACCGAATACCAGAGCAAGATTCGAGAACTGCATGAATTGAACGAAGACATGAATCACCTGCTGGCCAGCACAGATATCGGCACCGTTTTTCTCGACAGGGAGCTGAACATACGTCGGTTTACACCAGGCATAGACAAAGCGTACAAGCTCACTGCCTCAGATGTGGGTCGCTCCATCGAAGATTTTTCGCATCGGTTAGATATGCCTGACATGAATGAGCGGTTTCGTGATGTGCTGCTCTCGGGCCACACGTTCGAACGGGAGGTGCGAGACAGCCGTGAGCATGCGTTGTTGCTGCGCATTTTGCCCTATCAGATCAGTGGCCAGATGTCAGGAATTGTATTAACACTCACAGACATCAGCCTACTGGATGATGCCCGCACCGCATTGGCGGACAGTGAAGACACGCTGAAACACCGCTTGGCCGAATTGCAAGGCATGTATCAATCAGCGCCAGCGGGTTTATGCTTTATAGACACAAAGTATCGCTACGTGCGGGCCAACGAGCGCATGGCAGATATTGATGGCTTGAATGTTAAAGACTACCCCGGCAATTATGTGTGGGACGTTGTGCCGGAGGACATTTCAGTGCGTGTCAAGGAGATCATTAAAAGTACGTTTGACACGGGCAAACCTGTGCTGAATCTGAAAATCAGATCAGTTACCCGAGTGCATCCCGACGAGGCACGAGATTATATCGCCAACTATTATCCGGTCAGGGACGATACCGACAATCTCATTGGGTGTAGCGTGGTGATCATGCAAATGCCTACCGCTTCGGATCTTTCGAGCTGATAACGCCATGAACAGATCAACGCCGGAAGAGAATCGGGAGGACGAGTCGCTTGCATCAGCTGACAATGCACTGGCGATCGTCGGTGTTGGAGCGTCTGCTGGTGGTCTGGAGGCCTTCAAACTACTCTTGAAGGCCCTGCCCGATGACACTGGTATGGCGTTTGTGCTGGTGCAGCATCTGGACCCGGATCATGAGAGTATGATGGTTGACTTGCTCAGCAACAGCACACGCATGACGGTGGTGGCCACTCAGGATGAGCAGACAGTAGAGGCCGACCATGTCTACATGATTGCGCCTAATCAGTCGCTACGCATTAGCCGCAGACAGTTACATTTGGATAAACCGATCCATGAACGCGGCAGACGCATGTCCATTGACAATTTTTTTCGCTCCCTGGCAGAGGATCAGGGTCAGCGTGCCATCGGCATCGTGCTCAGCGGAACAGGTTCGGACGGCAGCGCCGGGCTAAAGGCGATCAAGGCGGCCGGTGGTCTGACTATTGCGCAATCCGCTGATGATGCTGCCTATTCGGGTATGCCTCAAGCGGCGAAAGATGCAGGCGTTGCGGATATCGTGCAAAACATCGCGGATATGCCTGCCAGTCTTCAGCGCTTTGTGACACATCCCTACCTCAAGCAGTCCAGAAGTGGCGAGCATAGCGTCGAGCCTGTGCCGGTAGTAGAAGAAGAAAATGAGTTCAACAGTATACTGTCCGTACTGCATAACAGGCTCGATGTTGATTTTCGACACTACAAGACCGGCACCCTGGAGAGGCGTATAAGCCGTCGCATGGGACTGTTGCATCTGCACGGCATGGCAGACTACCTTGAATTGCTGCGTAATTCGATTGAAGAGGCGAAACTGCTGCACGATGACTTCCTGATTGGCGTCACCGATTTTTTCAGAGACAAGGAGGCGTTTAGTACACTGGAAACCCACGTACTTGAACCTCTGATAGAGCACAGTACCAAAGAGCCAATCAGAATCTGGGTGCCTGGGTGCACCAGCGGTGAGGAAGCCTACACCCTTGCCATGCTGCTGCATGAAGCCATGGTGAGCGTGGATAGACGACCAGAGATTCAGATCTTCGCCTCGGACATCGACGAATCCGCACTGCGTGTTGCCCGTACCGGCATCTACCCTCTGGCCAATGTGTCTAACGTCAGTCAGGCACGACTGGACAAGCATTTTGAAAGGATCGATAACGATTGTGTACGTGTCATAAGACCCATCCGGCAGATGGTGGTGTTTGCTCGTCAGAACCTGACAGCTGATCCGCCGTTTTCGCGTCTGGACCTGGTGTCCTGTCGAAACGTGATGATCTATCTGCAACAGCCGGTGCAAGACAAGCTGATGTCTCTTTTCCATTTCTCTTTGAAAAAGGATGCACATCTTTTTCTAGGCACAGCCGAATCAGTGGGTCGCCATACCGAGTTGTTCTCGCGCGTGGCCGACAAGTCTGCTCACCTGTATCAGCGCCGATGTGACAAGCGTCTTGTCTCGGAATTGCCACCCAGTCTGGACATTGGCAGCAGAACCGGAGTAAAGGAGGCCAGCGCAAGAGCCAGTGCTGGCATCCACGAGCCACGTATTGCGGAGCTCGCCAGTCGCTGGTTACTGGAGGAATTTGCCCCAGCCACAGTGGTGCTCGATGGCGAGGATCAGGTAGTGTTTCAGGTGGGGCCGGTAGAGCATTATCTGGCCATGAGCTATGGCGAGCCCACAAGGAACCTCTTCGACAGATTGCGTGAGGGGCTGGTGGGGCGTCTAAGAGAAACCGTTCACAGCGTGCGCATGACCCAGCGACGCTCAACCATAGCCAAAGCACGCATGTGCATCAGTGGTCGATACGAAGGGGTCACTATTTCCGTCAGACCGGTGAATGCACAATTTAAGCAAAAACGCAGATCAATGGTCATGGTCAGCTTTCAGCCTTCGGACAAGGCGCCTGACATCGCGATTGACACCGCTTCAGAACCAAAGCTTGATAGTCAGGATATCTCATTAGCTGATACCTCAGAACACGAGGCTACAAATACGTCCAACTCCGTTGTGAAAAGCGCGCAGGTTGTGGATGACGGTGATTCACTGGTCAACCTTCTGGAAAGTGAGTTGCGCTACACCCGGGAGAACCTGCAGTCCATCACCGAAGAGATGGAGAGTGCCAATCAGGAGCTCAAGGCGTCCAACGAGGAGGTGTTGTCGGTCAATGAGGAGCTGCAGTCTACCAATGAGGAGCTAGAGACCTCAAAGGAGGAACTGCAGTCGCTGAACGAAGAGCTGACAACGCTGAATTCCCAATTGCAGGAGAAGTTGGAAGAATACGAAGAAGCCAACAACGATATTACCAACCTTCTCAACAGCGCTGATCTGGCGGTGCTGTTTTTGGATAGCAAGCTGCGTATAAAGCGCTTCACACCGGCGGCCACCAGTCTGTTCAAGCTTATCGATTCTGACCTTGGCAGACCATTAGCCTATCTAGACGGTCAGCTGGAGGACCCGCAGCTGCTTAGCGACGCAAAAAATGTGGCGAAGAGTCTTGTTCCGGCAAAGACGGAAGTGCCGTCCCTTGATGGCAACTGGTATGTGCGACGCACCTTGCCATACAGAACTCAGGACCATTGCATCAACGGTGTGGTGGTCACCTACAGCGATATCACACATCTTCGTCAGAGCCAACAGCTAGCTTATGAGCGGCTCTCGCAGCTTGATGCCTTGTACCAATATGCCGATATCGGTATTGCTTACCATGACAGTCGGGGCCGTTTTCGTTCGCTGAACAATCTGATGTCGACGATCAATGGGGTGCCGGTTGAGGCGCACGTTGGTAAGCGCGCCTCGGATGTCCTGCCAGAACCGATTGGCTCGCACGTGAATTCCCTGTTGCAGCAAGTCGTAGATACCGGTAAACCCATTGTTGACTTGGCGCTGCGGGCGGCAACCTCAGCAGAGCCAGGTATCATCAAAGACTGGCAGGCCAGTTACTTTCCGACTCACGAGCAGGGCGACAGCGAGCACGCTAATGGCAAACGCATGGTGACTGGTGTCAGTGTACTGGTTCGTGAGGTGACAGCCGAACAGCTCGCGGTACGGTGCCAGAATGTATCGCGCACGCTGACTTCTTCGTTAAATCATGCGCGCGACCTGGTGGACGGTCTGATTAATGTGCTTCCAGCGTTTGATACGGATTTTGACGCGACATGTGCGGGAATCTGGTATCCGGATGAAACCGGAGAAATGCAGCTGGCTCATTGGCACGCGCGCGACCACGTTGATGTCTGTCACGACATGCTACTCTCCACGCGGCATGTGGGCGCTGGCGGGATGGTCAGAGAAGTAGCAAGCGATGTAAAGCCGCGCTGGATAAGCGCACCTTCTGACTGGCCCGGGTATCAATCCATGATGGATCAAGTGCCATCGGGTACGGCGTTTGCGATCCCGTTCGACAGCGGCTTTGCAGACAGACCACGTGCGGTATTACTGGTTTTTCTTCAAAATAATCTCGGGGCACACAGCGTCAGTGATGCCATGCTGGAGCGTATGGCGCGCGATCTGTCACAGTTTGTGCAACGCATGCAGGTGGAACAAGCCCTTCGGATGCAGGAACGCGAGCTTCGGGCACTGACTAGCCATTTACCCGTCATCGTTACCCGTTATGCAGCGGATGGAACAGTGAGCTTCGTTAATCCTGCTGTCACCGCGATGATAGGGTCGAAACCAGAGGATCTTATTGAAAAATTGATTACTGCTCTGGGCTTTTCGTCTGAGCTACGGATGATGATCGTGGATAGTCTGGATGATGTGAGGGTGAGCAGCGAGCCCAATACTCTGAATTTCAGTTACGACACGCCGGACGGGCGACGCTATTATCAGGCCACCCATGTTCCGGAGTTTGATGCAGAAGATGAGCTTGTCAGTTTTCTGTCGGTAACCGTGGATGTTACGGACAGAAAACGGGTTGAATCCGCGTTGGCCGAGCGTGAACGAACGCTACAACACACGCTCGATGAAGTAGATACGCTGTACAAGAATCTCCCACTGGGGCTTTGCGTGCTGGACGTCAAGCAACGCATAACGCGTATCAATGCATTCATGCTGAAGATGGCAGGCGTCAATAGTGGCAGCGCGATGAAAGCACCACTGGCGGAGGTGTTTCCCGACATTGCCGAGCAGCTCTCCCAGTGTATAGACCGGCTATTCGACTCGGGAGAGCCGGTAATCGATTGCGAGATGCATGATCAGCTAGTATCTGGAAGTCGTCAGCGTGCCTGGTCGGTTAGCCTATTGCCGTTGAAGGATGCGCAGGGCACTGTACAAAATGTCAGCTGTGCAATGCGTGATATCACGAACAGCAAACTCACCACACAGCGTCTGGCGGCACGAGCCGCCATATCCACTGTGCTGACTCATGCAGATTACGGTGACGCAACGCTGAACAATGTCCTGCAGCTGCTGGTCAGTCATTTGAGCGTTGATGCTGCCACCCTTTGGGTATTGACAGAGGACGATGAGCCAACGCTTAGCTGCAATGCTTATCAGCTGTCAGCTGACTACAACGAACTGGGTGCGGTACCGCTATTGCAAACCTACCTTGATCAGACTCTATTTCCTGTTGGTAAAGGACTGGTAGGGAGGGTCTTTCATACGGGTAAGTCTGCCAGTTTGATGGCGGGCAACGTCAGAAACGATCTCGGCGTGCTACACCGTGAAACAGGCGCCAATTTACAAACGGCGTTGGCGCTGCCGGTGGTAGATGAGCACGTTATCTGCGTGATTGCGCTGTACTCACGATCAGAAATCAATGTTGGCGAAGCGTACCTGACGACGCTTGAGAGTATTGGTCGGGATATTGGCTATGCGCATCGCCGACACCGAGACGCCAGTGAACTTGAGGCAGCCCGGGCAGAGGCTGAACGCGCTAACCAGACCAAGAGCGAATTTCTGGCCAACGTCAGTCACGAACTACGATCTCCCTTGACGGCCATTTTAGGTTATGCCGACATTCTGGAATCACGATTGCCTGATGAGGAGGACTTGCACAGTGTGCAGACGATCAGGAGCAACGGTAAACACCTGTTGACCATTCTCAATGACATTCTGGACCTTGCCAAGATTGAAGCCAACAAACTGACCGTTGAGGCTGACACGGTGCGTATGCAGGATCTTCTTGGTGAGTTGCGTCTGTTCATGAGCCAGCCCTTGGAAGATAAAACACTTCAGCTGGGACTCAAGGTGGAGGGTAAGGTGCCGGAAACCATTAATTGCGACATTCTCAGACTGAGACAGATTCTCTACAACCTCATCAATAACGCGATTAAGTTTACCGAAGAGGGTTCGGTCACATTGAGGGTCAGCGTGCAGCACTTCCCTGAAACTGAACTGCGCTTTGATGTCATTGACACCGGTATTGGCATGAGTAGCGAGCAGCAGAGCGATTTGTTCATGCCATTTAATCAGGCGGACGGATCACACGCCCGACGTTTCGGCGGCACAGGGCTGGGACTGACCATCAGTAGGCGACTGGCTGGCTTGATGAAGGGCTCGATCAAAGTCGAGAGTGAAACCGATAGGGGTAGCACCTTCAGTTTGCGACTGCCGTTTCAAAATGCGCCTGACGTCAAATTTGTCGATATCGTTTACGAGCAGAAGGTGGTTCGAGAACTCCCGTCTACCACAACGATTGTCCATGGGCGGGTACTGGTGGTCGATGATCTCGCTGATATCCGTTTGATGATCAAGAGTTTTCTGAGTAAAGCAGGCGCGGTTGTGCATCTGGCAGAGAACGGAAAACAGGCACTGGAACAGCTGCGCTTGGCAAGAGAGCACAACGAACTACCGGATGCGGTTGTCATGGATATGCAGATGCCTGTCATGGATGGCTATGAAGCAACAAGTTGTCTGCGCGCCGAGGGCATTGCGGTGCCTATACTGGCATTGACAGCCAATGCGATGAAGGGCGAACGTGAACGGTGTGTGGAGGTTGGTTGTACGGATTATTTGAGCAAGCCGGTAGAAGGACGAGAGGTGGTGCAGAAAGTTCAAAATCTGATCCGTGGTGATGCAACCACGCGTACTGTGCCAGACTCGCATGTCATGGTGGTGGACGACAATACAACTATAACCCGGATGCTGGCCAAGGTGCTTGACAAGGCAGGTTACCGAGTTAGCGTGGCACACAAGGGTGTTGCTGCCTTGCAGATGCTGGCAGATGATCTACCGGATTTAGTGTTGCTAGATGTAGGTTTACCGGATATCGATGGATTTGAAGTTGCTCAAAGAATACACAAGGAGTGGGCCGAGTCACGACCTACCCTCATTGCTTTCTCAGGTGCTGATGGCACAGATGATGATTTTGTGTCCAAGGGCTTTGACCACAGGCTGTTGAAACCTGTAGAAGTTGCAGAGCTGCAGCAGTTGCTAGCGCGATGCTTGCAGCGTTAGGCCAGTGTGCATTTACCCCAGTGTTACTCACAATTTCGGCCTGGGCGACCCCATCCAGAACCGCTCAGCTGCTTCTATTGCAGCATCCAAGTACCGGAGGCGGCTCCCGCTGTACTCATTTTTGCTGAATCTCTCGGGGCCGCCCAGGCCTAGAGTGACTAGGCCTGCGCGACTCAACTCAATCCAGTAAATACTCCGTGCAATGGGCGCCGCATTCGGCACTTAAATAAAGTTCTATAAGCTTCTGGACTCGGAATTTTATGCAACTCTTTGGTTTACTTAGCTCATGTAACAACGTGCAGGAGACTAATGGATAAGCCTCCCGCACAATCATTGTTGCTTTCAAACCGATCACATCTTCGAGGACCGTCCTCTAAAGAATGAGACAGCTGCCAGTATTAGAAATACAACAAACAGTATTTGCGCAATACTGGATGCGCCACCTGCGATACCACCAAATCCCAGTACAGCAGCAATGATGGCAATAACAAAAAATGTAACAGCCCAGCTAAGCATAGCTTTCTCCTGTTGAATAGTGATACAGGTGCGTAAAGCACGAATGCTAAAAGTAATAATGTGCATGAAGCCCCTGTGAATACAAATGTAGTCCTAAATCACCTGCATGCTGCTCAATTGAAAAAATGACCCGGGCCTCTTTTTCATCGCAAGCCACATTCATCGCCTCAAACAGTGCTTTCATACCCGCGTTCGCGCACCACAATGCGATCAACAGTGAGGTGATGAACGCGATACCTAAAGCATTGTCTTCTGTCGCTGGTGAGACACTCAAGCTGCTGATTCAAAATCTCAATAGCACCACCGAGTGCCACACCGGCCAGAGATTGCCATGATCGCTGACGATCTGCCTGATGGCGCTTTCGCGGGCCTGCGCATCGGTGAGTGCCCAGCGCGCCTCGGACAGTTCCGCTTTCATCCCCATACGGCGACTCTTTGAGCATTTATTTGCGCACCACTGCCAGATAGTCAGTAGTGTACTCACCTACGCTGAGTGTCTAGTGAAGCCGCTCAAAGTGCGCGATGAGGCATCGATAAAAAATTACGAGAGCCATCTGATCGATTCGGGATCGGTTCAACTGATGCCCGTGACGTTTGACGGTCTACGGCATGCAGCGATCTTGCGGGCCCATCACACAACAAAGCTGCCTGATGCCATACACGTGGCAACCGCCATTGATGCGGGATGTTCTCATCTGATATCGAATGATAGAAAGCTGCCAA
>Ga0115031_1001080_pt1 | contig 20117 bp, 15 predicted proteins | sample Maine_Asex4_meta_FD_87301 | JGI IMG/M metagenome (GOLD analysis project Ga0115031, IMG submission 87301) | Marine algal microbial communities from Maine, USA - Maine_Asex4_metaG | ecosystem: Host-associated > Algae > Red algae > Unclassified | place: Maine, USA | collected 2015-01-05
GATGGAAGCGGCGATCGTGAACTTCGTCGGACCGGGCGACACGGTCGTCGTCGGCGTCAACGGTGTCTTCGGCGGTCGCATGGTCGACGTCGTCAGCCGGACCGGTGCCGAGGCGATCGCCGTCGATCACGAGTGGGGCCAGCCGGTCGACGTCCAGCGGATGCTCGACGCTCACCCCAACCCGGCGATGTATGCCATGGTCCACGCCGAGACCTCGACCGGCGTGCAGAGCGACATCGCTGCAATGGGCGCAGCCAAGGGCGATGCGCTGCTGCTCGCCGACTGCGTCACATCACTCGGCGGCGTCGATCTGCGCATCGACGAGTGGAACGTCGACGTCGCATACAGCGGTACCCAGAAATGCCTCGGTGTCGCACCGGGCCTCTCGCCGCTCACGGTGTCTCACCGGGCGATCGAACGGATCCTGCCGAAGCCGCAGTCCTGGTACCTCGACCTCAACATGATCGCTGCGTACGTCACCGGCTCGGGCGCCCGGGCCTACCATCACACGGCCCCGATCTCCATGATCATGTCGTTGCACGCCGGCCTCGGCGCCGTGCTCGACGAGGGGCTCGACGATGTCAGGGCGCGCCACCAGGCAGCGGGCGATGCGGTGAAGGCCGGGATGCAGCGGTTGGGCTTCGAGTTGTTCGCGGCCGAGGGTCATCGGCTCGCTCCGCTCAGCTCGATCTCGATCCCCGAGGGTCGTCTCGGGGCGCTCTCCGAAGCGGAGGTCCGCTCGCGTCTCCTGGCCGACTACGGCATCGAGATCGGCGGTGGGCTTGGCCCCGTGGCCGGCAAGGTCTGGCGAATCGGCACGATGGGCCACACCGCCCGTCAACGCAACGTGACCACGCTGCTCGCAGCACTCGCCGAGATCATCGACTGATCGAGCGCTGAGAGATCAGGACGACGTGCTTCAAGTCGTCTCAGGCGGCGCGCCGACGGGTTTCGGTGCGGCGCTTCACCTGGCGCACGACGGCAGCGACGACCTTCTTCTTGGTGACCCGTCGGGCCGCTAGTTCTTTGCGGGCCCGGGCATCTCCAGAGATCAAGTCGCTCAGCAGCGACCGTTGTCGCTTCGTTCGCAGCTTCGAGTAGACCGACGGCCGAGCCAAGTGGGGTTCGACGACGACGACCGGGCCGTCGCACAGCCCGACACACTTGAGGTGGACGACCTCACAGTCACGATCAAGCACCTTCTGGACCTTGGAAAACTCACAGCGCTTCCGACAGTCCTTGCCCGTGCAGAGCCCGACGACCGGACGGTCGACCGGGCGAGCGATGACGAGATGTGTTTGGTCGGCCACGACATCAACCGATCGTGTAGTCACGCAGGAGCTTGTTCATCTCGATGACGTGCAACTCTTCCTGGCCGATCTGCGTGCGGGCGTACTCCTCCAGATACACCGAGTTGCCTTCGGAGAGGCCGAGGAGCTTGCGATAGAGGTCGAGTGCTCGACCCTCGTGAGCGATCGACTCGTTCAGGATCGCCTCGAGTGTGTGGTCGTGGGACTCCTCGATCGTGGCGATGCCCTGCGTCGGATGACCGCCGAGACCGGTCAGGATCTCACCGGCTTGGCGGGCGTGCAACAACGATTCGTCGGCCTGCTCCTGCATGAACGCGACGAGCGGGAGCCGATTCGGGCCGGTGATCACGAGTGAGTAGTGGGTGTATCGGACGACGCCGGCCAGCTCGGCCAGCATGATGTCGTTCAGTACCGGATTCACTTCGGAGGTGGCGATGATGGTGTCCATGGTGTTGGTGCTCTCTTGTTGCCGAAATCGTTGATTGGTGTGAATGCCGACTGGTGGTTGTCAGACGCTGACGAGGATTCGTTCGCCGGTGAAGGCGCCGATGCCGACGACGGTGTCGCCGACGCTCACGGTCAGCGTGCCGTCGGGCGCCGCCGAGGTGACGCTCACGACTTCGCCCGGCTGGATCGATGCCGCTTCGAGGAACTCGAGTAGGCCGGGCTGGAACTCCAGCTCTTCGGTGATGCGGCGGATCACCACGGGCGAGCCCACAGCCGATTCGCTGAGTGCGATCACCTCGCGCTCTTCGTATTTCGAGCCCGGGATCGGATTGCCGTGCGGGCACGTGGTCGGGTGGCCGAGGAGCTCGTCCATTGCCTGCTCGACCGATTCGCTCATGACGTGTTCCCATCGGCCTGCCTCGTGATGCGCCTCAGCCCAAGGGAGTTGCAGGACGTCGGTGAGGAAGCGCTCCGCCAGTCGATGACGACGGACCACACTCTCGGCCAGACGGAGCCCAGCAGCGGTCAGACGAATCTGGCCATCGGCCGTCGACACGAGCTCCTCGACAGTGAGCTTCTTGATCATCTCACTGACTGCCGGCCGGCTGACGTCGAGCCGCTCGGCGATGCGCGCCTGGATGACGTCGAGGTTGTCCTCGCCGAGTTCGAAGATGCACTCGCAGTACTCCTCGAGCGCAGGATGGAATTCGCCGGATCGATTCACTTCCCTCACTGTATCAGCCGATGAACCGAGGGCGTAAAGGCCGCCTAACGACTTTCAATCACCGCGCCATCCTGCACGTCGGACACGGCGCCGACAGTTCCAGCAAAGGCGATATTCCGCACATCGGCCCCGATCACTGCGCGATTGTTCGAAGACATCCACGGAGAGGGAGATCACCATGAGCAAGCATCACGGCCTGAAGGAACTACCCGGACTCGGCGCCTACTGCACCGGCGACGACCACGCCGAGCAGCGCGAAGATCGGTTCGGTCGAATGTTCCCGGATCTCCCGCCGAACTATGCCGCCGGAGATCTCCTCGTACAACTCGGACGCGCCGGCGGGCCGATGGATGGTGGCACCTCCTCGACCCGCACCAACTCGGTTCCGGTCGGCCACGTCATGTTCGGCCAGTTCATCGACCATGACATCACCCTCGACGTGACGTCGTCACTGAGCCGGAACCAACACGCCAGCGACACACCGAACGTCCGCACACCGACGCTCGATCTCGACTGCATCTACGGCGACGGGCCCGAGGCTCACCCGTACCTCTACGACGACGGCGTCAAACTGCTCACCGGAGCCGACTCGAACGGCGCCACCGTCGAACAATCCAACGATCTGCTCCGCTCTCCGAACGGCCGTGCGATGATCGGAGACCCACGCAACGACGAGAACCGCATCGTCTCGCAACTGCAGCTCGGCATCATCAGATTTCACAATGCGATGTGCGACACGATCGCTGCCGAACCCGAAGGGCACACTGGCGGCGAACTCTTCGAGGAGGCCCGCCATCGAGTCACCTGGCACTACCAGTGGGCGGTCGTCTTCGACTTCCTCGGGGCGATGTGCGGCCGCCCCGTTGTCGACGACATCCTCGCCAACGGTCGCCGCATCTACTGCATGACCGACCGTCCCTTCATCCCCGTCGAGTTCTCGGTGGCGGCGTACCGATTCGGCCACTCGATGGTGCCGATGAAGATCCAGGTCCAGAAGGGCGGCGCCCTATTCGAGTTCTTCGGTGGCGTGCTCGGCCGCGGGTTCACGGCGGTGAGCGACACTCGGGCGATCGTCGACTGGCACGAGCTCTTCGACACATCCGCTGGTCGTACGGTTCAACGCGCCGACCGCCTCGACACGTCGATGGCCAGCGATCTACTCGACCTGCCGTTCGTGGATGATCTGAGCGAATCGTCGTTGGCAACGCGCAACCTGCTGCGCGGCAACGTGTTCCGGCTCCCGTCGGGCGAACAAGTTGCCCGGCAACTCGAGATCGACGCGGCCGAGGTGCGGCCGGTCACTGACCTCGTTCGTAGCCTTGCTGACCAAGGCGTCGCAGGTAACGACGTCGCGCCGTTGACAACGGGCAGCCCGCTGTGGTTGTACATCCTCGCCGAGGCGGAAGTGATCGGCCGTGCCAAGCCGGGCGGGACCACCGAGCCGGGCGAAGGGCTCGGCCCGGTCGGCGCGCGCATCGTCGCCGAAGTCCTCATCGGGCTCCTCGAGATGGACGAACGCAGCTTCCTCGGGGCCAACCGCAACTGGGTTCCCGACCCGGCGTTCGGGACCATCGGCGAGATCCTCGCCTCGACGAACTGGGATGGGCTCCCGACCTGACTCACGCCGATCCGCCGAGCACCTCTCAGCCAGCTCTGCCTGACACGGCTGTCGCTGCCGTGACGCACCGGTGGACGAAGTCGAGCTTGTCGACGACCACCGGCGACAGCACGAATGGGTACAGGTCGGCCTGACCGATCGAACGCGACATCGCATTCAACCCGAAGGTCAGGCCCAGCCACGAGCGCATCATCTCGGTGATCGCCACCGGCTCGGTCGAGGTCCACGCCGCTCGACCGACCGAACGGGCTGGCTCACCGACGGCCAACCCGATCGAATCGGCAGTCTCGAGACCCGAGTCGATGTGCAGGTAGTGGGCGAACGTCTCGGCCCAGTCCTCCCACGGGTGCATCGTGGCGTATTGGCTGACGTGGGTGTTCTTCCAGTTCACTTCGCCGCCCGAGTAGTGCTGGTCGAGCGCGTCTTCGTACGAGACACGCTCATCGCCGAACAGTGCGCGGAACGCATCGACGTCGCCGTCGCGCTCGACGATGCTCGGCCAGTAGTAATGCCCGATCTCGTGGCGAAGATGACCGAGCACGGTCCGGTACGGCTCCCCCAGTTGTTGACGCACGAACTCTCGGTGGGCGTCGTCCGACTCGGACAGGTCGAGCGTGATCACGCCGGCTTCATGACCGGTGACCACGCTCTGACCGCGCGACGACAGCAGCTCGAACGCAACACCATCGGCGCCTGCCGTTGCACGGTCGAGCACCGGCAGACCGAGCCTGATGAGTTGGTGGATCAGGCGTCGCTTGGCTGACTCAGCATCGGCAAAGGCTGGAAGCGAGTCGACTTCGTTGTCGTTGGGGCGGAACGTGGTCAAACGGCAGCTGACACACAATCCGCTGGCCTCGTTCGCCGGGATCATCCAGTTGCAGCGTGCGACCAACTTGTTGGCGCAGTGCTGATGGACGCCGGGCTGCCCGTCGCTGCGCTCGAATCCGCCGTCGACGGCTGCCAGTGCGGTCAGGACCTGGTCCTGCGGGAAGTAACCGAGCGCAGAGCCACATCCCAGACACGTCGAGTTGTCGAAGAACAGCAACTGCCGACACACCGCACACGAGAACTGTTGCACGCAGCAAACCTAGCGGTCATCTTCTCCTCGAAACCGTTGCGCGACGCCGACCCGATGAGCGTCAATCTCGCGTGGAGCGCTGCGGGTACCGACGCAAGTCGAGTGTGCGGGCGTACTCGTTCGGCACGCTCGCCGCAAGGCGATCGAGCTCGGCGATGTCGACGGCTCCAGCTGTGTGACCGCTGTGGGAGAACCTGCTGTGTCGGCGTGCTTCGGCCTCAGCAGCATTGACCGGGAACGTGTCGTAAGAGCGTCCGCCCGGGTGGGAGATCTCGTACGTGCACCCTCCCAGCGACCGCGCGCTCCACCGGTCAATCAGGTCGAAGACGAGCGGGCCGTGCGCATCGATCGACGGATGCAGTGCCGACCACGGTGCCCACGCCTTGAATCGGATCCCCGCGACACCGGTGCCCGACGTGCTCGTGGTGTGCAACGGCACCGGAATACCGTTGCAGGTCAGCACATGGCGAGACTCGTTGAAGCCTTCGACGAGTACCTGCAAGCGTTCGACCGAGGAGTCGACGTAGCGCGAGGTGCCTGACCCGGACACTTCCTCGCCGAGGACATGCCAGGGTTCGATCGCACTGCGCAGTTCGATGCGGACGTCGTCGAGTTCGAGCTCACCGACGAGCGGGAACCGGAATTCGAGGAATGGCTCGAGCCATGCGATGTCGAAGTCGATGTCGTGGCGGCGCAGGTCGGCGACCACGTCGTGGATGTCGGCGCGGACATACCAGGGCAGCAGGTAGCGGTCATACAGATCGGTTCCCCAGCGAACGAGCCGACCGCTGTACGGCTCGTTCCAGAACCGCGCGACGAGTGAGCGGACGAGCAGTGATTGGACGAGTGCCATCTGCGGATGCGGGGGCATCTCGAAGGCGCGCAACTCGAGTATGCCGAGGCGGCCACGATCGCTGTCCGGGCTGAACATCTTGTCGATGCAGAACTCGGACCGGTGGGTGTTGCCGGTGAGGTCGACGCGGAGGTGACGCAGCAGCCGATCGACCATCCACGGCGGCGCATCCTCGCCGAGCCGATCGAGTTCGGCAAATGCGATCTCGAGTTCGTAGACGGTGTCGATGCTGCCCTCGTCGACGCGTGGCGCCTGACTGGTCGGGCCGATGAACTGTCCGGAGAAGAGGTACGACATCGCTGGGTGGTGCTGCCAGAACGTGATCATGCTCTGCAGCAGGTCGGGGCGACGAAGGAGTGGACTGTCAGGAGGCTCGGCGCCGCCGAGGGTCACATGGTTGCCGCCCCCTGTGCCGGTGTGGCTGCCGTCGAGCGTGAACTTCTCGGTTCCCAACCGGGTGACGCGCGCGGCTTCGTACAAGGTGTCGACGACGTTGCGGAGTTCGGCCCACGACGCGCTCGGCTGGACGTTGACTTCGATGACACCCGGGTCGGGCGTGACGATCAGCGTGTTCAGGCGCGGGTCGCGCGGCAGGGAGTACCCCTCGACCACGACCGGGCACTCGTGCTCGGCCGCGACCGCTTCGATCACCGCAAGGAGTTCGACTGCGTCATCTGCGTTTTCGAGGGGCGGGAGGAACACACAGACGTTGCCGTTGCGGACCTCGACGGCCACCGCGGTCGGCGCTGTCTCGTGCACTTCGACAGTCGACGCCGTGCTTGGTAGCGAACCGTGCGCCGGCAGGGCGTCGCGCGGTTCGAAGGGTGAACGTTCGAAGTCTGGGGCCTGGTTCGACCAGGTGAGCGAATCGAGCGGGAGTCGCATCCCGACTGGCGAGTCGCCGGCGATGAGGTACAGCCGGCCTCGACGCAGTGTCCACTCGCTGCTGCGCCATTCGCCGGTCGTGTTCGCGTCGCTTCGGGCGCTGTCGGAGATGGCAGTTGCGGGATGGAGCGGCAGAACGAACCCGGCCGGTTCGCCGGCTGTGCCACGCAGTCGATCGACGATCGCGAGGCGGGCGTCCGCGTCGGCCGTGGCTCCGGACTCGCCCGCTGCGATGTCGGCGTCCGATGGCTCACCGCCAGGGAGGCGTGCTTCGCGCCAGGCCAGGTCGATCGGATCTTCGTAACCGGGGATCACTCGGTCGGCATCGAGGCCGAAGTGTCCGGCGATGCTTTCAGCGAACTGGCGGGCGTCGTCGGTCGTGGCCGAACCCGTCTCGGCCGGAATCGCAAGCAGATCACGTCGAGCCCACAGCGGTTGTTCGTCGCGACGCCAGACGATGCCGAGCTGCCAGCGCGGCAGCGGCTCGCCGGGGTACCACTTGCCCTGTCCGTGTTGGAGGAGACCACCGTTCGCGAACTCGTCGTGCAAACGCACGGCGAGTTCGTGGGAGAGCCTGCGCTTCGCGACACCGTCCGCTGCGGTGTTCCATTCGGCACCCTCCATGTCGTCGATCGACACGAACGTCGGCTCGCCACCCATCGTGAGGCGGACGTCGCCATCTTCGAGGCGCTGGTCGACGGCCTCGCCGAGGGCGTCGATCTTCGTCCACTGCTCGGTCGAGTACGGCAGCGTGACGCGAGGGTCTTCGCGGACGCGATGGACGACGTTGGAGAATTCGAAGTCGACCGTGGTCGGGCCCGTACTGCCGGTGATCGGTGCTGCCGATGACGGGTGCGGCGTACAGGCGAGTGGGATGTGGCCCTCGCCGGCGTACAGGCCCGAGGTGGGGTCGAGGCCGATCCAACCGGCGCCGGGGACGAAGACTTCAGCCCAGGCGTGCAGGTCGGTGAAGTCGGCCTCGGGCCCGTCGGCGCCACTCAGCGACTTCTGGTCGGAGGTCAGTTGCACGAGGTAGCCGGACACGAATCGCGCAGCGAGGCCGAGGCGACGCAGCGCGTCGACGAGCAACCAGCCGGTATCGCGACACGAACCGATACCGCGCGCCAGTGTGTCTTCGGGGCTCTGGACGCCTGGCTCCATCCGGATCGAGTAGGCGATGTCGTTGTACAACCGCTGATTGATGCTGACGAGGAAGTCGGCAATGGCGATGCCGCCATCGGTTGCGGCGTCGGGTACACGCACCCCGGACATCCACTTCTTCAACAGTGGTCCGGGCGCGCCGGTGTGGCTCAGGTAGGGCTCGAGGTCTTTGGCCGGTTGGGGTTCGTATTCGAACGGGAACGACTTGGCCGAGTCCTCGACGAAGAAGTCGAACGGATTGATCACCGTGAGGTCGGCAATCAGGTCAACGGTGACATCGAGGACCTCGGCGGGCTCAGGGAACACGAGCCGGGCCATGAAGTTGCCGAAGGGGTCCTGCTGCCAGTTGATGAAGTGATCGCTCGGCTCGACCTTGAGGCTGTACGCGAGGATCGGCGTGCGCGAGTGCGGGGCGGGCCGCAACCTCATCACGTGCGGGTGAATGGTGACGGCTCGATCGAAGCGATAGGTGGTGCGATGCTCGATGCCGATGTGGATTCCCATGCGAAGTCCTACCCCGATCGTCGTTCGCCGAATCCGTCGGCGGCCGGGTGGCGGTGAGGGGCGGCTGGGTGGTGAGCGGGCGGCCGGGTGGCCAGACCGGCCAGACCGGAACCGAGTTTCAGCTGTGGTGCGACGCGGTACTTTCGAACCGTGGCCGTCCGTGTTCCCCGAGAGCTCACAGAAAGCGACCCGGCGGTGCTCGCTGTCGCCGCCGGCTTGCTGCACATCAGCGACGACCAACCCGGTTTCGGACGGGCAGCCGTCGATCCGAGCGATGCGAACTGCGGCCATCGATATCACGACGCGTTCGGCGAGCCGGTCGACGACACGGTCACCGAGCGACTCGACGCGCTCGCCATCCCGCCTGCCTGGACCGGGGTCTGGATCTGCCCACACTCCGACGGCTACCTGCAAGCCTCCGGACTCGACGACGCTGGCCGCAAGCAGTACCGATATCACGACGATTACCGAGCGTTCGCCGAACAGCGCAAGTTCGACCGGATGCACCACTTCAGCCGCGCCGTGGTCCTCGTCCGCAAGGCAGTGGCCGAGGCCTTGGAGCGGCCCCTGGGCGACCGTCACCGCGCCGTGGCCGCCGCGGTGCGACTGATCGACGAGCATCTGCTGCGTGTCGGCAATCGCCGATCGGCTGAGCATGGGCACTACGGCGCGACCACGCTCACCGTCGACCACATCGACGACCGTGGCCACGTACAGCTCGACTACGTGGCCAAGAGTGGCAAAGAACGCACGATCATCGTGGAAGACGACGACCTGGCAGACATCCTCGTCGAACTCGCACGGGACGCAGACAACGAACTGTTCTGGTTCTCCGCCGACAACGACTCCGATGAGGACGGTGATGGTGATGAGGATGGTGACGAGGATGGTGACGAGGACGGCGATGCTGTTGGCGAGGGTGAGGGTGAGGGTGCTGCGCTCCGCAGAGCGACGGCGTCGGACGTGAACCGCTTCATCGTCGAGCACGCCGGCCCAGCGTTCTCAGCACGGGACTTCCGAACGTGGGGAGGGAGCCGCGTGGCACTCGAAGCACGGGCGCACGGAGACGCAGTGCTCGCAGCTGTCGACGAGGCTGCGGATCAACTCGGCAACACCCGAGCTGTGGCACGCAACTCCTATGTCCACCCCGCAATCCTCGATGCCCCACGAGAGGTGGTCGACGACGTCTGGCGCGGGTCCCGATCGTCGAAGTGGCTCGACCGAGCCGAGAGCGCACTCGTCAAGCTGCTCGCCGAGAACCGACCCTCCTGACCGCTGCCCCGTACCGCGACACCTCCCTTCTCCGCCGGACCCCTTCCCGGACCGAGCGTCGGCGAGATCGCAGCGATCCGTCAGGTCGCTGGACCGTCGGACCCGGGCTGGTAGGTCTGCAGCTCGAGGTCGGCGTCAGCGAGGGGTGCGAGAATTCGCCAGGCTTCGACGACGCCGGCGATGTCTGCGAAGTGACGCTGGTCGCCGCGTCGAGCGTTCGAGAACATGGTGGCGTAGTCGCCGAGGGCGCCATGGTCTTCTGGACCGCACGCGTAGAGCGTGGTCTCTTTGGGCTCATGCGTCTCGGCATCGAGTACAGCGATGTCGATGGCGAGCGCTGGCGTCGGCTTGACCTCGAACCGGATGCGGTTCGAGTGCGACCCCGCCGATAAAGCGATGTCTGCGAGGTGGAACGTGGCGGTCGTCGACGTCCCGGGAAGGTTCTTGCCGGTCCTGATCGTCACTGGGACACCCCGCCACCGATCGTTGCTGACGTGCAGTTCGAGTGCGACGAACGTCTCGACGATCGAGTCGTCGGCGACACCGTCGTGGTCTCGGTAGCCGTCGTACTGACCAATGGTCACCTTCGTCGGGTCGACCGGGTCGATGTCAGCGAGCAACGCCACCCGCTCGCGTCGATAGTCGTCGACGCTCTCATCGTCGGGAGGTTCCATCATCAGCAGCGCCATGGTCTGCAGCAGGTGACTCTGCACGACATCGTTGATCGCACCAACGCCTTCGTAGAACGATCCGCGCCCATCGACATCGCCGGCCTCGCTCATGTCGATCTCGATCCTCGACACATGACCCGCATCCAGGCTGTTCGCGATGAGGGCATTGACGTGACGGACCACCGCCATGTTCTCGACGGCGCTCTTGGCGAGGAAGTGGTCGACGATGAACAGTTGGTCAGCGGGAATGTGGTCGGTCATCTGCTGCCAGAGTTCGCGTGCGGACTCGACATCGTTCCCGAACGGCTTCTCGACGATGAGCCGTGCAGCGTCGGGGAAGTCACTGGCCGCCATCCCTGCTGCGACGTCGCCGAACAGGTGCGGTGGGAGCGCGGCGTAGACGACTGGCGACAGCGCCTCGCCGAGCCGGTCGAGGATGAGATCGAACGTCGCCGGGTCGGTGGAGTCACCGGCGAGATACGAGAGCTGAATGCTGTCGATCACGGCGTCGTCGACCTCGGAACCGTCGGCGGGTTCGTGGTCAGACAGAGCGTCACGAAACATCGAGCGGATCTCGTCGTCGGTGTGTTCGGACCGCCCGACCCCGATCACCGGGATGCCGAGGTCTCCGTGCGACGCCAGCTCGTAGAGCGCTGGGAAGAGCTTCTTGCGGCCGAGGTCGCCGGTCAAACCGAACATCACGAACGCATCTGAGGTGCCCACTGGCGAGGAAGTCGAGTTCATGGATTGACCACTACCCCGCCGCCGTGCCGGCGAACCACTACCCCGCCGCCGTGCCGGCGAACCACCTCGACCTCGCGTCGTTCGGACGTGCATGAAGATGCGCTTTTCGGGTAGGACGTCGGCATGACGAGCAATGACGAGACCCCTGAGACAGAGCCAGCTTCCGACGCATCTTCGGAGAAGTCCGATCCGCGACTGCACGAGCCCGAAGGCGACGAAGGCATTCCGGGAACCCTGATCGACACCCCGCAGAACATGCCGGGCGACCAGCCGGTCGATGACACCCCACCCAGCCGAACCAAGGCCACCGGGGACGACTGATCGTGCTGGCCGACTGGGTGTGGACATCGTGGGAGCAAGCAGGCCTCGTCGTCTTGAGCGCTGCAATCATGGTGCTGGCGGTGATCGGCACGATTCGCATTGCTGGCCTGCGTTCGCTCTCCAAGATGTCCAGCTTCGACTTCGCCGTCACCGTTGCGATCGGCTCGGTGATGGCGAGCAGCGTGGTGACGTCGACGCCGGTCGCCGACGGAGTACTCGCCATCGCGGCGCTGCTCGCCATCCAAGCAGTGGTGGCAACTCTTCGACGGCGGACCTCGGTGGAATCCGCCATCGACAACACCCCGATGCTGCTCATGCGCAATGGCGAGTTCGACGACGCTGCGCTGTCGCAGTGCCGGGTGACACGATCCGATGTCATTGCCAAGCTCCGTGCAGCCAATGTCCTCGAATTGACTGCGGTACGAGCTGTGGTGCTGGAGACGACCGGCGACATCAGCGTGCTCCACGGCGACCGGCCCGTCGACGCCGTCCTGCTGCAGGGGGTCAGGGGCGCTGGCTGAACGTCCTGCGGCACGTGCATTCACGCCCGCCTGCGCAGCGCTGACCGGCTGTCGGGCCGCTGGTCATCCAGCTTGCGGATCGACGGCGACCGGGTCGTTGATCTCCTCGGTGTCGATCGCTATCTCGACGAGGAAGTCGTCGTCTTGCGAAGATGCCGCAGGACCGTGCGCGGCAACGAGAACACCTCGTACGTGGCATGACGGGCAACAGGTACCGAGCACTGTCTGCAGGTCGTCAGGATCCGACGCACCCTCGATCCGGTGCATTGCGCCCACGGTCACGTCGCGTGCAGCCGACACCGCCGAGCACGTTCCGCACTTCATCTTCGCGCCTGGACGGGTGATGTGGTTCGCCGTCCAGCCAGCGTCTTGAAAGATGGTGAGAACAGGGACCAGTGACAGGTCTGCGGGTACCGCGGGATCGTTCATGGATAGTTGTACCCACGATCGGGCGAAATCATGTGCGCCGATGCAGCGAAGGTCGATGACGCAAGGCGGAACCTCGACGCCGAATGTTTGCACCGTTCACAAGCCGGGTAGGCGGGGTCTGGACACCGAGTTACCGAACCTCTGAAGGAGAAAATCATGACAAATCACGACCCCATCACCCCCGAGCACACCCCGGCATCGAATCCCACTACGAGCACTGCAACGGCTCGTGGCGCGACGCCGGTGAACCGCCTCGACGACGACGGCAACGGCTGGTGGAAGTGGCTCCTTGGGCTGCTCTTGATCGCAGCGCTGGTCATTGCCGGATTCTTCCTGCTCGGCGGCGACGTCGACGGTGACGTCGATCCGGGTGACATCGACGTCGAAGTGCCCGAGGTCGATGTCGACATCGACGCACCGGACATCGACGTCGAGGTTCCGGACGTCGACGTGGACGTCGATGGCGGCGATGTGGACGTCGAAGACGGCGACGCTGAAGCCGACGTGGACGAGTGATCAAGCAGATGAGTAACCAACACACCACGAACCCCCGCTTGCACAACACAGCGGGACGAGCGAACGGGCGTCGGTCATGAAGGCTGCAGCGCTCTGGATCATCGCAGCGATCCTCGTGATCATCGGGATCTTCCAACTCATCACCGGGGATTTCCTGATCGCCATCGTGCTGTTCGTCGCTGCGTGCGTCGTCGGCCCGGGCGGGTACAGCATCTTCCAGCGCAACTCCTGACGGCCCTCGGCAACTGACACACACAAACCTCAACTCAGAAATGAAGGAAACAGACATGACGAAGACCACGAAAACAGGCAACTACCAGGACTGGATCGGCGCTGACGTGTACGACTCCACCGGAGACAAGATCGGTTCGATCGATCAGCTCTACCTGGACGACAAGTCCGGACAGCCCGAATGGCTGACCGTCTCGACCGGCTGGTTCGGCGCATCGACCCAGTTCGTCCCGATCTCCGGCTCGAGCGTCCACGACGACGGCCTCAAGGTTCCGTACACGACCGACCACATCAAAGATGCTCCGTCCGTCGACGCTGACCAGCACCTCGACGCCGACCAGGAGTTGAAGCTCTACGGTCACTACGACCTCGACTACAAGACCACCGACCACGAAAAGACATACGGCGGCCGTGAGCGCCCGGACGAGGGCTACGACTACAACGCCTCGGACGCAGAAGTGACGCTGTCCGAAGAGCAGCTGGAAGTCGACAAGGTGCAGCAGACAGCCGGCGTGGTTCGGCTCCGCAAGTACGTGGTCGAAGAAGACGTCAACATCACCGTCCCGGTCAAGCGCCAGGTCGCTCGAATCGTGCGGACGCCTGCGACAGGTACCGCTCCGGGCGCGATCAGCGCCGACGACGTCGTCGAGGAGATCACCCTGCAGAAGGAAGAGGTCGTCGTCGACAAGAAGGTCGTCCCGATGGAGAACGTCGCGATCGAGACCGAAACCGTCACCGACCAACGCCAGGTGTCGGACACGGTGCGTCGCGAAGAAGTCGAAGTCGACGGTGCGGTCGAGAAGCCCAAGCACTGAGAACACATCGTCACCGTTTGCGTCCGTCACCTGACGTTCGCAGTAACGACACTTTGATCAACACAGTGCACGTCGGATCGGGTTCGCCCGGTCCGGCGTTCGCAGTTTTCGGACCCCGCAGCAGGAAGTCTGCAGACGATCCGAGAAGATGCGCATAGATCGTTCGAGAGCGGGTACGCCACACGCCGTGCAGTACTTTCCCGCTCCATCCGGCCGAGCTCGACGTCTGACTCGCTTGGCCGGGACCACCGTCATCGGTGCGTCCTCACTCGTCATGCTCTCCGGGTCATCAATCGTCCTGGCAGCCACCGATGCACCCGACCTCGAATCCGTCGGCAACTTCAGGTCCAACCCGGACGATGGCGCCAACACATTGGTCGACTTCGAGTTCGACGCCGACGCTTACCTGAACGGCGGCGACGGAACGAACTTCCACCTCGTCCCCCTCGACGGAGCCCTGCCGGAGAACGGTCTCGGCACCGCCCCCGCCAGCGACGTCGCCGGCGATGGAGTCGTCACCGTCGAATTCACCGGGACGCTGGCAGAAGCAGACTTCGCCCGTGGCTACATCGACTCCGGTGTGGTCACCGCTCGCGAAGCAGGCGCCGACTCCGACAACCCGACCAACATCAATCAGTCGTCCGACCTCGGCGATGGCGTGACGGCGAATCCTGACCTGGTGTCCATCATGATCGACGGTGATCGGGTCATCTTCGAGTTCGATGAAGACCTCACAAGCGACGACGTCGTCCAGAACAACGCGGGCCTCCGACTGTATTTCCCGATGACCAGCGAGGGTTCGACCATCCGCGATGCCGGTGCGACCAACGTCAAGACGGTCGAAGGCGAGCCCGCCAAGCTGAGCGCGCTCTTCGGTGAAGATCTTCCCGAGGGCTTCGCTCTCAGCGACGCAGTCGGCGGTTTTGTCCAGCGAGACGCCGTGCAGGCAGCTGACGACGACGGAGCGCGAGACGGCAAGAACAACTTCGACGAACTCTCCTCCATCGAGGATTCCGGTTCGATCGTGTGCGAGGCACCCGAGGAAATCGACGAGGATCTCGTCGACTCGGGCCCCACCGAAGCTCCCGACCTCCTGTCCGTCGGCAACTTCCGACGCGGTCCGTCCACAGCAGCGGGCGACCCCACGACATGTGTGGACTTCACTTTCGACCAGGCCACCTACCTGGTGAACGGCGACATCTCGAACTTCAAGCTGGTTCCCGTGACCGGTGACGATGCCCTCCCCGGCTCCACCAACGTTGCGCCGCCGTCTGAAGCAGTCACGACCGGCGACGAGATCGTCACCGCAGTCTTCCCTGGCGAGATCACCGCCGAGGCGTACGCACGTGGCTTCGTCGACACCGGTGTGATCACCAGCGAGGAAGGCAACTCCAGCTCGGACGCGCCATTCGCCGTGAATCAGTCCGCCGACATCTCACCGGAGACCACCACGGACAACCCCGACATCGAGCGGGTGTCCTTCGACGGAGATTCATACCTCTTCGAATTCGACCAAGATCTCACCGACGATGACGTCGTTCAGAACAGCAGCGGGCTCCGCATCTTCTTCGCCGAGACCGATTCGACGGCGACCATTCCATTCGCCGGCTCCTCCGAGGTCGAACGGGTCAACCCGACGACCCTGCGTGCGAGCTACGTCGACCTTCCCGAGGGATATCTCCTCGACGAGGCCGTCGGTGCGTTCGTGACACAGGGAAGTGTCCAGGGCGTGATGGGCGAACGGGGCGGCAATGACGGCAAGAACGGGTTCCACCAGGTCCAGCTCGCTGGATCGTCCATGGACGAAGAACTTTGCAACGGCCTCGCTGTCACCGTCGACGGCATCGCCGGCACGGACGGCGACGACGTGATCATCGGCACCGACGGCGACGACACCATCGACGGCCTCGGCGGTGACGACGTCATCTGTGGCGGCGAAGGCAACGACACGATCAACGGCGGCGAGGGCAACGACGAGGTTCTCGGCCAAGACGGCGACGACACCCTCGACGGAGGCCTCGGCAACGACACCATTCTCGGTGGCGCTGGCGATGACACCCTCCTCCAGCCCGGAGCCTCACCCGACGGCGATGATCGCCTGAGCGGTGGCGAGGGCAACGACACCGTCGACTACTCCAACCGCACCGAGCCCGTGACAGCCACCATCGGAGGTTCGGGCGGCGAAGAAGGCGAGTCCGACATGATCCTCGATGACGTCGAGAACTTGATCGGTGGCTCCGCAGACGACACGCTCACCGGCAACGAGGCGAGCAATCGCCTCGAAGGCGGCCCCGGTGACGACGAAGTCACTGGCGGCGAAGGCGACGACACGATCGCTGCCGCCGACGGCGAAGCAGATGCTGCGATTGCTTGCGGCGGCGGCGACGACACGGTCGAAGCCGATCCCGCAGACACCGTCGACGGCGACTGCGAGAACGTCACCCTGGTCGATGACACGGAAACGGCACCGACCACGACGACACCCCCGGCCACGACGCCCCCGGCAGTGACACCGCCGGCAGTGGACCCGGGGATCGAGCTTCCTGCGACGGGTGTCTCGAACACCTCGCTCGGCCTGTTCGCCGGCCTGCTCATGCTGCTCGGAGCGCTTGCCCTCGCAACCAGCCGTCGACGGATGGTCTGACCCTCCCGGTTCCGGCCGTCTGGTTGAGGGCGTCGGTTTCGGGCGTCGGTTTCGGGCGCCGGTTTCGGGCGCCTGGTTTCGGCCCTGAAATATTGCGACCATCATGCGGTACCACCCACCCCGCCCTGCGAGAATACGACCATCGTGAAGAGTTCAAGGTCTTCGACCTCCGCAGTCGCCCGGAGTGGCTTCCGCCGTGCAATCCGGGCCGTCGACCGGCTCGCACGGTTCGCAGGAGCCGCCAATCCGCCGGTCCAGGAACTCCTCGCCGACCGCCACCTCGCAGGCTCGTTCGCCGACCGCAGCCCATCCCACCGACCGCCCGGTCGGCGCTTGGCGCTCACGTTCGATCTCGACTACCAGCGCGACACCGACGTGCTCGTCGACCTCGTCGAATTGGTCGATTCGATCGGCGTAAGCATGTCCGTGTGCTCGATCGCAGCGCTGGTCGAAGCGGATCCGGATCCGTATCGCCGAGCGGTCGCTTCCGGCCACGAGATCGTCAATCACTCGTGGACCCACCCGGACAATCCGGTGCTCGATCCTGATCGAGAATTCTGGAACCTGTCGGTCGAAGAGATCTCCGAGCAGATCACCCGAGCCAACGATCTGTTCGAACAACACCTCGACGTCAGAGCCACCGGCTTCAGGACGCCACACTTCAAAGACGTCGCCCGCATGATCCCCGTTCTCGAAGCCGATACCGACACCCGCTACATCTCGTCAGTACTCGCCACGTCCACACTGTCGGCGCTGCCGTTCGTCCCTGCGCAGCCCCACGAGGCCGGGCGGATCAGCCATCGAGTCGAACGGTCCGGTCCCAGACAACCCACCGACATCATCCAGCTTCCGCTCACTGCCTGTCCGCACCACCGGTGGAGTCCCTTCTGCTCGTATCACCATCTCCGCACTCCCTCCGATCACTCCAAGGGAGCGGGGATGCACGACCTCGAATCCTTCGAACGCGATTGGCAGGCACTTCGCTCGCTACATGCCGACACCGGGTACCTCTCGTTCTACTTCGACCCGCACGACGTCATGCGTGACGACGAGACGGCCGAGGCTTTCAAGCAATGCCTCGTCGCCACCCTGGCCGAGGAGTGGGAGATTGTCACGCTCGCCGAGATGGCCCGAGTGTGGGCACCCTTCGCCGGGGCGAACAGATGAACCACGCTGCGCCCATTCGGGTGCTGCACGTCGTCGAGAGCTGGCCGCCAGTTGTCTCCGGCTACGCAACGCGCAGCGCTCACATCGTCGCTTCGCAGAACGCTCGCGACGATCTCGAACCGTTCGTCGCTGTCACGTCTCGACAGCACATGTACCGTCACGACGCGCGCGAGCGCCACACCGCCGAGCGGGTCGGTCCCTTGGCCGGTGTCGACGTCCATTTCGCACCGGTGTCGCCGCTGGAGCGCAGTGTGCGCCGATTGCGCCGCTACCACGTGGACGGCGACGCCTTCGAGCGTTGGTTGGACAAAGAACTCCTGAGGGTCAAGCCCGACGTCGTACACGTCCACTGGTCATCGTCCATCGGACGCCGTTCGGTCCGCGCCGGCCATCGCCACGGTGTCCCCGTCGTCGCCGAGACGCGCTTCGATCTCGCCGGCGCGATGAATGCTCAGACCTTCGCAGGCCACCTCGCCTTCCTCGAACAACCCCTTCGTCGCCACTTCGAACGACACCTCGTCGAGGCAGACGCGGTGATTGCGGCGAGCACCTCGCTCGGCGCGCTGATCGAGCAGCGCACGGGCCTCGCACCGACGATCATCGAGAACGCGGTCGATCCGGTGGAGCTTCCTGCACCTGGTGTCGTCGCCGCGCTCCGAGCCTCGCTCGGCATCGCACCCGACACCTTCCTGATCGGTTGCGTGTCGAAGATGCTTGCGTACGAGGGCTTCGACCGGATCATCGACATCACCGAGAAGCTTCGGTCCGATGGCGTCGACGTCCGCCCAGTCCTCATCGGCGACGGCCCGGAGCTCGCATCGCTGAGGGCTTTGGCCGAGAAGCGCCGGGTCGATCTGATCAGCCCCGGCAACGTCGACGCCACCGATGTCGGCACCTGGTACGGCGCGCTCGATTTGGTTGTCGTTCCTCGGCGCGACGTCTCGGTGACCCGATTCGCCTCGCCGCTGAAGGTGATCGAAGCATTGTCGTACGGTCGCCCGATCGTCGCCTCCGCAGTCGGCGACGTCGCTGAACTCCTCGACGACGGTCGAGGCATCGCGGTCGCTCCGGGAGACGACGCTGCGCTGCTCGCGGCTGTGTCTGCCCTGCTCGCCGACGCTGGCCAACGTGATCAGCTCGGAGCAGTGGCGCGGGAATGGTCCGTCGAGCAGCCGACCTGGGCAAGCAGTGCCGAGCGGCTCCGCACCATCTATGCCGAGACGATTCGCAACCGGCACACGCCAGGTCGCGTCGCAGGCGACGCTCCGGCAAGTCAACGCTTCCGCGACAGTCGGCTTCGCTCGGATTCCGCTGATCGACGCGAACGGATCCTGGCCACCCAGCAGGCTGACTCTGCCGGAAGCGGTCGCATCGTCGTCATCGGTGCGGGGCCTGCCGGGCTCACAGCAGCGCACGACGCTGCGCTCAGAACCGGGCTCACCCCGGTCGTCGTCGAGGCATCGGGAGGCATCGGCGGGCTCTCTCGAACCGTTGACTTCAACGGGAACCTCATCGACATCGGTGGCCATCGCTTCTTTTCGAAGAGCGAGCGAGTGACCAACTGGTGGCTCGACATCCTTCCGCTCGAAGCCGGCGGCACCTGGCGGCCCGGCGACTCTGTCGACGGACCCGACCCGCACGTCGACGATCAGGTCATGCTCGTCCGTAGTCGACGGTCCCAGATCCTGTGGCATCGCAACCTCTTCGACTACCCCCTCGATCTCTCGTTCGATCTCGTTCGCAAGCTCGGCTATCGACGTACTCTGCGCGCAGGATTCAGCTACTTCCGCGCCCAGGTGTTTCCGGTGTCACCGGTGACCAATCTGGAGGACTTCTACATCAACCGTTTCGGCCGAGAGCTCTACCGAACGTTCTTCGAGAGCTACACCGAGAAGGTCTGGGGCCTGCCATGCCGGGAGATCTCACCGGACTGGGGGGCTCAACGCGTCAAAGGCCTGTCGCTGTGGGGTGCCCTCTGGCATGCGCTGAAGCCGAGCCGTTCCGCCGACGCCGCTCAGCGCGATGTCGCCACGTCGCTCGTCGAGCGCTTCTTGTATCCGAAGTTCGGTCCGGGCCAGATGTGGGAAACAGCTGCGTCGAAGATCCTCGACAACGGCGGCGACGTGTTGACCGACGTCGCAGTGATCGGATTCGAGTTCGAAGCGGTCGATACCGACAGCACCGGAGCACCCGAGAGCGGCGCTCA
>Ga0115031_1001083_pt1 | contig 20110 bp, 13 predicted proteins | sample Maine_Asex4_meta_FD_87301 | JGI IMG/M metagenome (GOLD analysis project Ga0115031, IMG submission 87301) | Marine algal microbial communities from Maine, USA - Maine_Asex4_metaG | ecosystem: Host-associated > Algae > Red algae > Unclassified | place: Maine, USA | collected 2015-01-05
CTTTCCTCTCCCGCAGCGGCCGCTTCACGAATATTATGCTTAAAGAAGGGGTGGGGTTGCTTCGTTTACAGGATGTTGATGGCAAAGTGTACGAGAAGATCGATTGAGGCATACCATGGTTGAGGAGCTCCGCTCCGAACGCGAACGGGGCTGAAGGCTCCCGGAGCGTGTATTTGCGGTAGCGTCTATTAGTAGGGTGTTCCGCCCCGTACTCATTACGATTCCGGAGGAATTGGGACCGCGAAAAGGTACAATTGTAGGGGCAAGGCATGCCTTGCCCCTACAATCATTGCCACTATTGACCGTGATTCCTGCGGAATCACGGGCGGAACACCCTGCGTCTATTAGTACAGGTATTACACGGGCAAAGTCGCTGCGCTCCCTTGCCCGGTTCGGAGCAGAGCTCCTCATCCGGGGAGCGTTGCTCCGACTAAGAAGGGTGTACGGTTAATCGATTTTTCCGGATACCACCATTAGTTTATCCCCGCGCTTTACCTTAGCTGCATGAAGCCCACGTCCCTCTTCCTTGCTCTTCTCATCCTTCCCCTTTTGGGGGCGGCGCCCTGGGTGCCATCGGGGGCACTTTGCACCTGCGTCAGCGCCCAAATCACCGCCGACGACTTTTCTGATGGAGACTTGCTAAACCCTACGTGGAGCGGTAACCTCGACAAGTTTACGGTCACCGACGGCCGCCTCCGTTTACTGGACGCCAGCGAGGAGGATCCCGCCGTGCTTGGCCTGGCCACGCCCGTAGCGGCCAACGCCAGTGAGCTGAGTTATTCGTTCCTGATCGATATGGATTTTGCGCCATCAGCCACCAACTTTGCCGAGGTGGAATTGCTGCAGGGCGGCGGTATCAATGACGAGCTGACCACCGGAATTGCGCTCAGATTTGGCGGTACCGCCAGGACGGTGGATTCCCTCCGGGCAACCTTTTTTGGCGCAGACGGCTCGGAAATCGGGGAGATCAGCGGCCCGGCGGGTGCATTGGGCGGCGACCCCGCCATCGTCCGATTTCGGCTGATTCGCCGTAACGGAGGTGACTGGACATTGGAGGCCGACTACGGCGGAGGAACCGATTTTGTGCTACAGGGACAACTCTCCGGAGCCGCCATCGCGCCCGATTTTTTCCGTCTTCGTAGTAATTATACCAGCACCCGGTCGGACAAATTCAGCTTCGATGACCTGGAAATCATCAGTATGGTGGAAGCAGATATGGTGGTGCCGGAACTTAGCGTCGCCACGGTGATCGACGAGCGAAACATTGAGCTATTGTTCAACGAACCGGTGAACGCTGCCGTCATGGGCGCAGTTGCCAACTACACCGTTTCCGCCATCGGCGTAAGCGTTAGCAACGCAGCGGTGAATGGTGGGCAGGTCTTGCTGACCCTCGATGCCGACTTGCCGAACGGGGTTGATTTCGACCTGTCCGTTTTGCGGGCAGTGGACGCCAGCGGCAATGAGGCCAATAACCTGACGCGGACGCTGCAGTTCGTGCGGGTGGTGCGCCCGTCGGCTGATAATCTACGGATCACGGAATTTATGGCGGATCCGAATCCGGTAGTGGGCTTGCCTAACGCTGAATATGTGGAAATCTTTAACGCAGGCGGCGAAGCGCTGGACCTCAGTGGACTGATGATAGGTAGCGGTGGAGCACCGGTCGCTGTGCCGGCAACGGAGCCATTGCCGGCGGGAGGTTACGTGGTGCTGACGAAGGTCGATGAGGCGGAGGCCTTCCGGGCTTTGGGGGCTCAGGTGATTGGCTTTAGTCTGCCGACACTGACGAACGGTGGCGACGTCATTACGCTGGTTTCTGGCGGAGAAACGATCCAGGAAATTACCTACACGCCGGAGTGGTACAACGATTCAGATCGAAACGAAGGTGGCTACTCCATTGAATACACAGGGGCCGCAGACGCAGGATGCAATGCCAGTTGGAGGGCAAGCCTGGATGCCTCCGGCGGCACGCCCGGGCGTGCAAATTCCGTCGACGGTCTGACGGTGGACAACACCGCCCCGGGCATCAGCGAAGTGGACCTGAGCGGCAGCGACGTCACCCTGACTTTCAGCGAAAACCTCGACGCTGAACAGTTCGACGCTGGCCTCTTTAGCCTCGACAACGGTGCCTCCGTCACCGGTCTCACCGTGTTGGACGAACGCACCGTGTTGCTAACGACCACCATCGAGGCCGGTATCATCTATGTCCTCACGGTACTACCTGACTTCAGCGACTGCGCCGGCAACTTCCCGGCCGAAGCGCTCACCTTTCAACTCGCCATTCCCGGAATTCCGGAGGCGGGCGACGTCGTCATCAATGAAGTCCTTTTCAACCCCGCGAGCGGCGGGAGTGACTACCTGGAGCTCTTCAACTGCTCCGACAAAGTCTTCCAGATCAGAGACTGGGTGCTGCGTAATACCTTGTCTACTTCATCGACCTCCGCCGAACGGACGGTGACGGTCAGCCGTCTCTTCCTGCCGGGGGATTATCTGCTGCTGACGGCCAACCCGGACTTTGTGGCGGAGAACTATTTGATGGTGGACACTACTTTGCTCGTCGATCAAACCTTACCCTCCCTGCCCAATGATGAAGGTAACATCAGTGTCATTGCCGGCGGGGTAGTGCTGGATGCTTTTGATTACAGCGATGAACTGCACTCCTCCTTACTGAGTAACGATGATGGTGTCGCCCTCGAACGCCTGCGCAAAAACACGGCTACCCAGGACGCCAACAACTGGTTTACGGCCGCTCAGTCGGAGAACTTTGGCACGCCAACGCGGGAAAACTCTCAGGCCAGAGACGCCATCGCTGATCCGGGAGGGGAGGAGGTTTTTTCCATTCTCAACCCAACTTTCAGCCCCGACGGAGATGGCAACGAAGAACTCCTCGAACTGGCTTACAACACCAGTACGCCGGGCTTCCTGGCCCGGGTGCGCATCTTCGACGCCCAGGGCCGATTGATCCGGACCCTCCGCCGCATCGAACTGCTTGGTACCGAAGGCACCCTGAACTGGGACGGTTCTAATGACGACGGGCAGCGGGCTCGCGCTGGCCTCTACGTCCTCTACGTCGAACTCTTCAACCCTGACGGCGAGACACGGGAAGAGAAGCTGGTGGCGGTGTTGGCTTTGTAGCGTGCGGAGGCGGTCGGATCCGTGAAACAGCTGGCGAAGCGCGCTGTTTTCGGGTCCGGACGCTCGAAGCGGTGCATAAGCAAATAACTGACTTATTACCCAAACGAACGTAGTGAGCTGTCATTTGCGGTAGCGAAATCAAGATTCAAATATCGAGAACCGAGAACCGCCAATCAAAAACGTAGCAAACGAAGTTTGGTGCGTTTGCCCTGCTTACCTTCGCCCCCATGCGAATAGTAACCTACAACGTCAACGGAATCCGCGCCGCCCTGAAGAAAGGACTGGCTGACTGGGCCGCCGATACCAACATCGATGTCCTCTGCCTGCAGGAAACCAAAGCCAACGTCGAACAGGTCGATATGAGCGAGTTGGAAGCTGCCGGATTCTCCCACGCCGCCTGGCACAGCTGCGAACGGAAGAAAGGCTACAGCGGCGTGCTGACCCTAAGTAAAACCGCTCCTGATCTCGTTGAAAATAAGATTGGGATCGAAGCCTACGATGAAGAAGGCCGGATTGTACGGACTGACTTTGGAGATCTGACCATCTTTAATTGCTACTTCCCCAACGGAGGGCAGGGAGAGGAGCGGCAAAATTTCAAGTACCGCTTCCTCGATGAATTCCTCGCCTACATTGTAGCGCTCAAAAAGACCCGGCCCAACATCCTCGTCGTTGGCGACTACAACATCGCCCACCAGGAAATCGACCTCCACGCGCCTAAGCGCAACGTGACGACCTCCGGCTTCCTGCCCGCAGAGCGGGAGTGGATGACGAAGTGGTTCGCTGAGACGGATTTCATCGATACTTTCCGGGAACTTCACCCGGAAACGGCCGCCTACAGTTGGTGGAGCTACCGTGCCAACGCCCGGGCCAACGACAAGGGCTGGCGCATCGACTACCAGAGTATCAGCCGGGAAATGAAGGACCAGATCAAGGAAGTCACTCACCTGAAGGAGGCGAAGCATTCTGATCATTGTCCCTTGCTTTTGGAGCTGATTTGATGGCCGAAGTTGCCTCGGCAGAGAGCGGTGGCGAACTCCCTCCGGGAGTGAGTTGACTGATGTGTACGGGCGCCAGCATCAGTTCTACCGTTCTACCAGCTAAAATCACTACGCTTCCTTGCTGGCTTGGAGCTGGTACTTCGGCTTCGCTCAGCAACCAAGCTCCTCGGCCCAAGTGCTGCCTGCAACTCAAGTAGGCCCATAAGCGTTACCATATCAACAACTTAGCCTCAACCTGCCTCACCTCCAACATGCGGCAGCCCAAATTACCAAAGAACTAAAATACTAATAATGGACGCTCCCCAATCAGACCGTTTCCGAGCCATGCAAGCCGCCGATAGCCGGGTAGGCGATGCTGCCGTTAAGTCTTCCATTGCCGGCCGCCGCCGTAGCTGGCTGGAACGCATCTTCGAGTTTGCGGGTAAGAAATACCGGGTGGTCTCCCTTGGCGAATCGCGTCGCCAGCCGAATGCTGAAGACCTTTAGCTTTTCGTTTTTCTACCTAGCTTCTAACCCATAATTCCCTTCCTTTGAACCTAGCCTTCGGAGCCCTCCTTGCCGCCATCCTACTGCTGCCCGGAGTGATCTTTCGTTATATCTATATCCGGAGTGATACCCTGCGTAAGTCCATTGATCTGAGCTTACTGAGCGAAGCGGTATTTATTCTGGTGCCCTCCATGGTGGCCCATTCTTTTGGCCTCTTGTTTACCAAGCATGCCCTTGGCTGGGAACGGGATCTGGAAACAATTTACTACCTCGTTACGGGCGACAATGATAGCCTGAACTTCCAAACGGTGGAAAACGGCTTCCTCTACTTCGTAGGGTATATCCTGATTCTAAGCCTGCTGGCGGCTTTCATGGGCAAGTGGTCTCGTCAACTCGCCGTATGGCGGGGTTGGGATGAACGCTATAAGTTTCTCCGGATCTATAATGACTGGGATAAGTATTTCTCCGGACACGTACTCCCGCCCGCCGAGCGTAAAAAGATCGACTTCATTCAGGTGGACGTGATGGTCAACTCCGATAAAGGAGATGTACTCTACACCGGGGTGCTGCAAAACTATTCCCTGAACAAGGAGCAGAAAATCGATCGACTGTTCCTAAGCAATGTCTATCGCCGGAATTTTGCCGACGACCTGGACGAAAACAAGGAAGAGCGGGAAGAAGCCCCTCCGGAATATCCTTCTTACCGGGTCAAAGACTTCGACGATCGCTACTATGCCTTACCGGGCGCTTACTTCGTGATTCCCTTCGGGGAGATCCTGAACCTGAACATCATCTACAATACTTTTGAGGAGGTGGAGTAGGTGCAAGTGTAGTGCAATCGCAAGCTCACCGGGCGCTCAAAGAACTTCAGGGATTCCGCCTCCGGCTCCATGCCTGAAGCCGCTTTGAGACCCTGAGACCAACAGTAGGGTCTCACCACGAAGGTACTGTGTTCATTTCCCGTAGCGGAGCGGAGGATGGAATGATTCGTTCCCTCCGGGGCTGCTTCACGGTGAGCGGCCGGATCTTGACCTTGCGATTGCCCTGGGAGCAAGTGCTGAGCGAGCGTAGCAAGCCGAATGTGCACCTCGGCTTCGCTCGGTGCTTACTCGGGGACCAAAACGGTTATTGTGGGACCGTCTCGGCTGCGCCGAGACGGAAAATTTCCGGTAGCCCGGTGCCTGAGTAAGCCCTGAGCGGAGCTTTAGCGAAGCCGAAGGGCGCACCGAAGGCCCATTTTATCTAAAAGCGATTGCCCTGGGGGTCCGCGCCGAAGGGCTATTTTCGTTCTTCATTTGCGTTAGTGAACGTAGCCATATAGTCCCTCCAACACTTCGCCTCCTCCAACGTGCGGTAGCCCCAAAAGACCAAAAGACCAACGAACCAAAAGACCAAAAAACCAATAAACCAATGACCTTCAAACCCGACCTAGTCCAAAAAGCCTGGCTCCTCGCCGCAACCTACCACGAAGGTCAACGCTACTACACGGCCGTGGAGGGGGAATCCCTGCCCTATCTCACGCACCTCGGGGCTGTGCTCAACGAAGCGCAAAATGCGCTTCACTACGACAAGAGCCTGAGCCCCAAGCTTATGCTACTCTGCGCCATCCTTCACGATACGTTGGAAGACACAAAACTCACGGCCGAGACACTCAAAACAGCTGTCGGAAACAAAGTCCTGGCCGGCGTTCAGGCTCTGACTAAAGACGAAACGTTGCCCACTAAGTGCGAGCAGATGGAGGACAGCATTAACCGCATCCTCGAACAACCCCGGGAGATTGCTGCGGTGAAGCTTTGCGACCGGATCTGCAATATCTCTTCCGCACCGCCCAGCTACTGGACTAAAGAGAAGAAAGATGCTTATCGGGAGGAGGCACGGTATATCTTGGAGCGGCTTGGGCCTGCTTGTGGTTACTTGAGAAAGCGATTGGCGGAGAAGATTGAGGAGTATTAATGGCCTCTACGGTTGAAGAACGATGACCCGAATGGGCTAGGGTTTACCTACATCTTTACAAGCATCTTTTCCGGTTTAAACCCCCTCCCAACCCTCCCCACAGGGGAGGGTTTCTGGAAAATGCAACGCATTTTTTGTCCCGGAAAGCCGTAAATCATGAGTTTATCCTCAAAAGCTAGAGTTTAAGGGCTTTATCCACAAAACGCGTTGCGGTTTTCCTAGTCCCTCCCCTGTGGGGAGGGGTTGGGGAGGGGGTTTCATACGATTGAGTTGCCAACAGAAAGATGTAGGTAAACCTTAGTCCAGGACCACTCAGGTAGAGGGAAAATGATGAGCTATAATTATTCCGGCGGTGTTGGAGTTGAAGCGGCTGGTCCACCCTTTCTGATATTCTTCAAAATCGCATAGGCCGACATCAACGACCAAAAGGAGTTGATGACAATAAAGGGATGTGCCTCATTAGCGGTTGCATTTACGATCAACAACACGGAGCAGGTCAAATTGATGACGTGATAGGGGGTGCCGAGGTTGTCCAGCCTATCGAGCGAAGAAGCCACGAAGGCGAACAAAAGACCCAGGGCTCCGACCCAGCCTGCAATGGCAATCCACATAGTTTGTCTGTTTTAAGATCGGTAAGGTAAGGCTGAAATGAATGCCCACCTTTGCCGGAAAATAAGAACTATGTTTATCCGAATTTCCTCCCTTTGCCTATTGCTCTCTTTGTTTGGTTGCGGTGAGGCCGGTTCAGACGGACCTACCGCCGAAGCTGCAGCGGAGAAACTGGCCAAGCAGGGTATTGTAGACTTTAACCCGAATAACGATGTCCGACCGCTCGATTCTCTCCTTCGGTTAGATTCTCCGGCACCCGGTGCAAAGCTATCCTCTCCCTTTACGGTCAGCGGAGAAGCATCGACTTCGTTTTTCTTCGAAGCAGCCATGCCCTACCAAATCACCGATGAGCAGGAAAAAGTGATTGGCGAAGGCTTCGTGAAGCCGCAGAAATTTTGGATGAACAAAGGTGTCGTGACCTTCAACGACAAGATCAGCTACGAAGCACCGGCGGGAACCAAAGGTTTTCTGAGATTGAAAAATAACGACACCAGCCGGGTGGATAAGTTTGAGCGGGCGATGACGATTCCAGTCGTACTGTAGCTGCCCGTCATTCCGGCTCCTCCAACTCCTCCGCCGCATAGAGGTCGAACAACAGTGCCAATTTGTAAGCAGACTCCGTGGCCCAGGAATAGCGCCCGGAGCCGCCTCCATGACCGGCACTCAGGTTCGTCTTTAAGAATAAAAAATTGTCATTCGTTTTCGTTGCGCGTAGTTTGGCGACCATCTTGGCGGGTTCCCAGTAGCCGACCCGGGTATCGTTGAGGCCCGTGAAAAAGAACATATGCGGATAGGCTTGGGCTACTACGTTATCGTAAGGGCTGTAGGACTTCATGTATTTATAGTACTTCTTCTTATTTGGGTTGCCCCATTCTTCATACTCGCCGGTGGTGAGGGGGAGCTTATCGTCTAGCATCGTATTAATGACGTCAACGAAGGGGACGTCGAGAATGACAGCCTTGAAGAGGTCGGGGCGCATGTTGGCGATGGCTCCCATCAGCAAACCGCCGGCACTGCCTCCCTGAGCGGTAATGCTACCTGGCTGAGCGTAGCCTTCTTTAATGAGGAACTCTGCGCAATTGATGAAGTCCGTAAAGGTGTTTTTCTTCTTCAGCATCCGCCCGTCATGATACCACTGCATACCCATATCATCTCCACCCCGAACGTGCGCAATGGCGTACACAAAGCCTCTCCGCAATAACATATTCACGAAGTGGCTGTAGCCCGGTCCGGAGCCGCTGCCGTAGGCACCGTAGGAGGTCAGGTACACCCGTTTATGTTCAGACTTTTTACCGCGTGACATCCACTTTGAATAGGCCAGCGTGATTGGGATTTGGGTGCCGTCATCAGCCGTAGCCCATATTCGTTTCACGATGATTTTGGAGGGAGGAAAGCCTCTTTTTTCCTTTTTTATAATCTTACTCTCGCGGCTGCGCATATTGTAATCAAGGGTGCGAGGCTCCTGCGTGAAAGAGTTAAAACTGTAGCGTAGAATTTCGCTGTCCGTTTCGGGGTTACTCCCTATACTAATACTGTAGATATCATCTTTCTCTCGTAAGTAATGGCTCTCCCTGGTTCTCCGGTCTATGACCCGCAGGCGGTCCTGAGCTTCCGCTTTTTCGGATAGCACGAGATAATTATCAAAGACAAGGTAGCTCTGGAGCAAAACATCCTTCCGGTGAGGGATCAGCATGTCCCAGTTTTTGGGGCTAAAGTCTGTAGTGTCCGTTGTGTACAGCGCGTAATTAATACCGCCACGATCAGAGCGAATGAAGAACTTATCCTTATGGTCACTGATGCTATAATGGTGACCTTGTTCCCGGGGTAGCATAACCTTAAAGGAACCTCCGGGATTATCGGTGCGCAGGTACTGCAGCTCACTGGCGTTGTTGCTCCCGCTACTGATGAAGATGAACTCCTTCGACTTTGATTTATAGCAGCTCACGCCAAACAGCGGGTCTTGTTCTTCGTAGATCAGTTCGTCGCTGGATTGAGGCGTACCCAGCCGATGACGCATCACCCGGTAGGACCGCAATGTCTTCGGCTCCAGTGCGGTATACAGGAATAGGGAGTTGTTGATCCAAACCAGTCCGGCCACCTCCGTCAGGGTGTCAGCCAGCATTGTATTCTCTTCCAGGTTTTTAAACCGAACGACGTATTTGTCCGAACCAGTCGTATTCTCTCCGAAAGCGAGCAGGTTGTTATTGGGGCTCAGCGTTAGCCCGGCTACGGTGTAATAGTCGTGTTTTTCCGCTTCAATATTGACGTCGATCAATAGCTCTTTTTTCGTACTGTCCGCGCCCACTGGGGTACGGTAATATACCGGGTGCTCCTGCTCTTCCTGATACTCAATGTGATAGAGATAGCCGTCTTTTTTGGAGGGGAGAGAGCGGTAATTTTTGGCGGTTTGCAGTACGAATTCCTGATAGAGCTCACGCTGTAATCTTCGGAGCGGTGTGAAGTAATTATCGGTGAAGTCATTCTCGGCGCGGAGATATTCCATCACGGGTTTATTGGCCCGGGCGGCTTTGGGGTCTTTGAGCCAGGCGTAGTCGTCGGTTAGCTTCTCCCCGTGAATAATGGTAGTGGTTGGTTCTATTTTAGCCACGGGAGGAAGCAGGTTCGGATCCCGGGTATGCTTGTCGTGGAACTGTTGCTCCAGCGATTTGACCCCTTCCATATCCTGGCGGATATCCTCGCTAATGGCTGCGACGGGGTGTTCCTCGGTGTATTGCTGCCAGAATAGAGAATCGTGCTCCAGGGCATAATCGTAAAGCTGATTCATCTCTACGTTGGCAAAATTTTCGGTCACGGAGATGGGGGCTGCCCGCTCCAGGTCAGCCCCAAGCGCACGAAATTCTGATATAGCCGCGTAGGGCGTAGTGACGTTTTCTACGGTGTCCTTAAAGATGAATTCGTCTTCATGACGGAGGTAATCGATGACATATTTACCTCCCCACTTTTTGTAGCGAACCTTCAGTTTGTAGTCGAAATGCTTGATGGCCATGGTGGTGTAGCCACAGAAAAACGACTTGAGTTCGTTCGGTACGGAACAGTCATAACCCAGTATGGCGTAACTGTCGGGGTCAATAAGAATAGTTCCCTGCAGTAGCTTATGCTTGTTCGCTTTGCGCCATTGCTTATTGCTTTTTTTACTGGGCAGTGCCTCTAATTCTCCTTTTGTCACGGTGGTGCGGAAGCTAAGCGAGTAGACGTATTTTCCGTCCTCGTACTCTACTTCGTCGACCAGGTAGTCGTAGTCGCGGTTAAGGTGAGGCCCCAGGAAACTTTGCTGGTACTTTACCCGGTCGCGGGCGATAAGAGAGAGTGGGCCGCCGACGATGTTAGCGTCCATGTCCCGGCTGCTACCGTTCAGGCTGGCGCGGGAATCGAGAATGCGGACGGCTTCCTTCTTTAGCGTTTGATGGTGAAAATGTACCCGGTGTAAGGATTCGTTGGGATTAAAAAAGGCGGACTGTAGAGTCGTTCCGAAGGCGTACGGGCTGGTGTATTCCTTCCAGCGATACTTCTTTTTCTGGTAGGGCTCGGATCGGTATTCTACGGCGGCATCGGTAAACTTGATGTAGGCACCGTTTTCCTTGAGGGTCTCCCGGTAGTAGCCGGTCAGGGTACTGGCCTGGTCGGGGTAGTTGTCGGGGATGGCCCGAAGGGCACGACGGAGAATCGCTCGTGCGGAAGGCAATTTTTTGGGGGTGACGGTAATTTCGCTCAGCAGGGCGGCCTCGGGTTTCAGGTCGATGCGAAGCTGGCCGTTCTGCGCTTTGGGCCGCAGGGTTTTGACCAATTCCCGGCGCGTTTCGTAACCGAGGTAACTGATGAGCAGGTCGCGCTCATCGTATTTCGCGGGGATGGTGATGCGGAAAGTTCCGTCGGCTTCCGTTACGGTACCCAGGGCAATGCCGTCAACTTTCAGATAGACGAAGGGCAGGGGAGTGTCGGTTGCCTGATCGTATACGATACCAGAGATTGAATTTTGGGCGTAGAGGGAAGTCAGGCAGGAGAAAAGGAAAACAAAGTTGAGTAGGAGGCGTCTGGTCATTGGGGTCATTGTGTGTTGGGAGTGATAACACCACTAAGGTTTAACCGTTCAGTACAGTAGGGCATTTTTCAGCTGATTAAGTTCAACGTGGCGCGGACGCAGGTGCAGGGTTGTGCTACCGCATGGCTCCGGTCGACGCTGCTTCCCGCAGCGAGCGGTGGCGAGCTCCCACCAGGAACGAGTTAGGGACGTATGCCTTTGTCGCCGCGCGACTGATTATTCACGCGGAGGGCTTGCACCCAGGCTTAGCCGTCGGCCCGATCCCCGAGGTACGAGGGTCGGTCCGCCGGCTTGGATTAACGCCCCCCTTAGCCGGCTGACGGCCTCCGCTGCGCTGCGAGCCGGCGGACGGCGGTAAAAACCCCTGCTCCTCCAACCTTGCCCTGCACCTGCGTGCGCGCCTAATGGTTTAGCTACACTCGACGGACGATAGGAAAGGCAACTAAACAACGCCCACAAACATTACCTTTGCCGACCGCAAAGAATAGCCCCATGAAATTTGACGTCACCGCCATCGATCAGAAATGGCAGCAATACTGGAAAGAGCACAAGACCTACCGGACTACGAACGATACCTCCAAGCCGAAGTACTACGTGCTCGATATGTTTCCTTATCCCTCCGGTGCCGGCCTGCACGTTGGCCACCCGCTGGGATACATTGCTTCTGACATCTACAGCCGCTACAAGCGGCAGCAAGGCTTCAACGTTCTGCACCCGATGGGCTTTGACTCCTTCGGCCTGCCCGCCGAGCAATACGCCATCGACACCGGCGTACATCCCAGCGAGTCTACCGCCGTCAACACCGAACGCTACAAAGAGCAGATGCTGTCTTTGGGCCTGAGCTTCGACTGGGACCGCGCCGTCAATACTTCCGACCCGAAGTATTACAAATGGACGCAGTGGATCATCTCTCAGGTCTTTGAGCATTGGTATGATAAGGCGGCCGATGAGGCCCGGCCCGTCAAGGAACTCCGCTACCACCTCGACCAACACGGAACGGACGGCCTCCACGCCGCACAAACCGAAGAACTAGATCTCTCCGCCGCCGACTGGAAAGCCATGGGCCCGAAGGAACAATCCGACGTGCTGATGAACTACCGTATGGCCTTTCGCGGCGTCAGCTACGTCAACTGGTGTGAAGCCCTCGGCACCGTCCTTGCCAATGACGAAGTCAAAGACGGCCGCAGCGAACGCGGCAATCACCCCGTTGTGCAAAAAGCGATGCGGCAGTGGAGTCTACGCATCACGGCCTACGCCGAACGCTTACTGGCCGGTCTGGATACCGTCGATTACAGCGACGGCCTGAAGGCCCAGCAACGCAACTGGATCGGTAAATCCATCGGAGCCCTCGCTCGTTTCGACGTTGAAGGCCGCGACGAGCCACTGGAAGTGTTCACCACTAGGGCAGACACCATCTTCGGGGTCACCTTCATGGTCATTGCCCCCGAGCATGACCTGATCGGTGAACTCACCACCCCGGAGCAACAAAAAGAAATCGACGACTACCTGACCTACGTCGGTAGCCGCAGCGAAGTAGACCGCCAGAGCGAAACCAAGGTGACCGGTGCTTTCACCGGCGCTTACTGTATCAATCCGCTAAACGGTGCGCGCGTGCCGATCTACATTGCCGAATACGTCCTCAAAGATTACGGTACCGGCGCCATCATGGCCGTACCGAGCGACGACGACCGCGATAAGCGCTTCGCCGAGAAATTTGGCATTGAGATCATCGACGTGATCGACAAGTCGGACTATCCAGGGGCATCGCTGAAGGATAAGGTGGGCAAGCTCATCAACTCCGATTTCCTAAACGATATGGAAGTACCCGATGCCATCAAGGCCGCTACCGCAAAGCTGTCCGAAATGGGCAGGGGAGAGCAGCAGGTGAACTTCCGCATCCGCGACCTCATCTTCAGCCGTCAACGCTACTGGGGAGAGCCCTGGCCGATGATCTACGACGAGAACGAGGTGCCCACCCTGGTGCCGGAAGACCAGTTGCCGGTGACCCTGCCGCCGATGGACGACTTCCGTGCCGTCAGCGGCGTCAGCCCGCTGGAGCGCGCCACCGACTGGAACCAGACGCCCGCCGGCCGCCGGGAGACCGATACCATGCCCGCTACCGCCGGCTCCAACTGGTATTACCTCCGGTATATGGACCCCGATAACGACGATGACTTCGTCGCTAAAGACGTGGTCGATTACTGGCAGGACGTTGACCTCTACGTAGGAGGGGCGGAGCACGCCGTGAGCCACATCCTATACAGTCGCCTCATCCACAAGTTCCTCTTCGACCTCGGCAAAGTGCCCACGCGGGAGCCCTACAAGAAGCTCCTCAACCAGGGCATGATCGGTGCACCGATCACGAGTATCCACCTCGGCATTCTGCTGACGGAGGACGGGCAGCGCCATCCCATCTGGGTCGGTAGCAGCGTTGCCGAAGGCACGCCACTGGAAGTGGAGGGTCTGGGTAAAGGGCACCTGGTTCTGGACGAATCTACGGGCACCCGTAAGGTGCCGCTGCGCATGGTCGAAGAAACCAGTGTAGACAATGAAGCCAGTTTTCGGATTTATAAGTCTGCCATCGACGCAGTCTCTGAAGACAAAGCACAGGATGCCGCCTACTTCCGCACCGTACTTCAGCAGGGTAATGCCTTTGTGTGGGAAACGGACCGGGAAGGCAAACAATTCATGGAACTGAGCTTTCAGATGGGCAAGATGTCTAAGTCTAAGCACAACGTCATCAACCCCGACGACATCAGCAACCGCTACGGTACCGACTGCTTCCGGATGTACGAGATGTTCCTTGGCCCCATCGACCAGGCAAAGCCCTGGAGCGTGAGCGGCATTGACGGCGTTTACCGCTTCCTGCGCCGCTTCTGGAACCTCTTTGTGGGCGAAGGCGACAAGCTCAATGTCTCCGACGAGGAAGCGACTAAGGAGGAAATGAAAGTCCTGCACACCCTCATCAAGAAAGTAACGGCCGACATTGAAGGCCTTAGCTTCAATACCTGCGTCTCCGCCTTCATGGTCGCCACGAACGATATCATCAAGCTTAAGTGTACCAAGCGCGCCGTACTGGAGCCAATGGTTCGCCTCATCGCGCCCTTTGCCCCGCACGTGGCGGATGAGCTGTTCGCTGCCCTGGGCGGAGAAGGAAGCGTTCACCACGCGGCCTGGCCAGAGCTGGACGAGAAGTGGCTCGTGGAAGACAGCTTCACCTATCCCATTGCTTTCAACGGCAAGACCCGGCTTACGCTGGACTTTCCCGCAGATGCTTCCAAGGAGGACATTGAAGCTGAAGCAAAGTCTAATCCCGACGTAGCTAAACATCTGGAAGGTAAGACGATACGTAAGGTGATCGTGGTGCCGAAGCGGATGGTGAATTTTGTGGTGGGGTAAGGTAGTCTTGTTGTCCGGTAGTCTTGTAGGCTGCCGCAGATACCTGGTCGAATCTCCCTCCGGGAGAGAGCGGCTGCGAGCAACCTCCGGTTGCGGGTTGAGGGAGGTGCGCCTTTGTCGCTACGCTTCCAATTTATCCCTCCGACCGCCTCGGCTTCTTACCTTAACCCCCATGTCCCCCAACTTTACCTTCACCGCCCTCGCCGTTCTCCTGGTCTTCGGTCTCATAATCTACTTCATCTTCCGGCCTAAACGACTTCCACCACTGCCTGCTTTTCAAGCTGAGTGGCGCGAACTTTTGCTGCAATACGTTTCCTTCTACGAAAACCTGCAAGCTGAGGATCGAAGCAAATTTGAAGGCCGCATGCAGGCCTTTTTGCAGCAGGTAACCCTGACGGGAATTGAGACCGAGATCACAGAAAAAGACCGGGCCTTCATCGCCGCCAGTGCCATCATTCCCACCTTCGGATTTCCGCGTTGGAACCATTACCCAAAGCTGGAGCAGGTGCTGTTGTATAAAACACACTTCCGCTGGGGAGACTTCGCTACCGAGGGGAAAGACCGACGGGTAGCAGGAATGGTGGGCGGCGGCTTCCTCAACGGAAAGCTCCTGCTCTCACGTCCTTCCCTGCACCGGGGCTTCAAAGTGGAGGGGCCGGATAACACGGGCATCCATGAGTTTGCGCATTTGCTGGACAAAGCCGACGGAGACACGGACGGTATCCCGGACTATTTTCTGAAGAATGATTACCTGATCCCCTGGGTAGAAATGATCCGCAGAGAGTCGATCGCCATTGCTAAGGGGGATTCTAAAATTGACAGTTACGCACTGACCAATCAGGCGGAGTTCTTCGCCGTAGCTGCGGAGTATTTCTTCAATCAACCCTACAAACTTAACCGCGACCATCCTGAACTCTTCTCTTTGCTGGAGCGGGTATTTCAGCAGGACATGAACGAGGATGGCAGGATAGGGTAGGAGGCGCGGCCGCAGGTGCAGAGCTTTCTTGTAGGGCAAGGGAAGCATTAAAGAGCGTTTACCATTGATGCTTTCGTGAAGGAAAAAGGAGACCCTAAGCTTTTTAGCGGACCATTGGTAACAACAAATGGCGAAGAATGTACCACCCAGTATCAATGGTGGTCAAGAAGCAGCTCACGGCGTCTATCTTGGTTTTATCAAATAACCGGCCGTAAACCTACCCATGAAGATCACGCTCCTGTCCATTACGCTGTTTTTCCTTCTTTCTTCCTGTGGGACAACTTTGAAAGCTCCCCGGGTAACCGCTGATTTTAATTTCGGCTGGCAGTTTCAGCGTGGAGAAAAACCCAACGATGAGGCCGACTGGGAAGAGGTTCGCCTTCCCCACGACTGGAGTATCCTGGCCGGTTATCAGCAGGATGGTACTGCTGCCAGCACCGGCTTTGTTCCCGGAGGTATCGGCTTCTACCGCAAAGAATTTACGATTCCTGCATCGGAGCAGGCTAAAGTCGTCCGGGTAGAATTCGACGGCGTATTCTGCAACTCAAAAGTTTGGATCAACGACCACCTGCTTGGTTTTCGCCCCAACGGCTACAGCAGTTTTAGCTATGACCTGACGGAGCACCTCAACTACGGGGGTACGCCCAACCGGATCGTTGTGGAAGTTGACCACAGCGCCTACGCCGATACCCGTTGGTATACCGGATCAGGGATTTACCGCAACGTTCGCCTGGTGACTACCTCTGCGGTGCATATACCCCAGTGGGGAATACGCGTAGCAACGCCGGAAGTAAGCGCCGCAGAAGCCACCGTTGTTGTTCGTAGCGAAGTGCAAAACATAAGCGCTGGTACTGAAGTACGCATTAATATCCTGGATCCTGCCGGGAAAAACGTTGCCTCCCAAACGGTCCCTGCACCCGTACATTCGGCAGGCTCAGTGAACACGTCCGCGCCCACCGAAATACGCTTCAAAATTCCGGACCCTAAACGCTGGGATACCCAAAACGCCCACCTCTATACTGCTCAAACGATCGTTCTTCTTGACGGCAAAGCGGTAGATGAAGTCAGCACCACCTTCGGTATTCGCAGCATCGAATTTGATGCTGACCGGGGCTTTCTTCTTAATGACGAGCCGGTGAAGTTGAAAGGAGTAAACCTGCACCACGACGCCGGGGCCCTGGGTGCCGCAGTGACTAAGCACGTTTGGGAATACCGCCTTCAAAAGCTGAAGGCCATCGGCGTCAATGCCATCCGTATGTCCCATAATCCACACTCTTCCGAACTGATGGACGCATGCGACGAGATGGGGATGCTGGTAATGGACGAGTTCTTTGACGAGTGGCACCGCCCCAAGGACAAAAGCCTCGTCTACCTCGGAGACAATAAAGCGAAAGGAGCCATCGCCGCCGGTTACAGCGATTTTTTTATGGAGTGGGCCGAACGCGACCTGAAGGACCTGATCCGCCGAGATTTTAACCACCCCTCCGTGATCATGTGGAGCATCGGTAATGAAATTGAATGGACCTTCCCCAAGTACTCCGCTGCCTATAACGAAGTGAACCCGGGCATTAAGGGATACGGCGAAACACCAAACTTCGATCCGGCAGCCATTCAACCGGTAGTGGACCGCCTGCTGGGCCCCAACGATTCACTGGCCATTGTGGCAAAGATGCTGAGTGACTGGGTCAAAGAAGAAGACACTACGCGGCCAACGGTTTGCGGTAGCGTCCGGCCGTCCATCTCCATGGTGACGGGTTACGGAACGGCCGTTGACATACTCGGAATGAACTACCGCCAATGGTCTTACGATGCCGCTCATGCCGCTTACCCCGATGTAAAGTTGTTGGGCTCTGAGAACTGGGGGGATTACAGCGAGTGGAAAGCGGTAAAGGACCGCGACTTCGTAGCGGGCATGTTTGCATGGACCGGCTTCGCCTACATGGGCGAAGGTGGCCCCTGGCCGCGCAAAGGTCTCAATATTTCCTTCTTCGACTACGCGGGCTTCAAAACGCCCCGGGGCCACTTCTACGAATGCCTCTGGACGGAGGAGCCCAAGACCTACCTGGTGACCACCCCGGCAGAAAGTTCCGAGTTCTCCTACGATGTGGCCACCGGCTGGTCGTTCACTATGCAGAAAACACCTCCGCCGGTATGGAAAGAGCTTCGCCGTTGGGAATGGTACAATGTAAACGAGCACTGGAAGTACCCTGCCAATGAGCCCATCATTGTACAGGCTTACACCAACTGCGATGAAGCCGAGCTCCTGCTTAACGGGAAAAGTCTCGGCCGGAAATCCCGGGCAGATTTTAGCGACGATAATATTCTGAAGTGGCTCGTACCCTTTGCTGCGGGGGATCTCGTACTCAAGGGCTACCGAAACGGAGTGGAAGTTTCCCAAACCGGCCTGTCGACTACCGGTAAGCCCGCTCAAATTGTCTTGACTAGTGATAAGGCCTTGCTAAAGGCTGATCGCTATGACCTCGCACACGTCACCGTTGAAGTCAAGGATTCGAAGGGGAACGTCATTCGTGATGTTACGGAAAAAGTAACTTTTGAGGTCTCCGGTCAGGGGGAGCTGCTGGCAGTGGATAACGGTTGGGAACGTAACGTAGAAGACCACTATCAAAACAAGGTTACTATACATAACGGACGGGCGCTGGCCATCATTCGTGCTTCGGCACTTCCGGGAGAGGTAACAATAAGCGCTACAGTGGCTGGGCTGAAGAGCGAGCCACTGGTGATAAAGCAACGTTGATAAAATAATCGCCGAATTGTTTCCTCACTAATCCGTAGGTTTGGCACAGCTACCAGAGTCAATTCTCAGATCATGCCACGTCTTCTTCCCATCCTGCTACTTACAATTTTGACCCTTACGGGCTGGACTACGCCAGCAGTAACTCTGCTAGTAACCCAACCCTTAGCCGGGGTAAATAAGGACATTACTGACGGAGTGACACCGGATTTCTCCTTCCTCACGGCAGCGCAAAATGCCTTCGTCCGCCAGGAAGTGGCCCGCTTAAGCCTGAAACAAAAGGCTGGCCAGATGACCCAGCTGGCGATGGACATGTTCTTCAAGGGCAACCTCTATTCCCTTACCGTGCCGTACGAATGGGACGAGCAGAAGCTGAAAGACCGCTTCGATGAATACCAGATTGGCTCCGTACTCAATCACCCAAGCAGCAGCTACCCTTACCCCATGGAATGGTTCGAGCTGATGCAACGCCTGCAGAAGCGCTCTATGCGTAATAACGGAGTTCCTATCCTTTATGGGATTGATGCCATCCACGGCCCTAACTACATCAAAGGTTCCACCCTCTACGCCCAGCCGCTGGGCGTTGCTGCCAGCTTCAATGAGCCGCTGACTGAGCAGTTGGCCGCTATGACGGCCTACGAACTGAAGGCCGCCAGCATCCCCTGGAACTTTAGCCCGGCGATGGACGTAGGGCGTAACCCCGTTTGGTCCCGCACCTGGGAGAGCTTCGGTGAAGACGTCTACCTCAATAAAACCATGGGAGCTGCTATGGTGCGCGGTTACCAGGGAAATGACGTAAGCGCCGACGATAAAGTAATGGCCTGCCTTAAGCATTTTACCGGCTACGGCTTTAATAGGACGGGGCGCGACCGTAACCCCGCCTACATCCCGGAAAGAACCCTGCGTGAATACTACCTGCCGCAGTACCAAAACGCCATCGATCAGGGAGCGCTAAGTATCATGATCAACTCCGGAGAGATCAACGGCATCCCCACCCACGCCAATAAGGAACTGCTGACGGATGTACTGCGCGGGGAACTCGGCTTCGAAGGCCTGTTGGTGTCTGACTGGGAAGACATCGCCTTCCTGAAAGTCCGTCATCGCGTAGCCCCCGACCTGAAGGAAGCTGCCCGTTTGGCCATCGAGGCCGGCATGGATATGTGCATGACGCCCGTAACGCTCGATTTCCCGAAGCACGTCGTTGAACTGGTCGAAGAAGGAAAAATTTCGATGGACCGTGTTGACCTCTCCGTCGCCCGCATCATCGCCGTTAAGGTAAAGCTCGGCCTCTACGAAAAGAACGTCTGGGACCCTACGGACTACCCAAAATTCGGCGGTGATGAATTTAATGCGCTTGCCCTTCAATCCGCCGAAGAGGCCATTGTCCTCCTTAAGAACGATGGCCTGCAGCTACCCATAAAAGCTGATCAGACCATCTTCGTTACCGGCCCGGCCGCCGATACGCGCCGTAGCCTGAATGGTGGATGGACTTACAGCTGGCAGGGCCACGAAGCAGACAAATACCTTGATCGATACAATACCATCGTACAGGCTGTTCAGCAGAAGTTTGATGGCCGTGTGCAGTATGCTCCGGGGGTTGGCTTTAAGGAACAAATGGAGCCGGCCGACCAGGATCGGGCATTAGCACTGGCAAAAAAGTCTGACGTAATCGTTGCTTGTATGGGAGAGTCTTCCTACACAGAAATAGAAGGAAATATCAATAGCCTCCGCCTGCCCTGGGTACA
>Ga0115031_1001091_pt1 | contig 20045 bp, 19 predicted proteins | sample Maine_Asex4_meta_FD_87301 | JGI IMG/M metagenome (GOLD analysis project Ga0115031, IMG submission 87301) | Marine algal microbial communities from Maine, USA - Maine_Asex4_metaG | ecosystem: Host-associated > Algae > Red algae > Unclassified | place: Maine, USA | collected 2015-01-05
GAATGATGACGGGCAATTGAAGCTCTTAGTCAAATGGTTTGGGTTTCCCGAAGGGGAAGCCACGTGGCAATTTGCCTCTTCTCTTCCGAGAGAAGCCCTCCGGAAATACTGTCTCCGGAAGAACATTAAATTCCCCGCCTTGCCACGGCAAGGGGTATAATTCTCTGACCAAGTCAAGAAAAGGGTGCAAGACCTGCAAGTCGCCCGGGCTGTCATGGAGACCAGAGTCACAAAGAAGAGGGGCTAAGCCCCTTTTTTCCCTACGGGGCCCTCTCGCACTCTCCCTCACAGTGCGGCACCTACCCTTAAAGAAGGCGGTGAAGGGTAACACAATCAATGACCGAGTGAAAGGGGTGCCAAGCATCCCCGGTGACAAGTCACCAACCCTCGGAGCGAGAACCAAAGTCAGGGTTATAGCCCTGACAGGGATCCTCATCGCGCGAGTCATACCCCGGCCCAGAGAAGGTCGGAGGTGTCGCCGAGGGACCGGTCGTCGTCCCATAAGGGACCGGAATAGCAACACCAGAGCCCGCCCCATAATGGGACGGGGTAGCCGAGCCCGAGCCCGCTTCATAAGGGGACGGGGCAACCGAACCCGAGCCCGCCCCATAATGCGGCGGAACAGAAGAGCCAAACCTCACCCCGTAGTGGCGTGGGGAGGGGGACGGCGGACGCTGGGGCGTTGCCGGCGAAATACCACCCCCGGCCGGAACCGGGGGCGACGCCAAGTTGCGGATAGACCTTCTCGCCAAAACGGTGTTGGTCTCCGCCACGGCAGCGCCATACTCCTCCGCCAAGAGGCGGCGGACCGACTCTACTGTACTCCGAGTGTACAGCACGTCCGCTTCTCGGTCACCTTAAGGGCGAGACACAATAACGGCCATCTCGTTGCGAAGCCGCACCAAGGTGCGGCTTAGGGTCATCATCAGGGTGGGATCCACCCCGTTGGTGAGGATCAGGGGGAGCTCCCTTAGGAAGCGGGCCAAGCCATCCCACACCTCGCGCCGCACAGGCCGAGGGGTCATCAGTTGGGCGGCCCCGTCCCAAGAGAATAAGGGAAGGGAAGCCAACGGCGGACCTGAAAGCCCCCCGAAAAGGGGGACCGACCCATCTCAGAGGTGCGCACGACCTGACCAACCATAACGCCCACCCCAACGAGGGTTATAGGGACGACAGACCGACCCCCGAAGGGGCGGAGCCGGATGCGGCACACCCGCGGAGCTCGCGGGAGGCGACGGCGGCAGTGCCACCGGGGGGGCCACAAGGGCCGCCGGACCGTAACGGTTCGGCCCGGACGAGGCCAGGTCCATATTAAGGGGACGAAGACGCAGCTCAAGAGTGATATCGCTCCTATAAGGGAGAGTGGAGCCACCAAGGTCATCCATGAGGACCAAGACCCCGTCGTCGTCCAGCCCCTTGGCGCACCGGAAGGCCCCTCGAAGGCTCCAATCATAGAGGAGCCACAACTCCTTCCCCAGCTCCTCCACCAGTCGGAGGAGCTCTATCCCGGTCTTCAAAAGAAGCCGAGCGGACGAGTCGACCGAGCGCAGTCGCTCCGCCGTGAGCTCAATGAAGCCGTACGTAGGACCAGCGGAAGACGCCACAAGTGGCCGTGGTGGCGGATGCTGCCGACGAAGACGTCGGCCACCTCGACGGCCCACAGGGTCGCCAACATTATTCGGTAGGGTCCCCCGAGGACCTCTCCAATCAGCTTGCTGCCACGCAGCTCCCTCATCTGGGGCATCCGCGCGTCCATGCTGCGCGGTACCTCAACTGACGCCCACCGCAGGGGGGCGATCGGGTACAGGGCCCTACGCCGGGTCACCGGCACTTCTCGTACCTGCCACTGCTCATGGAGCCCCGCGACGCCCAGGGTGTTGCGTACTGTCCACTCCCCCGGTGCGCCGGGTACAAAGTACCCGCGGTCCTCCTCCCCCATCTTGGGGAGTGTGCCAGGATAGTAGTCCCAAGAGAAGTAGGGCTTGTCGCCCACCTCCGGGGGGAGGTCTCGCTCCGACAAATGACAAAGCATCCGGCACACCCGCCAGTCCTTCTGATGGCGAAGAAACGGAAAGTCCGTTGCCGTCCCCTCGAAGACGGCGTACGACGGGCCGTAGCTGACCCAGATGGTCGTCCATAGACTGACCATGCGGCGGCCCCCAAGGAACGCATACCGCTGTTCCACCAGGGATCCCCCGAGGTCCCTGGGGATCCGGCGAAAAGAGTCGTCAACGACGGCGGGAGTCGGCAAAGAAGCCGACAGGAGGGAGGCCAAGGTGCCATCAATCTCCTTCTCCTCCCCAAGGACGCCACCTGAAACGCCGCCGCGACTGTCGACCGCCATGGCGGTCGTACCGTGGGCCGCATCGGCCGACGCCATCGGACTTCGCGAGACAGGGCACCAAGGAAGTTTGAAAAGCCCCACCCACGGGCGGGGCACGAGGTCGGCGAAGAGGGAGGAATAATCCCGGACACGCGCCCTCGGCGCTCTTCCACGTCGTGACGAAGAGATTGCCCACGGGATACCCGAGTCGTTAGGTCCTCCCAACAAAGAGGACCGTCTTGTGCGCCCAGGTGCGAGGGGCTCACCGGGCGCCGCGAAAGTCCGGGGGAAGGCCCGCAAGGGAATTTCCAAAGAGGGCCTCTCGAAAAGCAGGGCGAAACGAGTCGCCGGGGGCTCCCCCGGGCCAGTGTGGGGCCGTTAGACAGTGCCCAGGTCCAGCGGGACGCAGGCACTGAGATGAGGGATAAGTGGGGTAAACCCGCTCTCCTCTGATGACGCGATCACCCCGCAATGAGCCGGGGGAGGGGCCACGAGCACACACGCAATGCCCCTAGAGGTAGCGGTGTGCGGCGCCCGTTCGGGGCGCTTGCCAGATGGGGCTTGCGGCCGCCCCCGAGGTGTATCTTCCCCTCCCCCAGAGGCCGAGTGGGGCAGGGCCTGACGCGGATGAGGGGTCATGCGGCCCCTCGATCTGGGCCCCCTAGAGGGGTTTGGAAGCTTGTGGAATCTCCTGTGACCGAGAAAAATCCAGCGGCCAAGATTAAATCTCGGCCACTGTCGATATCCCACGAGGACTTCGATCGGAGACTTGATAATCCGGGGATAAGTCCCTAGTGATGTATTGGGCAATTTCAGTGCGAGCTGGCTTAAATCCAGGGACCATATGTCTCTTCCAGTGGAAGGGGGTCCCTTGATCCGTGGCAGGGGCCACCGGGACCCCGCATCAGGGACCTTGGCCTGCCGGGCCCCAGCTTTCCTACGACCGTCTCTTCCTGGGTCGGGATTGTGCGCGTCCTGCGTGTTCTTTCTTATGGTTTATGAGTGTATGATTTGGGGGCATTGTGCGTACTCGAATAAATCAGCGTCGCGTCTGCGTCAGTATCGGCGTTCTGATGCGCTCCGCGCCCTGTGATCCAGGCGCTTGTGTTCTTTCTTCTTTGTGTCGCTCCGCATCCTGTGCTGGGTTTTCAGACGGAGCCGTGCCCCGTCGGTTTTGCGGGCAGAAAGCACTTCATTTCGCTGTAAAGAGCCCCATGCTGCCGCCGAAGCCGGCCGGGAAGGTGGCAAAAAGTCGTAGTGGTCGCACTCGCACCGTGCTCACAACGGCCTCGCCGATGTCTGAGGCCGTGCCGTCATCTATTTGGCGGCGAATGTGGCGCGAATCCATGATGTTGACGCTGAAGCTGGCATTTTAGAGCTGCAGAAGTGCATGACGACGGCAACACCTCACTGCATTTGGGCATTTTTCCACAGCCGGCGCCTGGGGCGCGCTGTGGCGGATAGGAGCTGCCCAGTCAAAACGTCGACGGTCCGCAACGACATGAAGCCGTGCGGGTTCCTTTTTTGGGCACATCACACTGCCCGCGCCAGAGGGCGCTGCGCTGATCTTCTCCGACTACCGCGCGCACTGGAAGCCGTTTTGGTGCAAAGCTGGGCGCGGAGACGTAGTTCAAGCAGTCTGTTAAGGCTGACACGACCACGCGCGGGGGAAACCTCATGAAGCATACGGTCATCAACGACTTCAAGCGGAGGGAGCAAAGAAGCTCTCGGGCAGCCGGGTAGATGCGTGAGGCCAACGCTACCTTCACGGTGGCCATCATGCGCAGCCTCTGTCACAACAACATCACAAAGCACCTGGATATTGGCGAGCTTGACGACATCTCCGAGGCCTACATCTTCGACGTCAAGCCCAACTTCCTGGCATTTTCGGGTTGAGAGTTTAGCTCCATGACGCTGGGACGGCCCTAAGTGACATTGAGATTGATGCAGAGGGACATCAAATGAGCCATCGATCTTACAGCCCGAAAGATTTTGTTCGATGACGAGTAACCTCCCATTCCTGGTTCTCTTCCTGAGCTGGCTTCTTTCATTTCTGCCTAGGGCACAACACTCACCTCACATCGACGTGAGCTACAGAATCTTCAAGAGTTGCGACGCTCCTGACTACGTCATAACTGTTCGGATATTCAGCTTCTACGAGGATTGACAGGTGATGATGAGGCTGAGGTTGACGACGAAACGTGCATTCGTTTTTCTTCTGAATAGTTCAACCAGCCGGAGCTTGACAGAGGTCTCCTCGCAATTTACGAGCAAAACCTTGTTTGTAACGGGCTCGCGGGAAACCTCCGAGACTGACTCGTGTTTCTCGATTTGTCCAAAGATACCAGCGGAAAAACGACGACCAGTTCTCCCCCAATCGCTGACTCAGCCCTGACAAGACGGCTGGCGATCGATTTTCTTGTCGTTGCCCTCTACCTGACCTAGCGAGCCATCCTCAATGGATCCTGTGGTATTCGCCTCGGTGGCACGCAGGTCAAGGGATTGAGGCAGGTACGGCTGACCTTATCATGCGTCTTGGCGGGTGGACACGTCGCTCCCATAACTTACTGTTTTGCTTCACCATTGCAAGTGCTGGCGGCACGCTCTTCACCACGCTGCGGTCGTATGTACCAGACGACCTCACTCAAGCAACTAACGCCGCCATCGACACCAAACGTGACTGAGTGACGCTCTAAGTGCACCAGATCGTCGATTTGCTCGAATCAGCGGAGAACATTGAGGTGGTTCACTCGCGTGTGGAGTCGAATGGCGTGGAGATCCTGCGCAAGTCACTTTTGGACATCGCGGGGCTGATGCGCTGGGTCCGATCTTGATAGAACGTTTGTGGCACTCATCTGCAGAAGAAAACTTTTGCCTTTTTCAATGAGTGAGGCTGACTAGCACATGTATTTCGCCAATTCCAGCCGCACACTGTTCGAATGCAGTGAGGATCGGGATTGGGGGATCACGGTGAAGTGGTTGAGTGGCTTGAACTTGTGTGTGTGTGTGCAAACGTGCTTTGTCGGTTGTCCTAACGTTCGCCCGCCTCTCCTAACCGAGAGCACCTCTCAAATAGTCCCCACCGGCCCAAGTGCTCCCCACTCTCGCGCCCACACCGACGCCCACGCCCTCGAACCAAATCGAATCACTCACCAAAACAACAGCCATAAGAGCAAAGCGAAGATCAAATCCAAACGTGCCAAAATGAACGCCCCAAGATGACTCAACGCGAATGTGTGCAACTTGACCACGTCTTGCAAATGTACCATCTGGGGTACCATAGGGGTCACCGACCATCATTCATCCGCGAACCGCCAGTGGAGTCGATGACGAGCATCACAGTCCAACACTCCTCCTTGCTTGTTGCCGCGGCGGTTTTTGTTTTCAGCAAAACCCCATGGTATGGACATGCGTGTCGTGCTTGGTCTTTCCAAGCTCCTTCGTCATCATGTCCGCAACCGTGTCGTCCAATCCACCATTCTCCCTTTCACCTTGTCCTTCGTGATGGTATGGCACACGAAGTGGTAGCGTATGTCGATGTGCTTGGTGCGCTTGTGCCCTACGTGGTTCTTGGAGAAGTCAATGCACCCGCTGTTGTCGACCTTGATGTTGATCGGCGCGCCCGAGATCGCTGTCTGCAGCCTCTGAGATGCCAAGCTTTGCAGGAGCTTGTACAGCCGAACATCATCCTTGCTGGCCTGACACAGAGCAGTATAATTGGCCTTCATCGTCGACAGCGCCACCGTCTTCTGCAACTTAGAACCCCAGCTGACGGCTGCTCCGCCAAAGATGAAGGGGAAGCTCGTCGAAGAACGTCGCCTCTCGTGGTCACCCGCCCAGTTGGAATCACTTAAGCCTTGAAGAACTCAGGAAGAGTTCTTGACGAAGACCAGCCTCTTGTCCATCGAACCTTTGACATACCGTAAAAGGCGCTTGATCGCCGCCCAATGCTCCTTGCCGTAGTACAAGACAGACTGACTCAGCTTCCTGATGGCGAAGGCGATGTCAGGACGCGTCCCGGCCGTCAGGTACATAAGACTGCCGACGGCTTTGCGGTTAGGCAGCGCATCGTCGCTCTCGTAGCCCTTAACCAGCTGCAGGCCTTCCTCCAGCGGCGTTCCGATCCTGGTGCACACGGCCATCCCGAACGTGTCCAGCACTTGCGCAGCGTACTTGACCTGCGACGTCGTTTCGCGATTGCTCGTCCGCATATTTGCGGAGAAGCCAATTTATCAGTTCCAATTAGGAGCTGACCGTACCGCTCCGCGCTCCTAGGAGGGACGGCATGATCGTATACAACTCTTGCTTGGGATGAACCTTAGTGAACTCGGACATCATTGTCGCCACCCGCTTTTACGAAGCGGCTGCGGAATTTGAAGACGCCTAAGGCGGGCGTCGCATCCCACTGTGCGTCACGACCAAAGGTGGCCGATATGTCCTTAAGCAGACGGCAAAGGCCGTTCGTCATCGTCACGGCCGGCAGAATCCAAATCCGCCCCCATCCAGAGCCTATCCGTATCCAAAACTCTGATGGATGGGCGTTTTTGTCGTCTATGAGCGCCCCCCGATTCCCCATCCAGAGATTTACCGGGATGGGCTTCCTCGACCGAGGCCAGTCAAAAGTCACCGCACTCTTGTGCAGCACAGCCGTTTCTTTCCGGCCCTGGTCACGTCCGCGGAAAACTCACGCCATTGCATCAGGCCAGCATCATTTCTACTCTTCTGCCGGACCATTGCAAACTGTAGTCCCCGTACTGCTCCCATCTGGTCCGTCTGCTCAGCGGCGTCCGCGGCATGAGGTCGACCCTTGCTTTTCTGCGATACAACTCCTATATTTCTCAGTACTTGACATTCAAATCTTATAGATTGTGCCCACCCCGTCGACGTCACGACCAGACCAGCGGTCGTCGTGTTCACGCGGGCAGACAGCGACAGAAGATGACCTTGCCTCCAAAATTGCGATAAGTCGGTGACATCGCGAAACGCCGTGCTCCACTTTGCGCTCCGCTATTCTCTTTGAGAGTGCAAAACATGAGTCTCTTGCACAGCGTGTTGTACGACTGCCTGGAACGCCCGACTCCCGCAAGGACGCCCGCTCGAGCAACGCGGCACTGGACTCACGAACGCTGTAGCTCTGCTTCCGCCGCGATTTCACCTCGTCGGATTCGGAGGCAGTCGTGAGGACGGCCCGCTCCAACCGAGGCCTGTGCAATTGGTATGCTTTGGAACAGAATACCTATACTTTCAGAAGAGCAATTTGATTGGCCCAAACTGCTGCGCGGTGTGGCCAAACCACGTGCGACTGGTAGCCAATGACACGGCCTTTTGGTTTCACACCAGGTTTCCGATAACGAAACGGCCGAGCCTGCAGAGGATCACACTGTGTCTTTCGAAACGGCCACCTCGACACGAAGGACTCCCGGGTAGAACTGCGGACCACTCCGTCCGCGCAAAACGGCCATCCGAAGCCCATCCAAAGCCCAGCGATATCCGATCCAAAATCTGTTGGATGGGCTTGGATGAGCAGGAGGAGACCATCCGTCAACAACCAAAGAGTGACGATGCAGCATCGAAGGTCCATCTAAACACCGTTTGAATGGGGATTCTGCCGGCCGTGCATAAAGTCCGGTTGTACCGGATGTCGGTATTTGCCAAAGCGTATGTTGAGCAATCTACAACTCCTGCATAGCGATCATCCGCTGGGACGTGCTTAGGGGTAATCCGATGATTTGTTGTCCCTTCCAGCTCGCGCCCTAGGGCACGGGTCATCGAGCGACAGGGCACATGGTTGCTCCCATCTTCTGCGGAGCACTCTTCGTCGGAGAAGGAGGAGCTCATCCGCCGACACCGGGGCCGGGACCGTCTTGTGGTCCCGATAGCTGTCTCTTTGAGATACAGTTGATCGTGTGAGGGGCTCATCACAGCTTTTAACGACTTCCGAAGGTCGGCAGACAAGGCCCCTGCGTCCAGAGTCCCCGGGAGGGCCCGATCATTACCTCCCAGATGAGGCGCTCCGCGTAGACCAGCGGGTCTCGCCGGCCTGACCCGTCCATCACATGAAGCCAACGGCAGAGGGGGAGTCGGTTGGTTCCGCTCGCCGAGCGGCCGAGGAGGTGGAAGGTGAAATACAATTTCGGCTCCGTCCTCCACACCTGGAGGGGAAGAAGACGGGAATGCTCTTTCGTCAACGCCTCCTTCACCATTGGGGGGGATAGACGGGAATGCCCTTCCGTCCGAACCCCCCTGACGTTGAGGGGGGAGAGATAGTATTGCCCGCTCATCCGAACCCCCCTGAACTTAGGGGGGGGAAGAAGGGAATGCCCTTTCTTCCAACCCCCCCTGACCTTGAGGGGAAAGAGACAAGAATCCCCTTCCGCCTATACCCGCATCCCCCAACCCGCCGCGCTCTGACGCGGTCGAGCCGGCTCTATGCTCCGTCCATAGAGGGATTCCTCTGGGGTGTCACGCGCCTGAACTATCGCTGGCTCCGTCACGATCACCCCGCGAGGAGTTTTAGGCGGCCTCGGCGCCGAACCCCGCCACCCCTGGCACATCCATGATAAAATTATTCTATCCTCCTTCCGGAAAATCATTCTTCACCGAAAACCACAGCAGCTGAATTACACCCAAGGGTGAAACAAAGACACGGCGAAAAACAACCGTCACAATGAACACAGGGTAGGCCCGACTGATCAGAAAGGACCGAACCCTGTCCCCAGCTGATTCATCAAATGTAGTGGTTTCTGCCCGCAAAGCCGACAAAGCATGACCCCGTCAGAATACCCGGCACAGGATGCGGAGAGACACAAAGGAGAAAAAACACAAACGCCTGGATCACAGGGCGCGCAACACACCAGAACGCCGGAACTAACGCAAACTCAACGCTGATTTGTTCATTGAAGCAGGTCGATCCCAGCACTCACAGTCATGTACCCTCGGAAGAAGCGAAACGCGCACACGAGCCCTGCCCACGATGCGGTCATGGGGGGACCGGTGCCCAGAGAGCCACGGTCCTGGAACAGGAGCCTCCGGTGGCCCCTGCCACGGATCAAGTGACACTCTTCCGCTGGAAGAGGTATCTGGCCCATAGAAGTTTGGGTCAGCCTTAACTTGAAAGTTCATCTAAATGCCAAAGGACTGAGCCCCAGGATGTTCCAATTCTCCGATGGAAGTCGTTGGGATATATCTTCAATAACCGAGATTTGATCTCGGTTCCGGGTCCTGCGCCGAGTGGGGAAGCTTTGGAAAGCTTCCCGGCCCCTCCAGGGGGGCCAGATGAAAAAGGGGCCGGCGCCCCTTCCGTCTGTGTCAGGCCCTGCTGGGAGGCCCGATCAGGAGATGGTCCTTCGTTCACCCCCCAGGAAGAGGTGGTACGGGTGAGGTTGGGGGCCACTCCGGGCACCCACCCGAGGGGACGCCACACGTCACCCCCTTGTGGGGAACGCTACGTGGAAGCTCGCGACCCTCCCCCTCCGGCCGCGGCCGGAGGGTCGTGTCATTCGAGTCCAGGGGGATTCCTCCGCAGAACTCGGCTTCTGATTTGGCTCATGGATTTTTATGTAATTGAGTTGGACGACATCGGCCGGTGCCTTCGAGCAGCCGACAGATTTGGGCTGAGGCTGTCTTACGCTCATCTTCCATCTGTGCCACTGGCGACGTTGGCCCCGACGCTGTTTCTCGGCCGCTTTGGCCACGTACGATGTGCGCCGGGCGGCCTCGTCGCCGCTGCCAGCCTCATTCCGACCCATCGAAGGAGCAGCCGTGGCTGTCTGCGATGCGCGTGACGCTGTAGCTGGTGTGAATCCACGCCATTATCGTGCAGCTTTTGTCGGAGGGGGTAGCCGCGCGTCACTGCTACGACTCGCTGACGATGAAAGTCGAGGTCATACAAACCTGGGCGGCGGGAGGTTATCGCGAGGCCTCATTTGGCGGCGCAAGTGAAGCCTGCAGCGGCAACGCTGGCGGACGGGCAGACGTACAACTGGGCGACGGCAGGGGCGGCGGCGCCCGCGGCGGAGTCGGCGGCGGCGGCAAGGACGAAGGCGGAGGTTGCGTTGGTAGCGGCTGTGACGACACTTGCGGGAGCTGCCGCGCAAGCGCAATCTTTTCCTGCACCGCTTGTGGGGTGCCGCGCGCTGTTGCGGGCTACGGCTTCCTGCATGAAAACCGCCGCCGCGCAGTAACTTCCCCCTATGGGCTTTCATGAATAATTGGAAACTCTGATATAATGGATAGATAAACTCGGATATACTCATATTCTAAAGAAACGAGCCCGATTCTTCAAACTCTTCTGTGAATGGTATCGCCATTTAATGGCTCCAAAGTGGATGTAAGCAAGTCCAATGACTCAGCATAAGTGGGATACAGGCATCCAACTACCTCAGAAGGCTTCACTTGCCAAGCGTCTCACTGTGCTTGTGGCACGGACAAAGGACGGGAGTACATGTTCAAAAAGTGCTGAGCAGAAGTGAGAATACTCAGGGCCAATCTTCGATCGTAAACAGTTGTTACAAACGTCGCGCGCGGTCGCTCATGCAAGGCGCACAAACATCTGAACGAGAATCCAAACAAAAAGCTAACCGAGATACCAAGATGGACCCTAAAGCCAAAGCTCCTCGCCTGACATTGACTTTTGCAGGCTTACTGCTGGTCATGGTGGCGTGCGCCGCGTTCACATCTCGCGCCACATTCCGCTCTTTGTTTTCTCTTGGTAACGCGCCTTGAAAGGACATCCTGTCGGATTGACATGATCAATATTCGGATATATTCTGAATAAGATCCGCATTCTCATTGATACTCTTCTTGTATTGGCAGCGGATATGTATCTTATCCGTTTTCAGTAAGTTGCGGCAAAATTCTTATCTGATTAAAAAAATGCGGGTGTTGAGTATATCTGAGTGGTCACAAAGCGGATTCCTGAGCCCCTGTTTCCCCCCCTCATTTCCCTTCGCCCCATTCCCATGGACCACGCAGCGCTCGGCAACATTCGTAGATATGGCGAAAGGCTGACGGCGGCAGGCGTCCTGCGTCTTCGACGCGGCTTCGCAATCAGCGGCAGCCAAGCTGCCGGCGGCGCTTACTCTTGCAGCAACGCCGCCAGCTGCTGCACAAGCCGACCCCGCCCCTGTCCTCGCGCCTGCCGCCGGCGTTGCCGTCGTGGCCGCCGCCATCGTGCCCGGTGCGCCCGGCAGTGTCGACGGTGGGGTCGCGTGGGCTCACTCGCCGTCGCCGTCTGCAGCTGCGGATCTACAGCTCTGTGCAACCTGTGGAATTTCTGCCACCACGGTGCCTTCTGTCACTGGGCTGGAGGATTCGGGCCGGCGGAAGCTGACAGTGCGTTTGGAGGCTCGCGCGTTTGTCTGTACGCGGCATGCCCCCGCGGCCGACGGCCCGTGACAGAGCGGGGACAGGCCGGGCAGGAACTGCAGGAATTGTCGTGGGCGCTTTTTCGCAGGACACTGCACGTCGGGGGCATCTCATCCCCCCTTACCGTGGGACACTCACTCGGCCGCCTGGTACCCTTACGGAACCGTCCTGGTCGGCGCACTTCTCGTCCTCCCCGCCCCTCGCATGTCGGTGGCAAGTCCGAGGCTCCCTCTTGCCACCGCGGACGCCAACAAAATTGACCGTGGAACGACGGAAAAGCCGCGGCGTGGCGTCACCCGGCGTCAAACGGCGTCACAGCCGGGCACCGCTAGCTGGCCTGATGAGGACCACGCCTCATATTTTTCCCCGGGTGCCCATTGGCAACACGCCGTCGCCCCTATATGAGCACGGCCCAGGGCAAATCCCGACCGACCCATCATACCGGTCGATCGCCTCTTCAAACTCGCCGCCCCCTTGACACGCTGTCCTGGGAGGTCCCTCAAATCTACTCTCACGCAAGGACCCCCGCGGGGTCAGCCTACGCCGTAAAGACTGGCGGCTCGACACCCCCCCACGGCCAAGGCACACCCACGACGTATGGGAACACAGCCTGGGCGCAGCGCTCTCTACTCTTGCACCACTTGCACCCCCAGCGTCTCGCGGAACTTGAGGAAGGCGGGTTCGTCCAAGGCCTTAGTCAAGCCATCGGCAAGCATCTCCTGCGTCGGCGCATACTCCAGGAAGACCTCGCCCCGCGCGACATTGTCTCTCACCAGGTGGAACCGCACGTCCACATGTTTTATCTTGGTTCAGAAGAGCTTGTTGGATGCCAAGGCCATGCAGGCCTGGTGATCGTCCATGATGGTGACCGGGCTGGAGTCCTACCCCATAAACCTGACCAGCAGCCTCAACCAGAGGCTGTTCTTGACGCCTTTCGGCGCAACCACGTATTCAGCCTCCATGGTAGACGAGGTGACCGAGCCCTGTAGGCGGCTGCGCCAGGAAAGTGGCCCGCCGTGCAGGGTGGAGACAATTACAGTGGTAGACTTGAACGTACCCACGTGGCCCGCCCAGTCCGAGTCCGCCCATCCAGCCAGCCGCTTGGCCCGCCCATAGACCAGGCTAATGTCCGTGGTGCCCTTTAGGTAGCGTACCACCGCCTTGGCGGCCGCCATGTCCCCTTCCGTGGGGATTGTAATCCGCCTTGCCAGCCGACCCACGGAAAACGCAATGCCGGGCCGGGTCTGGTTGGCCAAGAAGAGGAGCGACGCCACAAGCTCGGCGTACCGGTTGGGCTACTCCAGCCTCTCACCGTCCCCGAGCACCAGCCCGTGCACCATCGGGGTGCTGTTGGGCTTGCAGTCCTTCATGCCGAATTCGGCCAAGATGCCCACCTTGTGGCGCGGGCTCCTCAGCGACACGCTGCCCGCCGCACGTTCCCACTTGACCGCCATGCCCAAGTAGTCGCTGACCTGCCCCAGGTCTCGGATGTCACACACCGCAGCGATCACGGCCTTCACCTTCACCACCGTCGCCAAGTTCCTGCCCGTGATGACGATTTCGTCGACGTGCGCCTCCAAAATGACGTTGTGCCCGTCCACCGTGATGAGGTAAACGCACGGGTCAGCGTCCGACTGAATGGCCCCCATCCCCGAGAGGGCGTCGTGCAGGTGGGTCCTTTAGAGGCTCACGGCCTTTTTGGTGCCGTACATCGCCTTGAGCATTACGCCCGCCTTCCCAGCGTCGGTGAACTCGTCGGGGATGATCAAGTAGACGGCCACGTCCATTGGTGCGTTGAGGTAGGCCGTCCGCATGGCCACGTGGTGGGCGTGCCACCAACGCGTAGCCGCCGTGACCAGCAAGGCACGGGTGGTGGGGGCCGAAGGGAAAGAGTCCCACGTCTCGTGATAGGCCCTTCCCGGCCGCAGCCCGCAGCCCAGCGCGAACAACTGCGCCTTGTACCAGTCCAGGGTCCCGTCCTGGTTAAACTTGTACTCCAGGATGACCTTGGTCCGCAACGCCCGGCGCCCGCTCGGCTTGTCGGCCACGCACCTCGCTGCGGTCATCGACTACTTCCCCGCCTCGAGGGCCGCCTTCAATTGCGGCCGGTCCAGTCGGGTACGCGCCTCTTGCACGTCCTTGGGCGGCGGGGGAAGCTGGTCACGGTGGACCACGTGGCCCCCCTCGACCGCTGTGGCTTTGGTCGCCACGTTGGCGCCACCCCCCCAGTACCGGGGGGGCATCCGGTCCTTCACCGGGTAGCGCCGCACCTCCTCCTCCTCGCTCCTCGCCTCTTCGTCGGAAGGGGGGAGGACAATCCGTCGGGCCGCGGCGATGGCGTCCTCGATGGGGCCGGGTGCCACTGCAGTCGGACCAGTACCCGAGAATGATGGCGTCAGTGCCGGTGACGTGCCCGGCGTGGGGGCAGGGGTGCCCCCGGCCGCAGGCTCACGCTTGTCGCCCGGTTCCCTCATCGCCTTTTGCCAGTGCACGCCCCTGGGGGGGGGGGGGTGTCATGGCCGCTCCGTCAGTCACGTCAATGGCAATGTAACGCCTTACCACCACCGTGTTGTCGGTCAGGTTCATCACCCGGTAGCCCACGCTTTTCGCCCCGTACCCGACCATGAACCCTTTCATGGTCTTAGCGTTCATCTCAAGCTGCTGCTTGTCGGGCAGCAACGCGTAGGCCTTGGAGCCCCACACGCGAGACCCCGACTTGTCCGGCTTTTCGCCGGTGAAGACCTCCCAGGGCTTCACGTCGCGCCCCGCGTGGGGCGACCGGTTCCGCACGAAGACGGCAGCAGCCAGCGCCTCCGCCCAGAGCTCCTGTCCCACACCTGCATCCGCCAACGCGGACCGGACCATCTCCTTGAGTGTTGGGTTGACCCGCTCGGCCGCCCCGTTACTCTGCGACGAGTACGGCGGGGTCACCTCGTAGTCGATTCCCGCCGACGAGTACCAGTCGGGCATCTCTCTGGTCACGTACTCCTTTGTCCCGCTGAACCTGATCAGCTTGGCCTTGTCGCCGCAAATCCGCTTCGGCATGGGGATCTTCGCCCGCAGGACCGCGCCGACGCGGCTCTGGGCCTCGATGGGGACGGCCAACAGCAGCTTGGTCTTGTCGTCAAGGAGTGTGACGAAGACGAGCGCCCCCCCCAACGAGAGGGTGAAGGGCCCGCTGGTGTCCGAGTGCATGAGGGTCATGCAGGGGGCAGTGGTGGTATACGCCGTGTGCGGCGCCCTGGTCAGCTTGCCCTGTGCGCAGGGGTGGCATATGTCCCCCACCACCCGATCTGGGACCACCTCCGACGGTGGTAGCCCCCGCACAATCTTGGCCGCCTTGGCCAGGTTCTTGAAGCCCAGGTAATAAAACCGGCGGTGCCAGACCACCGGTACCCCCGGCACAACCACCGTGAAAACCATTGCCTCGGGTGAGCTGCCCCCCACTGCCGAGCATGTATTGCCCGCGCAGGTTCAGCGTGCCTATCGCACCCGCCCGTGCGAGCACGCCCGCTCTGCGGACAATGTCCGCATCTTGAAGAGATAGAGCCGGCCGCCGAGGAAGGTGACTGCGCCTCCCATCTTGTCAACCGTCGCCACGGATAGCAGGTTCTTCTGCAGCTCGCGAACACACAGGGCGTTTTCCAAGGTGATCGTCTTCGCCTGGTTGCCCCCGTTCATCTTGATCGCGGCCGTTCCCTCCTCCACCACCGCCGCCGTGCCCCCAGACGCAAGGGTGATGCCCGGCCCGTGCTTCTCCTCGCCCAGCACGTACGCCCCGCGACCAGTCGCCATGTGGTTGGTGGCCCCGAAGTCAACAAGCCATGCGTTGGCGATTTTGTCCAGGGACCGAGCCACGTCCGCGCCAGGGGGGGCGTGTGCCGCAAAGCCCATACGGTCCCCCCCGGTGACTTGTCCCTTGTTCCTGTCCCCACCCGGCTTGGCGTCGACAGCCTTTCGGGTCCGGCACTCATTGATGCAGTGCCCCGGCTTCTTGCAGTAGAAGCACCTACACGTTTGCTTGCCCCTCCCCTTCATTGGCGGCCCGGGGTTGGCGCCCGACGTGAACGCCTGGCCCGTCGCGGGTGCCCCTCCGCCTTCGTTGTCGTCAATTCGCTTCTCGACATTGAGCAGCTTAGCCGTCTCGGCGGGTAGACGGAGCGGCGCCGGCAGGTTTTGCAGCACCATCTTGATCATGCAGTAGCCGGCCGGCAGGCCCCGCAACACGTGGAGGACCATGGAATGCTCACTCACCACAAAACCCGCCGTTGCAAGGGAGTTGCGTAGGACCTTGGCCTGCCCAACAAGCGTGATGATCGTCTTCCCGCCGCCTACCTTGAGGACCTCCAGCTCCTGTTTCATCTCAGCCCGGCAGGAGGTCGTGTCGTCCTCAAAGAGGACGCAGAGGTTGTCCCACGCTTCCGCGGCGTTGAGGCAGTCCTCCACAAGGTTCAACAAAAGTGGCTTGACGACCAGCGTAATATTCGACAAGGCCACCTCGTTCTTCCGGTCTCAAGCGGACGCCGCCTTGGTCTGCTCGTCAGCTCTCGCGGTCGCGGCCACCGTCGCCGCATCTCGCACCGGGGCCGGCGTGACGAGCGGGCGCGGCTCCACCACCGGCGACTAAACGCCGCGGTTCTTGAGGCAAGCCTTGCAATACGTGGCCCACGTCCGGTAGTTCTCGTCGAGCTTGTCAAACCGAAGAAGCAGGCCCCGGGACGACTCGCCGTCCATCTCTTTTGGCCCCGGGAGGGGTACGAGTCGGGATGCACCGCCGCCATGCCGCTGAGCAGCAGAGGCCACAGGTCCCCTGTCCGTCCCGGGGGGGGGGTTCCGGTCCCGCCTTGGGTGCACTCGCGCCCACGCCCGTGGGTGAAGTCTCGCACGGGGGTTGAGCAGACAAGTGACCTCAGGCGTGCCAGCGCGAGCGCTGCCCAAAATCTGATGAGGAACACGCGTTTTATTTTCCCCGGGGTGCCCACCGGCACAACGCCGTCACCCCTATATGGGCACGGCCCAGGGCAAATCCCGACAGACCCACCATACCGGTCGATCGCCTCTTCAAACTCGCCGCCCCCTTGACACTCTGTCCTCCGGGGCCCCTCAAATTTTCTATCACGCAAGTACTCCCGCGGGGTCAGCCTTGGCCGTAAAGCCTGGCGGCTCAACAAGGCCCGCACTGCGGTTGCTGTCGCGGGGTTGGCCGCTGGGTCATCTGCGAAGCTGATTTACTCTCTGCGGTGCACAAGGCGATGCCAGGACGGTTAAAGCCCCGCTGCTTCGCCGTGGCGCCACCGGCTTGCGACTGCGCGCGATGCGCAGGGCCGCGGCGCTCCGAGGATGCGCCAGCCCAAAACTGTCTCCCAAAAAACTTTAACGCGTGCACGGGGGCGCCTGACCCAGTCCGCTCGCGACCTTGGCGGCGGTAACAGGTCCCCCCTTTTGGGCTCCAGCGCCCCGTCTGTCGGCGAGCCGGTTGGGCCGAGCTTCTTCTCCGCGGTTTACCTTCCTGCTCTTTCGTTTCTATTCACCTCCTAAAGCCCTTTCTGTAGCGATCTTCTTCCCAACTTAAACATTCCACCCCCCCACCCCCGCCTTCTCTTACATGGCAGCCTGACCCCTGACGCTGCCGTACCGACAGCGACGGCTGCCAGCCCCGCGAAACATGGTCGTTGAGGGCAATGAGACACCCCAATCTCGCATGGACGCTGCTGACAAAGTCGTCGAGAGCAACTGAGAAGAGAGCGGATCGTCCACGTCCTTCATGAACTTCGGCACCAGACCAACCTCCTCGCGATATTCCGCCGCAAAGAAGCCATCTTGCTTCCAAGCAGTATCACGAGTATGCTGTTGTGCGAATTGTAGGTCGCAGTTGTAGGCGCCGACGAAATGACCGTTCAGAAGAGCAGCATCTCAGTGGTATCGCCATGAGCGCTGATAAAATTTTCTCTGCTTCGATACTCAGGAGGCACTGCAGGGGGACAAGAGACACTTTGGCAGGCATCTTCTGCTTCCCTTGCTGCACGAGCGGCAGGAGGCTCAACAACAACAGCAAAGGCAGAGCGCCCGGCCACACCGCCGGCCGCATCACCCCCTGAACCAGACGCCGTGTAGTACTAAGAGCCCGATGGAGCCGCGTCATCCGAGACTTGGCGCTCACCTCTGCCAGCCACGGCATTCTTGGTGGACGCGGGGGGGGGGGGCTGCAGCAGAGGGGGGGGTTGCAGCAGCATGGGGTCTCGTTGAAGAGGGAGGCGGCGCGACGGTCTTGCCAACATTCGCTGTGGTCAATCTCGCGGTTGGTGGCCTTGAGGAAGGCGATGGTGCATTGTCCATCGCCAATCTTACTGCCCCTGTCAAAGGAATTGCCATCGAAGGGGCACTGGTGGGAAGCGCTTTCTGAGACTCTGCCTCAGAGAGCTGGAAGATCTTGTCGCACGAGTGGACATTCAAAAATTGCATGATGCCGGCGGCGGCGCCAGATCACGCTGCTCTCTCGTCACCGTAGATCTTTTCAGTGCAGTCCCAACCGCCTGGAAGTCCAGTTCATGGTCCTGCGTGCTGCTGCGGCCGCCGCCCTGAGAGCCACCACGACCAAGTATATCGGACTGCGCCTCAGACGACAGTGCGTGGCACACCTCCGCGAGCTTCAGGGGAGAAGGCACGTCGTGCAGGGACTGGGTCACGTCATCTGAGCTTAATAGCGACTACCGCTCCTTCTTGGTCGATCTCATAACGAAGGAGACGCTTGCGTTAATTTTCAGCGCTGAGTCCACGCCCTCCTGCGCCGGCACCTTGGCATCGTAGACATCAATGATGTCGATGGTGTCCGGCTTGGGGGTGCGCACCTCGTCGAGGCGCAGGCCGTGCCGCCGTCGGCCCTCATAGACCTCGAAACGAAGCAGCTGTGTCGCTGCGGTGCCTTGGGGTGCAACGTGCGGAAACATCTGCTGGGAGTTGACCACAGGGGTTGTAAGCATGAATATTCAATATCCGCGGCAACTGTAATTGCAAACAGAACGACTACATCCGACATCATGCTGCCCGAGCAGCTTGGGATATTGTCATTGTGGCGTCCAGAGCTTTCTATAGGTGGTATTTTTTTCTTCAATGGACAATCATCGACGAATATTCTGCGACATATTCCGAATGACAGTCGTTCCACAAAAAACCTAGCACTCAGGCCTTGTCTAGACGGCGCGTGCATGGCGTAAACAGACAAGTGCTAGCCAATCAGAACGCACAGCTTCAATCATACGCGAATCACGCGCGCCATATTCGTCCTTCGCGGACGCATCGGATATTATGGCACACGAAGAAGTTACGAGCCAAAATGTGCCATTTCGTCCCTCTTGGGCCGAACACGTTCACGTGTACGAGATATTTTTTTATACCTCGCGCACGTGAACGTGCTCGAAAGTCAACTTGAGCCTCCAGTTGCGATCTTTTCCGCACTTCTGATTGGTCGAAGTGCTGCCTTCCCCACGGTGAGTTTCTGCCTATGCTAGCTTGATCTGATCTACTCGTATTGGCAGCCGATTCTTGAGCACGTCGCGTTCATACACGCCGTGTTGCCGTGAAGACAGCAGTGCTCGTTTCACGCCCGTTTCGCGGAGTTGTGTTGCAGTTTATGCCCAATCACGTGCACGACGGCCAGCCGTCTAGACGAGGCCTCAGCCGAGATCAATAGTACCACCCATATGTTCCTCGTTTCGCGTAGACGTGGCTGAGAACCAGTCACGTGACAACGAACAATTCTCAAAGGCGCTTTTCTGCTCAAAGACTTCGGGTGCTCAGACACACGAGGCAGCACATGACAGCAATGAGCCCTCCATCGCTCTTTTTGGCCCCCCACATCGTGGAGCCGGGCCCTTCGGCCATTCTGGCTGGTCGACCGATGGGGGGCGTGCCAGGGGTCACTGGTCTGGTTGGAATTTCTGATCGCGGAGGCGGGCCTGTCAGCCAATTTAGCTGCCGACCCAGTGCGAGGTGGACAGAGACCAGAAGATCTTCTCTTGCGAGCTATTTTGGGACGATGGCAAGTCCATTGCGAAATCATCGGGAATCGCAGCATATCTAGATCCTGGTCTGATCCCTGAACAATGGCCCGACGGTCGAGATCATGGGCCTGTCCTCGGTCGCTCAAAATTGCATTCGGAAACTTGTGACGAGCCGGGCGCATATGTCGACCGGACGACGGCGTCGCCGATCCAGTCGACGTCGCCACCGCGAAGCGTCACGCCCCTTCCCCCCCCCCCCCCCCCCCCCCCCCCCCCCCCCCCCCCCCCCCCCCCCCCCCCCCCCCCCCCCCCCCCCCCCCCCCCCCCCCCCCCCCCCCCCCCCCCCCCCCCCCCCC
>Ga0115031_1001093_pt1 | contig 20014 bp, 10 predicted proteins | sample Maine_Asex4_meta_FD_87301 | JGI IMG/M metagenome (GOLD analysis project Ga0115031, IMG submission 87301) | Marine algal microbial communities from Maine, USA - Maine_Asex4_metaG | ecosystem: Host-associated > Algae > Red algae > Unclassified | place: Maine, USA | collected 2015-01-05
CAACGCATTTGCGCATCAGCCGCCACGCGATAGCGTCCGGTTTTTAGCGCGTAGGACCGGACGCTATCGCGTGGCGGCTGATAAGATTATCCTGCGTTTTGTCTAAAGTAAGTGCCATTGGGCTGGCGCCTCACCGCTTAAAGCAGGTCTTAGTTCCCGGTCACCGTCTCGGGTACGATCTGTGCAGAAAACTCGACTGTTTTCTCCAAATTATCGGGGTCCGACGTAACAACAGTGATGATGTCATTGATAAAGCAGGCCGTTGATGTGTCCAAAGAATACTTCAAAACGTGAAGCGACTTCTCGCCGGTCGTGGGTACGAACGAGATCAATTTACTGTTGACTCGAACCTCTCGAACTTCGAAGGGGCGTTGGCCGCGAATTACAAAACGCTTTTCAATTTTCGCGCCCTGTCTCACGATACCCAATCTGACCGGTGCAGCCTCTAAAGTGGGTTTCACCCGACCGGCAACTGTGATCGGCATCTTATTGACAAGTTTATCGTTGGTGATCACGTAGAGTTCGTCAGCGAATGATCCGGCGGGTTGTAAACCGCTAAGCTTCACGATCAGCTCGTACGTGATTCGGCCGCCTTCGCGTTTGAGTTCACGCGCTTCGGCCTTAATGTTAGCATTGGTTGATTCGACTCTCAGAATCTGCCAAAGCGGGTTTCCCGCGTATTTCATTTTGACCGTCTTCTCTGCAGCGGAGGTTGCCGGAACACTATCAAATGAAATCTTCCCTGGCGTCAGCACAACGTCCTTTCGAATTTTTCCCTTGACCGAAAGTTGAACCTCGCCATATTGGGAAAATGCACCTAATTTATTGACGCCGACGGTTACCGTCGCCGCTTTTTCGCCACGAAATTTCATCGTATCAAACTTTGCTTTTACCTTGGCCGTCTCCCCCGGTTGAACCAGCGTCGTCACAACGGTCGGCTTGGTGCAGCCGCAACTCGCCTTCACGCTGATCAAGTTTAAAGTAGCGCCAGATGTATTCACGAATTCGAAAACATGCTCTTGCTGTGAGCCGGTTGGGACCGAACCAAAATCATGGAAGGTCTGCACATTTTCAACTAACTTCTGCGTCCAAGGTAACTCAACGATAGGCGCCGCAGCCATTGTGATAGGAGCAGATTGTTGGCCTGGAATGGACGGGATGACCTGTCCCCCAGGGAAGATCTGGTCCACAGGAAGAGAAGCTCCCGCGGGAATGACGATTCCATTGTCAATCAAAGCCTGCCCAACCGGCAATTGTTGAGTCTGCATTTGCTCAATTGGCGATTTCTCAATTGGCATCTGCATCGGGACCGATTGGACCGGTGGCGTAATGTAGACTTGCGCAAACGCTGTCGCTTGGATCAAAACGAAAACGAACGCTGAACAAGCGACGTTAATTTCTTTGATTGGCATCATATCTCCATTTGCGGCAATCATTCTCAGCATGCATCTTTTGCAGAGGCACGTGCCGAAATTTAGGTAGGGAGCAACTTTTTTACGTGACTTAGTCCTCAATCAGGTCTTTTCACGTCTCTTAATCTCGTGGTGGTTAGCTTAACGATTTCCACTTCCCGGGTTACGAAGATTTCCTCGATATCCTTGTTTACGCCGAAGTTTGTAAACAAAAATTCCGTTGGAATCGTTTGCGTAAACTAGTGGATTGTCAAATCGAAGCCAATCGGAGGTTTCTAAAGTCCACCGAGAGTTAAGCGGGAGACGTTGCGTTATTCAATGCAAAGCCAGAATAGGCGACTAGACGGGGAAACGTTATTGGGGAAAGCAAGGAGTGACAAAGGTGTGCTTTCATAAGAAAAGAAGAAATTGCCCGACTAGGATTCGAACCTAGACTGACGGTACCAAAAACCGGAGTGCTACCATTACACTATCAGGCAATAATCTTCTGGGCGTGTTTTTAACAAATATCCGCCTTGGTCAAAATAGGTGTTTAATAATTTTTGCAAGTAATTGTTGAATTTAGAAAGCGGCACACCCAAGATCAGCAAAAACCGCCCCTATTCCACGCAGAAACTGGCTCATAACAGCCTCTTTTACGCCCAGCGAAAGCTCATTGGTTTTGATTTTGATAGACCGAAAAAGCCAATTGCTCCAGCTCCATCGCCAGATCGACTTCAACGGTGCTGACATTTTTGGGCACGTTCAATGTGACGGGAGCAAAATTTAAGATTCCATTGATTCCCGATTTGAGTATTAACTCAGCCGCCTCAGGTGCCGCTTTTGCCGGAACCGCTAAAATGGCAACGCTGACGTTCTGCTGGTTGACGATCGAGCTAAGGGTGTCGATATGTGCCACGGTCAATCCGTGGAACTTCTTTCCAATCACATTGGGGTCGACATCGACTGCAGCAACAACATGAAAGCCTTGCTTTTCAAAGCCTCGGTAGCCTAATAACGCTTGGCCCATGTTCCCGCAGCCCACCAGCACCACCGGCCAGACTCGATCGGTTCCCAAGATCTTCTTGATTTGGCCAATGAGTTCTTCACAGTGATAGCCAATACCCGGATATCCAAATTGGCCAAAGTAAGCAAAATCTTTCCTGACTTGAGCCGCCGTGAAACCAAGCACTCGGCCCAGCTTGCTTGAACTGATCGTTTGCTGGTCATCGCGGACAAGATACTGAAGTTCGCGCAAATAAAGACTCAACCGCGAGATTACCGCTTTGGGCACGACTGGTTCTTTATCGTCTTCGGAGTTTTGGGAAAGGATGCTCAAGGCTTAGCTTTGGGGATTTTAAACTTGTCGTTTTGTCTAATTTAGGGTCGATCGTAACTAGATTTTTTAAATCAGTGAGCTGTCAAAGGAATAAAAACATAATCCGGTCAGCTGCCTCAAGGGCCATCACTACTTTGCTTTGCGTCTTTGTACGCTTTTGACTGATACTATTAGAGTGCCGAGTCCGGCAATAGCGTATTTCCTGTTAATTTTTCCCAATCGCTGTAGACTCCAAGGGAGAGCTTACCCGTTTAGAAAAGGTTCAATCTCAGGTCTTCCTTGACCCAACAGGGCACTCTAGGAGATACCACCAGCATAACCAGAAAATCTTACGTACATTTTAATCTTTTCTCACTCGACCCTTGCTATCCAGCTAACCAAGGGCACCCAATACTCCGATCTTGACATTATTGGGAGGACTATTCCAAACCGGGCGGGCGAATTTTGCTCGGTCATCACTCACTCTGGTGAAGTTGCGGTCGTTTGTGGGACCGTGATCGCGAAAGAGAGGATTTTTTGCGAATGGTAGGCATGGCGAATGGTTTCGTCAGACCAGATGCCGCCTCCATGTTATGAAACGTCAGATTTTTGGAGACTTACGATGAAATTGGTAAAAAGCCTACTAACTTCAGCAGCATTTGCTGCCGCAGTTATGTCAGCCAGCATCAGCTGGGGCCAATGTTGTGGTGGCGCAAGCTACGACACCGTTGGTGCTGCTGCTCCTGCTTCAGGATGCGGATGCAGCTATACAGTCATGAAGACTGTATCTCGCGTTGTTAATGAGCAACAGCAAGTTACTAAGTACCGAACTGTATCAAACACTGTTTATGATAACGTTCAGGTTCCTACGACTCGCAACGTTTGCGAAACAAAGATGCGAACTGAAAACTACACAGTTTCTGTACCTTACACAGAAACTGCGTACCGAACAGAGAACTACACAGAGACCGCTACTCGTACTGAGAACTACCAAGTTCAACGTCCAGTAACACAGACTGTCATGGTTGCACAAAACTACACTGTTCAGAAGCCAGTTGTTACTAACCACGTACGCACAGAGAACTACCAGGTTCAGCGTCCTGTTACGACAACTGTTATGAAGACTGAGAACTACACCGTTCGTCGTCCTGTTAAAGAGACTTCTTACAAGACTGTGAACTACACAGTATGTAAGCCTGTCACTGAAACTCGTCAGCGTACAGTGAACTACACAGTTCAGCGTCCTGTTACAGAGACTCACTCTAAGAACGTGACTACTCACGTCCGCCGACCTGTTACTGAAACTAAGACTCGTACAGTGAACTACACTGTTCAAGTTCCTACTTCAGAGACTCGTATGCGAACTGTCACAAGCACAGTACGTGTTCCATCAACAGAAACTCGCTACCGCACTGTATCTGAAACCGTTCAGGTTCCTTACACAGAAACTAAGAACGTTCAAGTTCAAGGTGGAAGCTACGTTACTAAGCAGGAAGTTATTCCTGGCCAGTCTTACACACGTCAGGTTCAAACCGGCGGTGGCACTCGCACAACTGCAGGCGGCTGCACAGTGACTTGCCCACCTAAGTGCCAGACTATCACTTGCAAGACTCCAGACAAAACTGTCTGCAAAAAAGTTTGGGTTCCTTCTTGTGAGACCAAGCAAGTTTGCGTTAAGAAAATGCGTTGCGAAAAGCGTTGCAAGCAAGTTCCTTACACAGTAACTAGCTACAAATGCAAGAAAGTTTGCAAGCAAGTTCCTCACACTGTCACTGGAACACGCTGCGAGACTCGCACAAAGCAAGTTCCTTACACAGTAACTCGATTTGTTTGTGAGCCTGTCACTAAAGTTGTGAACTACACAACGACTCGTATGGTTTGCGAGCCTAAGTCTCGCGTTGAGAACTACACCGTTACACGAAATGTTCGTGAAACACGATCTAAGCAAGTTCCTGTTTGCACCACACGCATCGTGTGCGAAACTAAGACTCGCCAGATCCCTGTAACTTCAACACGTATGGTTTGCGAAACTAAGACTCGTCAGATTCCTTACTCAACCACCAAAATGGTTTGTGAGACTCGTACGCGTCAGGTTCCAAAGACCACAACTCGCATGGTTTGCGAAACCAAGACTCGCCAAGTTCCTTTCCAGGTAACTAAGCAGCGTCAAGTTCCTTATCAAGTAACGAAGACTCGCCAAGAGACTCGTACGCGTCAAGTTCCTTACCAGACTACTCGTCAGGTAACTGAAATGCGAACAGAGCGTCGTCCACGAACTGTTACTTCTCAGGTTCCTTACACAGTAACTGTCTGCGTTCCTCGCACAGTAACTGAGCAAGTTCCTGTAACTGTTCAAGCTGCTCCAGCTGTATCTTACGACGCTTGCGGAAACGCAATGGGCGGAGACATGGGTGGATCTTTCGGTGGCGGAATGGCTGATGGCGGTTTCGGTGGCGGAATGGTTTCTGGTGGATTTGCTGATGGCGGATTCGCTGGTGCTGGTGCTTGTGGCGGTTCTGCTGTAGGTGCTGGTCTTGGTTGCGGTGGAAACGGTCCACTGAAAACCCTTGCTGCAAAGCTTCGTAGCCTGTTCTCAGGTTGCGGTTGCAAAGCTAAGTCTGCTGGTTGCGGATGTGCTGCTGCTCCTGCCGCTTCTTGCGGATGTGGCTGCAACTAAGCTTTAAAGCTTAAACAACAGACTTTTTAGTCTGAGAGACATGGGCGGCCGGTTCATCATTAGATCCGGCCGCTTTTTTCATGCGCTGGCCCCGAACGAAGTGGAACTTCCTCCTCCAGGTAGTAAGAAGTCATCTGCCAGTCGCCTCGTATTCGACTTACATTCCCCCACCAAACACTACTCAACAATGATCTGCCCCTCGAGCACGCTTCCCTCGACAGAATCGTTTTCCATCAAGCCGGTCGATTCAATGATCATTTCCAATCCAGATTTCGCAGGTGGGTAAACGATCGCAGGAACATCAACAGGCATCATAGGATAGCCCCCAGCTGCGTAATCCCAACCAATATACGCCCAACCATCCTCGAACCTCAACTGCGACAACAACAGCCTCTCAGCCAATTCTGCGTTCTCCAGTTGTCCGACCGGAATCAAATTCGGCGGGATAGGGAATCCTTCATCATCCTTCAACCCTTCATTGAGCTTCTTCTCAATCAAGGAACGGAAGGCGACCAATTTTGCATCCTTCTTATCCGGATCAAGATAGTCGATCGCTGCGGGACCATCACGCCGGAGTTCTAGCTGCCCGTTGACGTTCTCCAGCTTAAACTGAACCCGGAACTTCAGACCTGCGCGGATTGCTCTGCCTGCTTGAGAGAATCGCACGCCGGTGACCGTCACCGCCAAACGATTGCCTTCAAACTCAATCTGAATGGGTCTGACACGCGAAAACGTAATGCTAAACTCTTCATCTGGATCCAATTCACCTTGGTCTTCAGGCGTTTGGAGATTGAATCGTTTGATCGCTTCGTCTTCTAGCTCTTTATTAGTAAAAGTTTTACCGGCGAAAATTGGATCAAGGTAATTCGAAAGCATCGTCTCATGTACCTTCGCCTGAACATCGCGACTGCTTCCATAACTCAATGCCGGCGCCGCTGCGGCGAGACTGCCCTGGTTTTGCTTGGTCGCAACAATCTCGATTCGATCGCCGTACGTCCGCCAATAGGCCGCTGGCACCAACGATTGCTTGTCAATCATCATTTCTTGAAGCCTATCGAATTGCTCGTGACCTGCCGCCAAGGCTTCATCGGTTTGCGCTTCGAACATTTCTCGAATCTGTTCGCGCGTTCGACGCGAGCTCTCCACATCGGCTTTTGATTTGCCTTTTGCAAAACTCTTGGCCGCCAAGTTTTGTACCAAAGCTATATTCGAACTAATGCCACCGTAGCTCGACAAAACACAAGCGTTCACTTCAGCGAGATCCGCATAAAAACCACCTACGTTGGCGTATATATCTCGACGCCCGCTGTAGCTACCGCTGGCAGACACGTCGATTCGAAATTTCCGTTCGCGTGTGTACGTCTGCGACGTGATCGATCCGATCAATCGAATCGTGACGTTCGCTTGATGAGGATCCGGATTCAATTGAACCTGCACGTTACCATTAACGTTCGCAACTCCGCGGATGATACGTCCAAAGATCGTTTGCTTGATACGTTGCCGTTCAGAAACGTCCTGACCGGCAATCTGATTGATCATGTTGGAGGAAACGGAAAAATACGCGTTGGGATTCGAAAAACGGGCTCGCACCGCAGACACCACATGCGGCAGCTGATTGGCGCTTTCAAACCACTGAATCAATTTCCCCAGTTCAGCGTGCGACTGCCGATCGGACATGTCGCTGGAAGAAGCAATATTTTCTTTCAGTGCTTGAACGCGGCTTAAATATTCTTCTTGGAGGTTGTCATCAGTGCCATAGAAGTAGAGGAAATTAAACCGCTCCGCAACCAACGCCGTCGACAGGAAATAGGGATCGAAACGTTTTTCGGCGAGGTCTCTGTAACCCGAATTAAACTCAGCCAACCGACGCAGAATCTTTTTTCGAGCCTCAACGCGCCTCCGATCTTTTTCGGCCAGATCTAAACGCATCTCTTTGAGTTCGTCGATACGTTTTTCGATACGTTCTTTTTTCGCTTTCAGCTCTTCTAGCGACGAATCACCCGTGTCCGGCTCTGGCGGAAGCACTAAAGAATCGTCCGGTTCTGGGCCCTGGTCGTCTTTGTCATCACTGACGGGGATCGCATCGATTTGTCTTTGGACTTCTTTTAGCATTTCGCGCTCGTCGCGGATCTGTGACGTGGTTTTTCCCACAGAAATCGCAGGTGGTAGCTCAAACTCCAACGCACTCAATTCTTCAATTTGCTCGTTAAGTTGGAGATCGTAAAACAGGTTCGCGCGCTTTCGGCTGCCCATTGTTTTCCGGTAATACTTCTTCAACAGCCTTAGTTCGTATACCGCCTCATCGCGTGCGCGCTGAAGATCTTCAATTTCGATCGGTCGGTACTGCGATGCAACCTGGTCTACCATCCAATTTAAATCACTTGCGGCGACGCATTTGAGGGCGTCAATTTGTCGTTCAATGGCAATTCGCACATCTCGGAACTCAACCGCATCCAACCCGTCGACGTTACTTTCAAAGCGACGGTGGATCTTTTGCAGAGTCTCAAGATCCGCTTGATCGCCGAGTGCTGCCTGCGCGTCCAATAGATTTAGATACAGATACTTTCGCCAGCCCTCTGAGTATTCGTCGCCGGAAAGCCACGCGTTCATGCGATAAACAGCATTCTGAAGATCTACCGTTGACTGGGCAGATGCGGTCGATACATTTTGCCCTACAACGGTCACTATCGCGACTAGGCAAAGAATCATACGAGTTATAAATTTAGCCGCTTTACGTCGGCAGGTAGTGTCGTTAGTCATATTGCTTTACTGAATCGAATTCTTATGTTGTTCGTTGAAAATATCTCGAGGCGCCGTGAGGTAGAAAACCTAGGCGAAGAAAAGCATATTGAAGTGTGATTGATGGGTAACGTTCTTACCAGTGATTTAAAGTTTTGTTGGCCCGATTATGCATTATCCGGCAGTCTTCGCCCGACATTCGCTCTCGTTTAACAGTACACAGGCGACGCGATCGGTCAGCCAACCACAGAATACACTCATTCCCGATTCTCCTTTCTCAACCGGTAAGAACACCGCACTTGTCAGACTCACCTCAATCGCCAGACAGTCGCTTGCTAACAATCATTGCGACCTATAACGAAAAAGAGAACCTTCCTGGCCTGGTCGAACAATTGCAGCGGGCGATACCCGAAACGGAGATTTTGGTCATTGACGATAATTCGCCCGACCGAACGGGGGATTGGTGCCGAGATCGCCAAGCATCAGACAGTTCGTTTCACTGCATCCATCGGTCGGGAAAGCTTGGATTGGGATCCGCTACGATCGAGGGGTTTCACTACGCCCTTGAACGGGACTTCGATCTCATCGCCACCATGGACGCAGACTTCAGTCACGCACCCAAGAGCCTCCGCACGATGGTCGACACGATGGGGGAAGACGCCAAACAAGGCACCGGCGTCGTGATCGGCAGTCGCTACGTCGCCGGAGCAGCGATTGAGGGCTGGCCGTATTTCCGGCACCTGTCTTCGCGTCTAGTGAACAGTTTTGCGCGTGTCTTTCTGCGTCTGCCGACATATGACAACAGCGGAGCCTTTCGTGTCTATCGCCGAAAGGCCCTTCAAACGATCGACATCAATCGTATTCAGGCTCAGGATTACGCTTACCTCGAAGAGATCCTTTGGCGACTTCACCGTCGCGGCGTAACGATGGTGGAGGTACCGATCACGTTCGTCGATCGCACCGAAGGAAATTCTAAAGCCAACCTGATGATGGGACTGCAAGTATTCTGGCACCTGACTAAAATAGCCATTGGCGTGATTCGATAAAATGTGAGCCACGCTAAAACCTTTCTGCACGTGCCGCTGTGCGGCAGCAACACCTAACCCCTTCACCGAGGCTGTTCTAATGAAAGCTCTTCAACTGGTTGGCCCCTCAACATTTAAGGTCGTTGACAAACCGCTGCCTGAGATATCCTCTTCTGACGTGCTGATAAAAGTAAAAGCGTGCGGCATTTGCGGCAGCGATATCCATGGCATGGATGGCAGCAGCGGCCGCCGCATTCCACCGGTCGTCATGGGACACGAAGCCAGCGGCATCATTAAGCAGATCGGGGCAGACGTCGCAGACCTCAACGTTGGCGACCGAGTCACATTTGATTCGACGGTGTTTTGTAATAACTGCGACTATTGCAACCAGGACCGAGTGAACCTTTGTGACAAGCGGCAGGTGATGGGCGTATCGTGCGGCGAATTCCATCGCGACGGCGCGTTCTCTGAATACGTCGTTTGCCCCGCTCACATCTGTCACCAATTGCCAGATGGGCTTTCTTTCGAAGAGGCGGCCTTTTCCGAACCGGTTGGTGTCGCCGTTCACGCGGTGAATCGTTCAAATGTGAAACAAGGTGATACCGCCGTTGTAATCGGTTCGGGTTTGATCGGCCTGCTGGTAATCCAAGCTCTTCAATGGCGCGGTTGTACACAGATCATCGCGATTGACCTCGACGACAGCCGTTTAAAATTAGCCAAACAACTCGGCGCGACCGCGGAGATCAACTCCAAACAGTCTGATGCAGTTAAGTCCGTCTTAGATCTCACCAGCGGCGGTGCGAATCACGCCTTCGAAGTCGTAGGAGCCAGCGTCACCGTCAATATGGCGATTGATTGCGTGCGCAAGGGAGCCGCGGTGACGCTGGTCGGCAACCTATCGCCAGAGGTGACGTTGCCGCTTCAGAAAGTTGTCACGCGCGAGCTGACGTTGTTTGGAAGCTGCGCCATCAACGGCGAATATCCCGAAGCGCTAGCCGCGATCGCCGGTGGTCACATTCAAGTGAAACCCTTGATTACAGCTCAAGTCAACATCGAAGACGCTGCGAATTGGTTTGCGAAACTCAAAGCGGCTGAACAGCCTTACTTGAAAGTGCTGGTCTGTCCTGGCGACTGACTTGCTGACTTGCAATACGCAGGATGGATTTTCAATCAAAGGGCGCTCAAAGGAGGTCGAAAACCTGCTCCACGTGGGTCAGGTTGTCTACCTGCCATGCACCGCGTCACGATTGACAATCCCATCTACAAATCACTTACCGCCACAAATTGTCACCGCCTTTAAACGGATGCGGCGGCGCATCGAATTGAGGTTTGGGCAGCGCTGACATGAACGCTTTAGCCAGATCTAAATCTTCGCGCTTTGTAATCTTAATATTCAAAGGTGAACCTTCCACCATCGAAACCTTGTATCCCAACAATTCTGCCAACTGAGCTTCATCGGTCGGTTGCAGATCGCCTCGCCTGGCGTACATATCCACCAACATATCTTTTGTGAACACTTGCGGCGTCTGAGCTAAAAACAAATGGGACCGATCGACCGTCTGGTCGACCGTTTTCCCGTCAGTTGATTTTTTTAACGTACTGAAAACGGGAATCGTCGGAATCGCAGCTCCGTTTTGTTCGGCTGCGTCAAACACACCCGTAACCAACGTTTCGTTGATGCACGGCCGCGCCGCATCGTGTATCGCAACGTAGTCAATGTCGTCTCGGACTTTCGCCAACGCGTTCGCAACCGAGTCCGAACGTTCGGTGCCGCCGGAGGCGATGTCGATGCCGTGAATGGCGATATTGGCTCCAAATTTCTCCGCAAATTCCTCTTGGTCTTCTTTCGCCAACACAACAACGACTTGTTTAACGTCCCTTCGTTTTAGAAATAGCTCGGCCGAATAAAGCCAAACAGCTTTTCCGTCAAGGATAGCGAAAGGCTTTTTGAAGTGCAGGTCTTTGAAGCGGCTACTCTTACCCGCCGCCGCGATGATTACACAAAAATTAGCCATATCAGTTTCTAGAAAAACATTGTTCAGCGGGACCGCACGCGAGGCTGCCTAGCGTTCTTCTCCTAATGTTACGGTTAAGGACCGCGTCTGACCACCGCGCAGAACTACCAAATTAATTGAGTCCCCCGGATCTTTACTTTCTACGACCGCCTGGAAGTCATCCAACGACTCGATCCCCGTTTGATCGACTTGCAAAATAATATCTGCGGATTCCTTAATCCACTTTGGTACGATCGCGGTCTGCCCATTACCGAATCGCACGATCTGTCGATCAGCCTCCAACCCTTGTAAACCCGCCACATCCGCAGGGCCGCCTGGAGTAACTTTCGCAATACCGATACCTTGCTGAGACTTCCAAAAATAGTCCACGCCCAACCAAGCACTTCGGAATCTGCCATATTCAATCAGCTGGGGAACGACTCGCAAAATTGTTCGCGCCGGAACCGCAAACCCGACGCCAGTGTTTTCACCTGTCAACGTCGCGATCGCCGTATTCATCCCGACCAAATCACCTTGGCTGTCCAAGAGTGGACCACCGGAGTTACCTTGATTGAGCGCCGCGTCGATCTGAACAATATTCCTCATCTGCTGGCCACTTTTTGATTTCAACGATCGGTCAAGGCTGGACACGATCCCCACTGTCATCGTACGTTCCAAACCAAATGGGTTTCCGATCGCAAAGATTTTCTGCCCCACACGCAACGACTTCGAATCGCCTATCGTCACAGGGAACAAACGTTGTGCTTCGACGTTGACCTTTAAAACAGCAATGTCGTTCTGTGGATTGATGCCAATCACCTCGGCGGGCACGGCTTCACCTTCGTCAAACGTTACCGTTACGATGTCGGATCCTGCCACGACGTGGTAATTGGTCACAATATGCCCTGTCTTGTCGAGAACCCAACCTGACCCCGATCCTGTTTTCTCTTCGCTGCGACCGAGCCATCTCAGATTCACGACGGTACTGGTATCAATGTTGACGACGCTGCGTTTGGTCTCCTCGTACACACCAATGTTGGTCTGTTCGTCCGAACTGAAAACGCGGTTGGGACGATTCGACTTGCGAATTTCAACGATCACCGGTGCGGATTGACTGACAGCGTCGGTTGGTTCGACCATACCGGTTTGATTGCCATAAGGCCGTTGAACTGCCTGAGCAGGCGTATCAAACCATTGCCCGGCAGTGGCCAAAGCGATCGCGGCACCTGCCATTGCGGCACAAGAGCAGAGAAAGAGTTGTGATTTCATGAGTATTTTTTGAATTGTTCCGTAAGCGAATTGCAACCTAATGTCGCATTTAACCAAAGCTTGATTGTATTGATTTACGTCCAGATTTCAAAACAGTTCTCACGCTGCTTGGTGTCACATTAGACCTTACTGCCTTAAAATCCTCAAAACGGGCACAAGGTAATCTGCAGCCGCATCAATTTGCCTGCCAGCACACCTTCTGCAAAAGGTTAATCTTCCGCAAGCCCGATGAGTTAACAGCTACGTCGTAGTTGTACTTAGACACCGACGTTTTATATAAGAAACTATCGCATGGACGCGTTAATCATACTTTGGAGCCCGTTATGATTCGATCTTGGATCGGTATCGTATGCGTCCTCGTTTTTGTAACGACATGCGTTCAAACCACCGCCGCACAGGCGCACGTTTACTTCCCGTCGACTTCCATGCGTAATCGCGTACTGCCGACACAACTTCGGAACTGGATCGAATTAGCCGACCGAGGAGTTTTTGAGCAAATTCTTTCTTCAGATGATTACCATCACGATTTTCGATTTCGCGCCACACCGGTGAAGCAGTCCCGCAATTGGCAGATGCCGATTGTCGATGTGCGATCTGCAAAAGATCTCTCGATCGTATTGGACGCGAAAATTCAAAACGGATCCGCAACGCAAAATGCTCAACACTCTGGTGAGACAAATATTGCTCCGGTCATTGATTGGGTTTGGGAATCTTCATCCGATTTAGCCGTCCGTTATAGTGAACTTAGCACACCGTTAGATCAAGCCGCGAAGACCGTTATCCCTCGTCCCCTGCCAACTCGGGCCAAGCCTGCCACGCAAAGGCAAATGCTGGCCGTGGACGCTCGGCCTGCTACAGAGTTCTCGTTCCAACTGGCTGCAAAAAGCAAAACCGGATCGTCAACGCCGAAGCCACAACCCTCCAGCAGCGAATACATCACTCCGGTTGTCGATTGGGTATGGGAATCGTCTTCGGATTTAGCCGTCCGATATAGTGAACTGAACAATGCGTTCGATCAGGCTGCGATGACCGTTATCCCTCGTCCGCTTTCAACTCAGGCCAAGCCCGCCAAGCAAAAGCAAACGCTGACCGTGGACGCTCGACCTGCTACAAAGTTCTCGTTCCAACTGGATGCTAAGAGGAAAACCGGACCGGAGGCTTCAAAGTCTGCCGAACAAAAACGGAAGCTGATTGCTGGCGAAAACGATTATTGGAACTATTACGCTCATTGCGATCGCTGGAACGTTGTTTTCGCAAAGCCGGATGGTTCTTCAAAAGGTCAATCCAATTCTTCAAACGATGAGAAAGTCGGCAGCGTCGATGTCCCGGCCAAGCGGAAACCCAATCTCGATTTGGCCCTTCAGGGCTTACAGGAACTAGCGGCGCTCGTTGCCCACCGTTGGGGGGATGCGATGAACTTCTGTAGAACGCTCTCTAAGCAGTTTCAGATCAGCCAGAATTAGTCAGCATATGTTGTTAACTAGTGCTTTGTTTTCACAAAACGCGGGGCAGAATCGTACAGCGTGCCAACATGAAACGTTTCAGATCCGTACACATTTTTTTCTGCCGTTTCAGCCCTGCTTCGGCCGCAATTCTCGCAAAATGCCACTTCTCTTTGAGAAAAACCGCCTTAATCGTCCGCCACCGCCTTTCGCCAGCAACTTTTGCCAGCAAATAAGACAGTCTTGGCACAGGCATTGCTTTTAGTGTATCAACGCGGTGCTGACGTCTCGTCTTATCAGCCACTTTGCGGTTTTATGACTGCTATTTTGGGCTGAGCGTGCGACAAGATCGGGAATTAAGGGCTTTGCGGGAAGCAAAGACCTGGCAAGATAGTAAAAAAGCGTAATTTATGTAGCCATTGTTCAGCATACAAAATACACTACATAAAGCGTGTCCAAGAGAGCGCAAAACTGCAATAAACAGGGGACTTCCCCCCTCGGATTAACATCCCTAATAATGATTGTGTCGGAGTTAGATATGACCAAATGCCGCTCAAAAAGAGCCGTGCTTCGTGTTGTTTGCTTAGGTCTGATGGCCTTCTTACCGTGTGGCCTTCAAACCACGTCCTTTGCACAGTTCTACAGCGCCCAAGGTGAACTGTCTCCAAGGATGGCGACGTATGACAATGCAGAAGGCGAAACCTGTTTTTCGCTTAGCCTTGGCACTGTTGACGCTGATGTTCAGCGTCCGTCGGACATCATCGTTTTCGTAGACACTTCGGCCAGCCAAACGGGTAGCTACAAGCAGGATTCAATTGAAGTACTGCAAAGTTTCCTTAGCAGCCTCAATTCGTCCGACAGCGTCAAAGTTTTCGCTGTCGATCTTGATCCCGTTGCCTTGAGCCAAGAGTTCTCTTCACCTGATTCAGCGGAAATCCAATCTTCGATCGACAACCTGAGACAACGGGTCGCGTTGGGTTCCACCGATATGATCAAGATGTTGAAGACAGCAGCTGATGGTTTTCAGACTGATGAGGATCGCAATCGCAATGTAATTTACATCGGTGACGGAGTTAGTCGCGCTGGTTTAGTGACAGACAAATCTCTCTCAAAGGCGACTCGTCAATTAGTCAAAAACGAGATTGCTTTTTCCAGCTTCGCTATCGGCCCTGATCGTAACATCGAATTGCTGGCGGCTATTGCCAATCACTCTGGAGGCAACGTCGTCGCCGACGTCGACGAGCCTTCGTCTCTTGATAATGCTGCACGCAGTTTGGCCGCGTCGGTTCATGAGTCTGTATTCTGGCCATCTTCGGCGGAGTTACCAGAGAACATTGCCTCCATTTACCCTCAGGTATGTCCTCCAATTCGAAGCGACCGTGACAGCGTAGTCTTCGGAAAGGTCACCGCCCGCAGCCCAATTACTTTAGAACTAAGTGGAAAACTGAACGGACAGAACAAGTCAATCGTTCGGGAAATCACGCCAGAAGATTCAAGTATTGACTTCGCCTTCCTGCCCAGCCTGATCGAAGTTGCGTCCAAAAACGCTGGCATTCGATTACCAACAGTCGGTTCTGAAGGCGTTCGACAATACGCGCGTGTGCTAGATCGTACTGCTGATTCGATGGCGAACCTTGGCGTGCGAGCCCTTGCGATGAACGACGCCAAAGCTGCGACGACATTTGCGAACGCTGCTTTAGAACGAAATCCAGCCGGCATTCAAGCTCAACAGGTCGCGATGGCAGCCCGTTTTCGTGCCCAGGACAATCCTTTCGGTGACACGCCTGAACCCGAAGCATCATCCCCGTTCGGAGATACCGCCGAAGCACCTGAAGCGGATACGTCATCCCCGTTCGGAGATACCGTCGAAGCACCTGAAGCGGATACGTTATCCCCCTTCGGTGATACGGCCCAAGCCCCCGAAGCCACAGTTGATGATCCTTTCGGCAGCATGACAGAATCCGAGGCACCTGCCTCGGATGAATCGCTGGAAGAAGAGCCAGTATCCGACGGATCGATCACTAGAGAACAGATATCCGAAGGTTCCACGACACGAGAACCAACTTTTGAAGTAACTGAAACCGACGGAGACATCTTTGGTTCATCCCCTGAACCAGACCAGCCGTTACAGTTCAACGAAGCGCCTGCTGTCGTTAGTGACGACATTGGTGCTCCACTGCAGATGGGAACACCGGTCGAAATCAGAGAAAGCGATATCGACCGGATTCTTTCCGAAGCGAAACGCGGCGGCAAAAAAATCATCGACAAAGAGGTTGATCGACAGAAGATCGTCGAACAGAAGATTCGTAAACAAGTTCAGTACGAAATCACTCGTGCCGTTGGAGAACTACGTTCCAACCCAACGGAAGCGATCAACCGCCTTAAGAACATGATCGAAGTTGTCGACCAGACTTCCGAGCTGAACGAAAGTGCATTGACCGACCTGCGTTACTCGTTGGAATCGGCACTCAACAGTGCTCGCCAGCAAAAACTGGGCTTTGAAGCTCAAGAATCCGAAAGTGCGAAAAATAAAGCGATTGCAACTTCGATTTTGCGAACCGCAGACGCCTATCAACGCGAAGAAGAAAAATTTGCTCGCCTGATTAACCAGTTCAACTCACTGATGAAGGAGAAGAACTACATCTCCGCTGCTGGCGTGGTTGACACAGCATTCGAATTGGCACCCGACGCACCCGAAACGGTCGTAGCTCAAGTCACCGCACGTGCACGGATTAACTACGAACGGGCTTTACGATTCCAACGAATGAAAGAAATGTCCAATTTGCAAATGCTTCATGATTGCGACAGAGCGAACATTTCATTCTTGGACGAACGTTTGATTACCTTCCCCGATGCGGAAGTTTGGCTCGAACGCAAGAACGCTAGAAAGAAATTTTCGAACGCTCGTTTGACCGGAAGTGCGCGCGACGAAGCGATTCTCGATGCGTTAGAAATGACTGCAGATTTAGAATACCTCGAACAACCTTTCACCGACGTAAAACGTGACCTTGAAGACAGATACGGCATCAACATAAAGCTCGATCAATCAGCGATTGACGATGCCTTGGGCGAAGAAGAACTCATTACAGCTCGATACAAAGGCATTCGATTGAAAAACGCATTGCGTCTGATGCTGCAAGACTACAACGCGACCTACATCGTTCGTGACGAAGTTTTGAAGATCATCTCCAAGTCCAACGAAAGCGATCCTGAGAACTTAGTAACTGACGTGTACAACGTGGGTGACTTGGTCGCGCCTCGATTTAACCCATTCGCCGGAATGGGCGGGATGGGTGGCGGAATGGGCGGTGGCGGAATGGGTGGTGGCGGTATGGGCGGTGGCGGTGGTGGCGGTGGTCGAGGCGGCGGTGGTGGTGCATTCTGCATCCAAGATGGTGCCGTAAGTACGACTTCCAAAGTCGAAGCGAAAAACGTTTCCTCAGCTGTTAAGAAGCCTGCTGCCATTGAATTGAATTCTGACGAGGCACCTGCTGAAGCTTGGACCGATTATTTCGCGCGTGTACACCCTTCACCGGAGGACGTCCGTGAAACAGTCCGAAGCTATATCGAAGCGAAACGTTTTGATGATATTGTTGGATTGATTTACGGTGCAATGCAAAACGATCGCGTAGAACCTTGGATGTTCGAAGCGCTCGGTTACGCAATGAAACTCTCTGGCAAACCAACATCAGAAATTGAACGCGTGTTCATGTCTGCAATGGATTTCGCAACAAGTCCTACCGCAGCGTTGAACGTGGCGAAGTACATGATGAAATCAGGCATGGAAAAACGCGGTTTAGAGATCTTGCACGACATTGCAACCCTCGTACCGACTTCAACACAGCCTTATTTATTGGGTCTCGATGTTGCTAAGAAAACCGAAAACAAAGAAGCGCTTCAATGGCTGACCGTTGGTATTTTGTCACAAGAGTGGCCACAGAACCAACAAATGGCACGACGTGCACAGAATATTTCAACTGCTCTTTTGGCCCAACTGCAAGCCTCAGATGCTCAAGCGGCCAAGGAATACGCGCAGGCGATTTCCGAAGCCAAGCAACGTGACTGTGTTGTTGAAATTAGCTACACCGGGGATGCCGACCTTGACCTATACATGCAGGAGCCAGGCGGCACGATCTGTTCGCGTCTAATCACGCGCACGACCGCTGGCGGCGTTCACTTCGGTGACAATGCATCTAAAGGAAGTAATCAATCCGGCAAGATCACTGAAAAGTACGTGTTGCCCAAAGGTTTTTCCGGTGATTACCAACTTGTGGTCAAACGTATCACTGGCGAGGTTACCTCTGGAAAAGTCAACGTTGACGTTCGTCATCATGTCAATTCCGATAGCGAAACACGTGAAGCGCGTCCTGTCACCATCGAAGGTAAAGGGACAATTGTGAATTTCACGCTGGCCGGCGGAAGACGTAAGGACTCGCTTGAAGCTCACACGCTCAAAACGCTGGTCGACAAACAAATGATCGTCGGAAGTCAAGTACTGGCTCAGCAATTGGCTCAAGGCTCAAGCTCGACCGCGGCAAGCGAATACTACGGTGGATTGATTGGCGGAGGCGAGGACGGCCCGATTTTCGACCCGAGGAATTCAAACCTGTTGCGCGGCGGTGCTGTCGGTTATTCGCCTGAGGTTGAGTTCTTCGATATCTCAACCAACCTTCAGGTTCAGCATGCGACAACGTCAGATCGCTTGTATGTCATCGTCAGCTTGACACCGAACTTTGTTGATCTTACGGACGTTCAAAACTTCAACGCACTTGGTGACGCAAATACCGCTGGTGGAGGAGGTGTTGGCAACTGAATCGCTTTTAAAGATTCACTCGATCGTGCTATTTGACGGCAGGCCAACTTTTTGGCCTGCCTTTTTTTGTTGCTGGAGCGACAGATTTATCAGGGACGTAAGAAGGAGCGCGACGGCGGATTGCCACGTAGAGAAATGTCCGGGAAAATACTGATATTGCTGGCCAGTTAGCCTTCGGTCTAATATATTCAATTGTTGTTGAAGCAGTCATATCAAAACGAAGTACATACATGAACTCTGCATCGGATATCGAACCTAGTAAGCAAACCAAACAACCAACCGAGCCCCGCCGGGTTCCGCCTTCGACTGTGTTCACACGCGGTTCGGCTAAAAAACAGAACAAGAAGTCTGTTGTCGAAGAAAAAGTTACGAAGCCCTCTCTCGAGGATAAATTTACGAAGGCTGCCGTCGAAGAAAAAATTCCCAAGCCTGACGTCGAGGAAAGAGATACTAAGCCTGACGTTGAAGAAAAAATCACGAAGCCTGACGTCGAGGCGAAGCTTCCTAAGGCTGACGTCGAGGCAAAACAGCCTCAAAGCAACTCTAAAGGCCCCATTCGAGGAGGGCAGATTGCCACCGCCGCGGAAACCAATGCAAAGGTCCCGCGCCCAGAGTCGTGGGAAGATGATATCAGTCGTAACGCTTTGGATGAAACACCGTTCACTAGCCTCGCATCACCTGCCAGTCGTCTCATTGACGCTTTCGAAGAAGTGCCACGCATGAAGGCCATCCAGCCACTGCTTCAAGGCCGCCCGATCTTGGAGTTTGTCAGCAAAGACACTTGGCCCATCCCAATTCCTGAAGACCGCGAAGGTTACAGCGCTGGATTCGACGAAGCCTACTGGCTTAGCGGGCTCGAGGACTATCTGAAGATCATGAAGATCGCAGAGCAAAATGGGATCGAACCTAAAAGCATGATGGATTTTGGATGTGCCACCGGACGCGTCATTCGGCACTTTGCGGCTCACTCAAAAATTCCCGAGATTTGGGGAACCGATATCAACCAGCGACATGTGCGTTGGTTGTACGAGCATCTTCCCAAAAGCGTGAAACCTGTCTTCAATCATTGCATCCCAACGTTGCCCATTCCCGATTCTTCGGTCGACATCATTACCGCATTCTCAGTCTTCACTCACATCGATACTTTCGAGACGCATTGGTTGGCCGAATTGAGCCGAATCATGAGTGACGGCGGGATGTGTTACTTAACGGTACACAATGAAGCGACCTGGAAGGTGTTGCACAGAGAACGAGACAATGATAAGAATCGCTTGATCCAGTCGATCGTGAAAATCGATCCTGAGTTCAAAGCTCAATTGGCTCAGCCGATGCCCGAAGGACGGAAG
>Ga0115031_1001098_pt1 | contig 19958 bp, 13 predicted proteins | sample Maine_Asex4_meta_FD_87301 | JGI IMG/M metagenome (GOLD analysis project Ga0115031, IMG submission 87301) | Marine algal microbial communities from Maine, USA - Maine_Asex4_metaG | ecosystem: Host-associated > Algae > Red algae > Unclassified | place: Maine, USA | collected 2015-01-05
AGGTAAGCCCGGGCGAGGGGTAAAGTGCATTTTTTTAGGGCATACAGGATAGTCGATCAGTTAATGTGTGGAACCAAATACACCATCAAGTGCCAGATAAACATTCATTAACGACGATTTCAGAATTCAGCGGACAGTATTAAGTGTGTTACAGCCTGAATGCTGTCCGCTGAATGCTCGTCAGGGAGTTGAGACAGGTAGAATCAGCTCGTTTGTGCATTGAGTTATAAATACTCAGTCAATTTTACAAGCCCGGGTGGCCGGGGCCTTCGTCAGACTTAGGCGCGGCCGCAGGTGCAAGGAGAGGTAAAGGCAGTGTTTTGGCCCACATTGCTTTTAAAAACCCATTCCTTTTACCTGCGTCCGCGCCCGGATCATAATCAGTAACTGACTGAATAACAAGGGTTTCGCCCGACAAAAAAGCGTTAAATTCTCTTTTGGGAAAAGTCCCCAGCGAATTTTCACTAAATTGCAGCCCGGAACAATGTTATTGTTTCACTTTCGATCATGATGCTTCTTTGTATATGAAACTATCTACTTGCTTCGCCACGCTCGTGTGCGCTTTGTTTTGCGGAACACTTTGTGCCCAGGTAACTCTGAAGGGTAAAATCCTTGATGGCAACAATGGCGATGAACTCATCGGGGCAAGTGTATTAGCTAAAGGAACGACTACCGGAACCGTGACTGATATTGATGGAAATTGGGAGCTTACCGTCACCGGCCTTCCGGTTATCCTGCAATTTTCTTACATCGGTTACTCTACCACCGAAGTGGAAATTACTTCCGTGGATCAGGACCTGAACATCCGACTGGGAGACAATGCCATCACTACCGATGTAATTGAGGTGAAAGGACAGCGCATCAGTGATAAGCAACGGCAGGCAGCCCTTACGGTGGAGACACTGGATGCCATTGCCATCAAAGAAACCCCCGCGGCTGACTTTTACGACGGCCTTGGTAGCCTGAAAGACGTTGACCTCACGGCGGCAAGCCTTGGTTTTAAGATCATCAACACCCGTGGCTTCAACTCTACCAACCCCGTTCGCTCTCTGCAAATCATTGATGGGGTGGATAACCAGAGCCCCGGCCTCAACTTTTCCCTGGGTAATTTTCTTGGCGCTTCCGAATTGGACGTTAACCGCGTTAACCTCGTGGTCGGTGCCTCTTCGGCCTTCTACGGCCCCAATGCCTTTAACGGTGTAATCTCGATGGAGACCAAAGACCCCTTTCTGCAGCAGGGCCTGGGCGCACAGTTCAAAGTAGCCGAGCGTAACCTCATCAAAGGAGGCTTCCGCTGGGCCCAGGCCTTCGCCAATAAAGATGGCAAAGACTGGTTCGCGTATAAGGTGACCTTCGAAGGCTTCCGGGCGGATGACTGGGTGGCCGATAACTTCGACCCCGTTGACGGTACATCCCTGCCCGCTAATAACCCCGGCGGCTACGATGCCGTAAACCGCTACGGTGATGAGGCTAACTCGATCTTTGATTACTCCCGCGCGCGCCGCCTTCCCGGGCTTGGCGTTATTCGCCGGGCGGGCTACGACGAAGAAGACCTCGTAGATTATAACTCAGAAAACCTCAAAGCAGGCGTTGCCTTTCACTTCCGTCTGCAACCAGACAAAACGCTGGAGAGCACGGAGCTGCTGCTAACGAGTAATTACAGTACCGGTACGACCGTTTACCAGGGTGATAACCGCTTTAGCCTCCGGGATATTCAGTTCTACCAGCACCGGATCGAGCTGAGAAACCGGGATAATTTCTTCCTGCGGGCCTACGCTACCCACGAGGACGCAGGCAACAGCTATGACCCCTACTTCACTGCCCTGCGGATGCAGGAATTGAGTAAGTCAGATTCGGACTGGGCCTCCAGCTACGCTTCCTTCTGGCAGGGTACGATCGTGCGTCGCTTCCAGCAGGACGATGCTTTCCCCGACTGCTTTCCACAGAATTGTACGATTACCGAACAGGACGAGCAACGGGCTGCTTATTTTTCCCAGCCCGGAATTCAGGATCTCTTGCGCGAATACCATACCGAAGCCAGAGGGGTGGCTGACGAAGCGCGCGGCATCAACACCGTTGATGCTTATGAAATAGGGACGGACCGCTTTAATCAGGCTTTTGACAGCATTACCTCCCGACTCAGTAACCAGGGGGGAACCCGCTTCTTTGACCGCTCAGCACTCTTTCACCTTCACGGAGAAAAGAAATTTAATAACGTCTGGCAACCCAACGCTGACAGCCGGCTGGAACTGACGGTAGGTGCAAACGGGCGCTTGTACACGCCGAACAGTCAGGGAACGATCCTGCTGGATACCATGGGGCGCAACATCGATACCTGGGAAGTAGGCGCCTATGGTGGTGGTACCCTCCACATGAACAACCGGTATAAAGTGAGTGCCAGTCTGAGGGCGGACAAAAACCAGAACTTTGATCTCCTCTTCAGTCCGGCAGCCAGCTTCGTATATACACCGTCACAGACAACTACGGCCCGCATTAGTTTCAGCTCAGCCATCCGTAATCCTACCCTTAACGATCAGTACCTGTTCTACAACGTTGGCCGCGCCATTCTGCTGGGAAATATTGATGGAGTGCAGGATCTGGTCACCATCGAGAGCCTTATCGATTTCTCTAATACGGGCGATCAGGAAGACCTTGAATTCTTCGACGTAGCACCCATCCGCCCGGAAAAAGTAAGAACCCTGGAGGTGGGCTATCGTACCACACTGTTCGAGAAGGTTTATATTGATGCTACCTACTACTACAGCTTCTACAAAGACTTCATCGGTTTCAACATCGGTGCTGATTTGCGGACGAATGGCCCGAATATTTCAAGTGTGCAGCCCTACCGGGTTTCGGCCAATGCTACTGACCAGGTAACGACCCAGGGCTTTAGTATTGGTAGTAACTATTACTTCGGTAATTATTACAGCTTCAACGCCAACTACAGCTTCAACAAGCTCAATACTGCCTCCGATGATCCCATCATCCCTGCCTTCAACACGCCCGAACATAAGTACAACCTTGGCGTTAGTGGAAGAGACGTGCCCCTTAACCTCTTCGGCAAACCCGTACAGGGTTTTGGTTTCAGTGTTGCTTACAAGTGGGTGGACAGCTACCTCTTTGAAGGCTCTCCACAATTCTCTGGCTTCATCGATTCCTACGGCTTACTGGACGCACAGATGAATTTTGACATCAAGAAAATCAACACCAATATTAAATTTGGTGCCAGTAACATTTTGAATAACGAAGTATTTCAGGTGTATGGCGGACCGCGAATCGGTCGCCTCGCCTACATAACCGCTACCTACAATTGGAAGCGTAAATAATTTTCGCTCAAATTAACTTTTATTATGCGTAAGAATTTTACCCTACTGGCCCTGTTGGGGCTATTTGCGTCTGCTGCGCTTACCGCTCAGACCAAATTCATCGATCCAATTTTTGCTGTCGGCGCCCCTACTGAGGTGACCTACGCTACTAACATCAGCATCCTCACGGGCGCGCCAGCTGCTACTGACATCAAAGCCGATGTCTACCTGCCCGAAGGCGATGATTCCGAATCCCTCCGCCCGGTAGTGGTTACCTGGCACACCGGTAACTTCCTGCCCAAAATTGCCAACTTCAGCGCTTACGGAGACAAGATCGACTCCATCAATGTAAACATCATGCGGCAGGTGGTATCTCGCGGTTATGTGGGTATCTCCGCTGACTACCGTAAGGGGTGGCTACCAACGGCCGACGATCAGGACGTACGTACGGGTACCCTGCTCAAAGCCGTTTACCGCGCTTCTCAGGACGCGCACGCTATGGCCCGCTACCTCCGCAAAACGGTTGCAGAAGACGGTAACCCCTACCGCATCGATACCAGCCGCATCGTTTTCATGGGCACTGGCTCCGGTGGCTACGTTTGTATGGCACATGCTGTGCTCGACCGCGTAGAGGAAATCGCCAAAAATGCACAGTTCTTCGACGCTGACGGTAACCTGCTGGTAGACGTAGCGCTTGACTCCAACCCCTTTGGTACTACTACAACACCCCTGAACCTTGAAAATAATTCTGGCTACTCTTCTACCGTTGCGATGAGCATCAACATCGCTGGTGCACTCGGAGATTCAACCTGGATGGAAGGTAAAGACAATGAGCCAATGATTCTGGCGTACCACTCGCTAACGGATCCTTTCGCGCCTTTTCACGCCGGAACGGTAGTTGTACCAGTTACTAATCAGCCCGTGGTTGATGTTGCCGGTTCTAACCTCTTCGTTCATCGCGCCAATGAACTCGGCCTCAACGATAAGCTGGCTTCGGCTAACGGTCCTACCCAGGATGCCATGTTCGGCCCACTGGCTACGGCAGTAAACCAACTAAATACCGCTTTTAAGGGTATCATGGTACAATCGCCAATTCCTACGGCCACAATGGATGTATTCCCTTACAGCCGCGATAATATGTTCCCGCTGCGTGCTGGTGCTGGCTCTACCGGTACTACCAGTGGTGGTTACAACTTCTTTGACGAACCAACGCTGGGTGCACTTGTGGCAGGCTGGAATTCTGTATTCCCCGATGACCCTCGTGACGCCGCAGTGATTACCGGCGGTGAAATACAGACCAACTCTAACTACAACATGCCAGCAGCAGCTGGTCTGGTATTGGATACCATCATGGCGCACTTTCTGCCCCGTGCTTTCATTGGCCTTGAATTAGAAACGCTTGTTTCTACGGAAGATGTCCTCACGAACAATGAAATCGGTCTGGAAGTATTCCCGAACCCCGTTAGCAGCAGCTTCACGGTGAAGACGGAACCCGGCCATACGATTCGTTCCATCAATGTTATTGATATCAACGGTCGCGTTGTCACAACTTTTGAAGGCGTTAACCAAAACACCTTTGTTGTCAATCGTGGTAATTTGCCACGTGGTACCTATATCCTGCAGCTACGTTTGGATGATGGTATGACGGCCCGCAAGTTGATCCTCGAATAAGGGATTAGCGACTCACCGCATTTAATAAAGAAGCCTCCACTGTCCTTTTACGGATGGTGGAGGCTTTTTTTAATCCTCCTGAACATTAACCTTAAAGCGCAGTGCCCGCAGGCCATTAACGGACTGTAACGGGTCCAGCACCCACTCTTCAATCTCTCCGTCAACGTAACCAGCCTGCTGGAGATAGTCCAGGTAATCCATGTATTCATCCCGGTCCCGGTCATTGAGGTAGACGATGCTGATCTGATCAGCCAGCGTTAACCGTTCGGCACCCTGGCGGATGGTGGCTTTATCGATTCGCTTTTTAAGAATTTCGTAGCGGACGTTGTAGTCGCCGTCTACGTCGAAGCGCTTTTCATCCATCCGGAACTTGATGTCCAGCGGAGAGGTGTAGGCAAAAATCAGCTGCGCGGTGCGCAGTGGCATCGGGAGTTCTTTGCTCGTCTGATTCACCAGCCGGGTGGCCTTACACATATCAATGAGCTGAGAGAGGCGAAGATTCTTTAAGTGAACATCGCTGAATTCTTTGTCTTTAACGAGGCTCTGGCCAGCGTAGATCTCGTACTCCACCCCGTCAGTTTTGTATTTCTCGTAGTAATGCGGCATGGTGGCCTGGGAGGCCTGGTCGCGCTCCGAAAAGAATTTGCTCAGTACCCGGTTGAGCTTTTGTACGCTTTGTTCATAGTCGCGGCGAACGCGGTAGAACAGGCCCAGGTCGGGGTCGAGGCGCGTGAAGTAGTTGTCGGACAGTTCCTTGAGCTCAGCGTTTTGGCTGCCCAGTTGATTCACTAATGGGGTGATGTGCTGGTGCACCAACTCTCCGAAGCTGATTTCGTGGCTGTTATCGAAGGTATCCACCTCTGTTGCCAGGTAGTTGTCAATCCGCATGATCACCTGCTGAATGAGTGGGAAATCTACCAGCTCCAGAGCCCTGACGAGAAAGTAACGCCCCGCCCGCATGTTATCAAATAAATCCTGATAGATCGCCGCATTACGCAGCTTGCTGCTGCCAACAATATCCGCTTGCCCATAAAGCGGGTATACCTCTTTAAAAGCAATCACTTCCGGCTGGTCTTGCACACCTTCTTCCTGCCGTTGTAGAATGTCAAAGGCTGCTTCCGTAAATCGCCATTCAATGCTGGGGTGCAGGCTGGTATACTGCTCGCGCATAATGGCCTCAATGCGGTTGTCGATATATTCCCGGCTCCGCTCAACGGCGGTACGGAACAAGCCGCGGATTTCCCGAAACTTGATCTCCATAAAGGCATTGATGCCGTAGGGATGTGGAGAGCCCAATTCCGCCAGGCCAATCACATGCTTGTTTTGATCCAGCAAGGGAGCGATGAGGATACTACGGATGCCTCGTTTTATCAACAGCTTCTCCAGCTTGGTGGGCCGCTCAATGGCGGTAAGGTCCTCTACGATTAAGACCTCCCCTGACTGAAAAGCCCGGTCATAAATGCTGCCGCGGAAGATGTCCTGCGTGAGCCGGTCGACGCTGTCGGCCAGAAAGTTAAAACGAATGCGGTAGTCATGGTCTACCGCCCGGCTGTTGGGGTAGTCTACGGCAGTTAAACCCAGCTGGAGATCTTTGTTCTGAAAGTGTACCCGGATGAGGTCGGCCAACTCAATGACTCTCTCTACGTCCAGAATCGCGTCCCGGCTGATGAGTCGGTGCTTCAGGCGGCTCAGGGCTTCCTCTTCCGTTACCTCCGTAAGGTGAGAGATATGCAGGCCATGAAAAGCAAACTTTTCGGGCGGCAGGAGCTCCAGCCAGAGCTCCGTATCGGAAATGTTGTTGAGCAGGCGCTGGATTTGCTTCTTACCCAGTTTAGGCGCTTCCCCTTTTGTGATTACCTGGATGAAACTTTCATCCATCGTTGGTTTGTAGAAACGACGCAGTCCGGTTTCTGCATCAGGAACAGTGAGCATAGCGGATGGCTTTACGTCAACGTCCACACCGTAGATCTGACGCAAAATCTGACAACCTACCATTACAATCTGCCGGGCCTTTACCTCTTCGACCTTATTATTAAAGGAAAAACTGGCATCTTTTGTGCTCATTAGCCGGCTCATCGCCGGGCTGACGTAAACAGGGTTGAACTCAAAGGGCTTACTAAACCGGTATAGCTGTTTGTCCCGAACAGTGGGAGGAATGATGAAGAGCATAATAAGCTCCAGAATATCCTTATGCTGGTCAGCACTGGAGATATCTTCAATGGGGGCTCTTAGCTCCGGACTTTTTTCTACCCGACGCATAATTTCTTCTGCAACGAAGCGTATGCCGAAGTCTGGAGATTGAGTAGCTGCTTCAATGTGCTGAATAATGAGCTCGAGACACAGTACGCTATCGTACGGAATATTAAAGGGGTTTATCCCTGATTCCGGACCGACCACCTCCCTTCCGGGAAAGGTGACGGGTATGTCTGCCATGCCGGTAGGCTGGCCCAGGGTCATTTCGAGTTCCATGTTCAGTAAACGTCTTGATGCACAAAAAGGATGGCAAAAGCTTGCGGTGGTAGCTGGTGCAAAATTATGGTGGCAGCACTCCACCTCCGGAACCGATCTTACCCACTTTTGAGCGTATTACAACCGTTGCCTTGCCTGGGACGTCCGTAAACTCAACTGGTTACTTTAAAAAAAAAACGATCAGCGGACAGCATCCAGAGCAGTTTTGCCCGAATGCTGTCCGCTGATCGCTAAGAGCTATATGGTGAATTCCCAAACAAAATCATCTCTGCCAAAGTCAGGGATAACTCATGTTTTTATGCTCTTCTCCCTATCCCCGGATCGCCTTGATCCCCGGTAGGACTTTACCTTCGAGCAATTCAAGCATTGCCCCGCCACCGGTAGAAACAAAGCTCACCTTATCGGCCAATCCCGCCTGGTTCACGGCGGAAACAGAATCGCCACCGCCAATGAGGCTATAAGCTCCGTTTTCCTGGGTTGCCTTAGCTACGACCTCCGCAATGGCGTTGGTGCCAATGGCAAAGTTGCTCATTTCAAAAACGCCCATGGGGCCGTTCCAGAGAATGGATTTGCTGCCGGCAATTACTTCGCTGAAGTTAATGACCGTCTGGGGGCCAATGTCGAGGCCTTCCCATTCGTCACCAATTTCACCGGCGGCAACGATGTCACTCGGAGTTTCGTTGGAGAAGTCCTTGCCTACTTTGGTGTCTACCGGCAGGTAGATATTCGTATTGTTGGCCTTTGCTTTCTTAAGCAACTCCAGGGCATTATCGGTTTTGTCCCGCTCAACGAGCGATTTGCCAACTTTTCCACCCTGCGCCAGGCTAAAGGTATAAGCCATTGCTCCACCGATGATGATATTATCGGCAAAGTCGAGGAGCTTTTCAAGCAGCAAAATCTTATCGCTCACTTTCGCGCCACCGACAATGGCCGTAACGGGGTGTGCCGGGCTGTTCAACAGCTTTTCTGCACCCGCCAGTTCTGACTCGATCAGGAAGCCGAATGACTTGGCATCCGCCTCAAAAAAGCGTGCAACGGTAGCCGTGGAGGCATGCTCCCGGTGAGCGGCTCCGAAGGCATCGTTGACGTATACATCGGCCAGGTCGGCCATCGCCTTGGCCAGGTCTTCGTCTCCCTTTTCTTCACCAGCGTAAAAGCGGGTATTCTCCAGCAGTAAAATCTGGGATGATTCCAGCGCCGCAACGGCAGCTTTCGCTTCTTCTCCGATGGTGTCTGACACAAACTGTACCTGACAGCCAACGTGGTCTTCCAGCGTCTGCACCACGGGGGCCAGGCTGAAAGCTTCTTTGTTCACCGAGCCGTCCTCATTCTTTTTCTTCTGCGGACGCCCCAGGTGAGACATCAGGATGACCGCCGCGCCCTGCTCCAGCAAATACTGAATGGTGGGTACCGCCTTCACGATCCGGGTATCGTCCGTAATTTTTTTGTCGCCGTCCAGCGGCACATTAAAGTCTACACGAACGAGTACTTTCTTGCCGGACAGGTCGAGGTCTTTGAGAGACATAAATAAGGGATTAAGGGGGGGAAGGGATAAGTTCAAAAGGTGAATAAAAGGGAAGGGGGTAAAGGGTCAGTATCCTTCCCTTTACTCCCCATCTCCTTTAAAACCTTACTTACATCGCGGCGATGCGCTCACAGAGGTCAGCGAGGCGGGCGGAGTAGCCGGCTTCGTTGTCGTACCAGCTGACAACCTTGACGAGCTTACCAATCACCTTGGTTTGCCCTTCGTCGTAGAGGCTGGAGTACTTGCTGCCAACGATGTCAGAGCTTACGTAAGGGTCCGTCACGTAGGCAAGGATTCCTTTCATCGGGCCTTCAGCAGCGGCTTTGTAAGCGGCGTTGATTTCTTCAAGGCTTGCTTCCTTCTTCAGAGTAACGCAAAGGTCCGTGAGGGAGCCTGTGGGTACAGGGACGCGCATCGCTCCACCGTCAAGCTTACCATTGAGGTGCGGGAGTACCAGGCCAACGGCCTTCGCCGCACCAGTGCTGGTAGGGATGATGTTGATGGCGGCGGCGCGGGCACGGCGCAGGTCTTTGTGTGGGCCGTCCTGAATGTTCTGGTCGGCTGTGTAAGCGTGTACCGTAGTGATCAGGCCCTGCTCAACACCGAAGGCGTCGTCAAGAACTTTTACCAACGGAGCCAGGCAGTTGGTGGTACAGCTGGCGTTGGAGTAGACCTTAGTGTCAGCGTTCAGTACTTCTTCGTTTACGCCGAGTACAACGGTAGCAACGTCTCCCTTACCCGCCGGAGCAGAAATGAGAACTTTCTTACAGCCAGCGGTAATGTGCAGGCGGGCTTTGTCTTCATCGCGGAAACGACCGGTACACTCCAGTACAACGTCTACCTTCAGTTCCGCCCAGGGCAGTTTGCTTGGGTCAGGCTGGCTTAGGGCGTCGATCTTCTTACCGTCGACGTAAATGTAGTCGTCGTCGGCGCTTACTTCACCGGGGTAGTTGCCCTGCACGCTGTCGTACTTAAACAGGTGAGCGAGGGTAGCGTTGTCCGTCAGGTCATTGACGGCCACTACGTCGAGGCCCTTCTCGAGCAGGTTGCGTAGGGTAATTCGTCCGATGCGGCCGAAGCCATTGATTGCAATTCTTGCCATGTCTTTTGGGGGAGTTTTTTGTCTGATGCGAATGAAAATATGCAACCAAGTCAGCGATTCTTTGGCGCGAACGCAGGTGCAATGAAGGTCAAAGAAGCAAAGTATAAAGCCGATCTGCCGCTTGCCCTCCAGCTCCGTTTACTTTCTAAAGGATGCCAAAAATAAGCACTTAGTGTAAATAATACAAAAAGTAAGAGCTAATCGTTCATTTTCATTGTCAATAGAACGCTGCTCCATAAAAACAAAAGGCCTTCTCTCCGAAGAAAGAAAGCCTTTGTTGGTAGCCCGTAGGGGAATCGAACCCCTCTTACCAGGATGAAAACCTGGCGTCCTAACCGATAGACGAACGGGCCGGGAAAATGATATGCGATATTTGATTCTCGATATTTGATTCTTGATTTGGCTGCCGCTGTTATCTGCTCGCTACGCTCGTACGAACGAAGTGAGCCGGAGCCACGCGGTAGCCAAATCACATATCAAGAATCAAATATCGAGAATCGCATATCATAATTTGCCAAAGGCAAATTTTGTAGCCCGTAGGGGAATCGAACCCCTCTTACCAGGATGAAAACCTGGCGTCCTAACCGATAGACGAACGGGCCGGAAGGATGATATGCGATTCTTGATTTGCTGCGCAGTACTTCGTGCTCTTGATTGGCGATATTTGATTTGGCTGCCGCTGTTATCTGCTCGCTGCGCTCGTGAGGTTGCGGGAGTTTGAAGAGACAGTGTGCCAATCAAAAAATGAAATCAAGTATAACATTACATTTTTTCACGCAACGTTTTGCGCTTAAGCGACCGCAAAGATAGTACGCTTGCGGGTATTGTCAAAGATGTAAGTGAAAATTATCTTCGGATTAAAGACTGGTACGCAGCTTCTCCAGCTTTGCGCGAAGTTCTTCGGCTTGTTCTGCCTTGAAACTGATGGAAATATCCTTGGTCAGTTCTGCGATGGTATCGAGCTGGATACTGTCTTGTTCGAGGTGGTAGCGGGTTTCTTCGAGGGAGGCCTCATCGTCGAAGTTGGTCTTACGCAGCTCATCGAGCTCCCGTTTGCGGGCAGCGATGCTTTCGTGCAGGCGGTGGCGATCGAGTAATTCGCGAAGCTTGGCGGCGCAGTCGGCAAAGAAAGCTGCTTTGGCCAGACGCAGATTAAACTCTGCCTCAAACTCTTTGATGAGCTGCCCGGCACGTTGTTTTTCGTCGGTACCGGCTTTGTCGCTCCGCTCCAGATCATCCCGCAGGGCGGCGATGCTTTCCCGGATACTTTCGGCTTCGGACCGGAAGCGGTGCTCTTTTTCCTGGCAGCTCTGTAGTCTCATATTCACCCGCTGGCCGAAATCGTTTTCGTTGACCTTTTTCGCGGCAGTGGGGAATTTATTGCTGATCAGTGGCCAGAAGTACCAACTTATAGCAATAATGCTGGTGAGTACAAAAGCGATAGAGAAAGCAACGGAAACACGCAGGAAAATAAAGGCACCCACAAGACTAATAGCTGCGGTGCCGATAAAGAATTCAGGATCAAGCCTGGGATTTTTTCCTTCGGTGCTCATATAGCCTAATAAACGGGATTGTGTGCCGGATAGTTGCATCGTCGGTCGTCAGACAGCAGACGTTGGTCGATTGCTAAAGAGCAATGCTCAGGTTCCATTGCTCTTGAAAATCCAACCTTGCACCTGCGGACCCCGCTGAGCCTGCCGAAGTGTTCGCGCCCTCTGATTTAGCTTCAAAAAAGGATCACTTAATCTTAGCGGTCATCCTTCTTCTTGAAGTCTCCCCGCTTCCAGCCGTCAAAAAACTGTTTCCAGGCTACCGGACTGAAAATGTTCATGGGCGGGCGCTGGCCTATATAATAGGTCTTCTGTGCCTGCTGCCGTAAGTAATAGCTGGCGTTTTCCCGGCCGGACATGGGCACGGATGACTGCAAGGCTTCCAGTTTTTCCGCCGTCAGGTTCTCGCTGGCGCGCGACTGCAAATCAGAGGAAACATCCATCGCCAGAAACTCGAGCTTGAAGTGATCCCGGCTCGGCCAGGGGAAGACAACCGTCTCCGGCAGGTCGATGGCGTTGCGGCTCATCAATTGTACAATACTGTATTTGTCTTCCGTGAGCGTATCGGGGATCACGTACACGACGTCGTTATAACCCAGTGCACTGAAAACGACGCTGTCGCCCAGGTGGGCAACGATACTGAAGAAGCCATCGAGGTTAGCGTACGTTCCCCGTCCGTCATCCTGAATGAGAATAGTGGCATACGGAACGGGCTCTAACTGGCTGTTAGTACCATCCAGCACCATACCGGAGAATTGCACAAGCGCCTCACCATTTTGGTCAACCAGGGAAGTTTGCTGAGCCTGGAGGCCCGCAGCGGTAAAAAACAAAGCGCAAATAAGAACCAGGTACTTCATATCAAATGGATTGCTTCCTTATAAAAGACAGCGAAAGATAGCCAGAGGTTGGGAGCTGCGGAAAACGTTAACGATTAATTTTGAACTCACCCACTAGGTCAGCGCAAAATCAAGTACTTGATCCATCGTCTCCACGTAGTGAATCCTGATTCCCTTCAGGTAACGATCTTCGATTTCCCGGACGTTCTTCTCGTTCATCTGGCTCAGCAGGATGTGTTTCATCCCGGCGCGTTTCGCCGCCAGAAGCTTCTCTTTGATGCCGCCTACCGGGAGGACTCTGCCACGAAGGGTAATCTCGCCAGACATGGCAAGGTACTGCCGGACCGGCCGGCCCGTGTAGACCGAAGCCATTGCGGATAGCATGGTGATGCCCGCGCTTGGTCCGTCCTTTGGCGTAGCCCCTTCGGGTACGTGTACGTGAAGGTCCTGCTCCTTGATCTGCTCGGCGGTGATGCCGATTTTTTTTGCGTTGGCCTTCAGGTAGGATCGTGCCGTAATGGCGCTTTCTTTCATCACCTGGCCGAGGTTACCGGTTTGGGTGAGGCTGCCCTTGCCTGGGCTGAGGCTGGCTTCCACGTAGAGGATCTCTCCACCTACCTGGGTCCAGGCAAGGCCAACGGCAATGCCAGCCAGCTTGCCGGCGCGGTAAGGCTCCCGCTCAAACTTGGTGGGGCCGAGGACCTCTTCGAGGTGCTCCGGTTTTACGGATACCTGCTCCGCGCCTTCCATCGCTATCTGCCGGGCGGCGTAGCGCATGAGCGCACCGATTTCCCGGTTGAGGCCCCGTACGCCGCTCTCGCGGGTATATCCCCTGATGATCGCTTTGAGAGTAGCGACCGGAATTTTGATCTGTTTGGCCTTCAGTCCGTGTTCTTCCCGCTGCTTTGGCAGCAGGTGGCGCTTGGCGATCTCAAGTTTCTCTTCGGCTGAGTAGCCTGCGAGTTGGATAATCTCCATCCGGTCGCGGAGGGCCGGCTGAATGGTGGCGTAGCTGTTGGCCGTAGCGATGAACATCACCTTGCTGAGGTCGATGTCCAGGTCCAGGTAATTATCGTGGAAGGCGGAGTTTTGCTCCGGGTCCAGCACTTCAAGGAGGGCGCTGGAGGGGTCTCCGCGGTGGCTCTGGCCCACTTTATCGATCTCATCGAGGATGAAAACGGGATTGGCAGACTGTACTTTTTTGAGGGACTGCACGATCCGGCCGGGTAAGGCGCCGATGTAAGTTTTGCGGTGGCCGCGGATTTCGCTTTCATCGTGGAGGCCACCGAGGCTCATCCGTACGTATTTGCGGCCCAGTGCATTGGCCACACTTTTTCCGAGGCTCGTTTTACCGACGCCGGGAGGGCCCAGCAGGAGGAGGATGGGCGCTTTCATGTCGCCCTTGAGCTTCAGTACGGCAAGGTGGCTTAGGATGCGGTCTTTTACCTTTTCCAGGCCATAATGGTCTCTATCGAGCACCTTCGCAACGGCGTTCAGGTCGAAATTGTCTTCGGTGTACTCCTGCCAGGGAAGGTCGAGCAGCATCTCCAGGTAGGAGAGTTGGACGCTGTATTCGGCTACCTGAGGGTTCATTCGTTTCAGGCGGGCGATCTCGCGGGTGAAGGTTTTGGCGACCTCTTCAGGCCATTCTTTTTCTTCAGCGCGGACTTCCAGCAGAGCGATCTGCTCCTTATTGGGGTTTTCGCCCAATTCATCCTGAATGGCCTTCATTTGCTGATTCAGGAAGTACTGCCGTTGTTGCTCTTCGATGTCGCCACGGGTGCGGTTTTCGATCTGGTCGCGGAGCTCCAGGATCTGCAGTTCAGACTGTAGTTCGGTCAGTACTTTTCCGGCTTTGACGCCAAGGTCGGTGGTTTCCAGCAGCTCCTGCTTTGTGCCCATTTCGCCGTTGAGGTTACTGGCAATGAAGTTGAGCAGGTGGCTGGGTTGCTCGATATTGTCGAGCATCACCTGTGCTTCAGAGGGGATGTTGGGGTTGAGCTCTACGGCGCGGCGGGCGTTGTCGCGCACGCTGTCCATGGTGGCCTTAAAGGTAAGTGGCTCCTGCGGCTGAACGTAAGAGAGCAGCTCTACTTCACCCTGCAGGAAGGGTTCTTCCTGGCTGATCAGTTTGCGGCGGATGCGCTGCTGGCCGCGGAGTACGGCGGTCAGGCTACCGTCAGGCATGCGGAGCATCTTAAGAATGCGGGCCAAAGTGCCTACTTCATACAGGTCCTCTCCGGAAGGCTCTTCCACTTCCAGGTCTTTCTGCGAGAATACGGCGATCCATTTATTCGTGTCAACGGCCTGGTTGATGGCCTTGATGGAACGGTCCCGACCGATGTTGATGGGGATAACGATGGTGGGGAAAAGGATGCTGTTCTTCAGGGCGAGTAGTGGCAGTAGTTCGGGCAGGTCTGCTGCGTCCATTTCTTCGTCTCCTTCCTCGGTGCCGATGAAGGGGAAAAGATCTTGCTCGTCGTCAAAACCACGCTTATCCATCTCAATTTTAATCTTGGGTCGGCTCACATTTAGTATTTCGGGGGGTAGTACAGAGGGCACACAATGGTGGGCTAAAGATAACTAACAATGTATGCGCGGTGAGGGTTGTGCAAAGATTGTGCCAAGGGGGAGAGGATGGGCGTTTTGTCGTGTAAATAGACGATTACGGAGGAATCAGGAAGCTAAAACTCACCCCCCACCGCAATCGACAAATACCGCCCGCCCAGTGTTGCAAATTCATTTCCTAGCGGAATATTCTCACCCGGGGAAAAGGCGTCAAAGCCGTAGGCGGTAAAAGCCTCCCGCCGCAGCAGTTGCTCTCCGCGCAGGGCGAACCAGTAGGATTTGAAGCGGAGGCGGGCGGAGCGAACAGGCCCAGGATTACACAAAATAAATCGGGCAATTGGCGGAGGCTTCCAGTTTTAGTCAGAGAGCCGACCAAATTCAGGGGCGCCCTTCATACTCCTCATTAATGTAGGAGAGCAGGTCTTCTATCTCTCCGTCACTCAGGTCCGGGAAATTGGACATGACGCCGGGGTATTTCTCGGAGACCTCCTTCGCCCGTGGGTGGCCCTTGCTCACCAGCAACTGGCTGTTGCGAATCCAATCGTAGAGGTCTTCACGGGGGTAGGCCGCCCAGCGGGCCTCGACACCGCCGAGGGCGGGGCCGGTGGCGTTGTCTTTCATGTTTTTGTTGTGGCAGGCGGCACAAAGGTTTTTTCGCCACACCATTTTACCAGGCGATGGGGGAGTGGTGGCCTGCCCGCTAACTTCCATTGCCCCTGCGGTAGCGCCCCCACTTGTGTCATGTAAGCTCAGGGTGTAGCCAGCGACCATCGCTAAAGTGAAGAGAATGGCCAGAATGCTGGTCTGTAATAATAGGATGGAGGATCTCATGTTCATGAGCCGGGGTATTTGGTGGACTTCAAAATTAAGCCTCTACCCAAGCGGCGGCAAGCTTTCGCACTCTATGTAGAACGGGAGTGGATTACGGGCTGAAAACGAACCATTTGGGATTTGGTGGCCTGGCCGATGTTGCCTCCCTGCAGCAAGCGGTGGCGAGTTCCTTCCGGGAAGGAGTTGAATGATGTAATTAGAGCTACTCGCCATGAGCGTCACTCCTTTTTCTCCTTTCCTTTGCGGCCTTCGCGCGCATAATGAGTCGCGAAGCGACCCGGGTTGCTGGGGTAGTTGATACTGCCTCGAAAAGTGTTTTGGGGTAGATCTACAGATATACCCCAGAATTTTTCGGGTACATCTGTAGATCTACCCCAAAACGGAGAAACATCTTTATTTTACCCCTCACTCCGTCACCTCCAACCGCACAATCCCTTCTCCTTCCACACTAGCGTAGAGGTAGCCGTCCGGCCCCATACGCACGTCGCGTACCCGGCCCATGTTGTTGATCAGCTTTTGCTCGCCGATAACTTCGTTTTTATCGTTGAGCTGTACGTGCTGCAAGCGCATGTACTTCAGACTGCCGACCATCAAGTCGCCCTCCCAACCCGGGTAATGGTCGCCCGTGACAAAGGCCATGCCACTGGGCGCAATGCTGGGTACCCAGTAGTGCAGCGGGGCTTCCATGCCCTTTTTGGCTACTTCCTGGGTGAATTGTGTACCATTATAGTTGATGCCATAGCTAATCACCGGCCATCCGTAATTCTTACCCGGCTCAATGATGTTGATTTCATCTCCACCGCGGGGACCGTGTTCGGTTTCCCAGATGGCACCCGTTTCGGGGTGTACGGTAAGGCTTTGTGGGTTCCGGTGGCCGAAGGAGTAGATGGCCTTCTTGGCGTTGGGAGCATCAACGAAGGGGTTGTCAGTCGGGATGCTGCCATCGGCAGCGATGCGGTAGACCTTGCCGTGATCGCGGGTAGTGTCCTGCGGGTTCTCGTCGCGGTTACCGCGGTCTCCGATGGTGAAGTACAGATGTCCGTCTTCCGGACCCCACACCATCCGGCTGCCAAAGTGGACGGGCTTGCCAGTTTTAGGGCCGGCTTCATAAAGGATCGTAAAGTCTTCCAGCGAAGCATCATCCTCCGCCAGTCGCCCACGGCCGATGGACGTGCTGCCGTCCCCTTTCTCGTTCGGCATACTGAAGCTTAGGTACAGAAATCTGCTCTCCGCAAAATCCCGGGCGGGCAGGATGTCCAGCAGGCCGCCCTGACCTTTATCCCTCACGTCAGGCAGGCCTTCGGTTACTTCGGTTCCGTTCCCTTCGCCGTCGATGAGCAGCAGTTTGCCGCTTTTATCGGTAGCGACCATTCGCCCGTCCGGCAGCCAGTTGAACCCCCAGAGGATGTCTTCGTAGGTGAAGACGACCTTTGGCTCAATGGCTTCAGGCGTCAGGCTCATCATTCCGTCAGCAGCGGCAGCGGCACGATCCGGTCCGGCGGTAGTATTAGAAGTGGTGGTTTCAGGGCCGTTGCAGGCCAGCAGGCCCAAAAGGCAGAAGAAGGTGAAGATGCGCATAATGGTGAGTGTTCAAAGTACACAGGTGGATACAGTCGTACGACGATTTGGTTCGCCACATACGTGTAACGAAGGTGAAAGTAACCACATTAAAGGAATGATAACACTGATCTTAACGCCTTTTAACGGCCCAAAGGCAATTCAGCACCGAACTTTGACGCTTGATAACCAACTATTCCCAACAATTTTTTTCCATGACCAACCGCATCATCCCCATCATTACCTGTTTGTTGTTTTCCGTCACTTCTTTCGCCCAGATCGATTTCGGTCTGAAGGCTGGCCTGGCCACCGAATCCTTGAAGGAAGAACGTTTTGATCTGAGCCAGGCAGGCCGGGAAAACCTCATGCTTGCCATCTCCGATGCCGACTTCGGCTTTCAGTTCGGTGCCTTCGTGCGCATCCCGCTCTCGGACCGCTTCGATATTCAGACCGAAGTAACCCTCAATAGTGCCAAGACCGATTTTAGCTTCGATGACCCGGACCAGCAAAACACCCAGGTATTCAAAGAGCGCTACAACGACATCAACGTACCCGTACTCGGTAGCTGGAAGCTTGCCTTCCTGCGCCTCAACGCCGGTCCGGTCGGCCACTTCTTCGTCTCCTCCGCCAGTGACCTCCGCGACATTGATGGCCGCGAGCGTACCTGGGACACCTTCAACCTGGGCTACACCATTGGTGGCTCCATTGACATTGGTAAAATCACCGTTGACGTACGCTACGACGGAAACTTCTCCAAATACGGCGAAGATTTCGCCGTGGCCGGTGAAACGTTCCGGGTGGACCAGGCGCCTAAGCGTTGGATTGGATCGGTTGCGTACCGGTTTTAGACGAAAACGCGCTGCGTTTGTTTTCTTTATAGACAGTCGCTGCGCGACTTTTTAGACGCAAAAGGCGCTTTGCGCTTTTGCTTTTAGACGCACTTCGTGCTTTTAGACGAAAACGCGCTTCGCTTGTTTTCTTTTAGACGCGCTGCGCGCTTGTAGGCTTCGCCTTCAGTAAAGTTTGCTCTCAGGAATAAAGCCTTATCGGAGGCGAAGCACTATAAGCGAAGCGTCTAAAAACCGCGCAGCGGTGTCCACAAGAAAAACAAGCGCAGCGCGTTTTTCGTCTATAAGCCACGCAGTGGCGTCTACAAGGAAAAGGAGCGCAGCGATCTTTTCCGTCTAAAAGCGCAAAGCGCGTCTAAAAAAAAGGAGCGAAGCAACCTTTTTCACTTTCCCCCCCTCTTTACGTCAGATTGCATGTAAGATGATTAGAACGAAAAAGATTACTAACTCACCATCTGATAATACACCTGCCCGCATGACCGAGACGGAACTCGTGGAGGCCTGCCGGCAGCAGGATCGTCGCGCCCAGAAGGAACTGTACGACCGGTACAGCCGTGCCATGTATACGGCCTGTTATCGGATTTGCGGAGACTTTGACCTGGCCAACGATGTACTGCAGGAAGGCTTCCTGAAGGTGTTTCAGAAATTGGACACTTTTCGGGGAGACAGTACGGTGGGTGCCTGGATGAAGGTCGTTATCGTGCGCACAGCACTCAACAAACTGCGGCGGCAAAAGCCTACGCAGGAGCTGCCGCTAAATTACGCCGATCAGGAAGTGGATTGGGGCACAACGGCACTGGATATTGAGTATCTGGAAAAGGCAATCAATAAACTACCGGATGGTTATCGGGCAGTCTTCGTACTGATTGAAATCGAAGGGTATAAGCATCAGGAAGTGGCAGACATGCTTAACTTCAGTGTTGGGACCAGTAAAAGCCAGCTCTTTTACGCCAAGAAAAAACTGCGCGAATATTTGCGCCATTACGTATGAAGGAGAAGAACAAAAAGACTTTGCGGGATGCCCTTAGCCAGTTGCCGGACTATGGCGCGAACGCAGGTGCATGGAAGGGTATTGAAGCAGGGTTGACACCTGCTCTGGGCGAACGCTTGCCCAGCTACCAGCCACCAGTTCAGGTTTGGAATGGCATTAACGGGGCGTTGAATACGCCCGCTCCGGTGGTCAGCATCCGGCGGAGAAGGTGGGCAAGGGTTGGCGGCATCGCCGCCAGTTTGTTGGTCATTGTCGCACTGGGGCTCGGCCTCTGGCCGGAGACCGTCAACGCCGGCCCTAAAGTCAGTGTTTCCTACGCACAGGAAGTCGCACCAGTAAGCAGTTCTCATGACTGGAATGCCGATGAAGCAAGTTTTAACCGCGTCATGGTCCAGATAGCAGAGCGTAATGAACCTGCTCTGAATACCCTCAATATGGAGCTGGCTGAGCTAACGGAAGCTAAGGAAGAGATGAAGGCGATGCTCGTCGCTTACGGTGAAGACCCCTCCGTCATCCGCCAACTCGCAGAAATTGAACGAGACCGCTCTGATATTTATCGACGGATAATCGTTGAGCTCTAAACTAGTACAGTGTAAACTAAGTTGAGTAAGGTTTTTGCGCCGGTATTTTGCCCGCTGACTAAATGAAAAATTGCGAGCATAGCCATAGCTACGGGAGTAATTTTTCATGACGGCAGCGGGCAAA
>Ga0115031_1001107_pt1 | contig 19917 bp, 5 predicted proteins | sample Maine_Asex4_meta_FD_87301 | JGI IMG/M metagenome (GOLD analysis project Ga0115031, IMG submission 87301) | Marine algal microbial communities from Maine, USA - Maine_Asex4_metaG | ecosystem: Host-associated > Algae > Red algae > Unclassified | place: Maine, USA | collected 2015-01-05
GACAACGATGGTATCAGCGACATTATTGAAGCTGCAGGCATTGATGGTGATGCCGACGGCATTGTCGATGGATTTGTAGATGCTGACAATGATGGTCTGGACGATGCTCTTTCCACAACAGGTTTAATTGCTCCAGATACTGATTCCGATGGTGTGTCGGATCAGCTTGATGTAGATTCCGACAACGATGGTATACCTGATCTTTTTGAAGGAACCGGTGACACCGATGGGGATGGTACACCTGATCGACTCGATACCGATTCAGACAACGACGGTATACCGGATGCTTTGGAAGCACCTGGTTCATCTGTCGATACAGATGGCGATGGCATAGATGATCTCTATGACGTAGACAGTATCGCTGGTGGTACCGATAGCAATAACGATGGAATTGATGATACCGCAGCGGTAGCTGGAATTCTCGATTCAGACGGCGATGGTGTTCCAGATTTTCGTGATATGGATTCTGATGCTGACGGTATTCCCGATTTGTTTGAAGGAACCGGTGATACTGATGCCGATGGTACACCTGATCGTCTCGATAACGATTCTGACGCAGATGGTATTCCCGATAGTATTGAAGCAAATGTAACGGGTAGCGACTCGGATGGTGATGGCATTGACGACTTGTATGATGCTGATGTTACCGGTGGAACCGATAACAACAACGACGGTGTCGATGACGCATTAGCAGTTGCTGGCGTTCTTGATACAGACGCCGACGGCACACCGGATTTTCGTGATTTAGAATCTGATGCTGATGGCATTCCTGATTCAGTTGAAGCTGGCGACATGGCCTCCACAGCCGGCGCGCTGCCAGTCGATTCGGATTCTGATGGTACGCTTGATTATCTTGATGCTGATTCAGACAACGACGGCATTGATGATGTTGATGAAGGAACCGTTGATACCGATGGTGACGGCACACCGAACTTTCTTGATGCAGACTCAGATAACGATGGTATTGATGATTCGGTTGAAGCGGGTACCGGTCCAATTGTAGAGGATACTGATGCAGATGGTATCGCTGACTTTCTAGATCTAGATTCCGACAACGATGGTATTCCAGATACCATGGAAGGCACAGGTGATACCGATGGTGATGGCGTACCAGATAGACACGATCTCGACTCTGACAACGATGGTATACCTGATAGTGTTGAAGCGAACATCACAGGCTTAGATACCGACAGTGATGGAATTGATGATGCCTTCGATGTTGATGTCAGCGGTGGTGTGGATAGCAACAACGATGGTATTGATGATGCCTTAGCAGCAATGGGGGCAGGTGATACTGATGGTGATGGTGTTCCTGATTTTCGCGATTTAGACTCAGATGCCGACAGTATTCCCGACTTCCTTGAAGCTGGTTCAGTTCCTACGTCACCCGTAGACACCGATAGCGATGGTATCGCTGACTACCTTGACCAAGATTCAGATGGTGATGATATTGACGATTCCATTGAAGTTGCATTGCTTGATTCAGACTCGGACGGTACTCAAAATCACTTGGATACCGACTCTGATGATGATGGTATCCCAGATAGCGTTGAAGGTAATATCGATTCAGATGGTGATGGTGTTGCAGATTTTCTTGATTGGGATTCTGACAATGATGGACTAGGCGACATCTTAGAAACGGTTTTTGATACGGACGGTGATGCTGTTCCAAATTACTTGGATTCCGATTCAGATGGTGATGGCATCAGTGACGCAACTGAAACTAACCCACCTAATGTAAATCTAGCTGGGCCACCAACTGATACCGATGGCGATGGTGTAGCTGACTGGCTAGACTTAGACTCCGATGCTGATGGTATTCCTGATAGCCTGGAAGCAGGTGCGACCCCAAATGCGCCAGTAGACTCAGATGCTAACGGGTTGCCTGACTATCTTGATACTGACTCGGATGGTGACAGCATTCTCGATGCTGTTGAAGCAGGTGCTACACCTGCAATGCCGATAGATACGGATGGCGATGGTATTGCAGACTTTCTCGATTCTGATTCAGACGACGACGGTGTTGTCGATGCGGATGAATTAACCATCGATACCGATGGCGATGGTGTGCCAAATTTTCTTGATGCCGATTCGGATAATGATGGTGTTCCTGACTCTATTGAAATAGGTACAGGCGCAACACCCGATGACACGGATGCCGATGGCATACCAAACTATCTTGATCTTGACTCTGATAATGACGGTATTCCCGATACATTAGAAGGTACGGGAGACAAAGATGCTGACGGCATACCTGATCGTGAAGACCTAGACTCCGATGATGATGGAATTCCTGACGCATTAGAGAGTGCTGTTACCGGATTGGATTCAGATGCTGATGGTATTGACGACCAATTTGATATTGACAGCACAGGTGGTGTTGACAGTAACGACGATGGTCTTGACGATGCGGCGGCTGCCAATGGTTTACTTGATACCGATGGTGATGGCATACCTGATTTTCGTGATGAAGATTCTGATGCAGACTCGATACCAGATGCGATTGAAGCTGGCGCCACTCCAAATGCACCAGTAGATACCGATGCCAATGGTACTGCTGATTATTTGGATATTGATTCAGACAGTGACGGCATTTCTGATGCAATCGAAGCAGGTGCGGCACCAACAGCACCGGCTGACACTGATGCAAACGGTATACCTGACTATATGGATACCGATTCAGACTCTGACGGAATTCCAGATAGTGTTGAAGCTGGTGCAAACCCATCGATGCCGATGGATACTGATGCGAATGGTATTCCAGATTTTCTAGAGTTGGATTCAGACGCTGATGGAATTCCTGATGCAGTAGAGGCGGGTGCAGCACCGGCAACGCCTGTTGATACTGATACTAATGGTGTTCCGGATTACCTTGATTTGGATTCAGATGCTGATGGCATACCGGATGCTTTTGAAGCTGGTGCTAACCCTAGTATGCCAACAGATACTGATGCGAACGGTAAACCAGATTATAGGGATACTGATTCGGATTCTGACGGCATACCTGATTCAGTTGAAGCGGGCGCTTTAGCTTCCACAGCCGGCGCGCTGCCCATCGATTCTGATGCCGATGGTGTTGCCGATTTTCTCGACACCGATTCAGATGCAGATGGTATTCCCGACTTAGTTGAAGCTGGTGCTAACGGCGGCACACCTATCGACTCAGATGTGGATGGAACACCTGATTTTCTTGATACTGATTCTGATGACGACGGCATCGACGATGCCATTGAAGCAGGGCCGAGTCCGAGCACACCTGTCGACAGTGATGCCGACGGTATTGCAGATGTACTCGATCTTGATAGTGATGCCGATGGTATATCGGATAATAATGAAACTGACCAAGATACCGATGGTGATGGTACGCCAGATTATCTTGATCAGGATTCTGACAACGATGGGATTGTCGATACTCAGGAAGGTAGTTTAGATACCGATGGTGATGGTATTCCTGACTTTATCGATGCAGATACTGACAACGATGGTATTCCAGATGCGTTGGAAGGTTCAACTGATGCTGATGGCGATGGTATCCCTAATTTCCTCGACTCGGATTCCGACGGCGATGGTATTAGTGACTCGATAGAAGCGGGCAGTGTGCCTGCTACACCCGTAGATACCGATGGTGACGGCCTAGTTGATTTTCTTGACCTCGATAGTGATAACGACGGTGTTCTAGATTCTGTAGAACTTGCGCCAGATACTGATGGTGATGGCGTTGCTGACTATCAAGATCTTGATAGTGACGATGATGGAATAAACGATGTGGTTGAATCGGGTTCTACCGACACTGATGATGACGGTATCGTGGATTCGTTTAGCGATCTAGATAGTGATGGTCTTGATGACGCCGTTGCAGCGTTACCAGTTGTTGAGCCAGATACCGATGCCGACGTGTTGGTTGATCGATTAGACCAAGATTCAGATAACGATGGTATTCCAGATGCTGATGAAGGTGTCATCGACACTGATGCTGATGGCACTCCTGATTATCTTGATCAAGATTCAGATGACGATGGCATTCCAGATGCTGACGAAGGTGTCATTGACACCGATGCTGATGGCACTCCTGATTATCTTGATCAAGATTCAGATGACGATGGCATTCCAGACGCTGATGAAGGTGTCATCGACACCGATGCTGATGGTATTGCGGATTATCTCGATGAAGATTCAGATGACGATGGCATTCCAGACGCTGATGAAGGTGTCATCGACACCGATGCTGATGGTGTTCCAGATTATCTTGATCAAGATTCAGATAACGATGGTATTCCAGATGCTGATGAAGGTGTCATCGACACTGATGCTGATGGTGTTCCAGATTATCTTGATCAAGATTCAGATGACGATGGCATTCCTGATTCACTAGAAGGTGTTATGGATACTGACGGCGATAGCATACCAAATTATCTTGACGAAGATTCCGATGGTGATGGAATTGATGATGCTGACGAAGGCGTTACCGCCGGCGGCCCCGCCGATACTGATGGCGATGGTATGCCGGACTATCTCGATCTAGATTCTGACAACGATGGCATTGTAGATACGCAGGAAGGTAGCTTAGATACTGATGGTGATGGCATTCCAGATTTCATCGATGCTGACACAGATAACGATGGTATTCCTGATGCATTAGAAGGTAATGTTGATACCGATGGTGATGATATTCCTAACTTCCTTGATGCAGATTCTGATGGCGATGGCATTAACGACGCTATAGAGGCAGGCAGTGCGCCGGCAACACCTATAGATACCGATGGTGACGGCATTGTTGACTTTCTAGACCTTGATAGCGATGACGATGGTGTTCTAGATTCAGTAGAACTTGCACCAGATACCGACGGTGATGGCATTGCAGATTATCAAGACCTTGATAGTGACGGCGATGGAATTAACGACATTGTTGAATCTGGTTCTGTAGATGCAGATGATGATGGAGTAGTAGATTCATTCGTTGACCTGGATGGCGATGGTCTTGATGATGCAGTAGCAGCAGTACTGGTGGTTGAACCGGATACCGACACCGATGTAGTTGTTGATCGATTAGATCTTGATTCAGATAACGATGGCATTCCAGATTCGCTAGAAGGTATTGTTGATACCGATGGTGATGGCGTGTTGGATTATCTTGATGAAGATTCTGACAATGATGGTATCGATGACGCTGACGAAGGTGCGATTGATACTGACGGCGACGGTACACCAGATTATGTAGATCTTGATGCTGATGGTGATGGTATTCCTGACGCTACAGAGGTCGGTCAAGACCTTGATGGTGATGGTGTACCTGACTACATAGATACTTATGTAGTGCCAGTGGTCGTACCCGAACCTGTGGTCGTACCCGAACCTGTGGTTGTACCCGAACCTGTGGTTGTACCCGAACCTGTGGTCGTACTGGAACCTGAGGTTGTACCGGAAACAGCTGCTACATCTTTAATAGAAGCGGATAGCGATAATGATGGTATTCCAGATTCTGTTGAAGGTGTCTCTGATACTGATGGTGATGGTATCAATGATAGTTTAGATACAGACAGCGACAACGACGGTATACCCGATGCTATTGAAGGCAGCCTTGATTCAGATGGCGACGGTGTTATAAACCGTCTCGATCTGGATAGTGACAATGATGGCATTTTGGATGCAGCTGAAGCTGGTGATGATGCAACTTCACCAGTCGATAGTGACAGCGATGGTTATGTTGATTATTTAGACCATGATAGTGATAACGATGGCCTAAGTGACACCGCTGAAACACAAGGGTTCAATGCTGACAGTAATACTGATGGTGTCATTGATGGCTTTACCGATGCAGATGGTAATGGCGTTGACGACTCTGTTCAATTGTTACCGGTTGTACCTGATGACGTTGACTCTGATGGCCTGCCAGATTATCTTGATATTGATACCGACAATGACGGTATTCTTGATTTGCATGAAGCGGGTGGGGTAGATTCGAACGGCGATGGTATTGTCGATACCATGCTTGATTCTGACGGCGATGGTATTCCAGATGTGGTTGATGTTAACCAGACCCTGGGCGCTGATGCCGACGCCGATGGAATCGATGACACTGCCGATGTCGATTACCTTCCAAACGCGATCGATACAGATGGTGACGGTATTGCTGATAGAGCAGACCCAGACCCGGATGGTGATGGTTTTGCCAATGCTCAGAACGATGGAGCTGTGTCAAATCTAAGTTGGCCAGATGCTGACGAGGATGGTATTCCTGATGTTGAGGAAACCAATAACTTGGCCGAACTGACCGCCGCACCTGGCAAAATCTTAACAGGGCTTTCTGGCAGTGGTTGCTCAGTGTCGCAAGCTTCCATCGGTAGCAGAGATCCAGCATTACCACTTATGTTGTTTATGGCACTGGTGGGCTTAATTGTCCGCCAAATTCGCCGAGCTGGATGATTTAGTTTAAATTCAACCCGTAATCAACAGAAGTATAGGACCTAATTCGGCAAGGATGCCGGATTTGCACCTCAATAACTCCCTCAAGCTACCTTAACAGGCACGTTTCTCGCACATTTTTGCACGTTCAAGCGTGCTTGATTTCAGCCCCAATTTCGTCTTTTTTTCGAATTTTGCGCGCGCTCGACAACTCGATGGATTAGCCCCTATGGCTCTGAATGAAGGCGGAGTTTTAGGAAACAGGCTAACGCCATTGTCGTTTCGAATGGAAAATGCTTCATTCAAGGAGAAAGATGTTGGTTTTTACACGCGCGTGGTTGTTATCAGTACTGTCTGCCCGTTTCAGGTCAGTTTCTCGTTACCTATTCTGTACGCTGCTAACTAGCCAATTAGTTGGTGGGTATGCCTTTGCCGGTAGTCTTGACGTTGCCCCGTTTGCACAAGGCGTATTCAGCGGAACCGAACCGTTCAACACCAGTGGGAAATGCCACGAACCTGGAGACGATTGCGGAAGTGAGGATGCACGCGTGCGCACTGGTGACTTGATGCAATTTGCATGGTCTATTACCACCAGTGATTTTGCACCTGGGGACGCAGATTTTGCTGCAGTAATTTTTGAACAAACGCTTAGCGCAAGCGATATGGCAAAGGTTCGATTCGATCGTATCCCCACGGTATGTTTACCTTACCCAGCAGGACCGGGTGGAGATAATCCGACATCAACGCTGACCGACAATAATGACGGTTCACAAACTCTCATGTGCAACCTTGGCGCTATGGGCGAAGGTGAGCAGAAATCTTTTTCAATACCAGTGCGTCCAAGTGCTAATTCAGAAAATGGTTCGCAATTCAGCTCTACACAGTTTACTTATGCGCTAGATGACGCTGGCCGTAAAGTCATCGCTAATAAGACGTATGTAGATAACGCGAATTATGAAATATCGGCGGCTCCAGCATTTGATCTGATGGTTGATCGAAAGGATATGTATCAAGGTCAACGAGTGGTAGAAGACCTGGGTAGAGGTGCCGGTCCAGAACCAGGAACCATGGTTTACATTAATGCGCATATTGCAGTTGATTCATTGCGTAAAGGCAAAGGCGTTGAAGCTTTGGATGACACTGTTTCATTTCAGGCTGCTATCAACGCAACAAACAAAGATGGCGTTACCGCTATCGACATTCCATATAAAATGATTGAATGTTTGCCCAATCCGAGCCGATGGCCTGGCGCTGTGTATGGAAATAAACAATTGGCGAGTGAGGAGCCACTGGCAGCCAAAGTAACTGACTCAGGCACGTGCTCTTTCAGCGGTGATGATATAAATGGACATAAGTTTACTCTTAGTGGAATTGACAGTCAGGGTATTCGCTACCCGACAGAAACAACGACGGGCGAATCACTAACTACAGGGCCATATTTTGTAGCGGCTTATCAAATCGGTTTCTTTGTACCATTTTCCGCTATTGAAGCATCTGACAGTGACCTTAGTGGTAATGGAGGCGCAATCAATTTAGATACCTGTTTGGCTGATTTTGATCCGAAAAGTGGTACAGGAATTTCCAACTACGCGTCATCAGTTGAGCCTGGGTACAACGGGTCTGCCATGCCGGATGGTTCAGCGAGTAACAACTGCACTGGACCTTTAACCATCCAACTATCAAGTGGTGGTGGATATAACCATCGATTAGTTTCAACAGTGGATGATGAAGGTGCTTATAAGTTAGAACCGTTAATTGATATTGCGCACCTTGGTGCAACTTCGGTTGAGGCAACAACACGCTATGCGCACATGGAAACGTTTTCTAATACTGGAATTAAGCCGTTAGATGATTTTCAAGCGTGTATAAAGTTCGATAGTACAGTGTCTAAATTAATTGATGCCAGTCTATTGGGTGCATCAAAAGGAAAATACGCGTTTATAGCTGACAACACAGCAGCCAATTTTGATCAGACAAAATGGCAAGTGCTTTATGGTAGCGCTGACTTTGGCACTGACTCACCTATAGATAATGACGCTGACGGTGTTAGAGACTTTGACCCAAAAACAGGCCGATTTGAAGGTAGCTGGGAATCTATGCGCTCGGTCGTGTGCGCTGACGATCTGGTGCCGCAATGGGTAACTGATCCCAAAGAACTAGGCATAGATAAGGTTAATATTGTCCGCTTCATTGGTCGAGAGCAGCCTGTTTCAATTACTCCAGGACAAACTTTTCAGGCGTTTCTTCCATTGGAAATGCGAGCGAAATTTGTAGGTGGTATTGACGATGGGCAGCCAATACCTGTGGGTACGGTTGCCGCTGGTGTGAGTAGCTTCAGGACCGATCAATTTTATCCTGAGTGGCGCCCAATTCAATACATTCCATCGCCCGAATCTAGTCAAGGTGATGGTGATCGGGTTACATTCACACGAATATCTGTTAATGCTTTGCTCTCAACTGAGACGCCGTTAGCACCTGCGGGTGTTACTGAGGCGATATTGGCTGGTAACGATGTTATATGGAAAATTACACCATCGGTTACATCAAGTTTGCCAGCTGGCGGTACGGCCCAAGGCTTGAGTGTTGTTTCGGTTTTACCGGCAGGTTCTAGTTACAATTCAGATTGTACGGCGCAGTTGGTTAATAGTTTAGAACCAGCGTTGGTTCGTTACAATCAGCCTGCTGTTGGTCAACAAACTCTGACGTGGGATTTAGGCAACGTACATTCATCCGAAGAAATCGATCCAGTGCTCTTTTGTGCATCAACCGACCCGTTTGGCGCTGAAGGTTCGGTAAGAACTAATCAGGCTTATGCAAGCGCCGTTAATGCCACTGCATCTGTGCCAACCAATCAATCTATTGTTCTTGGACAAGCAGGTGAAATACGTGCTGCGGCCTTGGTTGATGTGGCTTTTGATGGCGTCAATGATACGCAACAACACACATTAAAATGGGTTAATTTTTCCGATACTAATGGTATTGATAACCCAACAATCATTAATGTTCTGCCATTTAATGGTGACGCACTAGGCGACTCGCCACGTTCTCCTGCATCAGAGTTTAGCGGTACATTGAGCTTAGTATCCGAGCCAACCTTAAGTTTTGTGGATAACAGTTCGCCTGCGGTGGATGAGCTACCAATTGGTATGCTTCACTACACAGCAGATGATGCTGCGAGCATTGTTGATAATCCAAATACAAACGCCAGTCACTGGTGTAGTTATAGCAACAAAATATTTGCGTCAGTTGATAATGCCGTGGGTGAGTGTCCCGCTAAATTGTCTGATGTTACTGCTGTAAAATTGATATCAAATTACGAGCTTGCTAGAAACGGAAACCCGCGGCAGGGACAACTACTAAGTTATGTTGTAAGTGCTCAAGGCAATAAGCCGGGTAATAGATATACCAATACGTTTAATTTCGATTCAGATGATCTTAATGGTACTCAAACGGTTCGAGGTCGTCCATCGTCTTTACTGATTATCTCCCATTCAATTGGGGACCTGATATTTGTTGATGTCAATCAGGATGGTAAGTATTCAAGTCAAATTGATGTACTTGCTCCTGACGGTATTGCAGTTGAGTTACGCAACGAGTCAGACGATTCATTTGTAGCAAGTACAACAACTCAGAACGGTACCTTTCTTTTCGATTTGCTGGGTGATGGCGACTATTACGTCATGATTCCCGCAACAGAATTTGCAGCTAATCAAGCTTTACGTGATTGGAATGTGGCACCGAAGGCGGGTAAGTCAAATGCCAACGCTAATCACAATGTTGACCATTCTGGTATGGCCACAGCAAATCCGTCTGTTAGTGGTATACGCACCGACGTAATAACATTATCGACAGTGGCACCGACGCGTATCGTCGATGCGCCAACTGGAACGGAACCGCTCGGTGATAACAGTTTTGGCCTGAAAGATAGCAACACAAACGACGATTTTTCTAACTTGACGATAGACATTGGCCTGGTGAGTGGTGATGCGGATAAAGACGGTGTACCTGATATAGTTGAGTTTGGTAGCAACTCATTGGCTAATTTTGTTGACTCAGACAATGATGGATTACCCAATTATTTAGACTCAGATTCTGATAACGACGGCATCAGTGATGGTGTTGAAGCAGCCCTATCCAAGGCAACCGTTAAAAAACTTTTAGTGCCAGACGTGGTGGTTAATAACCCTCCGAATGCTACTGGTGCTATAGATACGAATGGAAGCGCCAGTGGCACCGCCGGTGAAAATCGTATCAGCGATTTGTATTTGCTGGGTATGATTGATAGCGACAACGATCAACAACCTGATTACCTCGATCAAGATTCAGATAACGATGCCATTCCGGATGCACTAGAGCGCGGTGCCGGTACTGACGGCACGACGCTAGACAACATCCTAGATGAAGATGGTGATGGGGTGGCAAACTATATTGACTTAGACAGTGATAACGACGGTATTTTTGACTCGGTAGAAGCGAACACTCGTGCTCAGGCAGGTCTTGACTCTGATCGAGACGGCATAACCGATCAGTTCGATGTGACGAACACCGGTGGCGCTGACGTCAATGCAGATGGAGTTGATGACGATATCTCTTTGATTGACAGGGATAAAGATGGGAAGCCGGATTATAGCGACACTGATTCAGATAATGATGGCATATCAGATTTAACGGAATTCGGTGGTGATGATTTAGATAACGATGGTTACATCGATAATTTTACCGACACAGATGTCAATGGTGTTCACGACGGACTAACGCTCGCTGTGGCGCCTGTTAAAGATACTGATAATGATGGCACACCCGATACCCATGACATCGATACGGATGGTGATGGCGTACCTGATTCGATCGAGGTGATGCTGCAGCGTCGTGGTGATATTGATAAAGACGGATTGCCTGCGCAACTTGATTTGGATTCAGATAATGATGGAATCAGTGATGGTGTTGAATTTGGTGTTTTTTTTAAAGATTCTGATGGTGATGATATCGATGACCGTTTTGATGTTGATGTTACACAGGGCCTAGATGTGAACTCCGATGGTATCGATGATCTATTTCTAACGGGCAATTTGTTCGACACTGATGGTGATGGCGCGGTTGACGCCAGTGATATCGACAGTGACAACGACGGCATTATTGACGCGGTTGAATTTGGTTTTGTCAGTTCCATTACGGCTGTTGCATTGATCGATTTCATCGATGCAAATGGTGATGGCCTGAATGATAATGCGGCAGCTGCCTACACAGGTACGTCATTAATTAATGAGATTCCAGATGGTGATGGGGACGGTCGTGCCGATTTTATCGATGTTGATTCTGATGATGACGGCATACCCGATGCGCTTGAAAGCCCTCTAAGTCTAACTGGCTCTGGCTCTGGCTCTGGCTCTGGCTCTGTCTCTGTCTCTGGCTCTGTCTCTGGAACAGGAACAGGAACAGGAACAGGAACAGGAACAGGAACAGGAACAGGAACAGGAACAGTATCAGTATCAGGATCAGGATCAGGATCAGGTACCGATGCGGATTCAGATGGTATTCCGAATCACCTCGATTCCGATTCTGACAATGACGGTATTCATGATCGATTCGAAGCACAAACTTTGAGTATGGATGCAGACCAAGATGGCATTAGTAATTTGTTTGATGTTGATGTTACTGGTGGCGTAGATACGAATAAAGATGGCATTGACGACCGACTGACTTACGCAAGTTTGCTTGATTCAGATCGTGACGGCACACCTGATCATCTTGATTTAGATTCAGACGGTGACAACATCAGCGATTTGGTTGAAGCTGGTGGAACTGACTTAAATGGCGATGGAAAAGTTGATGGGTTCAAAGACGTCGATAGAAATGGCAGCAACGATGGATATGGTCCAATTGGCTTGGTACCAATGGATAGCGATAAAGATGGGGCGGCAGACGGCGTTGACAGTGACTCCGATAATGACGGCGTTCCTGACTTTGCCGAGATTGGTCCAAACGGGAATTCAACGATTGATTCTGATAAAGATGGGTTGCCTGATTTTCGAGACAACGATTCAGACAACGATGGTATTAATGATGGGCAAGAGGCAGGATTTTTTATAAGCCGCCTTGAGGGTGACACACAATCTCCTTTAGGTTTAGAGAGTGATAGTGGGTTTGTTTATTATTCCATGCCTGCCTATCGTCTTATTGATACCGATGGAGATGGAGTGTCTGACTTTCGTGATACAGATTCTGACAACGATGGAATGAGCGACGCTGATGAGCGAGGCACGGCTAAACTGCCGATTGACTCTGATGCAGACAGCGTAGCAGACCACTTGGACTCTGATTCTGATAACGATGGCATCCCTGATTTGTTAGAAGGCCAAGGCGATGCTGATAGTGATGGTGTTCCTGATCGACTTGACACTGATTCTGACAATGATGGCGTTGCTGACTCCTTCGAAACAGGCTTCCCGCGAATTGATTCAGATAGCGATGGCATCATTGATTGGTTCGATGCAGATTCTGCTTCATCGCCAGATACTGATCAAGATGGCATTCGTGATACATCAATAAGTGATGGTTTATCTGATGTAGATGGTGATGGCATTCCTGACTTCAGAGATAACGATAGTGACGGTGATGGGATTTCCGACTCTATCGAGTTTGGCGGTGTATTGTCAGGTGTTGATACCGACGCCGACGGTGTTGCTGATTTTATCAGCACTGATTCTGATGGCGATGGTGTACCCGATTTAATTGAGTATCAAGGCAGCAACTCTGCTGCTATTGGAGTTGACTCTGACAATGATTCCATCCCTGATTACCGTGATACAGACTCTGACAACGATGGAATTCCTGACAATCTTGAAGCTGGTTATGTTGATGGGCAATTGCGTGATACGGATGGCGACGGTACGCCGGATATGCGCGATACCGATAGTGATAATGACTCAATACTCGATGCTATTGAAGGTGCAGTTGATAGCGATTCGGACGGGCAAGCTGATTATTTGGATGAGGATGCTAATAACGATGGTGTGCCTGATGCTGAGCAAGGCACGGCAGATTCGGATGGCAATGGTATTGCTGATCGGATACAAATAGCGATTGTTACTGACACATCTGGTCAGCCTGATGCAAATGCTCCAGGTACTTCAGGTACTTCAGGTACTCCTGGTACTCCAGGTAATTCTAGTACTGCTGGTACTTCTGGCACTTCTGGCACTGCCGGTGCTTCAGATAATTCAGGTACGGCTGTTCCAGGTTCAACAGCAGCAATTGCGCAAAGTCAAAGTGACAATAGTATTCGACCTGGCAACGTTACCCCTGACGACAGTGATGGCGATGGGATACCGGATTCCATAGAGTCTGGTTTATCAGGTCAAGTGGTCTCACAGACCGGCTTACTTGACACAGATAAGGATGGAACACCAGACTTATTCGATCTTGATTCAGATAATGATGGTATAGCTGATCAAATAGAAGCAGGCTCGGGTGCGCAAGGTCCTATCGACACTGACAATGATGGGGTATTTGATTTCCGCGATAGCGATTCTGATAATGATGGAATCGATGACGTTATTGAAGGTAGGTTAGATTATGATGGAGACGGCAAGTACGATGCAATCGACCTAGACTCTGACAACGATGGTGTGCCTGACGAAGTTGAGATGCACATTGACAGCGATGGTGATGGAATTGTTAACCGACATGATGCTGATTCGGATAACGACGGCGTTCCTGATTCAATGGAGTTTGGTGCTTTGCTAAGCACATTGGATTCTGAGAATACTTCACTAGATGTTGCGTCTGACAACAACGCTACACGAGATACAGACGGAGATGGTATTGCCGATTTTATCGATACCGATTCAGACAACGATGGATTGAGTGACTCAGTTGAAGCGAGAGGTCCAGTAGATTCAACAGAGGATGCTAACGGGACTTCTGGAACTTCTGGAACTGTTGGAACTTCTGGAACTTCTGGAACTTCTGGAACTGTTGGAACTGTTGGAACTGTTGGAACTTCTGATGCATCTACTTCTAATGAATCCGCAGTTTCTTCCGGACTTCTTGATAGACTAATAGATACAGATGAAGATGGAATCCCCGATTTGTTAGACATCGATAGTGATAATGATGGCACCAACGACTCGGCTGAACTTGACTCGGATACTGATGGTGATGGAGTACCAGATTATTTAGATCGCGATGCGAATGGAAATGGCGTTGATGACCAAGTTGAACAAACGCGTGATTCAGATGCGGATGGTATTCCTGATACAAGCGATGTCGATAACGACAATGATGGCGTTCCTGATGGTATCGATGGTTATGTCGACACTGATGAAGATGGCTTAGCAAACTATGTCGATACAGACTCCGATGGTGATGGTATTCCTGACACAATTGAAGCTGGAACAACGCCAAGCCAAAAGAAAGATTCAGACTCAGACGGTATTGAGGACCGACTTGATTTAGATAGTGACAATGATGGCATTAGCGATCAACTGGAAACGGCAGTTGATAGCGATGGTGATGGTGTACCTGACTATCTTGATTCCGATAGCGATAACGATGGTGTTACTGATTTGGTCGAATCTGGTGGAGATGATTCCGACGGAGACGGTAAAGTAGATTCGTTTGTTGATACTAATAAAGATGGTGCATCAGATGAAATCGTCTTAACAGAATCGGTGGAATCAGATTCTGATAATGATGGGTTGCCTGATCGAATTGAGTTTGGACAATCTGCTCACATGCAAAGTAGTACTTTCGATATTGCAGCCTTAGTTGATTCTGATAACGATGGTATTCCTGATTCAACAGAAGGGCCTGGTGATCACGATCAGGATGGATTGGCTAACAAGCTCGATGCCGACAGCGACAACGACGGCATACTTGATGAAATTGAAGCTGGTTTCACATTGTTTACAGTAAGAGATTCTGATGCTGATGGCCATCCAGATTTTATCGACAACGATAGTGATAATGATGGCCTGAGTGATGTTGCCGAAACATTAGGGCTGCTACAAGATCAAGATCTTGATGGGATTATCGATGGCTTCGTTGATGAAAATCGCAATGGTGTAGATGATTCCATTGATTTGTTACCGGTCTACCCAGAAGATTTAGATAATGATGGTCTACCGGATTATCTTGATTTGGATACCGACGGTGATGGCCTGTTCGATATAGTTGAAGCTAACGGAAACGATGTTGATATGGATGGTCTAGTTGATGGCATGCGCGACTCTGATGCCGATACTATTCCAGACTCAGTCGATGCTGATCAGACCCCCGGTGCTGACGTTGATGGTGATGGTATTACGGATATCGCCGATGCTGATTTTGCAGAACGTAAGAAAGATACAGACAGAGACGGTATTGCAGATATCTATGATATCGATCCAGACGGGAATGGTTTTGCGGCAACGGGTGTCAATGATGGAGCACCTTCAGCGAACTGGCCCGATAGTAATGGTGATGGAATTCCTGATGTGAAGCAACATGTTCGCAACGCTCCGGTGTCGGCGGCAGCGCAAGCAGTGTTGAACGATGGGGGTATCATTCGTACTGGAACTGATGGTGAAGGAAGTGGTTGTTCTATAAGTTCGTCGGCAAACGCGCGGCAAGATCCGAGTTTATGGTTACTTATTCTCGGCGCTTTGATTATATTGATATTCAGGAGTTCGCGTAAACCGTACAGAAAAATTAATATGAGCTAGTAAACGCTAGTTCAAAGGAGTAAAGCCTTGTTGACCAGTGTTTGTCCTATTTTTCCAAGTAACGATTTTGCGATAACCGCCGAGTTCTATCAGGAACTTGGCTTTATCGTCGCTTTTCAATACGATGCCGAAGGGTATTTGATCCTAACGCGCGATGAAATAGAACTGCATTTCTTTAAAGCTAACGCTTTCGACCCTTACAAATCTGATCATGGTGCTTTTGTGCGCGTTGCCGATGCAAACGAGCTTTCTCGTGCCTTTCAGAGCTTAAAATTACCGACTGAAGGTATACCCCGTATTACATCTGCAGAAGACAAGCCATGGGGTATTTGCGAATTCGCCATAGTAGACCCAGACGGAACCTTGCTCCGTGTCGGGCACTTACTGTCTTAGATGGTGTGCGCATGGCAAACCAACCTAGTTGAGATGGTTGGCGTTGCGGTTACAAACCGAAACACACGCAACTTAAGCTTTCATCTATAACTATATCTCGAAGAAACACGTCGTTGATGACTTGTGGCTTGAATTTCCACGAGATCAAATGTTAGGGATAGAGATGATTAGTCGGGTGGCAAAAACGTCAGTAGTAGGTTCTGGTATTCACCCGATCTGCCGTGCTAGTAACGCGTTGTTTTACATTTTTACAGCGCCTGTGTTACTGAATCCAATATCGCTCAGCGCACAGTCTTTGGCAGCCGACACGACCAAGCTTGAAGAGATTGTTATAGAAGAAGAGGGTGAACCTGAGTCAAGCCTACCGTTAGGGGTTGGCATTCGCGGTGACACTCTTAGAAATGCGCCAGGTTCTGCAGGGGACCCAGTTCGAACGCTTCAATCTTTGCCCGGCCTTGCGTTCACAAATGATGAAGAAGCCTTGCCTGCCGTACGCGGTTCCCGTCCAGGGGATAATTATTTCCAAGCAGACTTTGCTCCGGTAAGTTACTTGTTCCATCTTGATGGTGTGATCAGTGTCTTTAACGCTGATTTAGTTGAATCATTCGATATCTATCAATCTGCCTATGGCCCTGAATTTTCAGGCGTGACCGGTGGTGTGTTTGATATCACCTTGCGCGACCCAAAAGCTGATCGGTTTCGCAGCACATTGGATATAAGTTTGTTGCAGGCTGGAGTTTTAGTAGAAGGGCCAATAGCGCAGAATCAGTCTTTCTATTTGGCTGGTCGCATCAGTTACCTTGATTTGTTTTTGGCTGATCAAATCGAGGAAGAAGATGGTGTAAAGATAGATGCATTTCCAAAATACTCAGATTATCAAAGTAAGTATGTTTGGACGCCAAACGAGAAAAATGAAATTCGTGTGGCTCTTAACGGTGCGGCTGACACAGGGCAAGTCACCATCGCCGAGGATTCTGAGGAAATTGAAACCGATCCTATCTTTGCTGGTACGACATTTTTCGATACAAGTTTTCACGAACAAGCGATAACGTGGGATACCAGTATTGGATCCGAGTTTGAAGTGAAAACCCTGTTATCGCATAGCACTTCTAATGAGGTTGGAAAATTTGGTGGCATAGGTGATATTGAAGTCGATATAGACGGTTTCTTATTAAAAAGTCAGGCCGACTACACACTTAACGATAATCATGATTTAGTGGTCGGCGCTGAAATGCAACGGTTTAAGGCAGATGTGGATTTAAATTTGAGTATCTCGCCTTGTGGTGAATTAGACCCTAACTGTATTTTCACAGGCTCTGAACGGTTGACTTCGAAAAATAAATTTAACTACACAGGGTTTCGAGCCTACGTAAAAGACAATTGGTATATCTCCGATAAATTGACGCTTTACCCCGGTTTTGCGTACCAGCGTGAGGACCTACTTGATAAGCAATTTATTGAGCCACGTCTTGCACTTGAGTACAGCGTGAACGATTCAACCATAATCAGTGCGGGTGTAGGTCAGTATCAGCAATCGCCAGATTATGTTCAGAGTGATAAAGTATTTGGTAATCCAAATATTGGATACATTAATGCGTTGCATGCTCAGGTCGGTATTCAGCGATTTTTCAAGGGCGGATGGGATATAAAGTCTGAACTCTATTATAAATCGCTTGATAATTTGGTCACTAGTGATGACACACTCAACTACACCAATAACGGAGAAGGGCATGCGTATGGGCTGGACACGTTAATCCGAAAAGATCTTTCAGATAAGTTTTCCGGCTGGGCATCAATTTCACTATCATCGGCAAAACGAAAAGATAAACGAACGGGTGAAACGTTTGTATTCGAATACGATCAACCGATTAACGTTAGTTTAGTTGCGCAATACAAATTGAATAACAAATGGTCGTTCGGCTCGAAGCTATGGGTTCACAGTGGTGCACCGGTAACGCCTGTGATTGTTGCTACGGAAGACCCAGATGAGCCCGGTTTCTACAGACCACAGTATGGCAAACTTTATTCAAGCCGATTTCCTGCCTACAAACGTCTGGATCTGCGCATCGACAGAACATTCAAACGAAAGAAAGATAACACCATTGTTGCGTATCTCGACATTTTGAACGTGCTTGGGACTAAAAACGCGGCAGATTACGATTACAATGCTGACTATACCGAAAAGGAGATCTCGCCCCAGCTCACTGGTATATTCTCAATTGGATTTAAGGCAACGTTTTAAGCATGGAAATTCTAAAACAGTATCTCGATATCGGCGTTTTTGCTGTGTTAGGAATAATGAGTTTTATGGCATTGGCTTATGTTGTTGAACGGGCTATCAGCTACAGCAGAATAAAAGTAGAGCGATACAAGCACCTCGAACAGCTCAAGCTTGACCTAAACAAAGGGTTACCAGTAATTGCCACGATTGCTTCAAATGCACCCTATGTCGGACTACTGGGAACCGTGTTTGGCATAATGCTCACTTTTTATGACATTGGTCAAAGTGGCCAGATCGATACGCAATCGGTCATGGTGGGCTTGGCATTGGCACTAAAAGCCACAGCGCTTGGTTTGTTTGTGGCTATCCCTGCAATGGTTTTCTATAACTTGCTGGTTGCAAAAGCTGAGAGCCTTATTTCTCATTGGAAAATTGCCCATAGTGTCGGGGAATACAGTGAATGATGCGCTCTTTAAAAGCGACTACTTTAGCTGCTTGCAGTTACGGCTTGTTTGTTTAGACAGATGAAGAAATTCGACTCTATTAATGTCATACCGTTTATCGACATCATGTTGGTTCTATTAGCTATCGTGTTGACAACTGCGACGTTTGTATCGAATGGGCAGCTGGATATTGATTTGCCTGAATCGAGTAGCAACTCTGTGCCAGACAATATTGAACGAGTTGAAATTGCCGTAAATAGAGATGGTGTGTTATTTGTCAATGGAGTTGAGAACTCGCTTGATCAGGCTCAGTTACAGCTACAACTGCTCTCTACAGACACCCCCATTTTGTTAATGATTGATGAAACGGTTGAGTTTAAACAGTTTGTTTCTGTCATCGATTTATTGAAGCAATTATCGCTCGACAAAGTCTCCGTTCTCACCAGGAATAACAATTGAACGCACGCTTCATTGGCATTGCGTTATCACTGTTAATCCATGTTTTTTTAATTGGCGCGGTGTATGTGAATCGCACCCAGACTTCAACTTCAGCGGCGGCCGTGGCGGCTGCAACTCCTTTGGATATGGCGATGTTTGAAATTCAAGAACCCGAACCCGAGCCCGAGCCCGAGCCCGAACCTGAACCTGAACCTGAACCTGAACCTGAACCTGAACCTGAACCTGAACCTGAACCTGAACCTGAACCTGAACCTGAACCTGAACCTGAACCTGAACCTGAACCTGAACCTGAACC
>Ga0115031_1001117_pt1 | contig 19814 bp, 18 predicted proteins | sample Maine_Asex4_meta_FD_87301 | JGI IMG/M metagenome (GOLD analysis project Ga0115031, IMG submission 87301) | Marine algal microbial communities from Maine, USA - Maine_Asex4_metaG | ecosystem: Host-associated > Algae > Red algae > Unclassified | place: Maine, USA | collected 2015-01-05
ACGTTTCATGAAATCAGAAGATGGCCCAACGGCTGTTGAGTACGCAGTAATGCTTGCTTTGATCGTGATCGTTTGTATCGCTTCTATTAGCTCTATTGGTAAAGAAGTTAACTCTACCTTCGATAACATCCAAGGTGAGTTGGTTACTGCTAACGGTGCTTCTACTAACTAAGTAGAGGTTGTCTAACGACAAAACCAAAAAATCGTCCCCTTGGCCCTCTGGGCCAAGGCGGGCTTTTTTTGCATAAGGGAATACTTTTTTTCACTGCAACATTTGCTCCAGGAGACACTCCGCAAGTCCCAGAGACATTCGAAGGTCCCACAGCAAATTTAATGCGTTTGGAGGATCAAATGGAATTCAATGCATCGCCCGAAATTTATCAAAACTGTTTTGGCCTGATTTGTATTTTTTTCACGATGGTGGCCGTATTTGCGAGCTACGTTTTAACGCTTAGGTAAACCGTCAGCATCATACTTCCGCCGCCGAATATCTACGACGTTGGAGACCAGCGAACAAAACTTGCAATCTGTCATTGCACACACACTAAACACTACATACACAAAAAACATTTCAATCTTCCGCACATAGCGGTCGTTGATGCACAGAGGAGATGATTTAATGGATACACTTTCAACCAATCTTGCCGAGAACTGGCAGCAATACGGGTACTGGATTGTCGCCGTATTCGCCGTCGTTGCCGCTTACATTGACGGTAAAGAACTACGAGTTCCCAACAAACTAACTTTTCCGATGATTATCGCCGGCTGGGTATTCAGCATGATTCTCTGGGAAATTCAGGGAGACGCTTGGTACAACGGATTGATGTGGAGCCTTGCCGGTACATTCATCGGTGGAATGACCCTACTTCCGTTTTACGCAATCGGCGGGATGGGAGCTGGCGACGTCAAAATGATGGCTGGAATTGGTGCGTGGGTACACGTTGCATGCATCGTTAACTCTTTCCTAGTCGGTGCAATCGTTGGCGGCATAATCGCTGTTGCAATGGTTCTGCACGCTGGTGAATGGCGAAAGCACTACAACCAATTCTTCTATATCTTCAACGAAATCGTTACCGTCAAAGATCCAGAGAAGCTTTCCGAGATCGCTGGCGAACGAAAAAGCTCAATGCGATTGTTGCCATACGGAATTCCAATGGCGATTGGCACATTGATGTACATGGGTTGGAACGGCATGCTTGCCTAATTCGTCCCAAAACGTTCGACCAATCAATTCGCAGGTCCGGCAGAATTCAATTTTTCCGGATTTGCGTATTTGCATAGCTGAGAACATTTTTTAAAGGGCTGGGCAGGGCATCGCCGAAGATTACGAAGAACATTAAATGCAAGCACTCAGTGCAAGCAACGCTTTACCGTTGAAAGTTCATGGAAGGAACTGAGGTAGCCTAAGGATAGGACGGCGTCTTTCAAAATTTACCGTCTTAAGCGCATCGCGAACCCGCAGTTCGCATATTTTGGGGTACTCCAATGAAATCTAAATCTCTCATCATGTTACTGTTTTGCCTTGGCTTCGGTGCTTTGGCCGCAGTGGCAGCTACGACGGTGTTAGGGAATCGTGGCGACACTGAAGTTGCCGTCGTCGCGACCACGCCTGTCGTGCTTGCTAACGATCATCTCAATATCAAGTCGCCTCTGACAGAAGAGAATTGCCGCGTAGAGAACTGGCCTTCTAAACTGGTTCCAGAAGATGCCATTACAGAGCTTTCGATGTTGGAAAACAAGTTCAATAAGTTCCGACTTTCGAAGAATATGCCCATCACAATCGAACAGATCGCCGATAGAGCATTCTTTGAGCAAGATCTGATTCCGCCAGGTCATAAAGTCGTTGCTGTCAAAGTCAGCGAAGGCGACACAATTTCTGGCTTGCTCAAACCGGGCCAGCAGGTCGACATCATTGGCGTCTTTGAGCTTCCCAAAGAAAAGGGCTCCAATCGACGGCTCAAGACGGCTCAAACGTTCCTCAAAGGTATTCGCGTTTACTCGATTGATGGCGAACGCGACGGTTCGGCCGAGAGTCAAGGTGGACGACGTGGCGATTCCGTCGTCGGTGTTTTGGTAACCGAGAAGCAATCGGAGGAAATCGTTCTAGTTCAAAAGGTCGGCTCCCTTAAGCTGGTCCTTCGCGGCGAAGTTTACGACGAAGGGGAGGAAGAAGTTGCTGATTTTGAGACGCTGTTTCCCGGAATCGCTGGTGGCACCGGCAGCTCAGCCTCAAAAAATGTTGCTTTTGGAGCTCAACAGCAAGAAGAAGCGAAAGAAGATCGCGGGATTAGTTTTCAAATGCGTATCTGGCAAGGGCTGGAAGATGAAGTCCATAGCTTCGATGAAAAGGGTGCTATCTATCGCAAAGGCAGCAAGTCGAAAGTCAACTACGAAGCCGAAGCGCCTGAGCAGGCAACACCCGAAGCAGAAGAAGACTACTCTGACTTGGATGATTTCGAAGATGACGAGTATTTAGGCGTTGAGTAAACTGCTTTAGGCATTTCAAAAGCAAGCGTAAAAGCACCAGTTTTATACTGGTGCTTTTTTATTGTCGTTTTGGAAATTTCGTCTGTTCCGGAAGGTCTGATTCTTCCGATAACTCCAGTGGCATTCAATCTAGGAGAGAGATGAGTCTTTCGGGGGGACCGAAAGCATTGATATTGCCGTAACGCAAGGATTTACGGATGAACATGCGGTTAAAGTCATTATTGATCGGCTGCCTCACAGCAGCAACAGTTTTGTGTTGTGGTCAGTACGTAAGTGCTTGGCAGGGCATCGCGGGGCCACAATTCGAAGTCAACGAATCTGTCGAGTCGCTGGACGTCATTGCGGGTTCCGCCCGTAGACTCAAATTCGCCTACCAGGTCCCTGAACTGATGGTAGAGAATCCAGAAGTGATTCAAGCTTCGCCAGTTTCTCCAAACGAAATTCTGGTGACAGGACTTAAGCCAGGCGTTTCGTCGATCACTATCAGTGATCCGGACAAAAATCTGCAGACGATTGCAGTGGAAGTGTTGGTGGACACTCGCAAACTGGATTTGGCACTCACAAACTTCTTCCCTGATTCCCAGATCGACGTTCATCCACTCAACACCGGCGTCATTCTAGCCGGTCACGTTGCCCGTGCGGATCAAGTTGCTAACATCATGTCGGTGGCTCGCGACTTCTTCCCCGATAATGTTGTAAATCAACTTGCGGTCAACGGCAACCAGAACATTGCGATTAAGGTCGACGTGTACGAAGTATCACGAACGAAACTTCGTGAACTTGGCGTGGACTGGGCAATCCTTGGACGCAGATTCAGTGCTGTCTCCAGTATTTCGGATATCATCGCAGAAATTTCTGAAGACGGTGAGTTTACCATCGGTCAAGATTCACAGAACTTGTCGCTTGGACTGGTCAACAACGGCCGCACCTTCCGTGCTTTTATCAAAGCGCTCGAAAGAAATAACGTTGCCAAACTTCTGGATCAACCCGTTCTGGTGGCTCAAAACGGTCGACCGGCTGAGTTTCTTTCAGGTGGAGAGATTCCGATTCAAATCGCGTCTGGTTTGGGAACCACCTCGATCGAATTCCGTCCCTTTGGTACGAAATTGGACATGGTACCAATCGTTCATGGAAATGGGGAGCTGACGCTGGAGGTTCGGGCTGAAGTGTCTCAAGTCGCTCCGGAACTAGCTTCTGGTGATGTTCCTGGATTTCGCGTTCGTCGAGTCAACACGGGCGTGAAAATGCGTGCCGGCCACACGTTGGCTCTAGCTGGTGACTACAAAGAGAGCTTTTCCGGTGAAAACTTAGGCGTGCCAAAAGTGAAACACTCTGGCATCTTTGGCCCTCTTTTCCGACGCGTCTCAGTCGAAGAAAACGAGACTGAACTTGTCTTCTTGATTACGCCTCAATTTGTTAGCGACGTAGAACCTAATCAAATGCCTGCTGGCAAGATTGGCCAACTCACCGCCAGCCCATCCAACATGGAACTGTACAAAAATGGACATTTAGAAGTTCCCGTTTGTGCAGAAGACTGCCCTGTCAATGATTCTTTCGGAATCCGTGGTGGCGGCAGCGGTACACCTCAAGGTCAGATGAACTACCCTGCTATGCCCGACATGGGAATGCAATTCCAAGGTATGCCGATGGGACCCACCGCTCCGCAAAGGGTGGAACGTCCAGTAAACAACGGTTTCTCTTGGCCCACCCCCGACCAGCGGTAAATAGCAGTTGTAACAATTAGATCGGCATCCCTCAGTAATCGTTGAGAAGATGCCGATCTTACTTTCGACAGTTTAATTCGTCGCAGTATTGTTTGCCGTGACGATAAGCGTGATTTTCTAATTGGAATTGAAATGAGTGGAACTCTACGCGTCGCGATCTGTGATCCGAACGAGACCAGCCGTGAGTCAATCAAGAAAAGTTTGATCGGGATGGACCAAGTATGGCTAGAAGCTGATTCTTCGCGTTACGAACTTTTTCCCGACATCGTCGAGCAAGCCAATCCCGATGTCGCAATTATCGACATTGATGGCGACGAAAGTAAGGCGCTGGCTCTGGTTGAAAAAATCTCGAAAGCATATCCTACTTGCGGCGTCGTCGTAATTAGTTCACTCGCTGATGGCCAATTGATCTTGCGTTCAATGCGTGCCGGTGCTCGTGAGTTTCTTAACTCACCCGTTAAAATCGAAGAACTAGTTGGCGCTCTTGATCGTGTTGCTTCGGCATCAGGTGGTGACAACCGAAGTAAAAGTGGCCAAATCATCTCGTTTGCTGGAGCTTCAGGTGGCGTAGGCACAACTTCCATCGCAGTCAACGTAGCGGTATCGATGGCTCAGAATCCTGAGTTCAGCGTCGCGCTGGTAGACCTTGATCTTGCACTTGGCGACGCCGATGTATTCTTAGATATGATCCCAGAATATACGTTGTTAGATGTGACGCAAAACATCTCGCGATTGGATCTTGCACTACTTCGTAAATCACTGACCAAGCACGAATCGGGCGTATATCTCTTGCCTCGCCCCGTACAGATTGAAGATTTGTCGACGATCTCCGAAGAAAATTTTCGCCGAGTGCTAGGCTTGTTGAAGGCTTCGTTCTCTCACGTCATCGTGGATTTGTCTAAGACTTACAACCGCCTCGACATCTCCGCACTTGAATCTTCGGATACCGTGGTACTCCTGACGCAGTTAGATCTACCATGTCTGCGAAACGTCGTGCGATTGTTTTCGGCGTTTGAGGTGTATGAGAATGTTTCTAGTAAGGTCAAAGTTGTCGTTAATCGCAGCGGCTTGGACAAAACCCAAATTAGCGCCGACAAAGCAGAAGAAACGATCGACCGAGAAATTTACGCTCGAGTCCCAAATAACTACTTTGTTATCTCGGAATGTCGCAACAATGGTGTTCCTTTAATCACACAAGCTCCCAAGGCCGCCGTTACCGTTGCGATTCAAGAACTGGCGCACAAGTTAGCTGGAAGCGAACCGGAACAGTCCGAAGAGGGTGACGAAAAGGGTAAGAAAAGCTGGTTGAAATTTCTCTCAAAAACCGAAAAGTAGTCGCTCCCGGTCATGTAACGAAGGCCCCATTGACTCCACCGACCGATCGATGGCACTTACCTTTAGACGATCCAAACGATCCAATGGATCGCTTAATTGGCCATTAGGCGATAGCCTAATGGCACTTACTTTAGCTTGATGCAACGCATTTGCGCATCAGCCGCCACGCGATAGCGTCCGGTTTTTAGCGCATAGGACCGGACGCTATCGCGTGGCGGCTGATAAGATTATCCTGCGTTTTGTCTAAAGGAAGTGCCATTGGGCGATAGCCCCCGGTACCTGGTTGCCAATGACCGTTCGCCTCACCAAATTTTCGTTCGGTGTCAATCGGTGGTGTGGAACAATTCGTTCTGCGTTGGAATCAAGCAATTAAGGATCTGCTGAAGTACTTCAGCAGGCGATCCGATCGCATTCACCTCAGCAATCTTTTCGGCAGGATAGCACCCTAAAACCTTTGCTGACACTTCTCTGTAGACTTTGAACCGGTGACGCACCACTTCTTCGTTGGCATCGTCAGGCCTGTTCTCGCGAATCGCCCGTCTACGCATTCGATGAATCATTTCCTCTTCGTCATTACCTTTAAGATTGATGATCTTGCGAATATCAAGATGATCTTTCACCAATTCTGTCTGAGCGACGTTTCGGGGAATGCCGTCTAAGACTAGCAGATCCTCACGCGGCTTGTACCGCGACAAGGCCACGTAAGCGTTGAGCGCTTTCTGCCAAATACTGACCGTCAGTTCGTCGGGCACCAACTTACCTTTGGAACTGTACTCATAAATCAGCCGACCATCATCGCTACCGATGTCGATGGAACGAAAAACGTCACCGACCGACAAGTGGAAGAACCCTGGGATATTTCCTAGGATTTTCCCTTGCGTACCTTTCCCCACTCCCGGTTGTCCAAACAATAAGACCGAACGATATTTCTCAACCATAGTCTCTCTAGCCCACTATTTGTTCACGAAAAAGGGAGATTGAAACAGTTCACCGACCCGCCAAGATTAATTGGCGGACGTAGCTGCTTCTTTCTTTCCGATCGCCTTATTGGCATTCTTGATCACGTCATCGACGCTCGGACGAACTTTGAAGTCCTTCTCAAACATCTTCCCCTTAACTTTCCCATCGGTGCCAATAAAAACCGTGCCCGGATAAGGTAAACCGCGCTGATATTCGATTCCCAAAGCCTTGATTGTCTTGCTGCCCCCATCGGACAATAAGGGATAGCTGATCTTTTTCGCGGATGCAAATGTTGCCAACGTTTTCACTTTGTCATAGCTCATACCAACTAGCTGGATGTCACGCTTCTTAAATTCAGAAACCTTGTTTTGCAATTGACCCAATTGCCGTTTGCAAAAAGGTCACCAATCTGCCGATCGAAAAATCACCAGTGCAACAGGGCCCTTCTTCAACGTTTGAGTTAGATCGAACGCTTTACCATCTTGGTCTTTAAGTTTCAACGACGGAAACGTTTGACCGATTTTGATGCTCTCTCCTGCCGCTGCTGCATCCTTCTTTGCGGGTGCTTTCGAAGCAGATTTTGCTTTCGGCTTGGTCGCCGTAGCTTGAGCGTGAACTAGCGAACTACCGCTGAACAGAAACAGCAGCGCTAAACAAGCTATCGCAGCCGATGATCCGGCTTTCGACCTCAGGGCATGAGGCCTCAGGGCTTGAGCCCTCTGGGATTGAGCCCTCTGGGATTGGTAGAGCATCGACATTATATATCCTTGGACTGAACAAATGTAATTTGGGGAAGAAGGCTATTGTAGTCCAATGACCAGCCATTGTCGATTTATCGCCTTGTGCTGACGTGAAAACTATAAAGCTAATTTCAAGGAGAGCGAGACGACTCAGGCCACATGGTTTTTACAAACCAAGCTGCTGGCCCCTCGCCGCCCCAAGGAGCGATTAGATGCGCATAACCAACCGGGACTGTCACCCAGACTAACGCCCAAGATTTTGTCTTATTAGAACGACCGAATGATCATGGGCATCAAATTGCCCAATCACCTCGTCTGCCTGAAAGCCCAGCTTTGTGTAAATGAACATTGCGTACGGATCCTCGCGCGGCAGAATCGCAAACGGTGGACGATCGCGATAGCTGACTAAACAGTCCGTCTTCTCTGGAATTTCCAGCAGTTCCGTTTTATTACTCTCTTCAATCCGACATACAAACTCGATCGGCGCTACACCCTCAGGAAGCCTGCAACGGCAAACCAGATCGCCAATGATGCTACCGAAATCGTCGGTCAGCAGTTGGTTTTCGATAATGCTGACCGTTGCTTCTCGGTAGCCCACCTGCGACACGTATGCCAACAAAAACCCTATGCCGGCGGTCGCAGCGAACATGATTTTCAGTGTGAAACTAATCGGTCATTCCTTCGGCGACTGACTTCAGCCTTTGATAATTCTCTCGTAACATCGCGATATAATCTCTGGCGGAATCAGGTTCAACTTCTGCTGATTCAATCAAACTAACGGGCAGTACTGCCGCGCCGGTGGCTTCCTCCAATTGGCTTTTCAGAGCACACGTTTCTTGAGCACACAACAAAACCAGCTTCGCTTGGCCGCCTGGCTTTCGTTTCTCCAATTCGTCAATCGCAGCGGACGCCTCTGGCAGCTCAAACCACAAAAGATAGTTATCATCCAACTTCAAAGAACGAGTGAAAAAAAGCAGCCGAGGATCGCTTGCGATCACAGTTAGGTTCCGCGCTTGAATCAACTCCGCAACTTCCCCCGCCAATGCTTCCACTGATTGAAGCTCTTGCTTCAACGATTTGTGATGGGCTGAAAACGTCTCTTTCTGGTCGGGGTAGGCAGCAATTAAGCGATTGAGAATGCTCAACGATTGCGAGTGAGCCAGCCTCGGATTCAACCAGCAGTGCGGCACCAGCCACGGATGCGAATGTTCGCCTTCATCGCCGTGCGAGTGAACGGTGCGATAGTCCTCCACTTGAATGAAATCACTTAGCTCAAATTCGTCACTGGTCGTCGCAACAACGCGCGACTCGTTAAGGCTGATCAAATCTAACCACGCCGCATCATTTGCGCCGGGACCGTTGGTAAGTACAACATCCGCGTTTTGCATTGCGATTACCTCTTCGGTATCTAATCCGCGCTGCGGACTCGACTGGACCTGAGGACGAATAACGTCTGCGAAGTCACCAACGATCGCTTTGGCCATGCTTTGAAGGGCAAAGTTAGTGGCCGCGATGACCGGTTTGGTTTGAGTCGACGGCTTTGCATTAGCCGCTTCGCCGGACGTTGTTTCGCTGGTTGAACATCCCATCAACGACAGCGTCAGCATCAACGCTAATACTAAATACTCTCGGTGCCTGTTCATTACTGTCCTGCAATCCAATTTTCTAATCCGCGTGTTGCCAGCCAGTCCAGCAAAACTGCGAACGCAACCGCCAGTCCCAGTCCAACCGCCAAAATAATTCCCATCTCGGTTAACTGAATCGTTGCGATCATTTTTCGTTCGCAACCGATCTTAAACATTGTCTCCATCTCGTTCTGCCGCAGTTTAAGCGACAGCAACACCACCAACCCCATCAACAGGGCGGTCGAAATTCCAATCAGCCAAGTATTCACATTTATTAATCGCTTGACCTTAAACAAAGTCGACATCAGTGTCTCCAGCGATTCTACAGGGCGAATAAACTGAAGTCCCCGATCATTGTTTTGATATTTGGCTTCAAAAATTGTTTCGCGTTTTACATCCGGCGCTTCGATGATAATTGCCGAAACAGGAAAGTCATCCAATGCCCCGTGAAAGTGAAACGAGGCCAAGTTCTCCGGCATGATTTCCGTGTAGGGCACTACCTTGGACGGCAAAGCGACAATCCGATCGGATTCGCGCTTCACATTTTCGGCCTGTCCTTCGGACTCTAAATCTTGGTGACCATGCCCGAAACCTTCAATCACCCACTGTGTTTTGAGATCGACAAAAACGGCTGCATCGTCCGCCGAATTTTGTTTCTCAAGCACTCCCACCACCTTCATCTTCAGCGGGTAATCACCGGCCAACCCCAGCAGATCGGGCCGATCCGAAAGCACCCCGTACCCCTCTTTCAATTGCAACGCCGCAGCAACCGAAGCACCAACGACGCATTCGCCAATGACCCCAAACGGGCGGCCCTGTTCAAATCGCAACGATCTGAACGAAAAGTATTCGTTGGTCGTCGCTACGATTGGATAATCGCGCGCCGTATGTTTAACGTGAATGGGAATCGCCTTCACATCTCCAGCGGCAACAATCCGTTTGTACTCGGAGTAAGGCAACGTGCCTTCGAGTTTACGGTTGAAGTAGAGGCTTTGTAACGCGAGATCCAGTCGGCTTCCCTCGGCTCCAATCACCGCTGGCGTCGCAGTCGCACGAGAAAAAATTCCTTTTTCGAACGAACTCATCAATCGGCTGACGGTGATGGGCAACACTGCCGCCAGAAATAGACACAGAATCATCACCACGGTTTTCCAGCGATGGAATCGCATATACTGCCATGCTAGATACAGAGCTCTTCTCAAACGGAAGCTCCCATTTTCGCCGCATGAAAGGTTGAAAAATCGACAATGCGATCGCACTGTTCTGCTACCGCCATATCGTGGGTAACAACCACCAGACCACGTGCGCTGCCGGAGAATTGCTCAAAGAAGAGATCCAAAATGATCTGTTTGTTGGCCGGATCAAGATTACCCGTCGGCTCATCGGCGAGTACTAATTTAGGCGAGGTGATAAGCGCACGGCAAATGGCAACTCGCTGTTTCTCACCCTGAGATAATTTATTCGGGTAGCGGTGAAGCAAGTCCCCGATGGCCATCTTCTCAGCCAGCACATTTACTTCTTTTCGAATCTCCGGAGACAGCTTGAGGCCACGATTGAGATGGTACGGCAACGCGATGTTGTCACGCACATTCAAATAGTCGACCAGTTCGAACCTTTGGAACACGAACCCTATTTCTGAGATTCGAAAACGCCGGCGCTGATGATCGTTCATCGAATCGACGTCGTGGTCGCAGACACTCAAGTTTCCACGCACTGGTTTTTCAATACCGGCAATCAGACTCAGGAGCGTCGTCTTTCCGCTGCCGCTGGGACCAACGATGGCCAACCGCTGCCCGGCCGACATGGACAATTCAGAAATCTGAATCGCAAAGTCAGATTTCGGATATTTGAAGTAGAGGTTTTTGATAGAGATCATGGGGCGGGCTTTAGAACGTCAAATCGAAGTCTCTATTCTAACCTACCAACCCGCGGAGTAGGTTTTCAACCTGCTGCGATTGTGGCATATTTAAAATTGGCAGGTCGAAAACCTGCCTCACGATCGCACTACGCTGCCGGGCTGATTACTTCCATTTCGACCGGCATTAAGTAGTCCCAGGCTGGCTTCAGAGAAACGTTGTTACACTCATTGATTGTGAAAATCCGCGGTTCTTCACGGCACAAGCACAAGGCCATGAAGCGATCGGCCGAAACAAATCGAATGGGGCTGACAACGCGGCGCGTCTGCTGTTTCTTGCGATCGGTGTATTGCAGTTCGATGACCAAGTTGTCCGGATCTTGCATCGCTTGTGAAATTAGGTTTTTCATTGGTTCTCTTTCAACGACCGGCGGTGACACCCAAGGGGCGTGTTTCAATCAACTTTTAGCAGTATCGGGAGGCTACGTGACACATTAGGTCACGGTCTTGAAAAAACTTTACTTTTTCCCCTGAGCACGCTTTTGCCTGAAAAACTCGGTCAAAATAGCGCCACAATCCTCCTGCATCACGCCATCAACGACTGTCGACATGTGGTTGAGTCGATGGTCTGTCAGTAGTTGGAACATAGACTTTACGGCCCCTGATTTTGGATCGGTCGCCCCAAAAACCACATGTGGAATTCTAGATTGTAGGATCGCACCGGCACACATCGGACAGGGCTCGAGCGTCGCGTAAAGCGTGCAGTTCTCCAGACGCCAATCGCCAATCGCTTCGGCCGCTTGCGTGATAGCCATCATCTCCGCATGCGCCGTCGGGTCGCGAAGCTGAATCGAGCGATTATGAGCCGCTCCGATGACACGATCTTCATGGACAATCACGGCACCAACGGGTACCTCGTCCAAGTCAAAGGCCGCCACCGCTTGCTGGAGCGCCAGTTTCATGAAGTGTTCGTGAGGGACAAAGTCCGAATCAATTTCCAAGTCAGTTGTGATCATCGCAACGCAAAAATGAGGAGTGAAATTCTAAGGGTGCCGTAGGATGGATTCTCAATCCGTCCAGACAGCGTTCGGTTCAAACTATAAAATCAGCTACGGCTTATCAGCCAACCAACGCAATTCGATATTCTTAATTTTGGCAATCGTATAAAAGTTCGCAATTCCCAACGGCCGGCACGGAATCATCTCAGACCGGATAGCGACTTCTTTTCCGACGATTGGTTGGTCGATCACCTGTTCGTCATCAATCCAACCTTGGATCGATTCATCCGTCACCCGCACGCGTAGCCGATACCACTGATTGCGTTCGAACTTTCGCACCGAACGAGTTTCATTCTCTGAGGCGTCGACGCCATCGATCGAAGACAATCCCACGACCGTCCCTGCCCAACCGCCAATCACCATCGAACAAAAGCTATCGCCAACCGGGAACGTAATGGTACCAAAAAAGTCAGTCCCCTCGACTTTCATCGCCTCATACGAAATCTCATAGTTCACCGTCGGCAGATCGTACGATTCAGGCAGATTGATCGCCGTAATCGGATCACCAGAGTGCATCACAATGCAACCTTCTTCCACCGAAACGTCGCCTTCGCCACCAAACTCCGTCAGCTCCCATCGGTCCAGCGATTCGCCATCGAACAGCGACTGAGTTTTCTTGAACTGCTTTGTCGCAGCCTCTTCGAGCACGACTTCAGGTTGCCGGGCAGGAAAATCATTGGCTAATTCTTGTTGGCACCCCACCAGAAAAAACACGAAGCACACACACACCCAGTTGGCACATACCCAGTAAACACGAGGATGCATCATTTCTATACCTGCCGAATCTTTGCAAATTGTTTTTCCAGACGTTTTGATGATATCGTAAGACTCGTCCCGAGCGACTGAGCAAACAACGATACCCTATATTCCTCGATCATCCAGCGATACTGTTCCAGCTCTGGATCGACGACCGATTGAGCCTCCTGCCGAGCCTTGATCTCATGGTACTTATCCCAATAATGTTCCAGCTCCACAGTTTTCATCTGATCCACATCAACCGCCGTCGATGACAGTTTTTCGATTCGAAACACAATCGCTTCGAAGAACCGAGGATACTCCTTTAGCCATTCCCAAGACGTCGTCGCCAAAAAACCATCTAGCGTCAACGAAACAATTTGAGCCTTAATGTCTCCTTTGACGGGACTACGATTGGCGGGAATATTCTCCATCTGCAGATAAGCCTGATGTACTGATGCTGCAAAACGCGGAAGCCACTTCGTCACTTCCTGACTGGCAATGCTTAACTTCTGAACCGCGTCGGATCGCAATTCATCGAACTCTTGTTCGCTGCGCGGGAATTTCTTCAAATGAACGAAGGCAACACGCACGATCAAATCGGCCAATTGCGGACGCAATGTTTTCGACGGCAAAACACGCGCCAGTTTTAACGCGTGTTGATCAAGGTTGGGTAAATGAGCGACTTGAGCCTTCACCGATTTCCGGTGCAAAATCTGCAACAGTCGAACCAAGCCCTGTTTGGAAACTTTATCACTGGCTGGCCGTGAATCGACCAAACGCAAACCGACGGCGTCTTTTTGATCTAGAATCGCAGGATACGCCGCCAGCCGTGTCGCGCCGCGCGTGATCGTTGCCTCTTTGGGAAACTCGCCCCAACTCCACTCCACCAGCCCGTCCTGATGCCACGTCGAATCCTGCACTTCGACGATACTGCTGGCGTGTTCGGCACCAAGCTGCGCCCGCACTTGAGCCACCGACCGCCCTTTCGCGATCACGTCACCCTCTTCGTCGACGACCTCTAAATTGACGTGTAGATGCGGAGCAAGTTTTTCCTGTTTGAACATTTGCACCGTGATCGGTACACCTCCGATACGAGTCAGTTGCTTCGCGACGGCTTCAGCAAAGAAACCTTCCCCCATCGTCATCGTTTCGATCACCTGATCCGCGGTTTCGGGCGCGGGCACAACGTTGCGGCGAATTTGTTTTGGCAGACTGCGTATTAGACCAATGATCCGCTCCTTCATCAGCCCCGGCACCAACCAGCCGGTCTGTGCTTCGTCCAACTGACCGACTCCTTCGACCGGCAACCGCACCGTTGCTCCATCGTCATCAGCACCAGGAGCGAACTGATAAGCGATCGGGATCTTCATCGAACCAACGGCGACCTCATCAGGAAACTGATCGCGCGTTGAATCAATACCGCTCTGAGGCAAGATATCGGCGCGCGTCATCCGCAACTTTTGGTCCAGCTCGCCATCGTCCTTGATGACCTTATTGAGGCTCCGGGTATCAAAAACATTTCCAGGCACGGACGCCTGGTAAAAATTAACAATATCTTGGGGGTCGACGATCAAGTCCCGGACTCTGGTTTTGGCCGCTTCGGTCGAAAGTTCTTCCAGCAGCCATTGATTGTGCAAATAGAAATCCTGTTTGCCAGTGAATTCGTCGCCAGACAGACCATCACGGATAAAAACATCACGTGCCGCTTCGCAATCAATGCGCCCGTAGTGAATCGCGCGGCCGGCAACGATGGGAATGCCAAACAGGCTGACGTGCTGCGACGCCATCACGGACTGCTGCTTCTTGCTCCAGCGTGGATCGGCGTACCGCTTTTTCACAACGTGAGCCGCGATCGGTTCAATCCAATCCGGCGAAATCTTTGCTGCGACGCGGCCATAGCGCTTGGTCGTTTCCACGATCTCACTGACCATCACCCATTTCGGTTTGCTGTTGAAGACCCCCGAACCAGGCCAAAGGTTGAACTTGATTCCTCCGGCTCCGGTGTATTCGTGACGATCGGTCAACGTTGCAACACCCGACAACAGCCCTGTTAAGAGACTTCGGTGAATCGCGTTGTAGTCATTTTTTCGTTTTCCAGATTTCAGTCGTTGCTGGACGACCATGGCCTTGAGCTGTCGGTGGATGTCTTGCCACTGTCGCATCAACGAATACGACAGGAAGTTCTGAACGCATGCACGTTTCAATTTTCCGCGTGACAGATCTGATTTCAAATCATGAAAGAAATCCCAGATGTTCAGCAACGACATAAAATCAGATCGTTCGTCTTTGAACTTTTCATGCTGTTCATCAGCAGCCTTTTTCTTCTCCGCCGGCCGCACCCGCGGATCCTGAATCTCCAAAGCCGAAGCGATGATCAGAATCTCACTCAAACAGCTTTCCCGATCCGCGGCAAAGATCATTCGACCAATACGCGGATCAACCGGCAAATGCCCCAACCGTCTTCCCAATGGGGTTAGTTTGCGGCGATCGTCTATGGCGCTAATTTCGAACAGCGTTTTATAGCCGTCACGAATTGAATCGGCCCGTGGCGGATCAATGAAGGGAAATTCGTCGATCTGCCCAAGATTTAATGCCAGCGTCTGGAGGATGACGGACGCTAAATTGGTACGCCTGATTTCGGGCGTCGTAAATTTCGGACGTTGTTGGTAGTCGTCTTCGGAATACAAACGTACGCAAATGCCGGGCCCAATACGACCGCATCGACCTGCCCGTTGATTTGCGGACGCCTGCGAGACGGCTTGGATGGGTAACCGCTGGACCTTGCTGCGGGGAGAGTAATGACTGATCCGAGCGGTGCCGGTGTCGATCACAAAACGAATGCGCGGCACCGTGATCGAGGATTCGGCAACGTTGGTCGCCAGTACGATTCGGCGAGCCTTACCCGGATTAAAGATCAGGTTCTGCTGGTCCGTCGAAAGCCGCGCGTACAGAGGTAATATTTCTGTCCGCGCCCCGCCTAGGTTTGCATCACGCAGTTTCTTCGCCAGAGATCGAATATCAGCTTCGGTCGGCAGAAAGATCAACGAATCACCATCGTCAATCTCACCCAATTCTCTCACTGTATCCACGACCAGATCTAACGGATCGTTCTGCCCTAATTCTTCTTCGGCCGGTGGGCGGTAGAGGATATCCACCGGATACGTCCGGCCTTCGACGCTGATGATGGGCACCGTCGCACCGATCGCTTCGGCGAAATGATCAGCGAAACTTTGCGTGTTGATCGTGGCAGACGTGATCACCAATCTAAGACCGGGTCGTTTTTTGAGTATGCGGCTCAAACAACCCAACAAAAAATCAATGTTGAGCGAACGTTCATGAGCTTCGTCGATGATGATCAGATCGTATTGATCTAAGAACCGATCGGATTGCGTTTCGGCCAACAGGATTCCGTCGGTCATTAATTTGACATAAGTACTTTGCGAAGTTTTATCATCGAAGCGGATCTTGAATCCGATGTCGGTGCCTTGTGCGGAACCCAACTGTTGCGAGATCCGCGCGGCGACGCCACGGGCCGCGATACGACGTGGTTGTGTGTGGCCGATCGTACCGCTGATGCCAAAACCGGCTTCCAGCGCGATCAATGGAAGCTGAGTCGACTTGCCACTGCCCGTTTCGCCGCTGATCACGACGACTTGGTTGCCGCGAATGGCTTCGGCGATTTCATCCTTGCGTTCGAAGATCGGTAGCTGCCTATCGAACTTCAGCTCAGGCAAACCATCGCGGCGGTTGCTCAAGCGTTCTGCCGACGCTTCAATGGATTCATTAAGTTGCTTCACCGCGTCGGCTGCAGGTGCGTTTTGTTCCTGCAGTTTCTTCAGCTGCTTTTTAAACCCAAGGCGGTCGCAGTACATCGTCTCGTTGATGCGTTTTTGAAGCTGTTTTAAGTCGGAGGTCAAAGTTGATTCAGCGGGTTGGGAAATTGTGTTCGATCAAAGGTCACTATTCTTTCAGGACCATGTCGATGCACAAGACCGCTGCCATAATCAATTGTCGTACCGGTTGGTCAGGTGGGACTTCTTCGGATATTTGCAGGATGTAATTGTCTGCTGATGTGAATAGTTCTTTGCTCAGCCCGCCCCATTTCTTCGATACTTTGGCCAATTCGTTGTCGCCGGCAAGGAAGCGAAACTCCCAGCTGGTCCATTTGCCTTTGAGCTGACATAACGGTTGGTCGCTGGGGCTCAACACCGTAAAGGCTCCTCCTATCGAGAAATACTTTTGCTTGAAGGAACCGATTTTTTCATTAAATTGATCGAACACTTCAACGGTAGAAACAAACAGGGCGATGCCACGCTTGATGCGAATGATCGGTTGTCCGTCAAGATCCAGGATTTGAATATCAAACGGCGTCATCCGTTTGTAGTCGGTGAAGCGTAGCAGTTTTGTGAAGATGCCCAAATTTGGCTCGCGGCAGTGCAAAAGCGGTTGCCCCGTTTCAGGATCTAGGATGTCATAGTTGTTTGCGGCTTTGAACATGCCGACATGTTCTTTGACCAAGAAGAGGTCTTTTTCTAACGCAGGGTGCATAGCGATTTCCCTATATTCTTCGATGTTCTAACTTTGTCTCAGCAACGATTAGAGCAAGAGATGATTGACCATTGAAGAGAGCGCAAAAACAAAGTTGCTGGCCTTTACTTTCTGTTATTGGGGCTCGACAAGATAAACCTGTAGAGCTAGGGCTTGTTGATTGACTCAGCTTTCGATTTTTAATGTGAGCCGTTTGGGCGCTAGCCTAATGGCTCTTACCTTAGCGTGATGCAACGCATCAACCCGTCAGCCTCCACGCGATAGCGTCCAGTTTTAGCGCGTAGGACCGGACGCTATCGCGTGGCGGCTGATAAGATTATCCCACGTTTCGTCTAAAGTAAGTGCCATTGCCCCGGCAACCCAACGCTAGTTCGAGACTAGCGTTACCAACTGGGCCTTACCTTGGTAGACGCTTCGCATACCGACGGTGACTTTTTGGTTCTTTTGGCCAGCCGCTTGACCGACAGCTTTGTACTGAATCGTCTCTTGCTGTGCTGAAGCGAGCCGATCGATCTCCCACGAGATCGTCTGATTTTCTTGATCGAACCAAGCGTCGCGATCAAGCACGGTGATCTTTAAACCTGCGGGGACGGATAACTGAACAATGATGTCTGACGCTTCGGACTGATTAGGATTGGTGACGGTGATGCTAAAGTTGGCTTCTTGATTAGCATCGAGAGTTACAGGTCCGTCGACGGTGGTAGTCAGATGGGCGTCAGCTGAAACCTGAGCAGCCACAGCCGTTGCACTGACCAATTGAGCCTGAACTTGGTTTGCATTGTTGAGTGCAACGTTGGCCATATTCGGCGGCTGAGCCCTGCCTGTTCGTGCTGTCGTATCTGCGGCGGCACTGGCGATCGGTGCGGCAGCAGCCTGTGGAGTAGCTGCCGGTGTAGCAACTGCGGCCGGTGTAGCAACTACGGCCGGTGGAGCAGTCGCGATTGGAGCCAACGGCTGCAGCGGTGATTTCACTTGCGAAACTTGAGTATTAGGTACCGAGTACTGTGGAGTCGCCATGGGCTCCAGCGGTATCTCTGAGACGACCTCTGTTAGAGGTGCCAAAGGAACATTTAGCTGGGTAGCGACGGGGGTAGAGATCGGCGTAGCTGCTTGAGTAGAGATCGGTGTTTGAAGTTTGGATCGCACCACGCTATTGGGGACGGCCGCAGTCGAGAACATGTGGACTGACTCCAACGCCAATCGTGTTTGAAATTCGACGACGTTAGTTGTGGGGCTGACTTCGACTTCGATGATCGACTTCGATCCGGCTTTTAAGTCCGTCAAATTTACATGAGCCCGTTGAGGGGAGTTGGACGCGGACGTGGGTACGACGTTCGTAATGGTAACGTCTTGAGGAACGTACAAATCAACCGAAGCGTTCGTCGCATCAACGGTACCTACGTTTTCGACCACGAATAAGTAGAGGTTGGGGTTATGCGGTTGCACAAAAGGAGTGCGGATGATGATCTTTGGCGACGCAGCTCGTTCAACCGGTTGTCGTGTCACGCTGGGCGGTTGGTATGTCCCGCTGGGCGAACGGTATGTCCCGCTGGGCGAACGGTATGTCGGGCTGAGTGTTTGTGCCGGGACGGTAGGATTGTTCCGCAATTGAATTGGAGGCACCGGAACCAACGGGTTGAGTGCAGCGGTTCTGACTTGTGGTGTTGCAACAAGCGCTGTTGCGACAGGCTGGACAGCAACGGGTGCTGCTGCTGCGACGGGCAAAGTTGCCACCGGCGGTGTCGCAACAGGCGCTTGTAGCGCTGAATGCTCAGCAGTGGCACGTTGTGGCCTCACCAATGGGACCAACGGTGCGTAGGCGACTTTGCGAACCTGACCTGGAATCTTTATCGGACCCATTGGCTGCAAAATCGAGACTTCAGGCGGAGCCGGTTTTACGATTTGCTGCGCGAACGAAGTTAGCGGACACGCCGTAAGCATGATGGCACAAATGGCAGATGGGGTGTTCCAGCGAAGCATAGGTCGCTCCTGAGTCATTGTTTAATTGGTTGATTGCTAATTGCGTTGCAATCAAATCGAAATAGCCGACCGCGGAATGCCGGCACCTTCGGATTAATCGGAACAACCGTCAGAAAACCACTGTTTAAGCTTGCCCGCCCGCAAACTTTAACATCGTTGCTAGCGTCACAGGCACCGAAATTGAATTTCCAATCCTTTCAATTGGCTGTGACCTAAGGCGTCACGGGCTCATGCGATTATTGGAATAGCAAAGGAAAGCAACAGCTTTTCCCCTCAACAACAACACGTAAAGGAATATGGCCATGTTAGTACTATCACGAAAAGTGAATCAGTCGATCATCATCGGGGACAACATCAAAATACAGGTCCTGAAAATCAGCGGCAACACGGTCCGCCTCGGCGTCGAGGCTCCCAACGACGTTAAGATCTTGCGTGGCGAGCTTGCTCCCTACGACGTCGACGTCAAAACTCCAAAGCCGAAAACTCTGACGATCGATTTAGAAATGGACCAAGACGATCTAATGCAATTGCCAAACCCATTCGTCGTGGCTCAGGCGAGTTAAGGTCTTGGTTCGATGAATGAGCGGCAATGCGCAAGTTCGATAAAGCTTACTCAAACGATTTTCAGCCGCCAACGGAAAAGCGTCCGGTTTTTTGCGCATAGGACCGGACGCTATCGCGTGGCGGCTGATAAAATTATCCCACGTTTCGTCTAAAGTAAGTGCCATTCGGGGCTAGCCCACAAATGGCTAATAAAAGCGTCG
>Ga0115031_1001125_pt1 | contig 19739 bp, 22 predicted proteins | sample Maine_Asex4_meta_FD_87301 | JGI IMG/M metagenome (GOLD analysis project Ga0115031, IMG submission 87301) | Marine algal microbial communities from Maine, USA - Maine_Asex4_metaG | ecosystem: Host-associated > Algae > Red algae > Unclassified | place: Maine, USA | collected 2015-01-05
GCGCGCCGCAGCGTCGACGGGCGGCCGCCGGCACGGGTGCCGTTGCCGCCCGCGTGGTGGCAGCAGCCGCCCGTCGGGGAGCCGCGACCCGCGCTGCAGAGGGCGCCGGTAACCGCCGCAGGTGGAGGACACGCGGCCGCAGCGGCGAGCACGCGCCGCCGCAACCACGATGCCAACGCGGCTTTGAGCGGCGAGCTAGGTCACAGACCAGCGGCCATAGCGGTCGCGCCGCGCAACCCGCGACCATCACGTGGGGCCGCTCGTTGCACGCGAGCGCGTATGCGCGGGCGTCGACAAACCACAATGGGGCAAAACGCGAGGCGTGCTGCGGCAGCGGCGCTGCCGCAGCACCGGCACTCCCCGTGAGGCCGTGGCCCCCCCCGGTGCCTGTTTGGCACTGTGCGTGAGCGCCGCAACGCGGTGTCGCACACGGCGGGTGGGGCAGACAAACGCGGGTCTCCAAAAGGAGGGGCGGCACCACCAAGCCCCCCCAGACGTTGCTGCGCGTTGGCCAACACCCGCGGCCACCCAGGCAGGCGGCCGTCGACCGCCACTGTCGCACCGGCGCCCACCCGCCCACAACCACACGCGGCCGACGCCGCCGGCCGTGCGGCGCCCGCCAAACCACGCACCGTGCCTGCGTCGCCGCGCCGCGCCGGCGCGGCGCCGCCAGCACAGGCGCCGTTTGCCCCCAGACCGGCGCCTGCCAGTGGGCGCCCACACTGGCGGGCGACCCGGTCTGGGTCAAGCCAGGGCCCGCGGCGGGCAAGCTCCCCCTCGCACACATCGCCCGCCTCGCCGCTCGCCGCCGCCGCCGCACCCGGCGCGCCTGGAAGGGGCCGCCCCACCTAGCAAGCGCTCGGTCTCAACAAGAAGCCCATCTGTACACTCCCCAACTGTGTCGGCAAAGGGCACGAGCAATCAACCAAAAAACAATCGTACATCCAGCTTACCCCCACCCCCCACCCCCCCGCCAAAAAACACAATAAAGACAGACCCCCACGGTGTGCGCACGCCACACCCCCGCAGCTACTCCCCGCAGCAGAGGCACGCCACACACCCCGTGATGCACGCGGAGAAGCACGACGCCAAGCACGTCTCGGACCCCGTGTACAGGCAGTCGTCGCGGAGCATCGGGTCGGACGAGCAGCAGTTGCACGAGCCACAGCCGTCGAGGCACGCGCAGTGCGCGCCAGCGCACTGTCCGACGCCGTCGCCAACGCCCATGACGACGGGGGGGGGGGCGCCGTCGCCCACCCCGGCGGCGTGGTGGCGGTCCGCCGCGGCGGCCGCCTCGACAAGGGAGACGTCGGCCACGTCGTGGGTATCGACCACCCCAGAGCTACTGGATGATGACGACGGGTTGGCGCCAGTCATGGTCGCCCCGTATGGGGAGGGAACACGTGGCCGCGCCTGACACACGGCCCCAACGTGCTGCCGCCACGGTCCCACAGCCGCGCGCACCGGGGCCGCGGCGGTACAGCACGGGCGTCGCCGGTATCAAAACGATTAGCAAAAAGGGAGAGCGTTAGTCGAGCTGCGCACGCCCATGAGCGGGAGCCGGGGCCCGCTCGTTGCAACACCACCCCAACACGCCCCACCCGTCAGCGGCGGCAGCACGCTAAACGTACCGGTCCCCCGCTGGCCGCCGTCGGCGCGGCCCGCCGTCACCACCGGTCGGCTAGCCGAGAGCGCCGAGCAAAGAGGCGTCACCGACACCAAGCGCGCCTCACCCCGTGGCGACCATGACCCCACCGCCGCGGCGCCACCGTCGACACACGCGCGCCATATGAGACGGAGGCGGATCCAGCGGGCACCCGGCGCACGGGACGTGTGGCGGCCGTCACCGTGCACCTCGAAACGCAGTGAGCGCGCAAGTGCACAAGAGAAAAGCCACCTCGTGTAATGCAATTCATTGCTGTACACGGTGGCGATCTGCGACCAATCATTAGCGAAGCTTCTAGTATTGCTGATCCCCGAATTTTATCCTGGGGGACAGAGACAGAGACTGACTGTGAATAACAGCACTCTATTGGTCTAAAACGACAGTAAGAGGGCATCGAAGCCAATAGAAAGCCCGCATTTGGTACCAGGACCTTGCATCCAGCAGAACTCACTGTTGTTGTCGCTTGGTCCGATTTTCTTGGCACGGAGCAGGCTGCCCACGCGAGATCTTAAGATTTTCTACAGTCTCCTTGCCAGAAGTGCAAAAAAAAAGAGGAGCTGATGTTGATTTCCGGGCTGTATGGGCACATGTAAGCAATCAGGAGCACCAAGTCAGTCCCAGAGGCGCATCTGATTGGTGGAGAGAGTCGGTCCGCAAGTCAGTCTCTGTCCACCAGAACAAAATTCGGGGATCAGCAATACAGTCATTATCCGGTTATATGACACCCCTGCGCACATGACAGCCCCTTTCCAGCGATGCATTATCACAGCGCACAGGCCCGATCGTTCTCGTTCCGACTGAGATCTCGGGCGATCACTGCCTCGCTGCTCTGTCAATCGCCAGATTTTTCGTCCCGGCTGTCTCAGGGTCTTCGGTCGATCGCACGAGCAAAATAAACTATATCCGTCATGTGCAAGCTCGTGACAACTGTGCCAGTTCGTGACAAATCGGGATTGTGTGGCAAATCAAAAGGGTTTACAAATAAGATCGGGTTGGGCGGTGTCAAAAAAGAGGGGGGAACGCCCATGTACCAGTTTTTCTAAAAAAAAAAAAAAGGCAGGCAAACATGATGCACACCATTGAACGCGCCAACTCGTGAGCCCGCCTGCGGTGTGAAGCGCGCCCAAAAGACAGCAAGTGGGACCGAGCAGCACGCCGAGAGAAAAAGAAAAGCGCACTCTCGGAAATCAAATTGATGCGTAAGTACATGCTCTGATGACACCGTGGGCGCACATTCTGGTGACTCTGCCGTCTTCTCTCTTGCAGATGCCCGCGTCTTCTTCCCCCCGACCGTCCCCATCCGGTTTGGTACCTCTCGGGGCCATGTGCCCCACACTGCGCGCACTTGCCACAATCTCACAGACTGAGAACACCATTGCCCCCACCCCCCCCCTCTGAGTGTCTCGCAATGGCGCCACAGCGGCCGCCTGCCACAGCGGATGGTGAAGCTGCCAGTCACCAGGCCAGGCTTATGGGCCTGCGTCTCGTGCGCAGCGGGGAGCTGACTACCAAGGCTTTTGGCGAGCGCTTTGGGCTCTCCTACGCCCAGGCGCGCCGCTTCATTATTCGTGGAGGCGCCCTGCGCAGGCCCGGCCCGTCACCCTTCTTCTCCTCGGACAAGGAGGACCTTCTGTCCAAGTATCTTGTCGTCAATGCGACGATCGGTCGTGGGCTGTCCCAAGACGCTCTCTCTCGAGTGTGTGCCTCCTACCTCGCAGAGCTGTAGCCGGAGCGGCAGGCCGCTGCACAGGCCCAATTTAACGGTTCGCTGTCGCCCGGGCGTAGCTGGATGACTGGCTTTTTGAGCCGCCACCAAGGGCTGAGGCGGTACCGGGTCGGCACGATGGAGGAGGGTCGCGCCCGCAACTCGAGACCCGATGTGGTGGCGCGCTGGAACGCCCTACTGACACTGCTGTACCGAGATCACGCCATCACCTCCGCCCGTCAAGTCTGGAACATGAACGAGACTCACGTGCACGCCCGGACGTCTGCGGTGGAGGGTCGTGGCGGAATTATTCGCGGTGTCGGTCTACGCAAACCCGAGGTTGTCCTGCCGTCGTTTGCTTCGGGAGCGGGCGCGTGCACGGCGGCGTTTTGCGTGTCGGCGGGGGGTGTTGTGGCGCCTCACTTTGTGGTTGTCGACGGGCAGGCGACCGGTCACGCGTTTGTGACCACGACCGAAAGGGACGGCGGGAAGCAGGACAAGGCTCTTGCCACCTTTCTCAACGACGGCGCGATTGTGAGGCGCCGGTCTCCTCCAGGCTTCACTAAAGAGGTTTTTGACGTTTGGGCTCAGCAGTTTGCCTCCTTTGCCCGCTCCTACTACCCGGGCGAGGCCAAGATTCTTTCGCTCGACGGAGCCAAGGTGCACCTGTCCCCCGCGGGTCTGCTGACCCTGCTGCGCGCTAACGTGCACGTGATCGCAGAGCCGTCCAAGATGCCCCACATCTTGCAGGCGCTGGATAATTCGAGCGCGTTCGGCCGATACCAGCCCAAGGTGCGGTCGCGTGTCCGTGAGGCCGCTCTCGAGTGCAGGGACGCCGGGCGGCAGTTCAACACACCAGATCTAATGCGCTTTATCTCGGCGGCGGCGTCTGACACCCTGACGGAGCAGGCGCTGCGGACGGCCTTCCGTCGCGTGGGGATGTGGCCCCTGGACCCTACGGTGGTGTCGGATGAGGAACTTAGCAAGGGCGCGGACGCTCCAGTCGCGGGTACCGACCTTGAGTTGCTGACGCGGCGGCTGATTCCTGTCGTGCGGAAGGACATGTCGTGTCCACGGGTGGTCAACGGGATCCTGTCAACGGCTGGACGCGGGACCGTTTTGACGGCTGATGAGGTCATCGCCGCCATTTCCGTGGTGGCAGCGGCCAGGGAGGCAGAAAAGCTGGCCAAGAGCCACGCCAAGCGTGCACGGGAGGCCAATGCCAAGGAGAATAAATCTTTGGAGTCGATTGCGGCACGGGCCAAGCGGGCAAAGCTACAAGAGAAGCAGGACAAATTCTTGTGCAAGACATGGGACGAAATTGCAAGTGACGCTGCCAACGACGGCGCGTGTCGTCTGCGGGCAATGGGATTGATGGCGTCCACTGCGGCCAATCTGCGGTGCCGCGCGCTGGCCAGTCGGGCGCGCAGAGGTGCTCCCCTCCCGCTGTCTCCCAATGAGTTGTGGCGCGTTGTGTCTGCTGAGGCGGCCGAAGTGGGCAAGCAGCAACTGCGTTGAGTGTCTCATCGTCGAAAATCGGGTGCCTTGGAACGAACGCCCTTCTTTGTCCGCTTCTCGTTCGGATTACATCCACCGGACGAATCGACTTTCGTCAGTCGCAGCGATCGTCACAAACCTGGTGCCCACGAACGAAACCACTACGTGCCCGGACGAACCCGAACGCGCGGAACTCGTAGCACTTTCATCCGGATAATGTCCGGCGGACGAACGCCGAATGAATGTCCCATGTCGTCGGGCGATTCCCATACCCCGCGCACAGACGGCTGTGACTGGGGTCCTCGTGGAGGCGCACGTGAGGCAGCACAGCCGCGGGCGGGCCCGTCACCACTGAGGTGCAAGCGATGACAGGTGCCGCATACGAGGCACCCAGAGGGGTACCAAATAAAAAGGACATCGGCCGGCAGCGTGACCTGGTCTAGGCACACTCGCTGGCTGTCAGTCGAGGACAGGGGCCAATCAAAGGCCACCATTGAAAGGGCAAGTGATCGGCCAGAGCAGTGGGTTTGGTCGGATAGGCGGCGCGAGGGAGTTCCCGCGGTGTGGCTGCTAATTTCACGGACAGTACGCCGTGTGCGGGGCTCCACTCGTCCAAGGGAAGCGTCAACGATACCTGAGGGGACCCCGCGAACGTGGAAGAAAGCTCGGTTTTAAGTCCGCATGATAATGTTCGTTTAGAGCTGGCAGAAACGATATGAGGTTCTTCGAGGCTAGAAAAGGCGCCTGGCTTGCCTCGCGGTAGCTGACAGAAACTGATGGACCAATAGAAAGCTGGCAACGCTGCAGGGTGCAGCCCTGCCTCTGTTCTTCCTACTCGCGCCGCTCCCTTGGCTGTCTTCGCGTCTCTGCCCCTCACCCCCGCCACTGTCGCGGCCAACCTCCCGCAGACAGCCGCCGCCTTGTTTCCAGCGAGTCTCTGCTCCCGCTCCGACATCGACTTCTCCCTCGCTCATTGCGCAGCTCAACGGCTGGTTGGCCGCCCGGACTGGCGTTACTTGTTCTCAGCTTCTCTAGCGCCAGCCGATGGACAGGCTTCCCCGCCCGGTCTCCCCCGCCCCCCCCCTCTTCATCACGGAATGAAACAATCCGACTGTCGGTGGCAACAGACTGGCCTGACGGGCGCGCTTGTTGCCGTGGTTTACCACACCGTTTTCTTCACTTTTTTGCACAGGCTACGAGACACACCCTGCACGCACGCCAACCCCCGCCCCAGCACCTCGACATCCTAAGTCTGCCCGATTAAAGCTACACCCCACCGTAGCCCAACACCAGGCACCCCCGGCAGCCGTCAGGGCGCGTCAGCCACACTTTGGCTTGTCCACGGAAAAAAGGGGTTGGTAGAAAATCGCTGCTCCTCCCGCTCGCGAGGAGTGTCTGGGACGGTGGTGGGGGTGCCCATCAACCCCCAACGCTCACAGAGATCCTCAAAGTCCGGAACTACGTGCTCAAGGCGCCGCACGTGCGCCAATGGCACAGCAAGCAAGACAGGGAAGCGCGTGGTCGGGTGTATCTGCCACTTGAGCCGACGGCAGTTGAACTCCGATAGTACACACCCCGGCCGCGCGTCGGCGGCCTCCAGGCACTGGAGAACGACCGTGTCGCACTGCTTTCCATAGACGGCACGCAACAGCAGACGAGCCAGCCCCAGGCGCAAGACAGGGGGGCTAGCGCCTGGCACAGCGTACCAAACGTGGTCGTACCACGGTTTGTGGTAGAGGTCTGCGGCGGCGCGCACCAGCTGCGCAACCGGTCGCACCCGCCAAGGCAATACGGCCTCGAGCTTAAAAGTGTTAGCGACGATGAGCTGTGATGTCCCGGTGACGCCTAACAGGGCGGGGAGCTGCTGCAATCGTCCGCCGTCGGCTGCGGCCGCTTGAGCCACGGTCACGCGACGGCCCGAGATGCGTACACGTCGGCACCGGCGACGTCGCGCAGACACAGGGACACCAGCAGATGCAGCAGCGCCGTCAGGGTGGGAAACTCCGGCTTCACCCGCCCCTGCGCCCGCACCCGTTTGAACCCCCGTGTCAAGCCGCAACCGGTGGACGGGTAGCTCGCGTCCAGCCGACTCAGAGTCCTTCTCACCGTCCGAGTCGTCCGTGAGGTCATGTTCCATTTCCACGAGGTCCTCCGAGACATCTCCGTGTTCGCCCACCCCCCCCCGAGTGGTAGGATTGTCGAGATCCCAGAGGGTGTTGAAGACGCCGAGCAAATCCAGCGTGGCTCCCCGCGGAGATAGTTGCGGGTCATCCTCGCCAGCTCCCGCGTGACTCTCGTCAAGACTGGCCGCGCCACCATCGTCGCCGCGGCCGTGTTGGCCGCTACTGGCGTCCACGTCTCCACCAGCGCAACCGTCGCCAGACGACAAGTTGTCCCCAGAACCCCCCTGCTCCTTGTCGAATTTGTCCGAGGCGATGATGTGCGCCAGCGTCTGCTCGCACCGCAGCATCTGCAAGACAAAGGATGTTCCCTGTTTGTTGGATTTCTGCCACATGACCTTAATGAGCTTGTGCAGCGCCTCGTTTATGGATGTGTCGGCCTCAATCACATTGCCGCGGAAACGCAACTCGGAGAGGAGATGGTAAGCCAGGGCATGGAACTTGGTCGTGTTGATGGCGCCGAACAAGACCCTCACGTACTTGGTGACGAAATCAAACACCTCCTCGGACAGGGCGTTGGAGTCCGCCTCGCTCATGACGTAGCCCTCCTCCTTGTTGTCACCGCAAAGCTTCTTCATGATGGAGGCGGCCCGGCAGACGACCTCAAGCAACGCGTCATGCGTAGCCTTCTCACCGAAGAAGGCCACGTACTCGGCGTTGTGAGCCTCCAGGTCCGGCACTGGGGCGGACTCCGTGGCCTCCTTCCCCCCAGTCATGGTCCCATCCGTCCCAGCGTCGCTGGCGCCGTCGTCGTAGGAGTCGTCGGTGGTCCCCCCAGAGTCGGAGGAGGCCGAGCGGGTGGAGTCCGTCTCGACGCAGGAGGCACCAGCCACCTCAGTGTCAAGACACTCAGAAGCGGACGTACCTGGCTCGACAGTGCGCCGTCGCGCTTGCCGCCGCTCTGGCTCGGCCGCCCGCCCCCGCTTCTTGGGACCCGAATAGAGGGGCTCCGTCGATCCGGGCAGTCGCCTCGAGACCATGCCCGCAACCATGAACATAAGGACAACTAGTCCGTGCCGCCAGGAGTGGCCAGTGAAGGTCGCCTGCTTCACACCTTTACCAACCAGGTACCTGTGCATACGAACAAAGCAGAAGCAATCGCCAGACACAAGGGCAGCCACAGCGCTTGTCAGGTGAAGCTCCTTTGCATCAGCGATGCATGCCAAGATCAGGATGCCGCCCAAGGTCCAGCACACCCGTGAGCTCGAATGAGATATCAAGAGAAAAGGCGCCAACATAAAACATACCCGGGTGCAGAAATGGATGCGTTGGGCAATCGGCCGACGTGCCGAGCTCGCTCGGACATAGCGACGACAACCTTCCTCCACGGCCCGAACCGCGACATACCCCCCTTACAGAGCACCTTCAACAAAGCGGGAATCTTCAGCGCCAAGACGCGTATGACGCCGAGCTTCATGACCTGTGCAGACGTCAAAGGAGATGCGAACCGGACGACAGATCCGCCAGTGCCAATCACGTGTCAGTGACCGAGCAGAGACAAACGCAAGCAAGAGAGCAGCGGAGCAGGTGAGGATGGATATGAATGTACAGACAAAGAGCACAGCCGACGACGGAACGTGAACGTACATGGAGTAGGTCAAAGCCAAAGATGTCGTACAGGGAAAAGCTGCCCGTGCCCAGCCCGTGCACAGCTGCCAACAGCGGCACAATGGGTACAATGGACGAGTCCTCCGAAATGCGGTCAAGAACGGCGGGGCCGCAACCGCTCTTAAATAACGCGGCCGACAACAGCTGCGACTCAACGTTATCGACGACATCTCGCCTCGGCTTGGCGTCGTGGGGGCACGCCGCCTCTCCTTTGTCGACCAAGCAATGGCTGCACTGGTACTTGCAGCCAGCAAGCTTGAGGCCGAGGAGATGACGCTCCTCGGGCTGGTCCGCGGCGTATAGGATGATGCGGGGGACGACCCAAACAGACCCAACGCCCGGCAGGTTCCACAGGACGCCAGTCTCGCTCGCGGGGATGAAGTTGTCGAGCAGTACCGCCAAGCAGCGCTGCAACACCTCGTCACGCAGCATGCGGACGCGCTCCTTCTCGGCGCCGTCGTCGCTGTCGGGCTTGATGATGGGGATGAACCCTACGATCACCCACTCCATCTTCCCTGTTAGAATTTTCGGGAAACGCACTTGAATAGGGTAAACGTAGTGTGCTGCGCAGGATCGAGAATGGCATACAAGAAAGAAAGAGAGGAACAGTGTTGGTCACATGGAATTCGTGGTCACATCCTCAAAGAGCCCAGTACGACAACGCCGCAACGACACACAGCCATACGTCAAGAGCTTGGCAAAAGAAGAATGGGAACGACCTCACTTACCTTCATTCTTAGACACGAGCGTCGCGTCCGAGAAAAACTGCGTCGCCATCGTGAAGACAGGGAGCTCCTTGCCTTCGTGCATCTTCCCGCCGTGGATTCTGTCCACATCGGCCTGCTCCTTCAAGTAGAGGTCCCCGTCTAGCGACCCTGTGCGCAAAACCGACCCGTCGGCAGCGTACTTGCGCTCCCCCCGCATGCACAACTTCGTTGCGCGCATGAACGCTGCCAGTGCGACGACCATGACATCCCGGCTGTAGAACACATGAACGTCTTTCCCGTCGACTATGTCGGTCTTTCTCCACTGCTGCTCGGCGAGGCACCGGGTGGCCTCGCCTTTGAGGGAGTTGACAAACGCGGAAGCAGAAGGGAATGCCGTCTCCAGGGGGCCGGTAACAGCCTCCAAGTTGGCGGCCGCCTCCACTAAGACGGCCTTGATCCGTCGCCTCAGGCTCGTCTTTTTGCGCGGCCGCGGGCGCGAGCCACCCAACTTCGCGCCACCTGCCGCTGCGGCAGAGCCCGCGGCGCTCGGCATGGCCGCCGCCGACCCAGCTGGATCCATCGGCACCTCAACTCGACCCAACAGGGCATCCGGGTCGTCGTTGAAGCTCGTAGGAACTTCTCCGCCAACAGCAGGTCCTGTCGTGGTCCCGTCCGAGTCGCCGTCCATCTCGTGCTCGGACAACAGCGCCATGACCTGCTCAAACCGAGAAAGCTCGGCTGCGTGCTGCGAGCGTAGAGCTGCTCGCTCGGCAGCAACACAGGTCGTGTAGTACTCGGCGCGTGCCTTCTGCGACAAACCGCGGCCCCCCGCCGACAAAGCAAACATCCGCATCTCTTTGAGCTCGTCCGACACAAAGTCGGACGGACGGTCTCGGTTGCGGGGATCAACCAGCGGCTTCGTCCGTGCCACATCACCAAACGCCGCGTAGTACTCGCGCACCTTTTGTGACGTGGTATTGATCTCCGGGCAATGCGCCCCGTCGGCCGCGCGAGAAATTGCGGGTAAGTCGCTGTCCTCATCAGCCGCAGCGCCATCGCCGCTGCCGAGTACTCGCTCATCATCGGGACGTCCGCGCGGCAACGCGGCGCTCGGGGCGGATGCCGGCATCCCGCCACCACGCCGCAACGTCGAGAAGGGAAGCGCGGTGCCCTCCACGAGAGTTGCAGGCAAAGAACAGGCGGCAACACCCATGTCCTCAGTGTGGTTGTGAAACATGTGCTGCAGCAGATTCCCCTTGCGCGCGTACCGCGCAGGGCAGTGGGGGCAGTGGTTGTTACGGTTGTCGGCCGCAGCCGCGTCCACCCGCGCCCCGTTGGGGAACACACCGCCTCTTGATGTCACCCCCCCGGCAGATGGCGCGCCGACATCAGCGTCCGCCCCCCCGCCGACTGTCGTGGCACTCTCCGTGGTCTTTTCCACGCCGCTCTCTTGGGCTCCGTCCACGTCATCGGCGGCCGAACCGCCGTCGGCGTCGTCATTCCCGTCAACGGTCCCCATTGAATCACATCCTCTGGGCCCGGCGTCAGACATGAGCAACAAGGCGTGGCGGTCACACCCGCGGAGAAAGAACCGTGGCCACCCCAAGTGCCGAAACACAGGAGCCGGGGGGGGGGGGGGCGGGGGGGGGAAACGTCAACGCCGACACAGCCGCGGTAGGATCAGATGCAGCCGGTTGTCAAGAGCCGCAAGCGTCGTCTGCGGACGCGGCGAGCACGGCTGCGCCACCAGAGCGCACGCGCCGAGGAAGGTGGGGGCTCAGGATCTGAAGAAAACACAGTCGGGCACGCCACAGCCGTGGAAAGAACAGACCCAGCCGGTGGCCGCGCGCTCCAAAGGTCGGCCGGGGGCGGGGGGGCTGCGTGTCTAGGATCGGTGGGTGACCCGCGCACCTCCCGTGCTCGGGTGGGTGCGGTCGGTGGGCGCGGTCGGTGGGCGCGGTCGGTGGGCGCGGTCGATCGGTGGGCGTGGTCGTTGGGCGGTCCACGCCCCCAACGAGGCGCGAGCCCGTGGAAGCGGCACGGTAAAGGCGAGCCGCTGCGCCGCAGGGCCAGCCCCTGGGTAGTGGACGGAAGCGGCTGTGCCGCGCGAGCCACCCTTTCGGTTGGCTGCGTGGCGGCCAGTCGCTTGCTCCCTCCGAATGCGGTCGTGCGGTAGCTTACACTGCACCGCCCTTTCCTCGAGTCGGATGGCCGAATTATTTGGGTCTGGTAAGAGATCGATAAACCAACCCTGTTTCGAGCCATTCGGAGTTACGTGCACTGAGATCTCGTGCATTTGTACACAAGAAAACAATTGCACGAGCTGCGTCGTGTCGACCTCGGACGTGGATGCACCTTCACATCACTCAACCCTGCCACTCGCAGCCCTGCGGGTTATAGACGTTGTGTCGTTCCTCACCCTGCAATTGCACGCTTGCGGGAAAGCCGACCCCCCATGCCGTGGGGTATGCATCAACGCTCGTCTTTGTTCCTCCTCTTTTTTGTCTTTTTTTGCTTGTTCTGTGCTTGTACTATCACCCGTGCGACCCCTGCTTCTGCACACACCAGCCGCGCCACCCTCTGATACTTGAAAGACTGCGCCCCGCTACGCGGCACACATCTCCCGAGAAAGCAATCCGCTCGCGGCCAATGCAGCAGCGCTTCACGCCGTCCAAAGGCGCACGAACCCCCCGCTCATGCCGCCCATGCTCGATTACGGCAGCGTCTTCGTGTTGTCTTCAGCAGATACGTCATCTCCTGCGCCACATACCACATCCTCCCCGTCCTCGACATTCGAAGATCCCGCAGCCAGACTGGCGGCCAACCCCACGGCCGAGCCATCTTTGGCATCCAAACTCGCGGCCGAGGCTGTTCGCTTGCCTCCGCCCGCCCGCGTGACTGCGCCCGTGCGGGTGCGGACAGCAGCGCCCACCACGGTGCCCATGTCCGCTGTGGCGCCCGCCCCCGTCCCGGAGACCGCACCCGCGTCCGTCTCTGCGACAACGCCAGCAAGGTCGACCAGGTCGATGGGCCCAACGCCAGCGATGGCCGCTGACGAGCACACAGTCGCCACCAGCTGGCAAAAGGTGTCATCCCAAAACAGCCACGGCCAAAACACCAGGCGACCGGCAGTGATGGCGGGAGCAGAAGCTACGGGCAACAAGCTGTACCCTGGGCCGATGCGCATCGCCTCGTCGTAGTCCCCTGCCCCGACCATCGGCCCATTCGCAGGACCGGCCGACATGCGAGACGTCTCCCGCTTCAGCCTGTTGAACAGCTTCGCCGTCGACATCTGCCCGCAGTCGAGAAGCATCTCGTAGACGATCAGCCCGCTGGGGTGATTGACGATGATGTTGAATTCGAAGTGCAGAGCGTTCTCTGACAGCGGGACGCCCGGATGCAATGGCGACAAGACCAAGAAGTTGGTGCGCTGCGCGTCCTCGTTGGCGTCGACCTTGACAACGATGCGCACCTCCCCGCCTGCTTCCTTGTACACGGCGATGACGCGCAACAGATAGTAGTCCGGCGCAAGGAGGATGAGGGTGGAGCGCTGCCGCCGCATAAGCACCGGGTTCACCACCACCGGGTGGGCGGCCGAGGTTGGAGCGTGCGTGTGCGACTCGGTCGCGTCATCGATGAGGAACCCGAGGACCGGCTCAATCCAGGGCTTCCCGATTGCCACACATTTAGGCAAACGAACCATGCTTGTCCTGGGGAGGGGGTCGCGTGTGACGGGAGCAGGGCGGAGGGGAGGTTATTGATGCGTTGGTGTGGGGTGTGGCCGGAGCAGCGGGGGGGAGTGGATAGAGGTGTGGGTCCCGCTCAAATAGTATCCAGTCTTGGAGGCAAGGAGCAAAGGTGCACCGCCGACGTCGCCGTGCCCAACACCCTTGTGCAATGGGGCTCTCGAAGGCCCGCCACGCTTGCCGCCGCCGCGCCCACCACCACCGCTGCTCAACAGGGCGCCAGAAGACCCGCCACGCTCACAGCCGCCGCGCCCACCACCACTGTTGTACAGCGCGTCGCCGGAAGGCCCGCCACGCTCGCCGCCGCCGCGCCCACCACCACTGTTGCACAGCAGGGCGCCAGAAGGCCCACCACGCTCACCGCCGACGCGCCCACCACCACCGTTGCACAGCAGGGCGCCAGAAGGACCGCCACGCTCACCGCCGACGCGCCCACCACCACCGTGGCACAGCAGGGCGCCAGAAGGCCCGCCACGCTCAACGCCGACGCGCCCACCACCACCGTGGCACAGCAGGGCGCCGGAAGGTCCGCCACGCTCGCCGCCGCCACTCCCAGCACCACTGTTGCGCAGCAGGGCGCAGGATGGTCCACCACGGTCGCCGCCGCCGCGCACAGCCCGAGCACGCCCGCCTCAATACGCCGCCGCCCACTGGGGTGGGACAGCTGCTGCGCCTCCCTACGCCGCCGCCCACCGGTGGTCTTGTACCGCACAATTGACCCTACCGCTGGGCAGCAGCAGCTTCCCGCCGCTGCGCTACCATCCGAAGCCGCACACCAGTGAGCTCTTCCATCCCCCCCAACAGTGCCAATTCAGCTTGACCCACTGCGAAGCCCAGCATGCGACCCACCCGCGCGCGGTACCTCTCTCACCCACTGCATGCCTCAAACTCACCCCTCGGGCCCGCGGTGCACAACCCTGCGGGGTGCCGTGGTGACGGAAATTGGAGTGCACGGCTCGTGAAGAGTTGCTCCGGCACCCCCCTCCCACGTGCGCTGCGGGGCATGGGCGCCAGGTAATGGAAACGGCATCATGGTAGGGCCGCTCGCGGGGTCTTGCCATCACTCAAAGCCGTCCGCCAGGTACAGTGTCGGTGCGTGCGATGCGCCACGTGGTAGGCACCGCCCGAGGCGGACGACAAGGGCAGAAAGCGGCCGCGGGAGGTGCCGCGGGGCACGCACGGGACGTCACAGGCACTCGGAGCGGACGGAAGGGGTCGGGTGCGTTGACAGGGTGCGGCGACGTACTGCACGCAACGCGCAGCCGGCAGTGACAGACCGTCGCCAGCGCAGGAGTGCCAGTCGACCGAGGGCCGCATGGAATTCTACCGGATCGGGCCCTTCAAATTGGTCACTTACAAGTCTCGGAAGGCTTCGGATAAGTGTCTTTCGTGGCAAGCTCGTACGAAAGCCCCCAGTGTCCGTTAGGGGGTGGCAGCTTGGAATCCTGCGACGCTCTGGTATCCGCCAATGAAAGTCAGACTTGGTACTGGTGGAGTGCTGTCAGCATTCCTGATCGTCCACTCACAGACTCCCCTTCGCCGGCCGGCCTGCGGGTCTCCAGGCAGCCGCCAGGCAATAATCTACCTCTCACACCCGCTCAAGTGGCCCGCGGCAGCCCTGCCAAACCGGCACCCACACCCGCGCGCGGGTGGCGCCAGGTGACCTCTCCCGTCTTCGTCGCTCGGCGCGACTGCGCGACTGCGCCGCCGTCGTGACCGTCGCGCGCCTCCTCTGAGGTACCTCCCCAAACAGCCTCAAGTGCACGACGCCCGCGCGCTGCTGACAAAGACGGGCGTGTTGCGGTTCGTTTCTACCTCCTCCTGCTGCCAGAAGCGGTGCGTAATCGACGCGCTGCTGACGCCCCGCTGGCAGTCCGCCACCCTATTGCCCGTGGTGCGGCCCGTTGCCGGTTACGAGCCTCAATGGCGCCCCCGCACCTGCGTGCGTGGCCTGCAGGCGCGGGCGGCGGCCTTGCACGCACCGTCTTGTTGGGTGGTGGTGCGTGGGGGCGTCGGCGGTCGTCGGCCGTTGTTGACCTCTGTTCGCAGAGCGCGCGCGCGCACGGCGAGACAGAGACGGTTTTTGGTCTTCAACGTGCTTTGCAGCTCGCGGCGCCCTGTGCGGGGGGTGGCGATCGGTCGGCGGCCGTCGTCCTGTGCGACGTGAGGTGAGCTCACGGGCGCGGCGTGGCCGTCTGCCTGTTCACCAAGGGGCACCTTTCGTTGGTGGTCGCCGTTGCCTTGTTTCACGGGGGGAACCGTCTGCCGGTGGGCGTCGGCCTGTGCAACGGTGCGCGGCGCGCTGTGGGGACGCCAGTGCACCCTCGGTGGACGTGGACCTCTGCGACGTGCGGTGAGGCCGCTGGCGGTTGGTTACCAGCACCCTGTTCAACGCGGGGCGCTGTCCGGCGGCGGCTGGGGTGATCGGTTGACATCGAGGTGCTTGACGCCAAACAACTGCGTGACGTGGGACCGGTGGTGGCCGTACGCGTACGAAAGGAGCGGCGGCGCGCGCCGGCGGCGGGAGCAACTGCGGTGGTGACCGGCGGGAGACGCCCGCATAGACAACCATATCATCATGGCGGGGAGATCGTCGTCTGTGCAGCCGGCAGCCACCGTTGCCGAACCGTTGGGTTCGTCCGAGCCGGCCGCCGACGCCATCACCGCGGGAGCAGAATCGGCTCCGGGAGGACCAGCAGCATCTGCTGCGCGGCCACCTCGAGGCGACCTGCTGCCGGATCGGAACAATCCTTTCCACCAGCACGCGGTGTCTCTGCGGCTCACGAAAAAGAAGCAGGAGAGAGCCACCGCAGCATTGGCCAAGAAGACAGCGGCGCCGCTACGCGGGCCGCTGCCGCGGCCGCGCACGCGGTGATGGCGGCCAAGGTGGCCCAGGACAGGGCTGCGGCTGGTCTGCCCCCTGCCCGCCGGCGTGGTAGCAGAGCCATTCTTTCGCCGCCCAGCATGACTGGCGGCGCTGCCGCAAGCCAGGAATCGTCCTCCTTGCACGGCCGCATAATCCCATGCTGGATTCAGTCATCCAACCGTCGGCAGCGGCCGTCCACATGGGCGCGGCCGCGGATTGGCCTGCCGTGCCTCTTACGCCCGCAACCTCCCCATTTGCGGCGCTCATCTCCTCCCAAACGACCGGCCAAGCGGGGACGACGTTTCTGCCGGCTGCTTTCTTCCCGCCGGCCATCGACAGCATGCTTGGCCCCCAGAGTGGTCCCACCCGACTGACGCCCACGTCACTGCTGCCCAACTCCGACGAAACGCTCCCATAGACGCCTGTCGCGGAGGTCAATAACCCGGCCAACACCTCCGCCGCCCTATTTGTGGCAGAAGCTGCTGCCGCGGTCACTGCAGACTTTGCTGCTGTCTCGGGCTCGCGAGCCCGACTGCCGGTGCTCCAAGATGCCAGGCCCGCGGCTATGGACACGTGCAAATGTGCAGCTGTTGAGTCCAACAACCTCCTTCGCAAGCGCATCTCGGACCTGGAGGAGGCGCTGGCGTCAGACAAGCGCCTGCGGACGCTGCTCGAAGAACACGAGAAAGAGAGAAAGAAGCGCCGTGTGGCGACCAACAAGCAGATGAAGGAGCTGCGCAAGGTGTCTACGGCCATCCAGTCCGAGGTTGGCGCCGTCAAGATGACCATGAAGGCGGTATTCAAGACGGTCAACCTCGTCGGCACGGCCATCAACCATGGGAACGCCGCGATGAAAGACGTTTGCAGGGCGGTGAATAGCCGCGGCGTCGGTTCCGGTACCTTTACACCGGCCACGAATACTACATCGATGGTCACGGCGGACGCGTTGACGGTGTTGAAGGAGGCGCCGTGGGCACAGCAGATGATGGTACGTGGCACCGTTTTATCTCTGCTATTCCTCTGTGTTGCGGCTGTTCTTTGGACGAGCGGGGTCTCTTGTTATCGTGAGTGTGGCTTTTACGTGTGCAAAAGGTGGTGATCCTTCAGCTTTCCATGTGTGCTCATGGTCCTGACAGTCTCTGTTCTCTGCTGCCTGGTGTTGCCTGTTTCTCTTTTCTTTGGTCTGCCTCGCGGTCACGGGTCCAGCGCGACATCCGCATCGAGACGTGCACGGCTTTCAACGACCCGAACTCTTCAGTGGGCGCGTGGCCGTCCCCGGAGCACAACCGGGACATGGCGGCACGGCATTTGAACAACAAGCTCAAGTTCCCCGGGGGTTTGGCCGAGGCACGGGTCGCGTTGTCTTCGAAGGTCCTTGCGCCGTGCGACCCCAAGCTTAACGAGGGCAGGCGCTTCAGGCCAGAGATGCTCAGCACAATCCTGCGGCGCGGCATCTCGCGCTTCCACCGTGCTGTCCTGGAGACGGCGTCGGCGGGGTTCATGGAGCGCGCGGCCTCACACCTGTCCATCGGCTATACGGGGGACAAAGATGAGTTGAAGTACAGCAAGACGGATGCCCAACGATGCCTGCAAGGACACTGGCTGTTTGAGACGGAGTTTGGACGGGACGCGATGCTGTGGGGCCTCTACCGCGCCCTGGCCCGTATGAGGGTCCTGCGCGAGCACATGGGCGACGCGACGGCCACCAAGGGAAGGTATTACAAGGTCCGGTACGGCAAGTACGTTGCCATTGTTACGAAGGTATGTTGCATGTCACACCTTCATCGCGTTGGCATTTGTGCTTCCTGTGCAACTAGACTCCTTTGGTCTGCGCGCATAGTCTGTGGGAACTAACTTGGCCCGTGCGTGCTGCAATTGACTGGCGTTTGCATGCTGTTTCTGACCGCCGTAATCCTCATGGTTCCATTCTGCCACTACTCCATGACAGGTGTTCATCACCCTGTGCGACAAGGCAGGCTACCCGCGGTTCACCGTGGGCGCCGCCAACGTGGACGAGGCGTATCGCAAGGTGTGGGCGGTTCTCATGGGGCTCGTGCACAAGCATCTCAGGAAGCAGAACACGGAGCACATGGGCCTTTTGCTACTCGATGGGGATGAACCCGACCGGGCCGTCGCCGGTGTCAGCGACGCTCGTTTGAGGTCTACTTTTATACGTGTCCTCGCCACGCGCGGTGCTGACGCCACTCCTGCTGGCGCCATTTCCGGGAATGCAGGTCCTGCGCCGGCAGATTCGGATGCGCTCGGGCTTCCTACTGCAGCTGCTGCCGATTCAGACTTTGCCCCCCTTCCCGCCACTGTCGGCGCCTTGGCTGCCACCACAGCCTTCCACCCCGCCGCTGTCAGCGCCTCGGCTGCCGCCACCGCCTTCCACCCCGCCGCTGTCGGCGCCTCGGCTGCGGCCACCGCCTCCCGCCCCGCCGCTGTCGGCACGTCGGCTGCCGCCACCGCCTCCCATCCCGCCGCTGTCGGCGCCTTGGCTGCGGCCCCCGCCTCCCTCCCCGCGGCTGTCGCCGCCTCGGCTGCCGCCACCGCCTCCCACCCCGCTGCTGTCGGCGCCTCGGCTGCGGCCACCGCCTCCCGCCCCGCCGCTGTCGGCGCCTCGGCTACCGCCGCCGCCCACACCACCACTGTTGGCAACCAGACGGCTGCCGCTGTCGGTCGTGCCACCAGTACCGCAGCCTCCCCCGCTGCCGATCTCTCCGACGGCACGGAAGCTCCGGGAGGCCCGGCTGCTCCCCATTCTTCTGCTATTGCTGCTGCTACCCTGGCGTCGGCCGCTGCTGCAGCTGCGGCCTCGGAGCTCGGATTCCTCGACGCTGCTGCTGATGACGGGTTAAGCGCTGACATCAGCGACGAAGACACATTCCTTGACGGGGCTGAGGATGACCTTCTCAATGGCTACGACAGCGGCGCTGACGCCGTTAAGGCCAACGGTGAATCGCAGCAATAGTCGTATGCTGATTGTATGCTGTTGTATGTGTGTATGCGGGGTGGGTATGGGCAGTAAGAATGCTGATGATGCGCTGCTCAATGTATATGTGACGTGAGTACGGGCCCGATGGATATGAGTGTGTGCGTGTGCATGGTCGGACGGGGGCGCCGCTGTACGGGTGTCGTCCAGCTGCTTTCTACATGCCTGTGTTTTATCTGCTGTCTTCTGCTTGCCTCTGTTGTGTGTTCGGTGTGACGGGTTGGTGCTCTGCCGGCTGCGAGGCGACCACGAAGAGCAAGTGCCGCGAACAAGTGACTACAGAAACAAGCCGCAGTCGTCACACCGAGCGAGCGCGTGGGGGCGTACGACCTGGCGAGGCAGACGCGTCGTGCACAAAGTGGCAGCGGCAGCGCCGAGCGACGTGGGGAGGAGGCCCACACTGGGCAACCACGGCCGCTGAAGCTGCGGCGCGCAGCGGCGTCGTGGTTTCTGCCGTGGCCTGGCACGCCCCGCCCCGTGGCTGACACCGTTCTTCATTAGTGCATTAGTGCACACAACGTAACCTTTCGTGGAACTTAAATGGCCCTAGTACACACTTGGACAAGTGCTTCTCGTCAAATCGACATCAGGGCTTGTCAGGATATGCATTTCGAGGCGAAATAGGGTACGGATACACGCCGATGCGGTGTACAGTGCGTTCTCGTTATAAGAGACAGCTGATTCGGCTCAATATGAACAAAAAGTGGCCCACACGGACTGGAATGGAAGACTCGCGACCCATATTCTTTTGTAAACGATTCTCTTATAACGA
>Ga0115031_1001139_pt1 | contig 19647 bp, 13 predicted proteins | sample Maine_Asex4_meta_FD_87301 | JGI IMG/M metagenome (GOLD analysis project Ga0115031, IMG submission 87301) | Marine algal microbial communities from Maine, USA - Maine_Asex4_metaG | ecosystem: Host-associated > Algae > Red algae > Unclassified | place: Maine, USA | collected 2015-01-05
GGCTGCGCCTGGCCCTCCAGACCGACTGGCGGATCGAGGGGATCGCGGAGCCGCTGACCGGCTATCGCCTCAACCCCCACGGCCTGTCCGCCAATACGCGGCGGCAGCTGGAGACCTGGACGCGGATGATCGAGAAGACCGCCGCCTACGCCCCCGATTTCATCGCCGAGCACGGCGCGCTGGCCCGGGCGTATCAGCTGCGCTATCTGGCCCGCCGCGCCGTCAGCCTGCGCGAACCGGCGCTGGCATGGGGCTATGCGGTCGGGTCGCTGCGCGCCGCGCCCCGCATCGTGCTGGAACAGCCGGTGAAGACGGTCACGACCCTCGGCGCGGCGCTGGTGCTGCGGGTGGGCGGCAGGCGTGCCTATTCGGCCATCGAATCGCTGCTGCTGGGGGTCGCGAAGCGCGCAGCCGCCCTCGCCCGCCCCGCCTCGCCCCGCCCCGCATCGACCGAAAGGAAAATCGCATGACGAACCCGGCCCCCGGCACCGTTCACCTGATCGACGACCGGCGCATGGGCGGGGTCACGCGGTTCCTGGACCGGGTGGCCGAGATGCGCCCCCGCGACCGGACCGTCTTCGTCAGGCGCGGCACCATGAAGGGCCATGCCCATGACGCGGGGACCATCGTGTCGCATCTGGCGATATCCTGGCGCACCCTGCCGATGATGATCACCCTGCGCGCCTGCAACCCCCGCGCCCGCATCCTGCATGTCGAGCACAGCTACTGCGCGGGGTTTCAGGACCACCGCGTTCCCCTGCGCAAGCGCCACCGCTTCCACACCCTGCTGCGCATCGTCTACGCCCTGTTCGACGAGGTGGTCGCGGTTTCCGAGGGGCAGGCGCGCTGGATGCAGGCCATCGGCGTGGTGCCGGGCCAGAAGGTGCGCATCGCCCCGCCGCTGGTCGATCTGGCCCCGTTCCTGGCGATACCGGACGTGCGCCGGGGCGGCGTGGTGCGCTACGGCTTCGTCGGGCGGCTGGACGAGCAGAAGGGTCTCGACGGCATATTGCGGGCGTGGTGCGAGGCCGCCCCCGCCGAGGCCCGGTTCGAGATCTTCGGCGACGGGCCGATGCGCGAGGCGCTGGAGACGCTGGCGAAGGGCGATGCGCGCGTCACGTTCCACGGCGCGACCGCCTTTCCCGCCGACACGTATCTGACCTTCGACATCGCGGTCATGCCGTCGCGGTGGGAACCGTTCGGCCTGAGCTGTCTGGAGGCGCGGGCGGCGGGCCGCCCCGTGCTCGTCGCCCCGGTCGACGGGCTGCCCGAACAGGTCGCGCAGGGCGGTGGGCGGGTCGTGGCGGGCGGGGCAGAGGCGTGGCGCGCATTGTTCGCCACCGGCCTGGACCCGGCGGAGATCGCCCGCCACACCGGAGCGGCCCGCGCCCTGGCGGTCGAGCAGGCCCGGCAGGCGCGCACCCGCTGGGCCGGCATCCTCGAAGCGCCGGTCCCCGCCTCCGCATCCGCCGGCGAAGCGGTCGTGGCGGGGGAATAGGCACCCCTTGCGTCGCCCGGCGCACTCCCCTAGCGTGCGGCCTGTGACAGGGGCGCCCTGACGGGCTGAGAAGCACCCTTGGAACCTGAACCGGATCGTACCGGCGGAGGAAGTCACGGGTGCCGCACAGGCACGTCGTGATTCCCGCGCCCGAGGGAAGTGACATGACCGACCACGCCGCCCGTCTCGATGCCCTGCGCGCCGCCGCGCCGCTGGTGCACAATATCACCAACTACGTCGCGATGAACGTGATGGCGAACGTGATGCTCGCCGCCGGGGCCTCGCCCGCCATGATCCACGCGCGCGAGGAAGCGGCGGAATTCGCGGCCATCGCCTCGGCCCTGACCGTCAATATCGGCACGCTCTCTCCCGCATGGGTCGAGGGAATGGTGGAGGCGGCGGAGGCGGCCAATGCGGCGGGTACCCCGTGGGTGCTCGACCCCGTGGCCGTGGGCGCGACGGCCTATCGGCGCGAGGTGGCGGCGCGGCTGCTGGCGCTGAAGCCGACCGTGGTGCGGGGCAATGCCTCCGAAATCATCGCGCTGTCCGGGGCGGCGGGTCTCGGCAAGGGGGTCGATGCCGCCGACGGGGTGGACGCCGCTCTCGATGCGGCCCGGGGCATCGCGCGGCAGACCGGCGGCATCGTCGCGGTGACGGGGGCCGAGGACTACGTGACCGACGGCACCCGCGCGGCCCGGATCGCCAACGGCCACCCCGTGATGCCCGCCGTCACCGCCATGGGCTGCGCGCTCAACGGCATCGTCGCCGCCTTCGTCGCGACGGGGGAGGATGCGTTCGAAGCCACCGTCACCGCGCTGGCCTTCTACGGCCTCGCCGGGGAACGCGCGGGCGAGACGGCGGCGGGACCGGGCAGCTTCGCGGTCGCCTTCCTCGACGCCCTCGCCAATGTGGACGGGTCCGCGTTGCAGGCGGGGGCAAGGGTGCGCCGCGCATGAGGGCATCGCTCGACCTCTCGGTCTACTACATCACCGCCCCCGATACGCCGCAGCGGGTCGTGGCCACCGCGCTGGCGGCGGCGCAGGGCGGGGCGACGGCGGTGCAGTTGCGCGACAAGACCCTGCCGGATACCGGTTTCGTCGCCCTCGGGCGCGCCCTCAGGGAGGCGCTCGATCCGCTGGGGGTGCCGCTGATCGTCAATGACCGCATCGCCCTCGTCGCCGCCATCGGGGCGGCGGGGGGGCATGTCGGGCAGGGCGACATGCCCCCGGCCGGGGCGCGCGATCTGCTGGGCGAGGCGGCGATACTCGGATTGTCCATCGAGACGGCGGCGCAATGCGCGGGGGTCGACTGGTCCCTCGTCGACCATGTCGGGGCCGGGCCGGTGCGCGCGACGGGCAGCAAGGCCGACCACGCCCCCCCGACGGGGATGGACGGGCTGGCCCGCCTCTGCGCCCTTTGTCCCTGCCCCGTCGTCGCCATCGGCGGGATCGGGGCGGCGGATGCCCCGGCCCTGCGCGCGGCGGGGGCGGTCGGCATGGCCGTCATCTCCGCCATCGCCGACACCCCCGACCCCCGGGCCGCCGCCCGCATCCTCGCCGACGCATGGAGAGCCGCATGATCCCTTCCGTCCTGTCCATCGCCGGGTCCGACCCCTCGGGCGGCGCGGGCATCCAGGCCGATATCAAGGCGATTTCCGCGAATGGCGGCTATGCCATGGCCGCGATTACCGCCCTGACCGCCCAGAACACCACCGGCGTCTTCGGCGTCGAGACCCTGACCCCCGATTTCGTGGCGCGGCAGATAGACGTGGTGTTCGACGATATCCGCGTCGATGCGGTCAAGATCGGCATGATCGCCAATGCCGGTATCGCCGCGCGGGTGGCCGATGTGCTGGCGGCGCGGGGGGCGGCGAGGATCGTGCTGGACCCGGTGATGGTGGCGAAGGGGGGCGACCGGCTGCTCGACGCGGATGCGGTGGGCGCGGTGCGGGATCGGCTGTTGCCGCTGGCCGCCATCGTCACCCCCAACCTGCCCGAAGCCGCCGCCCTGCTGAACGAACCCGAGATCACCCGGCGCGAGGACATGCCTGCCCTCGCCGAACGCCTGCGCGCGCTGGGACCGGGGGCCGTGCTGCTGAAGGGCGGGCATCTGGCGGGGGCGGACAGTCCCGACTATCTGGCCAGCGCGGCGGGCGGGGTGTGGCTGGAGGGGGCGCGCATCCCGACCGTCAATACCCACGGCACCGGCTGCACCCTCTCCGCCGCGCTGGCCACGCACCTGGCCCCGACCGGCGACCCCGTGGCGGCGGCGCGGGCGGCGAAAGCCTATGTCGCGCGGGCCATCGCCGGGGCGGATGCGCTGGGGATCGGCAAGGGCCACGGGCCGCTGGCGCATTTCGCCTGACGCCTTGCAGCACCGCCACCCCCGCGCTACCTCGCCCCCATGGAATGGCGCGCGGAAGGCATCCTGCTCTCGGTCAGGAAACACGGCGAGAACGGCGTCATCATCGATACGCTGACCGCCGAGCATGGGCGGCATGCGGGTCTGGTGCATGGCGGCGCGGGGCGGCGCTACACCGCGACGCTGCAACCGGGCAACCAGTTGGCGCTGACGTGGCGGGGGCGCCTGCCGGAGAATCTGGGCACCTTCTCGACCGCCGAACTCCTCCGCTCCCGCGCGGGAATGGCCTTCGGGGAGCGCGAGGCGCTCGCGACCCTCGATTCGACCCGCGCCCTGCTGAGCACCCTGCTGCCCGAGCGCGCGGCGATGGCGGAACTCTACGCCGGCACCACCGCCCTGCTCGACGTGCTGGACCAGCCGGACGCCCGCCGCCTCGCCTATGCCCGGTGGGAGCTGCTGCTGCTCGCGGAACTCGGGCTGGCCCTCGATCTCGGCCGCTGTGCGGTGACGGGCGCGCGGGAGGGGCTGGCATGGGTCTCGCCCCGGTCGGGCCGCGCGGTCACGGCGGCGACGGGGGCCGAATACGCCGACCGCCTGCTGCCCCTGCCCGCCTTCCTGACCGCGCGCGGCATCGCCCCGGACCGCGCGGCCCTGGCCGAGGCGCTGACGATGACGGGGTATTTCCTGGAGACCTGGGCCATCCGGAACAGCCTCGACCGCCCCCTGCCCGCCGCGCGCGAACGGTTGCTGGCGCAGTTGCAGCAACCCGGGCGGAAATCGGGGGCAGCCGCCGGGCGAGAGCACAGGTGATGCGATCATGCCCGTGCCTCACCCCCTGCGCTGCTGTCGCGGAGGGTGCCGGCATTCCAGCGATCTGGCGGTCTTCGGGGAGGGAGGGGGAGAGGGAGGGGAGAGGTCAGCTCAGCGTGCCGAAATCCAGTCTCGGCAGGGCGCGCACGATCCGCATCGTCTCCAGCGATACGGTGATCACCCGTCGGAACAGCATCAGCGGATAGCGCGCGTCCCCCACCGTCTCGGTGGCGTAGCGGTTGGCGTCGTTGACGATGCCGCTGGCCTTGTCGGTCCTGACGGACTGGCGCTCCATCACCCATTCGAGGGCGGGCTTGCCGTTGACGATATAGTCGTAGGCGTCGAGCGGAATGCCGGTCAGGGTGATCTTCGGGTTGTAGATCACGGTCGTCCGGTCCTGCGCCCCGCGCCTGCCCGCGAACTTCATCCTCTCGACCCGGAAATCGGCATCGCCGAAGGTATCGAGCAGCAGCGCCCCGCCCTCGTAGCCGACCGGATAGGGCGGGGCCGTCTCGTAATCGACATGCAGCGCACCCAGGGCGCGCCCGGCCTGCACGAATGCCCGGAAATCGGCGGCGGATCTGACGCGCGGGATGCGGGGCAGCTGCTTGGTCAGGGTATCCGCATACCGCGCGCGGTAATCGGGCGAGTGCAGCAGGCCGTAGACGTAGTGGAACAGGTCTTCCTTGCCGATGTCCTCGCCCGGATAATGCCCGGCGAAATGCGCCAGCCCCGCATCCGTGATCCCGTCGCGCCGGGTATAGCCCTCGGGCGCGTCACGGGCGAACAGGTCGTCCTCGCCGGTGGCGGGTTCGTAGAGGTGGAGGGGGAAGCACTGGCCCTTTTCGATCGTGTCCATGTTCGCGATACGGTCGCTCATCAGGGCCGAGAAGCCCGCACGACTGCCGATACCCGATACCGAAATGACGAGGTTGTCCGCCTCGACCGTGGGAAACAGGCGCGGCATGCGCGCGACGCGGTGGTTGAACATCGCGTCGAAATACAGCCATGTCCTCTCGAACGGACGGTAGAGGGCCGGAACCATGTTTCCGGCGCGGAATTCGCCCCTCTTTCCCTTTTCCAGTTTGGGGAGGATGCTGCTGGACCAGCTGATCCGCGTCGGATCGCCGTCCACGAAGTCGGTCACCCCGACCGACCCGTCGGATTGCGCGAACCTCTCCAGTTCGGCATTGTAGAACCCGATGGTGCTGCGCATGTTCCCGGATGCCAGTTCCTTCGACGCATTGTAGCACCACGCATCGCGGTTGGTGCCGATCCCGAGGGAGTAGTCCTCGAACAGGCGTCCGCCCCTGGTCTTCCGGTCCCCCATGACGATGAAATCGCCGAACTTCTCGTCCCTCTGGCCGATCCAGTCGCCGTACTTGTCGGGCGTGACCGGTTTCCACAGGTTTTCGCGGGTCACGCCGTCCAGACTGCGCAGCGCGGCGATGCGGGCCAGCTTTTCCTCGCCGGTCATGTCGTCGCCGATGTCGTGATACCGGACGATACCCTGTTCGGCGGCCTCCGGATTCATCACGAGGACCGTGATGGCCACGCCCGTCATGCTGCCGGAACCGAAGATGTTGCCCCCTTCGCGCGCCCGTCCCTTGCTCAGCATGTTCTTGCGGATATCGCCCCTGAGGTGGAAGACGTGGATGCTCGTGAACTCTTCGGGCAGGGATTTGCGCATCCCGTCGGCGAACCCCCGGTCGATCCACGCGCTGCCGGAGACATAGGCCATCACGCCGCTGCCCGATTCCGACAGCTTGCCGGCACCCCAGCGCATCGCGCGGATATAGCTGTCGTAGAGGTTCTGCTTGTTGGCGGTTTCCGACCGCTCCGCCCAGGTGCTGCGGATCGCCTCGTCCAGCTTCGGATACTTCACGTTCGCCGCGTTGTCGTTGGCGCTGCCCTGTCCTGCCGAATAGGGCGGGTTGCCCATGATGACCTGGATATCCAGCGCCTTCTGCTTTGCCCGGCGGTCCGAATTCTCGGGCATCAGGTCGGCGAGGCCGTCCCTCTCCTGTTCGTACAGCTGGAACGTGTCGGTCAGGCATATCCCCTCGAACGGCTCGTATCCGTTCGCGCCGGATATCTGGTGATACGTCGCCTCGATATTGATCGCCGCGATGTAGTAGGCGAGCAGCACGATCTCGTTGGCGTGGATCTCGGAGCGGTACTTGTGCGCCAGTTCCTCCGGCTTGATAAGCCCCGATTCCAGCAGGCGCGTGATGAAGGTGCCGGTGCCGGTGAAGGGGTCGAGGATATGCACGCCGCGCGACCCCAGCGTCTGGCCGAATTCGGCCTTCAGCACGTCGTTGACGGAATGGATGATGAAATCCACCACCTCGACCGGGGTGTAGACGATGCCCAGCCGTTCGGTCATCCGGGTGAAGGCCCTGCGAAAGAACTTGTCGTAGAGTTCGACGATCAGGCGCTGCTTGCCCCGGGCCGTGTCGATGCCCTGCGCGCGCCATTTCACGCTGTCGTAGAACTTGGTCAGGCTGTCCGCCTCGCCGCTGATGTTCTCGGTATCGAGGGAGGCCAGCACGCTCTGCATCGCGCGCGAGACGGGATTGTCCCGGGCGAAGCTGGACCCGTCGAACAGCGCCTCGAACACGGGGCGGGTGATCAGGTGCTGGGCCAGCATCTCGACCGCCTCGTCCTCGGTGATGCTGTCGTTCAGGTCGTCGCGCAACTCCGTCAGGAACGCATCGAAGGCGTCGCGCGTCTGCCGGTCGCCGGTATCGAGCAGCCCCCGGATGCGGGTGATGTGGCGCTCGGCGATCTGGGCGATATCGCCCGCCCAGTCCTCCCAGTAGTCGCGGGTGCCGCATTTCCTGACGATCTTCGCCTTGATGGCGTTGCTGAACTCGTCCAGCACGAAGGACGCCTGATCGGGGTCGCGCATCCCGGGGCCGTCGCCCTCCCCCGCACGGTCGTCGTCTGCCGCCGCGCCGCTGCCGATCTCCGCGCGGGGCCCCGGCGGTTTGCGGGACGGCAGGTCGTCGACCACCGCCGTCGTGCTGCGCATCTCGTCCGAAGCGCCGACGCCGACGATCTCGATCCGGTCGCGGACATCCTCGCCCAGCGCGATGCGGTTGACGGTGGCGTCCATCCGCTCGTCATGGGCGCGCAGGGCGTTGAGGATCTGCCAGACGACGCGGTACCGCTCGTTGTCGTTCAGCGCGTCTTCCGGCGACATCCCGGCGGGGATGCCCACGGGCAGGATGACGTAGCCCATCTTCTTGCCCGGCGCGCGGCGCATGACGCGGCCGACCGACTGCACCACGTCGATCTGCGACTTGCGCGGATGCAGGAACAGGATCGCGTCGAGCGAGGGCACGTCGACCCCCTCGGACAGGCAGCGCGCATTGGTCAGGATGCGGCAGGTGCCCGGCTCCGTGTCTTCCTTCAGCCAGTCGAGCCGCCCCGCGCGTTCCTTCGCGCCCTGGGTGCCGTCGACATGGTCCACTTCGCAGTGCAGGGCGTCTTTCGCGGGGGGCGCATCGTCGCCGACCGGGATATCGCCGTACAGGTACTCGTCCACCACCGCCGCGAACTCGTCGCGCACGGCCTCGGACGCCTTGATGCTCTTGCAGAAGGCGACCGCGCGGCGCATCGGCAGGGGATCGGCGGTGACATCGACCTTCAGCCCCTCCTTCTTCAGCGCCTTGTAGCAGCCGATGATCCTGGTCGCGTCGTCCAGCCGGATCTCGCTGGAGGCGGCGAGGCGGTTCTGGACCGAGCGGCTGACCATCCCCTCGTCGACCGCCAGCACGATCACCTTGTAATCCGTCAGCAGGTGGTTCTCGACGGCCCGGGAAAAGCTGGTGTAGTGCAGCACCTCGCCATAGAGGGCGGTATCGTCCATCGACGCGACTTCGATGGAGTGGGTCTTGGCCTTGCGCTTGGCCCCCTCGCCGAAGATGCGCGGGGTCGCGGTCATGTAGAGGCGCTTCGATCCGCGCAGGTGTTTCTGTTTGTGCACGCGCACGAAGCTGGATTCCGCGCCGTCCATCGTCGCGCCGGTGGTGCGATGGGCCTCGTCGCACAGGATCAGGTCGAAATCGGGCAGGCCGTGCTTCTGCTGGGCATCCGAGACGACCTGAAGGCTCTGGTAGGTGGCGAACACGACCGTCATCGCGCCGCCCTGCGCCCCGCCCACCTTCGCCGCCAGCCGGTCGGCCTTCGTCGTCGCGGGAAAGGCGAGGTCGTGGACTTCCAGATCGGTCAGGTCGTCGCTCGCCCTGCGCTTGCCGACCTGGGTATCCGAACAGACGGCGAAGGAGCGCAGAGCGCCCTCCGCATCCAGCGTCCATTCGCGGATCGTCTGGGCCATCAGCGCCAGCGACGGCACCAGCAACAGGATCATGCCGCCCGGTCCCGCCCGGTCTTCGGCGATTTTCAGGCCGGTAAAGGTCTTGCCGGTACCGCAGGCCATGATCAGCTTGCCGCGATCCGCCGCCGCCAGCCCGGCGCGCACCGCGTCCAGCGCCTCGGTCTGGTGCGGGCGCAGGGATTTGCGCGCCTTCAGCGTCACGGGCCGTTTCGGTCGATACGCGCCCCAGTCTATCGCGCTGTTCGCCAGATCGGTCAGGGACCGGCGCGTGACGGGCGGGGTCTGGTCGGCCAGCGCGTCCTCGGCGTTCCTGCCCCAGGGCGCGGTCGTGCTGTCGATGATCAGGCGGCGGGTGAACCAGCTCTTGCCCGAAGCGGTGAAGAACGAGTCGATATCCGCCTTCCGGATGCGGTGGTCTTCCGCGTGGAACTTGCACTGCACCGCGCAGAAGCCGCCATCCTCCTTCAGCCGGGCGACCAGATCGATCCCGGCATCGTTGGCCTTGCGGCCGGTTTCCGCCGCCCAGTCGCCATAGGTCCAGACCCGATCGAACTGCGCCGTCATCTCGGGGTCGTTTTCCAGATAGGCGCGAGACAGCCCCTCGAAATACGCCCCCTTCTCGCGCTCGGTCCTCGCGGCGGAGCGGTAGGTGTCGAGCAGCAGCGTCAGGTCGGTGCTCATGAATACCGCCGATTGGTTGTGTTTTTATGTTATGCACCTTTCAGTAATATTCACGGGTATCGAGAATGCAATGCACTTATTAGGTGTATCGCCGCGCCCTTCGTTCGGGTCCGCGTGCCGGGCGACGGGCGATCCCGACCGGTTCGTCGCGGCCCGCGATCCCCTGTCCCCATTTCGGACTCTTTTCCCCGGCAGTTAGCACATGACCTCGGCGCCCCGTTCGCTGTACGGTCGCGCGACTGACTCGCGGATGGCGGAGGGGATTGATGGACGGTGATTTGAGGCGCTCGGTCAGGGTCACGCGGCCCACGGGCACGATCCTCTTCATGATCGGGTTTCTGGCGGTGGTCGGCGTCGTCGCGTATTTCCTGGCGCAGACGATCGGCACGGTCTTCAATGCCAATCCGTATCTGAACGGGCTGATCCTGATCGTGCTGGCGGTCGGTATCCTGTGTACCTTCTGGCAGGTGAACCGCCTGCGCATGTGCATCGACTGGATCGACGCCTTCATTTCGGAGCGCCCGGGGTTCGAGGTGATCGAACCGCCGCGCCTGCTGTTCTCGATGGCCGGAATGCTGCGCGACCGCGAAGCGCGCAAATCCCTCAGCCCCACCATCGTGCGGGCCATCCTCGATTCCATCGCCACCCGGCTGGACGAAAGCCGCGAGATCGTGCGCTACATCGCCAGCCTGATGATCTTCCTCGGGCTGCTCGGCACGTTCTGGGGATTGTCGATCACGGTCCCGCTGGTGGTCGAGACGATCAGCAACCTCGCCCCGGACGAGGGCACCGATGCGTCGGAGGTGTTCCAGCGTCTCGTCGCCAATCTGGGCGGCCAGATGCGCGGCCTCGGCACCGCGTTCGCCTCCTCGCTGCTGGGACTGGCCGGATCGCTGATCCTGGGCTTCCTCGAAATCCTGTCGGGACAGGCGCAGAACCGCTTCTACCGCGAACTGGAAGAGGCCCTGTCCCAGATCACCCGCATCGACCGGTCGGAGGAGGGCGGCGTCGGCTTCCTCGCCGAATCGCTGGAGCGCAATTTCGAGACGATGGACGCGGTGGCGACCCAGATGGCCGCCGCCGAGCACCGGGGCGTCATCGCCCATGACAAGCTGGAGAACGCCGCCACCTCGCTGGCCGTCGTGGCCGAGCGGATGCAGGCCGACCATTCGCTGGCGCGCGACCTGTCCGAGAGCCAGAACGCCCTGCGCGACGCCCTCGTCGTCGCGGTCGAGCGCAACAAGGGCGTGCTGGGCGGCATGGACGAGGGCACCCGCGCCCGCATCGACAGCATCGACCGCCACATGCTGCGCCTGATTGAGGAAGTCGCATCGGGCCGCGCCGAGGCGACCGCCGACATGCGCGGCGAAATCCGTACCCTGAGGCGCACCATCGAATCGGCGGCGCGCGGCGAGCTGGAGGGCTAGAGCCATGGCCCTGCGCCGCCGCAACGGTGATTCGTTCCGCATGGGCATCTGGCCCGGCTTCGTCGATGCGATGACGGCGATGCTCCTCGTCTTCACCTTCGTCCTGTCGATCTTCATGATCACGCAGTACTTCCTGCGCGAGACGATCGAGGGGCAGGAGGAGCAGATCATCGACAAGGATTCCGCCCTGTCCAGCCTGACGGGTCGGCTCGATTCCCTGTCCGACATGCTGTCGCTGGAACAGGGCGAGCGCGCGGCGGCGGAGACGCGCGAATCGCTGCTGCGATCCACCCTCGCCACGGTATCGGATGAAAAGTCCGAGGCCGAGCGGCGGCTGGAAGCGCTGGCTGCCACCCTCGCCATCGCCGAGACCGAGCGCGATGCCGAACGCGACGCAGCCCTGCGCGCCGCCGCCGAACAGCGCGCGCTGGAGGCGCTGGCCGAGACGCTGCGCAGCGACCTCGCCGCCACCGAAGCGGCCCTGAACGAGACCGCCAGTTCCCTGAGCGAGGCGGAGCGCGCCCGGGCGCTGGAGATCGCCGGGGCCGAAGCCCTGCGCAAGCGGCTGGCCGACTCGACCACCGAACTGACCGCCATGGAACTGGCCCTGGACGACGCGCGCGGGCGGGCAGAGGAAACCCTGCTGCTGCTGGCCGCCGCCCGCCAGGCCGAGGGCGAACTCAGGAACACGCTGGGCGCGACGAGCGGCAGTCTGGAGGAGAAGGACGTGATGCTCGCGCTCGCCCGCTCCGAACTCGCCACCCTGTCCGAGGCATCGGCGGAGGAGCAGAAACAGCTCGCCCTGCTGAACGAGCAGACCCGCGCCCTGCGCGAGCAGCTCGCCGCCATCAGTGCCGAACTCCAGATCAGCGAAACCGCCCGCGAGCAGGTCGCGCAGGATGCCGAGCGCAAGGGCGAGGTGATCGATTCGCTGGGGCAGCGCCTCAATACCGCGCTGGCCGAGAAGAACCGCGCGCTGGAGGAAAGACGTCTCGCGCTGGAGGATCAGGTCGACGAACTGTCCGCCTTCCGCTCCGAATTCTTCGGCCGGGTGCGCGAGGCGCTGGCCGGGCGCGACGACATCCTGATCAAGGGCGACCGCTTCGTGTTCCAGTCCGAGGTTCTGTTCGAACCCGCCTCCGCCGACCTGAACGAGCAGGGGATCGAGGAACTGGGCAAGTTCGCCGAGATCCTGACCGATATCGCCGCCAATATCCCCGACGATGTCGACTGGATCCTGCGCATCGACGGCCATACCGACCGCCGCCGGATGCTGCCCGGGCGCACCCGGTTCCAGGACAACTGGGAGTTGTCCCAGGCCCGCGCCCTGTCCGTCGCCCGCTATCTGATCGACGCGCACGGCATCGCGCCCCGCCGCCTCGCCCCCACCGGCTTCGGCGAGTTCCGCCCCCTGACGCGCGAACAATCGGCGGAGGCCTATGCAAGCAATCGCCGCATCGAACTGAAGCTGACCGAACGCTGATCCTGCGCATACCGGAACAGTTCCGGCGACGGAGCCGGTCGGCACAAGCCGGGAATCCGCCCGATCGCCCCGCGCGAATGGACGACGCGGTCAGCAGCCGGGGCCGCCGGTATCAGATACCGCTTCCCGCATCGAACCACGCCCCGCTGTCGAAGGCGAGCGTATGGTCCATCGACTGCGAGGGATGCGCGCAGCCCGCGTCCCCCACGATCCGCGCCGGCACCCCCGCGACGGTCTTGCAGGGCGGCACGTGCGACAGCACCACCGACCCCGCCCCCACCCGCGAGCAGGCCCCGACCCGGATATTCCCGAGGATGCTGGCCCCCGCGCCGATCAGCACGCCGTTGCCGATCTTGGGGTGCCGGTCGCCGTCCTCCTTGCCCGTGCCGCCCAGCGTGACGCCGTGCAGGATCGAGACGTCGTCGCCCACCACCGCCGTCTCGCCGATCACGACGCCGGTGCCGTGGTCGATCATGATCCCCTTGCCGATCCGCGCGCCGGGGTGGATATCCAGCGCGAACACCTCCGCGATCCGCATCTGCAGGAACTGCGCGAAGGGCCTGCGCCCGTTGTTCCACAGCGAATGGGCGATGCGCGACGCCTGAAGCGCCATGAACGCCTTGAAGAACAGCAGCGGCTGGACATAGCTGGTGCAGGCGGGGTCGCGCTCGAAGACGGCGACGATATCCGCCCGCGCCTTCTCGCCGATCTCGGGGGCCTCGTACAGGATCTGCGAGAAGGATTCGCGCAGGCTCGCCTCCTTCATCTCGTTCACGTGCAGCTTGGCCGCGATGCGCGCCGCCAGCGCCGCCTCGAAGGTCGGCCGCCCCAGCACGTTCTCGTGCAGCAGCGAGGACAGCGCCGGTTCCGCCAGGCGCATCGCCTCGGCATCGCGCTGCACCGCGTTCCACACCGGATCGCAGGTCGAGATTTCCGTCTGGGGGTGCTTGGCCGACTGGATCATGGGACGTCTCCCTTTCGCGCCCTGGATGCAGGGAGGGGGACAATGATGGATCGGCGGGGCCGGGTCAATGCCGTCGAGCGAACGTGAACACCGGTCCGGGCGCGCGAAGGGCGGCGTCCGCCCCCCCGAAATGCACGCCCGCACACCGCACGGTCTCGCCCGCCGCTCCCGAATGCTCCGCGTCACCAAAAACCCCTTGATCCGCGCGGGCTTGGCCGCTATCCCCGTCCGTGGAGAGGTGGCCGAGTGGCTGAAGGCGCTCCCCTGCTAAGGGAGTAAGGGTGTTAAAGCCCTTCGAGGGTTCGAATCCCTTCCTCTCTGCCATTTTCCGCCGACAGGGAAGAATGCCCCCGGTTCCCGGCCCCGGCCCCGGGCATTGCCGCCTCGCCGGGTGCCGCCGTGTCCCAGGGCGGGGTCACCAGACCGGCGGAGATGATGAGCTTGGCGGCGTCCTCGACGCTCATGTCCAGCACCACCACGTCGCGGGCGGGTAGGAACAGCAGGAAGCCGGAGGTCGGGTTGGGGGTCGTGGGCAGGAAGACGCTCATCATCGCGTTCTCGCCCGAGCGCGACAGCACCTCGCCGGTGGTATCGGTCGAGATGAAGGCCAGCGCCCAGATCCCCTCGCGCGGGTACTGGATCATGCAGACCTTGTCGAAGCTGTCCTTGCCGCCCTGGGCGAAGATGGTCTCGACGATCTGCTTGAGGGCATTGTAGATCGAGCGCACGACCGGCATGCGATCGACGAAGCCTTCGCCGATGCGGAAGATCTGCCGCCCGAACAGGCCCTTGGTCAGCGCACCCAGACCCGCGACGATGAAGAAGAACACCACCACCCCGAGGCCCGGCAGCGAGATCGGCAGGTAGTCCTCCAGCTTGTAGACGATGGGGACGAGGGGCAAGACGCGCGCGTCGACGAACTCGGCGAAGGTCCAGACGAGGTAGATCGTGATCGAGATCGGCGCGAAGACGACGAAGCCCGTCAGGAAGTTGGACCGCAGGTTGGTCCACCATTTTTTCTGCTTGGGCGGCTCCAGAAAGGTGACGTTGCGCGTCTCCCTCTGCTCCGGTTCCTGATCATTCATCGCCGCCACTCGCCTACCATCCGCACGCCATGCTGCATAGCAGCACAGAATCGACCGTCGAACACGCATAATCCGCAAAAAACCTTCAGTATCCGTTCCTGCGGTCCACGACATGCGCGAAAGGCGCGCCCCGCTCGTGGCGGTCGATCTGTTCGACGACCACCTTCGCCGCCGTTTCGGGGCGGGTGATACTGGCGATATGCGGGCTGATGGTGACGGAAGGGTGGCTCCAATAAGGGTGCCCGGCGGGCAGGGGTTCGGTGCGGAAGACATCGAGCGTGGCGCTGGCCACCTGCCCCGAATCCAGCGCCGCCAGCAGCGCGTCGTCGTCGATCAGCGGCCCCCGCGCGACATTGATGATATGGGCGCCCGGTTTCATCGCCGCGATTCGCGGGGCGTCGAGCAGGTTTTCCGTCTCCGGCGTCAGGGGGGCGAGCAGGACGAGGATGTCGGATTCCGCCAGCAGGGTGGCCAGCCCGTCCGGCCCGTGCAGGCAGCGCACCCCCTCGATGGTCTTGGGCGAGCGGCTCCACCCCGACACCTCGAAGCGCAGGAAAGCCAGCTTTTCCGCGACATCCCGGCCCAGCTCGCCCAAGCCCGCGATGCCGACCGTCCGGTCGGTGGACAGCGGCGGGTTGTCGGTCGACCATTCCCCGCATGCCTGCCGCGTGCGGTGCCGGTCCATGCCCAGATGCAGGCGCAGGACGTGGCCGGCGACATAATCCGTCATCCCGATCGTCAGCCCCGGTTCGACCATGCGGCACAGGGCCGGCGCGTCGGGCAGGGTGGGATTGGCCAGGATCGCCTCGACCCCCGCCCACAGGTTCTGGATCGCGGCGACCCCGGCATAGGGGGCCAGATCCTTCACCGGCCCGCTGGCCTCGTAGATCAGGATATCCACGTCGTCCGGATCGATGACGTCGATATCGAGCGTCAGGTCCAGATCCGGCTTCAGCGCCAGCAACCGGTCGCGCCACGCGCCCGCCTCGTCGGGGTCGCCCGCATACAAAACCCGCGTCATCCTCGCCTCCCGTCACAGTATCGCCAAACCGGCGGTGTTCGCAGTACCCCTACGAGGCGCGAAACGGAATGGTTTTCGGCGGCGCACGCGTTCGCCGATCCCCATATAATGTACGGGGATCGGCGGAAGGCGTGGCGCGGCGGCCCCTTTCGCGCTATGGTTCGTCGCAGCGGAAGGCGTGGGGGCGCCGTCCGCGAAAACGGTCGATAAGGAAGATTCGATGCTCAGAACCACGACTGCCAGCCTGATCGCGCTGGCCACCGCCATCCTCCCGGTCGGAGCGCAGACCGTCCTGTACGGCGAGCAGCCGGTCGCCCGCCCCGCCTTTCCGCCGCCGCAACCCTATTACGCCCCGCCGCCGCAGCAGGTGCCGCTTCAGACGCAGCCGTTGTACTACGAATCGGTTCCTGCGGTGCAGCCCCCGCCCGTCGTGTTCGACCCCGAGCCGGATGCGCGCCGGTTCCGCCCGGTTCCGCCGCAGGCGCTGCCCCAGCAGGGCATCACCCAGACCCGCCCCCTCGGCCCGGTCGAGCAGTATCAGCCGCCCTCCGGGACCGTCTTCATCCCGCCCGCGCCGCAATTCGCCCCGTCCGAGCCGCAGCCGCAGCCGCAGCCGGTCCCGCAGGCCGCCCCGCGCCCGCCGGTGCCGCCGCAGCCCGCCGCGCCGGAAATCACGGAATCCGAAGCCCTGCGCGATTTCTCGGACGAGTTGTCGCGCATCGTGTCGCTGGGCGAACGCTATCGCGCGGCCAGCCCCGGTTTTCTCGAAGACCTGAAGGAGCTGGCCGAACGGTACCGCGCCATGCCCGTCGATCCGGACGGGGCGGAGGCGCGGGAGCCGGAACAGGCCGAATTCGTCGGGCCTCCCCCTCCCGCAGGAACGCCTGTCGCAGGAACGCCCCCCGCCGATCCGCCCGAAATCGACGAGCCGGTCGAGGATGCGCAGGACGAGACGCCCGGCGAGACCGAAATGGCGATGATGCCGGAACCCGAATCCCAGCCGGTCCCGGTCCCGCTGCCCCTCACGGCGTCGGACGTGCCGATGGACCTGGTCCCCGACGGGGTGGTCGAGGCGGTGCCGGCACCGGTGGAACTGCCCCAGGCCCTGCCCCCCACCTCCGCCGCGACCGTGTATCTGCGCGACGATTTCATGGACGGGGACTACCTGTCGAACCCCGCATGGAACGTGCGTCAGGGGCAGTTCACCATCGACCCCGCTTTTGGCCTGCGCCCCTTCGCGCCCGAAATGGCCGAACCCGCGCAGGTCACGCCGCAGGTGCTGCTGCAATACCTGATCGGCGACGGCAAGCCCGAGGTGCAGGAAGCGGCGGGCGACAGCGGGGCCTCGCTGATCGAGGCGCAGACCGATATCGGCAACGCCTTCTCGCTCGTCACCACGATCACCGACCATGGCGGCGAGGGGGCCGCGCATTTCATCATGCACCAGGGCGGGGCCAACTGGCTGGGCTATCGGTTGGAAGTGCGCGCGGGGCCGATGCCGCTGGTCGTGCTGGCCCGGCGCGGGTCCAGCGGGTACAAGGACATCATGAAGGTCGAGGCCCCCGGCTTCACCACCGGCAAGCCGCACCAGTTGCGCTGGGCGCGTCTGGCCGATGGCCAGATGTTCGTGCTGATCGACGGCCGCCCGATCATCACCGCCCGCGACACGGTGTTCCGGCAGGGATGGAAAGGCTTCGGGTATTTCACCGCCGAGGCCGATATCTCGATGCGCAATATCCGGATCGCCGAACCGGTCGAGCGGTAGGAAGACGGGACCTCGCCTCGCGGCAACACCCGGGGCCATGATGGTCCGTGCGCGTTCTGCGCGGTCCCGGGTCGTTGCCCGGGACAGGGTGGATAGAACTTCCTAAACCACCGTCCCCCGGCGCGGGAACACGACCTGTCCGTGTACCTGCGCACTCAGCAGCAGGCCGAAGCCGAACAGGATGACCAGCATCGACGTGCCGCCGTAGCTGACCAGCGGCAGCGGCACGCCGACCACCGGGGCCAGCCCCATCACCATCGCCATGTTGATCGCGAAATAGGCGAAGAAGGTCATGCAGATCCCCGCCGCCACCAGCCGCCCGAACAGGTGCCGGATGCGCAGGGCCGTCAGCAGGCCGAACAGCAATACGACCATGTAGAGGCCCAGCAGCACCAGCGACCCGACCAGTCCGAATTCCTCGCCCAGCACCGTGAAGATGAAATCCGTGTGCTTTTCGGGCAGGAAGTCCAGCCGCGATTGCGGGCCTTGCAGATATCCCTCGCCCGTCATGCCGCCCGACCCGAAGGCGATCTTGGACTGGGTGATGTGATACCCCGCCCCGCGCGGGTCGAGTTCGGGGTTCAGGAACACGGCGATGCGGTCGTACTGGTACGGCTTCAGCAGTGCCCAGTCCTGCCCCTTGGACGCGAAGACGGCATAGACCATCCCCCCCGTCCCCGCCACCAGCGCCGCGAAGAACCACAGGCTGACCCCGGCGAGGAACATTATGACGATCCCCCCGGCGGACAGCAGGACCGCCGTGCCCAGATCGGGCTGCTTGACCACCAGCGCCGCCGGGGCCGCGATCATCAGCAGGGGCGGGATCAGCGTCAGGACGTGGCGCACGTTGCGCGGGTTCATGTCGTGGAAGTACCGCGCCAGCGCGACGATCAGCGCCACCTTCATCAGTTCGGACGGCTGCAACCGGATCGGCCCGAGTTCGATCCAGCGTTGCGCGCCCATGCCGACGCTGCCCGCCACCTCCACCGCCACCAGCAGCGCGAGCGACAGGCCGTAGAAGGCATAGGCCGTCCCCCGCCAGAACCGGATATCGACCATCGCCACGATCAGCATGCCGATGAAGCTGACGGCGAAGCGGATCATCTGCCTGCGCGCCCAGGGGTCGAGATCGCCGTCGGCCACCGAATACTGCATCGCGAAGCCGATCCCCGCGACCAGCAGGATCAGGACGACGAGGGGCCAGTTCAGCCGCAGCAGCTTCTGCGGCAGGGTCGGCCCGGCGGTGCCGTGGTTGGCGAGGCTGGCCATCAGGCGTCCTCGCTCTCGGGGTCGTCGTCGGTCTCGGCGACGAAGACGGGTTTCGCGCCCCTCGGCACCACGCCCTCCGGTATCTCGTTCGGGAAGTGCAGTTTCAGCAATACGTCCCGCGCGATCGGGGCCGCGACGCTGGAGCCGCCGCCCCCGTGCTCGACCACGACCGAAATCGCGTAGCGGGGGTCCTCGGCGGGGGTATGCGCCACGAACAAGGCGTGGTCGCGCAGCCGCCAGGGCAGTTCGCTGTTCTTCAGCACCCCCGTCGCGCGCTCGGCGGTCGTGATGCGGCGCACCTGGGCCGTGCCGGTCTTGCCGCACATCTCGTGACCGGGCGAGGCGATGCGCGAGCGGTAGGCAGTGCCGCCCGGCTCGTTCACCACGCCGTACATGCCGCGCTTCACCGCCTCGATATGCGCCTTGTCGATGCCGATGCCGCGCAGGGAATTGGCCTTCACCCGCTCCTCGTTGCGCGCCCGCACGAGGCGGGGATGCACGATGTAGCCGCCATTCGCGATACGCGCCGCCATCACCGCCAGTTGCAGGGGCGAGCTTTGCATGTAGCCCTGCCCGATCCCCGCATGCAGGGTCTCGCCGGGATGCCACGGCTCGTTGCGGCGCGCGCGCTTCCATGTCTTGTCCGGCATCAGGCCCGATTTCGTATCCACCAGCCCGATCTCGGGCAGGACCCCGATGCCGAATTTCCGCGCCGTCTCGGCCAGACGGTCGATGCCGATGCGCTTGGCCAGATCGTAGAAATAGACGTCGCAGGACTGTTTCAGCCCCTCGTGCAGGCTGACGGTGCCATGCCCGCCGCGCTTCCAGCAGTGGAACCGGTGGCTGCCCAGCTCGATATGCCCGCCGCAATAGACGGAGTGCCCCGGCCCGACCAGGCCCGCATCCATCGCCGCGATCTCGACCACCATCTTGCAGGTCGA
>Ga0115031_1001146_pt1 | contig 19600 bp, 15 predicted proteins | sample Maine_Asex4_meta_FD_87301 | JGI IMG/M metagenome (GOLD analysis project Ga0115031, IMG submission 87301) | Marine algal microbial communities from Maine, USA - Maine_Asex4_metaG | ecosystem: Host-associated > Algae > Red algae > Unclassified | place: Maine, USA | collected 2015-01-05
CCAGTCAAGTGAATCGATGACGGTGTTCCCGGTGACGTGGATGGCGCTCTCGGCGACTCCTTCGCCAAGGAGATGTCGGCGTGCCGTCGCAGTGGGCGCGAAGTGGTGGGTCCCGAGTGCGCTGATCAGCTTGCGGTTCGCCTCTTCGGGCCACGGTGAATAGAGGTTGCCGGTACGAAGGCCAGCCTCGACGTGGCCGATCGGGACCTGGTTGTAGAAGCCTGCGAGCGCCGCAGAGAATGCCGTCGAGGTGTCGCCGTGCACCAGCACGCAGTCCGGCCGGTGATCGGCGACGACGTCGGTCATGGCTTGGATTGCCTTGGCGGTGTAGCCAGCCAGACTCTGGCCATCGGTCATGAGATCAAGATCGACATCGGGTCGGACTTCGAGAACGTTCAAGACCTGATCGAGGAGTTGGCGATGCTGTGCCGTCACGACAACGATCGGTTCGAGATGTGGACTTGCGCGGACAGCGCGCACCACCGGAGCCATCTTGATTGCCTCGGGTCGTGTCCCGAAGACGATCATCACCCGCCGCATCATGCGGCCGACTGTACTGCGCGTGCTGCGGGGGTTGCCTGTGATTTCAGAGCGACGGACAGGCCGAAACGACCGGCGCTGGCAACAACGCGAGGGACCCTCATTGTCCGTTTCACGTGCATACGACTCCCACGATATGGCACCGAGTCGGCAGCGTTACGTCAGGAGGCCACCGCTCGGGCAGATCAACGATTCAACAGGAAACGAACCGCTCGCTCAGCCGCAGGTCGCTCCGCGGCGGGATCGAGCCGGTCCAACCAGCTTCCTTCGCCCGCGGCCCGAAGGAGCTCGGTGTAGCGCGCCTGCATGATGTGTTTGCCCTGGCGTTGGCTACTCTCGAGCGAGAAGAGCAGTTGGGAGTGAAAGTGCTCGGGGTCGATGATCTCGGCGTTGGGAGCGTCGATCCGAGCGTCGAAGTTCGAGTTCGGGGTTCGCCAGTCGCCGTAATTCTCGTCCAGGTAGAGCTCGGGATCGTCGGGCACCATCACACTGACGCCGACGAACTCGGTCTCGCGCAAGCCGAAGTCGCTGTTCCACCAGCGGGTGACGGTGCCGTTGTGCCAACGCAACCCGTCCTCGAGATAGTGGGGAAACACGTCGATCCAGACACCGTTCGAATGCACGAGGCGAAGGCGATCGCTGGTGAGGTCGACGCGGCCGATCCGGAAAGCTGGATGCTGATCGATCTTTTCTGCGATGTCGGCCGGGCATTGCTCGGTGAACACTCCGACATCGATGTCTTTGTCCCAACCGATGATCGTGCCTTCCCGGACGAGGCCGAGCAGGGTGCCGCTGATGAGGAACAGACTGGTTCCGTGCTCGCCGAACGCTGCGTACAGGTCACGCAACGCAACAGAAGCGTCGGAGATGAACGCCCCGGCGTCATCGGTGATGACTCGCTTCTTCGGGGGAGCAGAGCCGATGTTGCGGATGATGTTCTTGCGCAGAAGTGCCCGACACTCATCGTGAGCGCCCGCAAGTCCCGCGGCGCGAGCTGCGGCGCGGATCAGACTCGGCTTGCTGTTCGCCACCTTGGGGCTGTCGCGCCACAGTGCGCGGAACTCTTCGTAGTGTTCGGGCGAGTCGATGAGGGCAACCAATTCCCACCAGAGTCTGTTGTAGTTCCAGCCGCCGCTACGAAGAGCATTGGACAGCAGTTCACGGCCGGCGTCGCGGTCCCCAGTTGTTGCGAGGAACCGTGCTCGTGCGCCGACCAGCAGGCTCTTGCTGTACAGCTTCTTCGGCACCGTGTTGGGGGCAGCAGTCGCCTCGGCCTCGGCATCGAACGCCAACGGCAGCAGAGCGCCGACCAATCCGTCGGTGTCAGCGCCGGTGCCACTGCTGCATTCGTCGTAGTCCTCGATCACAGCGACATCTCCTCGAGAAGGCTTCGGCCAGCGACGGACCGAGTGAGTTCAGGGCGAATCGCAGCGCACTCGTGTGACGCTGACAACAGATCGAGCTCGCGGATGAAGCGGTAAGCCCGCCTGACCCGATGTGCCGCAAGGTACTCGGGCCAGACGACCTCGACGTTCGGTGCATCGACGAAGGCTTCGAACGTCGGATCCGGAACACGCCAATCGCCGTAGCAATCGGTGAGATAGTCGTCGGCGGGTTCCGGCACATGAATCTCTCGGCCGCCGACATCGCGCGCGGCAGTGACGAATGGGACGTTGAACCAGCGGACGAAGACACCATCGTGAAAGATGCGGCCGTCTTCTTCGTAGAACCTGAAGATGTCGACGACAACGCCGCGACGATGTACGAGACCGACCTTCGGGCTCGAAGGGTGCGGTTTGTCGAGGTCGAAGTTCGGGTGGGCGGTGAAGGCCTTCAGCAATGCTTCACGGTTGTAGTCAGCGTCCCAGACGCCGATGTCGATGTCGTTGTCATGATCGAGCGGCTTGCCGTCGCGGACGACACCGAGAGCTGTACCGGCTGCGATGAAGAACGGTACGCCGAGGTCATCGAGGACGGAGGCGATGTCATCGATCACCGAGACGGCGCCCTTGCCGCGCAGTTCCTTGACCGGGAGTGATCCTCCCACGGCATCGCCTCGGAGGAGGTACACGCACGCCTCTGCATACAGTGCAATGGCGTCGTCGAATCGCTCCGCACGCATCGCTGCGTTCGCAAACGGTCGCACTCCCGCCATCACATGCGCTGGCCTGGCGACGGTCTGGCGCCACACGGCGACGAGGCGTTCGTACTGTGCTTCGGACGAACACCCTTTGCAAGCAGCCCACACGACGTCGGCCTTCGACGGAAACCGTTCGAGAGCGGCGAGTGCCAGGTCGTCAGCGGACGCGAGATCATCGAGCAGGTAGCTGAGGCGGACCTCGCGTGCCGCTGCGTTGGAAGAGTGCGGGCTGAGCAGACGGGCTCGGCGGGCACATTCGAAAGCACCGCTGTAGTCGCCTTGGAACGCTCGCAGGTCCGACAGGGCGAGATGTGGGGCGGTGGCCTCGGGGTAGCGTTCGATCATCTCACTGGCCAGCCGTTCGACCGCTGCATCGTCGCCTTGCGCGAGGAGACGCTTGAAGTGGTCGAGAGGCAGGGCGCTGTGGCCCCCCTTGGAGATCCTGACGGCGAGGTCGGTGTCGCCGGCCGCCGCTGCTGCCTGCGACGCGATCCTCATGGTCGATGGACGAAGGTCAGGCAGTCGACCTGTCTCCTTCACGTAGTCGACAACAGCGTCGGGCCCTTTGCTGTCGAGGTGTTGAAGCGCTGCGTAGTCGCGCACGCTGGCGACCGGAATGAATCGGTAGATCGGGGCCTTGCGCATGGCAACCACGGTGCGCCGTGCCACGTTGCGAACCGTCTTCTTCATGACGAAGTCTCCGACAGCCCTGACCAGTCCGCCGCAGACACGACTCCCGAGCTGATGAACTCCTTGCGATCGGTCGTGGCGACTCCCTCGGTGCGGGGCAGATAGGTGACCTCGCAAAGTGCTTTCAGGTGATCGAACTTGCCGTCCCAGTCATCTCCCATCACGAAGAGATCTGCGTCGAAGCGCTCGATGTCAGATTCCTTCTGATCCCACGAGCTCTCGGCGAAGACGCCGTCGACGACTCGCATGGCTCCGACGATCGCCGAGCGTTCTTCGAAGGGCTGAATACAGACCTTGTCCTTGGTCTTGTTGAATTCGTCGGTCGACACGCCCACTACGAGACGATCGCCGAGTGCCGCAGAGCGCTCGAGGATCCGAAGATGTCCCAAGTGGAAGAGATCGAATGTTCCGTAGGTGATGACTGTTCGCACTGCTTGCCTTCGTGGGTGGTTGCCGTCGACCAAGAGTACCCGAGCAGCCTGGCTTCGCGACGTTTTCCAGCGCTTGCCTGGTGCCGTGCTCAGTTGTCGAGCAGGAGGTCGCGCAAGCCGGCTGCGTCGAAGTCGACCGGGTTGTTGCCGAGACGCTCGGTATTGACGCCCGCAGCGAGTGTTGCCATGTCGGCATCGGTGGCTCCGATTGTCGCGAGCGTGGCAGGGAGCCCGACGCGCGTGAGGAGGTCGGTGAAGCTGTGGTGCCCGGACGGACCATCGTCGGCGTCGAGAGCCTCGAGGACGAAGTCCATCGCGGCCTGATGCTCAGCGGCGTCGGCACCTGCTTGGAGCCGTGCGCCCGGCGCAGCGTGCGCTTCGATGAACCGGCCGAGAGTGAGCGCAGCAGCGTTGCCGTGGTCGATTCCGTACTGCTTCGTGATGCCGTACGAAAGTGCGTGTGCAGCCGTCGTCTTCGACACGTCGATTGCTCGGCCAGCGAGGTGGCTCCCGAGTTGTATGGCCCGGGCGGTCTCGAGGGTGGGGGAGCTGACGAAGTCTTCGAGGCTGCCGAGCAGGAAGTGCAGTGCGAACTCGGCGTTGCGACGGCTGCCTCGCGTTGCGCCGACTGCCCAGCGGCTCTCGATGGCCTGGCAGACGGCATCCATTCCCGATGTCGCCCGCTGATGGGCGGACCCGCTCATGGCGAGACGCGGGTCGAGCGCCACGACATCGGCGCGCAGCGCCGGCCCGGCGATCGAAAACTTGTCGGCACCGATGTAGACGACAGCGAAGTGCGTGGCCTCGCTTCCTGAGCCACTCGTCGTCGGAGCGAGCATGAGACCGGGGGAGCGGCCGTCGACCGAGCCACCGGCGCGAATCGCCTCGTGGAGTTCGTCCTCTGATGTGACGCTGGGGAACGCAGTCAGGAGCTTGGCCATGTCCATCACGCTGCCGCCGCCGATACCGATGACGACATCAGTGTGCATGTCGGCGGTGTGCTGGAGCCCGGTCCACAGGTCAGTCGCATCGGTGTTGGGTGAGAATTCACACCACCGTTCGACCTTGGCGACCGACTCAACCGATTCGAGTGACTCCACAACCGCGGAAGCACCCGATGCCTCGAACGATGCACGGCCGGTGACCAGCAAGACACTCCGGGCACCGAGGGTGCTGACGTGTGCCGCCAACGTACTGAGCGCTTCGGTTCCGTACTCGACGGTGCTGCGTTGTACCACGGATTCAGTCAGCGACGGCGTCGACGAAACGCTGGCGGCTCTCGGCTGGCGTTCGGGTCGGACGTCCGAGGTCAGCGCGGGCGCCGGGCTTGATGCTGAGCTCCACCAGGGACGGACCGTCTTGGTCACGCATCTCGGCGACGAGACCGGCGAGCTGGGACAGTTCGCCCGTCGACGACGCAGAGCGATAGCCCAACGACCTTGCAGCAGCGGGTAGGTCGACCACCGAGATCGACGTCGGCTGGCCGCCGACACTGTCGTGGACACCGTTGTTGAAGACTGCGTGGAAGAAGTTGGATCGGGCGTGGTCGGCGATGTTGGCCATCGTGCCGAGGTGCATGAGCGCTGCGCCGTCGCCATCAAAACACCAGACTTCACGTTGGTGTTCGGACTGTGCGACACCGAGTGCGATGGCGCTGGCATGACCCATGCCGCCGACGGTGAGGAAGTCGCGAGAGCTGTCGCTGCCGTTCTGCTCGCGCAGCTCGAACAGTTCGCGGCTCAGCATGCCGGTCGTGGCAATGATGATGGCGTCGTCGCTGACCTGCTGGAGCAGCGCATCGAGTGCGGCCTCACGCGATGGGCGGGCGGCGACCTCGGGGGTCAGGGGGGCGTCGGCGGAGATCGATTCGAACGTGCCCTTTTCGACCAGGACGATGTACGGCCCCGAGGTGGACACAGCGGTGGACACAGCTTCGGCGACACAGGCGCGAGCGCCGTCAGGGTCGTTCGGCAACACGGCGTACGGCAGTTCCATGGCGTCGATCATCTGCGTCATCACCCCGCCCTGCTTGACGTGCTGCGGTTCGTCTTTGACACCCGGCTGCCCGCGCCAGCCCACCACGAGCACCATCGGCGTCCCGTACACGTCGGGGTCTGCCAGCGACAGGAGCGGGTTCACGGTGTTCCCGAAGCCAGAGTTCTGCAGATACACCAGCGCTGGTGTCGTGGTTCGCAGGTAGTGGCCGAGCGCCACGCCGACCGCAGCGCCCTCGTCAGCAGTGATGATGTGCTGCTTGCGCGGCAGCGCTTCCATGACGTACTGCCCGAGCGGCTTCAACAAGCTGTCGGGGACGCCGACGAACATCGACACACCCAGTTCGCCGAGGTGCTCGACGAAGTCCTTCGGAGAGATCACGAGTGGTTCTCTGGGATGATGTTGAGGACTTCCTTGATCGGCGACACGTACGGGTCTGCTTCGAGGGAACGGCCGTGCTCGAGGATCGTGTGCGCGACTTTGTTCATCTGCGGGTATGCGGCGCGCAGCATGTGGTTGGCGTAGATGACGACATTGACACCAGCATCGCACAACTCCTCTTCGGTGATCTGGTGGTAGCTCGTCGGCACGGCAACGATCGGCACGCGCTTGGAGAAGTTCGCAGCTCGTGAGCAGAACTCCATCACTTCGGTCGGCTCCTTCTCGCGGCTGTGGATCATGATCGCGTCGGCACCAGCTTCGATGTACGCCTCGGCGCGCTCGACGGCGTCTTCCATGCCAGCTTCGAGAATGAGGCTCTCGATACGGGCGATGACCATGAAGTCCTTGGTGATCTGGGACTGTTTACCGATCCGCAGACGGGCGGAGAAGTCTTCGATCGACGACTGCGTCTGCTTCACATCGTTGCCGAAGAGCGAGTTGCGCTTCAAGCCTTCCTTGTCCTCGATGATGACCGCAGAAACACCGAGCCGCTCGAGGGATCGCACCGTGAAGGAGAAGTGTTCGGGCTTGCCGCCGGTGTCACCGTCGAAGATCAACGGCTTGGTCGTCACTTCGAAGATCTCGTTGAGCGTCTGGAGACGGCTGCTGATGTCGACTGCTTCGATGTCGGGCTTACCGCGCGACGTCGAGTCGGTCAGCGAACTCGACCACATGCCGTCGAACTCGACCTGACGACCGTCGCGGTCGGCGCGGGTGTTCTCGACGACGAGCCCGGACATGCCTGAGTGGGCTTCCATGATGCGCACGATCGGCTTGACGTCGATGAGGCGGCGCAGGCGCGACAGGCGCACCGACGGCGTCGTGCCAATCTGCTTCAGTGACGAGATGAGCTGCGTGGACGAGATGCCCTCGGTGTACGGAACCTCGACGAGCTTGCCGCCCCACTGGCCAAGGGTGTCGATGACGCGCTGGCGGACCTGGCTCTGGACGCCGGTCTGCCAATCGTCGCCGTGTACGACGATGTCCGGGCGGAGGGTCTCGAGGTTCGGGACGTAGTCGAGCGTCTCCTGAGGCATGACGTTCGATACGGCGGCGAGGTTCTCCACGACGATCCGACGCTGGTCGAACGTCATGTGCGGCAGGCGCTTGTAGGACGCAATGGCGGCGTCGGTCAGCAAGCCGACGGTGACATCGCCGAGCTCAGCAGCCTGTGTGAGCACGTTGATGTGGCCGGGGTGGATGAGGTCTGCGCTCATTCCGACATAGATGGTGGGACGATTCGACATTGCGTTCCTTCTGATCAGTAATTCGAAGGGCGGAGTGTAGCTGAGCGCCACAATGGCGGTGTCGGACCATCGAGTCGAGGTGACACTGGCGAGCTGACGTTTCGACTCAACCAGGGTTTCGGACGGTCACCTGAGAGTTCTCGTCGAGGGTGAGCGCCACCGAATCATTGTCGAAGACGACGAGGTGGCATCCGGTCAGACGTAGGTCGTGAACGAATCCGGCAGAGAGCTGAGCCGCCACCGCAGCGGTGACGACGATCGACCGCGGGGAGCGAATCAAGAAGGTCGTGAGCTCGGCCGCGGTGGCCCCGCTCACGGAATGGACACCGGTGATCCGATCGATCCCCGACGCGACAGCGACGCCGGTCGAGATGTCGTCGTCGCGCTCTTCGATCACGATCAACTCGACGTCTGGGGTGATGCTCAGCGCAGACTCGATGAGCCGACGCTGGCGATGGGTGTATTCGGTGAATGAGTCGACGACAAAGATCGGCCGGACCTCGCGACGGCTTGGTCGTTCGGGTGCTATTCGTGTCGGGTCGCCGGGCGCGAACCAATCGGTGTAGTCGTGGCCGAACGCATCCCGCAAACCGATTGTCGGCGCTTGAGAGTAGTACTTCCAATTGTGCCGCAACGCATGGACGAACCGTCGGCTGAGGTAGTTGAGTGTCGCCGCCGAACGGCCGTAGACCACACAAGGCTCGTTGTAGGACAGGTCGTAGAAGATCGCCGGGTTCCGCCAGTTGCCGTAGTTCTCGTCGAGATGCTTTTCGTAGGTGTCCGGAATGAGGAACGTTTCGCCGAGGAACTGATGCTCGATCAGTTCGAATGGCGAGAAGTACCAGTTGTGAACGCTGCGAAACCCCTTGGACAAGAAGTGACCGCGGCCCCGGGTCGTCAGAAAGAAGTCGACCGTGATCCCGCCAGCGCTCACGACGCCGACTTTGTACTCGAAGTCCTGCGTCAGAGTGAAGGACGAATCGGCGAACATCTCCTTGATCTCTTCGAGTGTGATCTCGTCGCCGAAGACACCGACGTCGATGTCGTAGTCGCTGGCGATGAATCCGCCCTCGCGTACGGCGCCGAGCAGGGTGCCGCGGTCGAGGAAGAATCGCTTCCCGTGACGATCGAAGATGGCCTTCGCCTCGACCAGGGCATCTCGAGCGTCGTGGTAGTTGAAGTGCTTCGCACGCGACTGGAATCCGCCACGACGCGCCACCAGTGCCCGGTCCATGCCGTCTCGGACGAAGCGGACGACATCAGCGTCGAATGGCGACGCACCAGCCAGCCGGAATTTCTGCACCGTGAGATTCTCGATATCGGCGGGGAGGGTTGCGGCAGCCAATGACCTCTTCACGAGAACGAGCGCAGCTCGGCGTTCCTCGTCAGAATCCAGGAGTGCCGGAAAGTCGAACGTGTACCGCTCGATGGGTTGTCCGGAGTTCAGTTCGGTGAAGACAGTCAGCAACCTTCGGGCACGGCTGACGCTGCGAGTCTGCAGCAGGTGGCTTCGGGCCCGACCGACGAGCGGCGGTGGCACACCATCGACCCGGGCACGATCGAGGTCATGCGCGAACCGCTCGAGCAACTCGGCGTTGGTCGGTGTCAGTGCGTTCGCATCGGCCGCTGATGAGTCGATCATGACGGCCTTCCCCCGCCGACGGGGTCGAGATGGGTCAACCTGATCTGGGACCCCGCCCGGTCGGTGGACCCGATGGAGCCGACATCATCGACAACGTCTGACCCGGGCCGCAGCAAGACAGTCTGAGACCCGACCTCGTCGCAGGTTTCTTGCAACTCCTGTCGGGACGCGAACAGGGTGACATGGTCGACGGACCTCAGGGTCTTGACGCGTGCAACTCGATCGTTGACGTCTGGGCGCCCGTCATCGTGTATCGCAGCGACGAGGTACCGGTCGCCGAGACGGGCCCGCTCCAAGAGCCCGATGGTGCTGGCATCGATGGTGTGGAAGCCGTCGGCCATCACGACCACCTCACGACCAGCGGCGTTGCGGGCGTCGAAGGGAAGCGAAAGCACCTTGGGGTGAACGGGCTGCGGCACATACATCGAGTAGTCGATGCCGAACGTGTCGCGCATCCGCTCGGCGGCGGCGTCGGCGTAGAACCGCGACCCCCGCGCAAAGGCTCGTGCGGCGCGCCGATAGAGGTAGATCAGCGACTCGAGAGAGTTATCCGGTGTCGTGTTCGGAGCGTCGAACACTCGATCGAAAAACAGCGTCGGGGTCTGCCAATGCCCGAACCGTTCGTCCAGATACCGCTCGATGTTCTCGGGTACGTTGTACCTGTGATCGCCCTTCGTCAGGAGTGCAACCCCGAAGGGGCGATGCCATCGCGTGTAGGTCGCGTTGCCGTGACCGAAGTGCTCGTCGTACCGGCGGTATCGAAACACGTTGACCGTGGTGCCGGTGGCCAAGTGCCGAACCCGCAGTTGTCGGTCTGATATCCGCAGGGTCGTTGCGCCGCGTAGCCAGAGTTGAGCCTCGACATCAGTGAGTCGGCCGATGGTGCCCAGTTCCAGCACCTGCTCCGGGAACTGGGCAAGGTCTTGCTGCACCGCCAACAACGTGGACCCTGCGAGGAAGACATCAACGGCTTTCTCATGGTTTGACGCCAGTTCTCGCAGGGCCGTCCACGGTGCCGTCGATCGATCGATGATCCTGTCTGCTTCAGCTTCGAGACGAGTCCGAAGCGCGAGTTCGCACCGTTGGTCGATCAGACGTCGAAAGCCGGGATCGTCGAGCTCGAGACGCTGCTCGGCGATGAGCCATTCCAGTAGAGTTGACTCGCCGGTCGCCACGAGCTCGGCGAGAATCGACGTGCCCAGCACGGCGGTCAAGTCTTCAGAAGTCGAGTCGGCAGTGATGTCGTCGACTGGAAAGCCAGCGAGTCGATAGACCGACCATCGCTCGGCGGTCGTCAGTCGTGACCCGATGTTGTCGAACAGCTGTGGAAGACGGTCGATCTCGCCGGAAGCGACCTTGGTCATCAACCGATAACTGGCGAGCCGGGAACGGAGCTGCTCACGTTCCAAGGTCTGGGCTCGGGACAACAGAGCGTCGTCGGCACCTGCTCGTTTCGCTCGAAACCGATAGGCCGTGGTGAGCGATCGCCCGACTCCTCGGATCGACTCCACGCGATCCACTGACTCGCGAGCGAACTCTGTTGTCCACTCTCGCGCAGCCCGCTTCGTAGTGGCACTGGTGCGCCGAGATGTCGCGGCAATCAGGTCGAGACCTGTTCGGATCCGGCGGTGCTGCTGATGTGCGATTGGCGAGACTGTAGCGCTTGGACAGAAGGTCACTGCGCCTGACGTCGACGTGTCGAGCGCGGCTTCGAGTCAGCGTTGAATGGTTCGACGAAGGGTGTGCATTGCGCGGTGCAGACGCGGTTGTCGCTGCAGCTGCGACCGGGCTCGATCGGACCATCGGTTCGCCAGCTTGGACGTGACCTCCTGTCGCCGAGTCCGTAGTTTCGTGTTGGCGTGACGCAAGCGGCGGTTGTCGTCGGCGAGGTGCCGTTTCTCGGCGAGGGACTTCGCCACGTGGTCGCGCACGACCTCGTGGCCGAACGACATCGACCACGAAGTGTCGACGGACCCGACGATTGCTTCGGCAGCTGCAGGACCGGCTTCACCGAAGTTCGTGTAGTAGCGCTCGACGAACTGCTCGTGTACGCCCGAACGCTCGGCCAGGCCACGTGCCTCGTCGACGGCGTCGTCGAGTGGGCGTCCGAGGTGCCACTCGGCACCGAATTCCGTGAGTGGGCTGGACGTGCGTTCGTCTCGACCCAGCCGATGAACCGCCTCGTCGCCTGTGTCGGGGCTGCTGACGAGCACGAGCGGTCGAAAGGCGCCGACAGCGTCGTAGCCCGCTCCGGAGCAATCACTGATCACGAACGAGCTCTCAGCGATGAGATCCATCGGATGTCGTTCCGGCGAGGCGAGAACACAGTTCGGTGGCAGTGCGGGCGGATTGTCGGCCACGGTCGCATGGTGCAGCCTCACCACGAACTCGGCATCGATCTCGGCCAGCCGGGCGAACGTCTCCGAGGACGAAGACAACGACCCGTAGGTCGGCAGGTAGAGGCCCGGCGCCCCGGTGTCGGGAGCAGTGAAGGTCGACCGGTCGTCGAACAGCGGGTTTCCGACGGCTCGCGCAACAGCGAAACCCTCGACCCGTGAGGTCGAGTGCGCCCCGTACATCAAGTTCAGCGTGCAGAGCGATCGCCAGACACCGAGCTGGTAGTTCGTCTTGGCAAGCGAATACTGCTGGGCGACGACGGCGGACTTCTTCAGGAGTCGGTTGGGGAGGACGGGGGTCTGGCAGACGACGACGTCGTACCGGCCGTCGATCTCCTCGAGCCTTTCGTAGGTCGTCTCGTCGATCTGCGCCCCCGGAGCGACCGCTTCCACATCGTGCGGAGTCAGCTGGAAGTCGGAGGTGCGACGCTCGATCAGATAGGTGACCTGACGAGCGTCCAGATGGCGGCTGACCGCCGCGTAGTGATGGAGCTGATACGGGGCCGTGGTCAAGAACGCGACGGTCGTCATGTCACGCGTCGCGCTGCTCGTAGAGATCCAGGACCTCGTCGACGGGGCCGTCGGCGACGAGGCGACCACCATCGAGCCAGATGGTCCGCGAACAGGTCTCACGGATCTCTTTGAGGTTGTGCGTGACCATCAGCACAGCGTTCGCTTGATCACGGATCTCGTTGATTCGGGCGAGGCTGCGTTTGCGGAAGTTCTTGTCTCCAACCGCCAAGGCCTCGTCGATCAGCAGGATGTCAGGCACCTGCAGCGTGGCGATCGAGAAGGCGAGCCGGGCCTTCATGCCCGACGAGTAGGTGTCCATCGGGCGCCCCATGGCCTCGCTCAACCCCGAGAACTCCTCGACGCGCGGCATCGCTGCGTCGATCTCGGCTCGGCTCATCCCCATGGCGAGCCCGCCGAGGGTGACGTTGCGGTAACCGGACAACGACTTTTGCAGTGCGGCGTTGACGCCGAGGAGGTGAGCGTTCCCGCGCACGAGAACCGTCCCGGTCTGGCGCTTCTGCAGACCGGCGATGGTTCGCAGGAGGGTCGACTTGCCCGATCCGTTCGAACCGACGATGCCGACTGCTTCGCCGACGTGCACATCGAAACTCACGTCCTGAAGGGCTTGCACCGTTGTCTTGCTGCGGCTTCGGAAGCCTCGACGAGCGAGCTGGCCGAGGTCGAGCGATGCCTCTTCGTAGACCCGGTACGACACGGACAGGTCGCGAACCTCGACGCTGATCTCAGTGCTGGCCATAAGTGCTCTCAGCGCGACGGAACCACCAGAAACCGATGAAGAAGGCGAACACCGACCAGACAACCGCCGAGAGGACGACGATGCCATCGAGGCTGCCGCCGAGCATGGTCCATCGAGCCATGGTCAAGAAGCAGTACATCGGGTTGAGCCGGAACAGCCATTCGAGGGCTGCGTTGCCCTCGGCGTAGGCCTCGACGTTGAAGATGACGCCCGATCCGTACAGCAGGAGCCGGAAGATGAAGGGGAGGATCTGCGACATGTCGCGGACGTGGGTCGTCAGGCGGGCGGTGAAGAGACCGATGCCGAGGTTGAAGACCATCTGAAGCGCGAGGACCAGCGGGAAGGCAAGCCACCGCAACGATGGTGACTCGCCGGTCGCCACGACCACGACGAGCATCACGCCGAACGACGGCAGCGCTGCGAGGAGTTCGGTGACGGTCGTGGACACGGGAAGAATCGCACGTGGAAACTGAATTGCCTGCAGGAGTCCGCGGTTGGCCACGATGGACTTCGAGGCCGAGATCGTCGAACGCTGCGTGAACTGGTAGACGAACAGCCCGGTGGTGAGGAAGGCAAAGAAGTTGTCGACCCCGCGCGTCGTCTTGAGCAGCAGGCCGAAGATGAGAAAGTACACAGCAATCGACAGCGCCGGGTTCAACAGGTGCCAGAGGTTGCCGAGGACGTTGTTGACCTGGCGGCGACGTATTTCCTGCAGGGCGACGAAGCCGATGTACCCCCGTCGTTGCCACATGACGCCGAGATAGGCGCTCAGCCGGTCGGTCTCGTGCACATCACGGAGCTCACTGGAGCTCGCCGCACGGCTGGCGATCGACATCGGGCCGACACTATCCCCGTTGCCCTGGTGAAGCCACGCATCAGCGACCCTGCGAGGGTGCTTCGCAGCGCCATGCGCTCTTGGCGGGAGCCAACAGATCCGTCGGAGACGGAACGCTGATCGCGCCGGCCGATTGTCGGTACGCTGCGGCGATGCGTGCGTTGATCAAGCGGATTGGTGGCCTGGTCGGCCGCTACCGCGTGGACCGTCGGCTTCCCCCGCCGGTACGCGACCTGGTCACGTCGGCCCTGCGGCTCCGGGGTCGGAACGCCGCGGCTCGAGCCGCAGCGTCAGTCCGACCGGTACTCGGATCGGGAGAGTCCGACGCACCGCCGGGTCGCCTCCACAGCCGTCGCCTCAGCACGGTCGGGCCATTGGAGTCCTCGCTGTTCGATCTGGGCCACGTCCAGGCCCGCCGATTCGTCGACGTGTTGGAAGCCGCAGGGATCTCTCCGTTCCTCGTGACCCGTCGAGATGACGGACTCGAATTCGGCGTCGAGATCGAGCAGCGGGATCGGGCGCTCGAGGCGCTCGCCACCGGGCTCGCCAGTACCGGGGTCTACCTCGCATGGGAAGACGGCCCACAGTCCGGCGTCGTTGCACTGTCGAACGCTCCAGGTCGCCACGTCAAGCGCGCCCGGCGTTGGAACATCTTCACTGCATTCTCCTGGGGAGAGCGAGTGCTCGGTGAATCTGCCGGAACACGGCTCACCTTCTGGGACGTCGGAACATCGGGTCAACGCGAGATGGTCGGGACGCGCGGCCAAGAACGGTTCCACCTCGACACTCCCCGCATCGTGGAGACCGTCGACGGACACGAGTATCCGGGCGTGGCGACGTTTCCCGTCGGGGCCACGCTCGAGGACTTCGTCGGAGACATCGACGTCGTGTACACCTGGGTGGACGGCAGTGACCCAGAGTGGCAGGCCGACTTCAGACACTGGGTGGAGCGCTCTGGGGGCACGGTGCCCGAATCCGCATTCGATCCCGCCCGCTTCCGCAGCCGCGACGAGTTGCGCTACTCGATGCGTTCGATCTGGGCCTACTGCGGATGGGTGCGCAACATCTACGTCGTCACTGCCGGGCAGGTCCCGTCCTGGTTGGCTGACGATGATCGCGTGCGCGTCGTTCCCCACAGCGAGATCCTGCCCGCAGACGTGCTGCCGACCTTCAACTCCCACGCCATCGAATCGGCATTGCACCGCATCGACGGCCTCGCCGAGCATTTCGTCTACTTCAATGATGACGTCTTCATCGGCCGGCCACTTCGGCCTGAAGCGTTCTTCACGCCGAACGGTCTGCCCCTGGTCTTCCAGAGCACGGCTCGCGTGCACGGAGCCGAATACGCCGACACCCTTGCCGTCGACACGGCCGCGATTCGGGCCCGGGCGCTGCTGAAAGGGCGTTTCGGGCGGGTGGTGGGCAGCAAACCGATGCACGCACCGTTCGCACTGCGGCGCAGTCTCGTGGCCCGCCTGGTCGAGGATTTCCCCGAGGCCGTGCATGACACCGAAGCAAGCCGATTTCGGGCGCCGACCGACCTGAGCATCGCTGCGTCGTTCGCATCGCACTACGCCCTCGGACTCGGAGCAGCCGTCCATGGCCAGATCGTGTGTCGGTATGCCCACGTCGAATCGGACCGGCTCGCGTTGGACCTCGATCGCATTGCACTCGGCGATGACGTCGAGACGTTCTGCATCAACGAGACCAAGGACTCAGGCAACGAAGAGGAGGGGCGCGAAGCGCGCCTTCGAGACTTCTTCACGTCCATGTTCCCCGTTCCCGCCCCATGGGAGCGCCCGGAGAAGGCGACGCTGCAGTGAGTCGTCTGCGTCGCGTCGAGCAGATCGGTCGCGCCGCGACCGGTCGGTTGTATCGGGAGTATGCCGGCGTCCGACGGCGTGTCGGTCGCCTGGGTTCGGCGCACCCAGCACTCGAGGTGTTCGGCGACGTCGACCGTTCCGATGTCATTGCTTGGAATCAGATCACCGCTGACCGTCACGACGCGTACCGGCAGGTCATCGAGCCGGTGCCGGCAAGCGTGGTCATCATCTGTTCGTCGAACCGGCCGCAAGACATGGCCAATGTCATCTCCTCGGTCGGGGCACAGCAGCACCACGACCTCGAGTTCGTCTTCGTCGCTCATGGTGATCACTGGGAGAGCGGCGCAGCGACACGAGCGTGTGCGGAACTCGAAGGTGCTCTGCGGCGGGTTCAGGTACTGCATCGCCCGACTTCGTGGTCGCTGGGGGCGTGCCTCAACGCGGCGATGGAGGCATCGACCGCCCGCTTCGTCGCCAAGTTCGACAGCGATGACCGATATGGGCCGAACTATCTCGCCGATGCTCTGAGAGCCCATCGATACGCTGGAGCCGGAGTCGTCGGCAAGCATTCGATCTTCGGGCTCCTCGAGGGCACCGACGAGTACTTTCTGCGGTTTCCGGCACGAGAGTTCGACTACACGTCGTCACTGGCCGGCAGCACGTTCGTGATCGATCGGGACATCGTCGGCGATCAACGTTTCGTCGATCTCTCGATCGGCGAAGATCAAGCGTTCCTTCGACGCTGCCACCTCCGTGGCATCTCGACCTTCGCATGCGACCGCTTCAACTATGCCGTCGTGCGGTCCGGAGCAAACACGTGGAAGGTCACCAACGACGATTTCACAGCCGATTCGATCATGTTCGGCGCCGAGTGGAACCCGTCGCAGATCGAGCGCTGACCTGGCCGCCGAAACGCTGATGGTCTCACCTAACATCCAGGTCGTGGGAGACAGCAAAGCCTCTGCAGGCGCTGAAGGCGAGAGCGGCGCTGAAGGCGATGGCGGCGACACCGTTTCCGCCATCGACTGGGTCGTGCTGACCATGGGAGACCGCCCGGATGGCCTCGCCGCAGCGCTTGCCTCGATCGAGGCGCAGGAGTCGGGCGCTGATCGAGCAGTCATCGTCCTCAACGGGTGCCATGCCGATGTGCTCGACGATCACGTTCGCGAACGACACGACGTGGTGGAGCTGCCCACGAACATCGGCGTGTCCGCCGGCCGAGATGTCGGGCTGGGCTCGACCACTGCGGCGCTCGTCGGCTTCCTCGACGACGACGCCCGGCTGCTCGGATCCGTCACCGATCAGATTCGTGCAGCGTTCGACGCTGACGATCGTCTCGCCGTGGTGTCGCTGCGCATGGTCGACGAAGACGGCGAGACCGACCGCCACCACGCGCCGAGACCGGGTTCCAAGCCGACTGAGGAGGCGGGCGACGTGGCCCTGTTCGTCGGCGGAGCTGCTGTCTTCCGGCGAGATGCATACGTCGATGTCGGCGGGTACTTCCTCGACCTGGTCTACGGGCACGAAGAGGTCGAGTTGTGCTGGCGGTTGGTCGACGCTGGCTGGCGAATCACCTACCTCGCCGACCTCGAGTTGTTTCACCCCCGCATGGAACTGTCCCAACGCCCACGCGGTTGGTGGCTGACCGGTCGAAACCGGGTGTGGGTCGCTCGGCGAACATTGCCGTGGCCCGTGGCGATTCTGAATGTGGGGGCATGGCTGGTGCTGGGCATTCAACGGGCACCGAAGGGGGAGTGTCGACGGAGCTACTTCGCTGGTTGGCGTGCGGGCTGGGGCGGCACGATTGCGCGCAACCCGATCTCGTGGGGTGGCGTCTGGAGGCTCACCCGTCTGGGAAGACCGCCGATCATCTGAGTTCGTTTCTCGAATCAGAACGGTGAGTCACCGCTCCGACGATCAGGCCGCACACCCACGACGTGTGGATCGTGACTGTGACTGCCAGTGTCCGAACTCGCTGCATCGGGCGTCCGGTGCCGGTCGCTGCGATCGTGCCGACGTAGCCGATCGGGACAATCAACGCTCGCCGCCACCGGGCCGCGGCCAGGAGCGAGAGCGCGACGGTGAGCACGCCGAGCGGAGCAACGAACTGCCGGAGGCGCAGCGAGCCAGGGTGCATTCGCAGCACGACTGACTTCCAGATGCCGTACTGGTAGTACTGCCGGGCCAGAGCACTCCACGACCCACGCGGCGTGTAGCCGACGGCCAGGCTGGGGTCGAGCATCACATCGTGACCTGCCTGACGCAGCCTGATGTTCAGCTCGTAGTCCTCGTTGCGGAGCAGCCGCTCGTCGTAGAGGCCTACGGCTTCGATTGCTGCTCGGTCGAACACACCGAGGAACACGGTATCGACCGGGCCCACGGGACCGCCGGTCCGATAGGAGGCGCCGCCGGTCCCGAGCAACGACGTGGTGGCCGCTGCAACGGCAGCGCTGAACGGCGTCGTCGGCACGGGCACCTGCAAGCCGCCGACATTTGCCGCACCCGTGCGTCGCAACGTCCTGACCGCCTGCTCGATGTACCCGTCGGGCAATTTGCTGTGGCCGTCGACGCGTACGACGACCGGCGCCGAGCCGGCGCGGATCGCATGGTTCAAGGCAGATGGAATCTCACCCGCAGGATTCTCGACGACCAGCACTCCGGGATCTGCAGCGCTCAGCGACTGAGCGATCTCTGCAGTCGCGTCACCGGAAGGGCCAACGGCCATGATGACGCGCATGGCCCCCGGGTAGGTCTGGGCTCGGACTGCGGCCACCGCGATCGCGAGGTGTGCGGCCTCGTTCCGAATCGGCATGACCACATCGACATCGGGCCATGCGGTGTCCTCGCGCCACTCAGACACGACGACTGAGTACCACCCAGATGGTTCGCATCAAAATCTGGGCGTCGATGACGATCGACCAGCCGACAAGGTACTGCAGGTCGTAACCGAGTTTGAACTCGGCGTCGGTGTCGTAGCGCCCGTTCACTTGAGCGAGACCGGTCAGGCCGGGAGGGAGTTCGTTGCGCCGCACGTAGCCGGGAACCCTCCGGCTGATCTCCGCGACGAGTTCGGGGCGTTCCGGCCGTGGCCCGACGAGGGACATCTCGCCGCGCAGCACATTGAACAGCTGCGGCAGTTCGTCGACGCGCATCTTGCGCATCCAGGCGAGTGCCGGAATGATCCGATCGTCATCTACAGAAGCCAACTGGGCGCGTCCGTCTTCTTCGGCATCGGGGACCATCGTCCGGAACTTGATGCAGTCGAAATGGGCGCCGTCGCGCCCGACTCTGACCTGGCGGTAGAACACCGGCCGTCCCGAGGTCGCCAAAACATACAGCCCAGCGAGCACCATCAAGATCAGCCACACCGGAGCGAACAACAGCGTGAGCGCAAGGTCGAAGACGCGTTTGAGGCGCACCTTGTGCATCGGAATCGTGTGCAGGCGCAGCGGCACGAATGGCATGCCGCCCACCTCGCGGATGGTCTTGAGCCCGAGCAGCGTCTCTCGGGCGCTGATTCGCTGCAGAAAGCCGACGCCAGCAGCATCGAGTGAATTGAGTGGCTCGGGGTAGACCGCTCCGAACGCCGTCACATCGAGAAGGAGGACATCGGTGGCGTCGCTGTCGAGCACGGCCTGCGTGAGCAGATGAGGGGCGCCGACTCGACCGACGACGCGTGCCTCGCGGTCGCTCTCGACGAGGTGGTGTGCGGCGAGATCGAGCGCGATCTCGGCTCCGACCAGCACCACGCGCGGAGCGCCCTGCCGACGTCGAGTCAGGCGCCGACTGATGCTGCGGTTCGCTACGAGCACGAACGACGAGAGGAAGAAGAATGCAGCGAGGTTGAGGCGGGGCATCAGGTACTGGTCGCGGCTGAGGACCACCACGGTCAGGCCCTGTACTGCGACACCGATCGCCGTCGCAAGCAGTACCCGGGGGAGCCACGGGCGCCGGCCGAGCCGCGGCTCGCGCTCGTAGAGACCCGTGAAGTAGTTGACGGCGAGATGGACGCCCGTGGCGATCGCGAAACCAGCGAGATAGAACGGCACCGGTGACGTATCCCAGGTGAACGTGAACCCGAAACGCACGAAGCTGATCACGATCATCAGGCCGAAGAGCGCCACAGCGTCCATGACCGACAGAAATCTGA
>Ga0115031_1001147_pt1 | contig 19592 bp, 29 predicted proteins | sample Maine_Asex4_meta_FD_87301 | JGI IMG/M metagenome (GOLD analysis project Ga0115031, IMG submission 87301) | Marine algal microbial communities from Maine, USA - Maine_Asex4_metaG | ecosystem: Host-associated > Algae > Red algae > Unclassified | place: Maine, USA | collected 2015-01-05
CTTCTCAGCCACGTAACTCTATTCGCTTTTTAGCGTCATCGCGACCCTTCCAACGCTGACACGCCCTCAGATCCCTGAGGACACGAATGCAGACTGCCACCTCTGAAACGGAGATCAAGTCCCCTTCTCTAAGTATATGTGTGCATCACTACACTTTGAGAGCACCCTGTCCTAAAGGCCAGGGAACTTTGGCAACCCCACTCTGCGCCTCCTGCAATGAAGGGCAACACAGTTTGCCGACCAGTCCGACACCTTCCCTCTTCCCCGCAAACGAGACAATCGTTCCACTAGCTGCACGCCCACCTTGGCCGTCTCACCAGACATAACGCGCGACAGCTCATTAGGAGACTGCGGGTCGGGCAAACCCCTGCTAGCACAACTGGCCACAGCGCGGCACCCCCCTGTGCTACTGCAACGCAAGCGTAAACGATTTGCCTGCAAGCCCGATCGCGCCCTCGCCCGCAACAAGGACAACCCCCAGCTGCGTCTGATGCAATTACGGTCAACAAGGTTTTCCCAACAGCCCACCACCCTCCTCTCTTCGCCCAGAGATGACTCACTGTAAGCAGCCGCTCCGTGCCCACTTCGTCCGCCTCAGCAGAGACAACGCGCCACAACTCACAAGGAGACAGCGGGGGGAGCACCACTGCGGGTACGACTGGCCAAAGCGCGGCGCCGCAGCTTGGCCGTCGTCGACGCCAGCAATCCCATTGCCCGAAAACGGCACACGCCGTCGGCGGCAGCGTCATAAGCAATCTCGTCCCATGTCTTGCGCAAGAATTTGTCCTGCTTCTCTTGTAGCGTTGCCTGCTTCGCCTGCACCGCAGTTGACTCCAAAACTTTGTTCTCCCTGGCCTTCTTCTGGCGTGCGAGCTTTGTGTGGCTCGTGGAAAGCTTTATTGCCTCCATGGCCGCTGCCACCCCGGAAATGACAGAGATGAACTCATGAGCCGTCAAAGCGGTCCCCTGCCCAGCCGTCGACAGGGTCCAATTGACCCTCCGTGGACGCGACATGTCCTTTCGCACGACAGAAGTCAGCCGCCGCGTCAGCAGCTCAAGGTTGGTAGCCACGACTGGTGCGTCCGCACCCTTGTGCAGCTCCTCATCCAACACCACCGTCGGGTGTAGGGGCCACATCTTCACGCGCTGGAAGGCCGCCCGCAGCCCTGAAAGATGTCGGACATCGTCTACTTCGGAGTGATTTTCCGTCGACATCCCACCGAGGCTTCGATGACGCAGTTGTCCCATCGGCACCAGGTGCTTTCATGAATAAATGGCACACTGATATAACAGATAGATATACACAGATATATTCCAATTCAAAAAACGCAAGCCGGATTTTACATTCTCTCATCTGAATCGTAACGCCATTCAATGACTCCAAAACTAATAAGCGCAAGTCAAATGACTTAGCGTTCGTAGACTGCAGTCATCCAACGACTTCAAGGAACAGCACATGTGGGGCGCCTCAGAATACTCGCAGTCGAGCCCAGTAACGCGGGTACCTGTTCCAACAGTGCTGAACAGAAGTGAGCGTACTCAGGAACGATCATCGATAGTAAAATCTCGTGACAATATCGCGCTCGGCGGCTCATAGAGGGCTGACAAGCATCAGAACGAGTCTTGAGATATACGGCTGACCGAGATACCAAGACGGAAACCAAAGCCGAAGCACGTTGCATCATATTGACCGTCGCGAGCTCACTGCTGGTCGCGGTCTGGCGTAAGCCGCGTTCAAAACTGGCACGCCAACCGGCTCTTCTTGTGTTGTTTTCAGCAATCCTTGCAAGTGCACCTTCTCGGTTATACATGTTCAACAATCCGATATATTCTGAAAAGATTCCGTATGCGTTTTCAGATCCTTTTTATACTGGCTGCGGATATGTTTCTTACCCGTACTCGGGAAGTTTCCGAACAAATCTTATCTGATTCAATAAAAGCGGGTGTTGAGTATATCTGAGTGGTCGCAAATTGGGCAGACTCATGAGACACTGATCGAAATGCGTCTCGACAATGAAAATCTACGTTACCATCGAACCCATCGATTCAATGCGAATGGGGTCCTGACGAGCGGGCTTCCCACCCGGTCACACTGTGCGGTGACGCTTGTGTTTCGCAGCTGAGAATAGGAGTGGGGTGAGTGCGCAGCTGAGATTCTGGCCACGAGAGAAGCGACTGGACAGCCTCGCAGGCAGATCACGTGAAGCGGAGTGCCCGGCCCGTGCCTGCTGGAGCTGTTGTCTTAGCCGCAGCCGAGCCTTTGCACGCCCGTGCCCGCCGGCTTCGTTGTCTTAGCCATTGCAGTCCTGTGCACGCCGGCTGTGTTGCATTGGCCGCAGGAGAGCCTTTGCCCACACGTGCCGGTCGGCTCAGTTGTCTTGGCCAGCGCCGAGCCTTTGCCGTGGTTTCCCGTGCCCGCCTGCTCTGCTTCCTGAGCCGCAGGCAAGCCGTTGCCCGCTCGTTCCCGCGGTCTCATATTTTTCTCGCCTCAGCCTTTGCCCGCCGCACGTCTCCATCTACGTTGGCTTGAAGCATACACGAGACCACGCGGTATTTGCTTTGTTTGCCCTGCACACACGCACGCAGTCGAAACTCATGAACACAATGACTTCAGTACATAAAACGGACCACTCACCCCCGCGCACTCCTCTTCCTTCCCCAGTCACCAGGGACGAAACTCATGCAAGTGATAACGCGCCTCAAAGAGATCGGCGCGCGGCCTGTCGATGGCTGTAGGTGCCGCCTCCATCCCCTTCTCTTTGGCCACGTCCTTGCAGTCAGTGACGAAGAGGTTGCCGCGGGTGTCGTTCTGCACTGGGATGGCTCGTATGACCAGCCCGCCCACTGCAGAGCCTTCCTACGCCAAGCGGGTTCAGAACCTGTCGCCGAAGGGGCAGCTCTCCTCTTGAGGCAGGGACTTCATCTCTCAGATGACCGCGTACTCGATATCTACACAGCAGATGATGGCGCGCACTGCCGCGGCGTACGCGTTGCTACCGCTCTCCTCGTCGCTAGCATCAGGGGTGCCCTCGCTGACGCCCCCGCGCGCCGCATTCTCCTCGTCCAACGTGAAAAGGATTGCGTCATACCACAACATGCCCGTCTTGAATTTCGGCGCCGCGCGCAGCAGCTCCTTGCTGCGCGCTCCACTATCAAACGTGGCCACGATGTCGACGGTGGCCCATACTGGCACCCTTCTCTGTGGCGGCAGATCAAGCAGCTGGCCCGTCGCGACCATGCTCAGCCGACGCAACAGCTCGCACATGGTGAGCTTGGGCACGTTGTACACCGACCGCTTACGAGCCAACTTCCTGCTGTGGCCTGTCACTGCGCCCGCGGCGCGTGCCGCGACAGAGGTCCCGTCTCCTGCCTCTGCTGAAGCAGAGACCGTGGCGGTTGCGCGGACGGGAACCGTTATGGTGGCCCCAATCAGAAGGGAGACGGTGGCGGCGGCTGAAACAGCTGCAGCGCCGGCGGCGGCGGCGGTGGAGGCCGCAGCTGGAGCGGTTACGGCACCCGCGGCATCGGCGGCCGCGGTGGCAGAAGCAGACACAGCAGGGGTCGAGGCAGCTGCCGTAGAGGCGGCGGAGGCGGCGGCGGCCGGGGCGGTGGCGGCCCCGGCGGCAACTGCAGCGGTGGCAGCACGCCTCGCCAGCGTGGGACCGAGGTGAGGAGTGCAGTGGCCCACCGAAGCGGCAGCGGCCGCGGCAGCTGCGGTGGCGGTACGCACGGAGAGGCTGAGTTCGACTTTCAGGGTGCGGCGGGCCTCGGCGCACGCAGCCGCGTTTCTGCGGCCAATTTCCCTGGCGCCTTGCGCTTGTCCCTCGAGCTGCTGCGTAAGCGTCTCCATGTTAATACTTGTCTGGGTGTAGAAGGGCTTGTTGTCTTTATAAGCGGCCTCAGTGCTGGAAGTGTGACCGGTGCTCAAACAGCCGTGGTACTTGATCGCCTCCAATACTTCGGCGAGAAGCTTCTGTACCTTGCTTGTGTCCACGTACCCGAGGAAAGGAGACATGATCTTTACTACAAAGTTGGTCGCCTGCTCGGAGATGGACTGACCTTCTTGCAGCGTCATGGGTACCGGCGTTGCGGAAATCATCCACCCCGCAATGCGGGCTCAGAACCAAGTTTGGGCACAGTGGCTGTCAAGCCCTGTCGATAGAACACCACGGCGTCTGCTACCGAGGATTATCCAGCCATGGCCAAAAGAAGATGGCTAAAAGGACACAGGGAAAACGTACCCGGGCGATACGTTACTTGCTTTGCATCGACGGCCCATAAACTCCAGCCGCCTGTTGGCGACACGGAATAATTCCGCAATGGACTCTCACCGGGGATAGTAGCCATAACAGATATTGAGAAAAACGCGCACCAAGCGATGCACCAGCATTCGTGTTACCCCCGAGTCGAGCACCTGCGCAGTTGGATCAGCGCAGTGCAGATGCGCGGCACTCGAACACCGAAAAGGGCCAGTCAGCCTCGGAATAGAACAACTCAGAGAGGCAAGAGGTCCCAGAGGGACCTGCGAAAGGCGAGGTAGAGCGTCCGCTGGAGGATGCAGCTGCGCAGCTCGCGGGCCCGCCGATCCGCCGCCTCTTCCTATTGCTTTCGCACCACCAGGATGTACACGACCGGCTGCCACTCCACCTCACCGGTGATGACATTAACGACACACACTCGCAGGGGGTACAGCTTGCGTGCTTAACACCAGCCAAAAAGCGGAAAACAAAGAGAGAGAGTGGCAATTCCGTCAGCAGGAAGTCAGGTTTGGATCAGTCGCAAAGCAGCACAACCCCCAACTGCCAAATCGTCCTGCGCCCGTATACAGTAGAAACTGAATCTTCAAAGAGAGATTCATACATACCACCAGACAAGGATACCTGGCTCGCGTCGCCAAAGACGTGCAGCCCGATGACGAAGCAGCTCGGGCCCTTCTTGTTGGCCATCACGGCCTGCTCGTTGGGGCGGAAGGCGTCGCCGTGGAGTGGCGACTCCCGCGCGTCCGAGAGGGGTGCGGGCCTTGCTTGGCGACTTCACAAGCGCACCCTCGTTCCCTCCTTCATATTGCGGAGAAGGACGTCAAGCACCCGCCCAAAAACAACCACGAAAAGCTCGCCGTCCACGACCAGCGTGCGTTTCGGCCAGCTGGTGTCTAGCACGGCATCGTCTTTGAAGTCGCGGATGGCAGTTTTGAACGCCCCTCCCGATGCCAAGGCCTCGCGGATGGGCTCTTTGTGAAAGGCGTCTATGGGCATCCCCGGTTTCGTCCCGTCTAAGAGGTCAAGCCAAGCGTTGAGCTCCTGCAACCACTGCAGCGACAGGCCCGGCTCGCCGCGCTCAAGCGCTAAGCGCTGCACGGCCCGTAGCCGGAAAAGTTTGGAAATGTGCCGGCCACCAGCCGTTGCGCCTGTCGAAGATCGTCACAGCCCGCGCCCAGTTGCCCTCGTTCTGGTTTCAGGCTCGCACGACAGTGCAGACCGTGCGTTACGTGTATTCCGTCTCGGCCGGCTCTTCGATGTCGACGTGCTTCCGCTTTCGGGCCGGCTCGGACATGTCCATCTCTTGCTGGATCTTGTTCATCTACGCGCGTAGCTCCATCGCCACGGCCTGTGAGATGTTCCTGGTCGAAGCCAGCGCGGCCTGCGCCGCTGCGCTTTCTTTTTGCTGTTCTCCCACATCTGCAGGAGCTTCGACCGCTCCGCCCAGAGCTGCAGCATCCACACCACCGCCAACGGCACCGATTTGATGAGCGGCGCCACAACGAACAACAGCGGCGCCGCTCCCACCGATGCTCAGGGCATTTTTCCCACCAAGAGCGGCATCGTCTTGAGGAGCTGCGCAACGAGCGGCAGCATCGGCGTAGCCCCCAACGATCCGTGAGCGGCGCCAGCTGCGACAGCTGCTCCTGCAGCAACAGCGTAGTCGCCACATCCGTCTGAGGTGGGTGCTCCTCTTCCCGCCGGGCCTCCCGCAGTTCGACAGGCCGCACCATCAGCGGCACATTTGAGAGCCTTAACCGAAGCAGAGTTGCCCAGAGTATTGGAGACTCGCAGATCGGCGTTCAGGCGGGGCCACATCACGGCGGCGCACAAGCACAAGAGACTCCATCGTGAGGGCACTTGAACGCCCGCCGACCGCGCATCGCAGGCGCCTGCAGCGCCGCGGGACCCACTTCCCCCATCAATCTGTTCAAGGTCCGGCGGTCGGGGGGCGCGCCGGACATGCTTGGGCATCGCGCGAGCGACGGGGTCGGTGGCCGCCGACGCGAAGGGTGACAAGAACGACGCGTCGGCAGCCGGTGCTGCGGTCCGGCTCCAAGGCGTGACGAATCTCGGCGACGGTGGTGGTGGCGGCCGGCCGCCACGGAAGGCGTCAGCAGCGCCCGTGGTCACAAGAAAGGAGAGGGGTCCGACGCCGCCCGCCCGCAACGCGTGCCCGCGCTGCCGACGAATGTCGCTACCGGGGATCGTGCGGCGGCGGAAGCGGCGGCTGCGTCACCGATCGTGGCGTTAGATAGAAGAGAAGTAGGAGAAGTAGGTAGGGGCGCGGAGTTTGCTGGAACGGGCACCACGAGCGACGGGGCCACGGCGGGTGGAGAGGACTGGGGAATTTGAGCAGGTCAACCATAGCGAGCGCGCTGAAGAATGGCTTAAAGACACGCGGGCGGCTCCCGAGGCCGGTTGGGAGCTCGTTGACAGCTCCTGTTGCAAGAACAAAGTTGGTCAAGGAAAGTCGCCGAGGCCTAGAAAGTCAGTGTCCGCGCAATGGGGGGGTACCTTTGACACACAATCGTGCGCAAAGGCCCCGCAGCAGCTCACTGGCCCGTCAGCCTCTGGAGCTACGTCAATGAGGAAAGGTCCACTTCATCTACGCTCTGACCACACAACACATGCTCTCTCTCGTATAATGTCGGACGTGGAGGCACACCGGCAGAGCACGCAACTTACACGACGACATTGTTGGTGTACGTCGAGTGGCGGCCACGACGCAGACAGGACCCGGCAGAAGAGCGGGCGACGGTTCGACCGATGCTTCAAAATTGGCAGTGCCGGGCTCGTCGGGCTGGAAAGCAGCCGACCGCGAGACGCGCGGAAAAGAGGCGGCGCCCGTCCGGGGCGGAAAGAAGCACGAACGCCGGCCGATCGAGGCGTGGCGCCACGGCAGACCGCGACAGCCGTTGCAGTCCCATGGAGGACACCTAGCTGTCTGCAGCCAGGGCGGATTCTGTTGGGAGAGACGGGTGCAAGACCAGGTGACCGCAACGAGTAAGTGGAGATCATGCACAAAGGCAACTTCAGGGGCCCAGCAACCAAGAAGTCATTTTCGAGTGCTAAACTTGGACAGTAGGACGGCGTTGGAGTCTGATGAGTGATTCGCTACATAGAAGGCTCCGAGAGCACATGCACGGTTTTTTGTTTTACCGAAGGGTGCTGTGGCGCTCGTCGGTCCCAGAGTTGGAAGGGGCGTGGCCCCTCAGCTGTGGACAGCACACGCCGAGTTAATACACTGTGAACCGGCGCATAGAGCAAATACGGGCATCTATTGACGGAGAAGCACAAATCTCTGCATTCATTGGACGGGACCGTTCTTGTAAGTTGGATGCGGAACACCAATGGATGTAAACGTAGAATTGGCGCCAAAAGCAACGTGCCTGCACGGGGGCGCGCCTTGTCGCGTCCCTCGGCCCCCGCGTTGCTGTGAGATCCCAGAAACGACCGCACAAACCCGGGCGCGTATGGCCCTCCAACCACTTGATGTGCAGAGTAGCGACGGCAGCAAGCGCCCCAGTACGCCGCGCCGGCGCACCGTCAGGCGTCGTCCCTTTGTCGCTGTGTGTTCGACTTGTTTCTGTTTCGCCCTCTCCTGGCCGCTTTGGACGTGGACCTGTTCCAGTTCAGCCCTCTCCTGGCCGCAGCTGACGAGGACCGAGTGCGTTGGCTGCCGCTCTCCCTCCTTCACATTCCCCCCCCTCCAATTCTCGTTTCCTCATTCGTGCATGGCCTCGCCAATTCCTCTTACTCCTTGTGCGCCCCCCTTCGTTCTAGCTTCTGACGACACGCCACTTCCGGTCCCCATCCACACCTCTTTTGGTTTTTCTGGCTGTGCTGCTGGCATCTTTCGCCTGTGCTGTGCGTAAGGGTCATTCTCTGCCTACTTTGCCGACGACAGGTGTGACCTTCCGTACCTCCCTCCGTGCACTGCCTCATTTCCTGGCTTGTCGGCGAGTCGGTGTCCCGGTCGGAGATCGTACGTGATTTGAAAAGGGCTTGGGGGGGAGGTGGGGAGGGGTGGACACTTGGTGCGAGCGCTCGGTATGAACTATCTTTCCTCGCTTTCCTTCGCTAGGCATGGCGCTAAGAGCTGCTAGGGCGCCGCTGCTGGCAGCGGACAGATGAGATGTTTCTGCTGGTGATGCGGTGCTATCGTCTGTGTGGTGCGGGTGGACCGAGGGGGCGGCGGGCAATGGGTGTGAAGAGGCGTGTGCACTTCAGCGCGCGCTCTGGGAGTGCGTGCTTGCGCCTCTGGCGACATGGTGAACCAAACAATATCTCACATGCGACACTTTTCGGAATCTTCTTATTCTATCTTTCTCCCGTCTTTGTCTATAGTCATATGACCCACAACTCCTTCCCACGCACGCATGCTCTGTACACCTTTTATCTTGTCCGTGACTTTTTCACCTTCCGCGCGTACGCCCCCATCGTCTTAGCAGCACTTTCATGCAAATCCCCCGCCCACTTTTTACGGTCCATCTCGGATTTCTCTTCTTTTGCCAAACATACAGGCACTTCTTCTCGATTCTCTCTCACCCGCGCGTCACCCACACGCGTCGCTTTGCGTGCACAAGGTGCAGCAGGCTTGCGTGTCGGCCCATACCGCGCCAAGTCCGGTTCGCTCGCGTAACGTGCGAGCGCCATTGCATGCATAAAAGCGACTGCTGCGGCCTGCTCGGAGTGCAACGAGTACTTGCGAGCGCTCTGCGCGTAGCGACCGTGCCACGCTTTAATCGCTTGCTCCCCGTACAGTCCCAAACTCCCGTACATCTGCATAAAGTCGGCAGCGTGGCAGAGCAGCAGGTGGAGTTTGGGGAAAATGCTCATCCACGCCAACGCTCCCTGCAGGTGGGTGACAAAGGCACTGGCATCCGCCCGAAACTGTTTGACCTCATCAGCCGTGGCAAAAGCTGCTCGGTTGACAGGCTTTCGCACTCTGTTCCACAGCAACCATGCCTGCTTGAATGCCATGTAGTACTCTTTGGAGAGCTCCATCAACAGCAGGCGACAGATAGCGTCACTATTGTTCCCAATACGGTGACAGTCGCGGCCGATGAAGCCCCCCACGTGGTAGGAAGCCATTGTCCCTCCCACCTTGTTCCGTAGCGTTGCCGCCAGACGGTACGCAAAGCGCAGGCCTGCCGCCTCTGCCTTGCACCAAATTACGCACTCGGTCGCAAGGGAGCGCAATCACGAAATAATTCCAAGGGTGATGTCCAATGGAATTGGAACAATTAGCTGCGGAGCAACCGGCAAGTGAGGCGCCAGCTTCACTGAAATGTGAGCCATTTGGCGCTCGGAGGGAGTGCTGGTGGCGTCGCCAACTGCGCTCTTGCCCGCCTGACCACAGCTAACGTACTGCTGCTCCGACCGCAGGGTCCTCGTCCCAGTCACGTCCTGAAGCGTCAAGTACTTACAGTCCAGTGCGTGGTGCTCACGGCTGGGCGACCGGGTGCTCAAACACACAAGGCACGACATGCGCTGGCACCCTTGGGGCCGGGTAAAGTGCACAACGCGCGGTAGTCCCCGTTTGGTAACAGTCGCACGGCCCTCCTCTCCTGGTCCTCGAGCACACCGCCAGTAAGCAGGGCCTTGACCTGGGGCGCAAGGGTTTTAATTATGGCGTCGAGGTCGTCATAGTTGTCTTTTGTGCAGGGGCACACACCAGCGAGGATGGTGTTGTCAGGATTGTTTGAGTGCGCTTGGTTGATGATGCCCTCAACAATCTTGACTGAGGCCGGGCTTCCGCCTTTGTCAAGGCCCACCGTCAGGTGCACCTCCTTCATGTCCATCGGGGGGCAGCAAGCGAGACCTCTGTTGTCGGTGGCCGCGGCGTCGCTGAACAGGACTGTTTTGGCGATCGCCTCATACGCGTCGTCGTAGACGTGCCGCTTGACGAAGCGCCCGGCCTCGCTGAGCGCCGACTCCCGCTCCTGCACCGCCAGTGACAAGTTGGTGATGTGGGCTCCGGCGCCGTCCACAGTGATATGCTTCGCAGGAAGCGCCTCCATTCTCTTGCGAGCCTTGCGCAGCTCCGCGACGCTCGCCATGCCGACGCGCCCCCCCTAAGAAACACGCCGCACGACAGCGAATCCCCGCTGTCTTATGCCGGCCACCTCCAGCAGTCCCACCTGCTCTTCAGCAGACGGAACCGCACAACCGAGGAGAAGAGCACGCGAGTTTCCCGCTGGCAGCCTCCCGGGGGCGCCGTCTTCTGCCCCGCTGGAAAGATCCACTGCAAGTTCTGCACCGGGGCAGGTGGTGGGCAGCTGCCGCCGAGCCGCCGGAAGCCGCCTGTTAGACTGGCTTTTGGCGACTTTGGCATTTCGTAGCCGCGCTCGCCAAACATAGCAAGCGGTTGTGCCATTGTCACGCGTCAGGCGCAGCTGGTCGGGTGAGCCGCGCAACAGCACAATGCTTGCAATTCGCTTCAAAATCACCTTGTCCTGCTCAACATCAAATGTGCCAGCCCGCAATGCTTCAATGAACTCCTTGCACGTCACAGCAGGTGGGGGCAGGGGGAGAGCGTTGAGGAAGGCGGTAGGCTGGTCAACCTGCATGCTTGGTTTATCTTGCGAGGTCCACACAGGCGAGCCGGACGACAGGGCGGGCAGCCCGCGCTCTCGTCCGGCCCCAAAGACCGCGCCGCCCCCCACGAGGTCAGAAACAGACGCTCCTTGGGCGTTAACAGGTACTGCTTTGATAAACAGTGAAAATGGCACAAGGGGGGGGGGCGCTCTGACCTCCAGCCACAGATTGGCCTGCGGAACAGTCGACAGTTGCAGATGACTGGAGCGGAGGTTCTGCGACAGCGGCACGTGCCGCGCACCTGGCCAGCCACTTGTTTTTGGACACGCACGGATCGAAAACTTCGCGCCGGCACTGGATGACCGGCAGGCTGGCAACGTTCCATGCCAGCGTCCCGACCGCCTTGCGCTGGGCGCCTTCCCTCCACTCAGCCGTGCCCGCAGTTTGCTTGAAGAGACAGCGCCTGCATGTTCTGCACCTGTACGCCTAAGTTTTGCCTTGAAAGACCTGAAGCAACTCAGCCGCCGAGAAGCTGTGCCAATAAAGCAGAGAGTCCTGGCTCAGAAATAGAGACAGGGGACGGTGAGTCAGCATCGTCTCCCGGCGTGCTGCTGTCCGCAGCCGTACTCCGGTAGAATCACACGCTTCCCATCAGCATAATCGAACATACTCTCTGTCACCGTCCATCTGGTCCTCCGCGTGGTGGTCCGCCTCTGGTTTGCGGCTTGATATTGGTTGGAGCGCACAGCCAGCGTCACTTGCCGGAGACGCGCACGGAGCCAATGGGCCAAGCTGTGTAACCTGCCACAGTCATGGCAACTGCGGATCACGCCGCCTGTGCAGGCGGTGTGATCGGCCCGTGGACACGCGGCCGGCCCGTGCGCACCATGAAAGCTCTTCCACGATTGAGTCAAAGAGGTCGAGAGCTACCCGTTCTCTTGCACTGTGAGGGCCAATAAAATTAGGTGATAACCCAATTTCCTGCTTAGCCACTGATACTTTCACACGTTGCCGGATGGCGCCCGTATCGTTTTCGTCGACCGCGTGTTATTCAGGGAGCTCTCTGCGACACCTTAACTCGGCGTGAGCACACCCTCGGGCGCCATCCCAAACTATCCCGATCCAGGCCAGCAAGGGAATGACCTGTCCAGATCTCGGGGAGATTGGATTCGGTCGGGGGGGGAGGCTTTTCCCCTGTGTATTTCGTAGCCCTCCTACTACTTCTTCGAACTTTTTGCTTTAGAGGGATATATCTGTTTGGCGCATTTTGGGCGGCTTCTTTGGCCGCCAGCGGTCGGGCTTGGGAGAGGTTGTCGACCGTGAACACGCCGTCCGCGTCGCCATTTGATAAAACCAACTGTGCTGTGAACAAAGTATACCCCCTGGGATTGGCCGTGATCCTCTTCTCCCGTTGGAGGAGGGATGGGCTGTCGGCCGATGTCCGGGGCAGTTCCTTCGACGGACCGAGCTGATCAAGAGGGCACTTCGGCCAAAGGACGAACCAGCGTGGTGGTGCCTTGAACCGCTAAAAGTTCTTGTGGAGCAACAGGGGATTCCGGACGTTGCCACGCCCGTACCGGGCAGCCGGTTCCCCAATCGTCTGTTGGATTGTGAGTTCAGGGCGACATGTATCTCCGCGTCGGTGTGTCGTTGATGACCGCCCGGACACTACGATGGCGTCGCCACCCGACCTGCCCAAGTTGGACGCGATCGCTAGCGGTATGCCGGCGGGTACATCCGCGGTGATCCCAGCGGTCGCTGCAACAGGGGGAGCCGTGGCTGGAACAGGGATTCCCTTCACTTTACCTCAGCCATTGGCGGATCTCGTGGGTGGAAACGTACGGCGGGTTTCGTCGGGGGCCGATGCTTTTCCCCCGAGACGTCACGACGAACGGACGGGATCAGTGGATCAAGATCAAAGTTCGGCAACGCCTCTGGCGATAGATGATCTGGATACGGCGCTGTTGACGTTCCGCGAACCGTTATTGGCCGAAGTCTCTCGGGCCATCGCTGCGAGCCCCGCTGGCTGTGCTCAAATTGCCCCCCGCCGAGATTCCCCCGTGGACACGCAAAAGAGCCGCAATAAAGGGTGCTGAGCTCTGCTCGGGAAATCAATTGGAGCTGTACATACACCCGGGCTCTTGATGACTCAAGCTCGTGTACTTGTTGATATTCAATTGCTGTATGACTTGTACTTGTTTGTACTTGATTTGTGTATCTCTTGATGAGCCCCCCACTTTTTGTTGTGAGCTCGGGGAGATTGTGCGTGGCGTGGTGACTGGATTGTGCGGCGGTGGGCGGCTTAGCACAGGGGAGGCGCATGCTCCGCTTTGGGATGTGCGACGCAGGCCCTGAACACGCGAAGAGTGGAAGTGCCTGGGAAAGCACTGAGAGAGCGACCTCCCTGCGACTGGCAGAGGGGTCGTTTGGAGTACATCAGGCGGTCCTAGTGGGCCCAATACTGCCATCCAATTAAACCAATGCATCCACCTATCTTCCTCCGGCTTCACAGGTTATGGGCCCAGCCCGCGCTGAATTCAGTTCTGAGAGGTCGTGGGTTCGAGATTCGCCACGGCAGCGCCCCAGGAGGGGGACGAAGGGATTTGCAGGAGAGGCACTTGCGAGTCGTGCGTCAGACGAGCTTGGCCCTGACGAGCTGGGGAGAGTCTTGAACTGGTGTTGTTCACCTCCCCAGGCCAGTCACACTGGTCATGTGCCGTAATTGGTTTTTAACCTCTCAACAGATTATGAGCTCAGCTGTCGCTGGTGGTCATCGTCTTCTTCCCTGCGGTCGCTGATCCGACGACGTTGCTTGGGTTGCCGTGTGTTCTGGTGTCGCGCGGGTGGATACCGCCGTCGACGTCGTCGGAGCGGCGCTTCGTCGCGCTGTTGTCGTCACCATGTCGGACTACGGCCGCTTCAGCGGCCCGCGGTTCGCGCAGCTGCACGACTAATACAAGGTGCGGGCGGCGTACCAGCGTGCGCAGCTCAAGAAAGAGAAGCTGTGGACGGCCGTCGTGACGGAACGCCCTGATTCTGGATCGGACGACAAGAAGTCCGACACGGTGGTCATAGCATGGGACGCCATGAACGAGACGGCGTCGGCGACCATGCAGACGAAGGTCAATCCTGTGCATCTGAACACGGTCACGTCGGTTGACACGATCAAGGAGCCGTGGGACGCACTCAAGGTCATGTTCGAGGCACGTGACAACGCGGAGCTGCTGCGGCTCATGGACGAGCTGAGCGGCCTGAAGAAGGGCGACGACGAAAACATCGTCAAGATTGCGTCGCGCGCCAAGATGATCCGGGACGAGCTTGCCATGCTCGGCAACCCGGTGAACGACAACACGCTCGCACTGCGTGTCTTGTCGGGGCTCCTGTCACAGTACAGAATGCTCAGGACGGTGTTGGAGAACAAGGACACTAAGCTCGTCATGTCGGACGTGACGGATAAGCTGCCGCAAGAGGATCAGCGCAGCATTACCGTCGCCGATTCCAAGCCTTCTGGCAGTGTCAAGTCACAAGCCTTTGCGGCAGCGGCGCAAAAGAAGTCGTTTGACAAGAAGTTGGTCGTGCGTTTCTACTGCAACAAAAAAGGTCACATGCAGCGCGACTGCTACAAGAAGAAGGCGGACGAGGCCAAGGGCAAGGGAAAGTTTGGCGGTGGTGGTCGTGAAGGCGGCCACGGCGGCGGGCCCCACGGGGGTGCCGCTCTGGCCTACAGTGCATTCACCGGCAATGCCGGGAGCAGCAAGGCTCACGGCAGCACACGCTAGTTATCAACCTGGGTGCTTGACTCTGGCGCAACCAACCACATGGCCGCCGGGGATAAGGGCTTCACCATCCGGACGGCGGAAATCGGGGCCAAGGTCACCTTGGCCAACGGCGATAAGGTGGTCATCAAGGGGCACGGCCAGGTCTCCATGGACGGTTTCAAAGAAAACACTAAGACGCGCATGGTACGCGGGGAGGCTATGCAACTTCCGGGCCTGACCTGCAACCTGCTATCGGTTCGAGCGGTCGACCGCAATAGAGGTGCAGTGGTGTTTGTCGACAACGCCTGCTACATCCTAAGCGACGGGGATGCTGCTCTTTCGCGCAGAGTGCTTGACAAGTCCTCGGTCGTCGGCAAGGTGAACAACCTGGAGCAGTACGTGCTCACGGTGACGCCGACAAAGGCATCGGCTCACGCGGCATCCACGCGTATAGCTGGGGAGGCGGAGCTGTGGCACCGTCGTTTCAACCACTTGGGGTCAGAGAAAATCAAGAGGGCGGCCACAATGGTCGACGGCATGCTGTCGTCAGCGGCAGACGCCAAGCGCGAGATTGGCACTGTGTGTGTGCCATGAGTGGACAGCAACATGGTCCAGGCGGCGAGCCCCCGCTCGTCGACAGCGACGACCAAGTGCGAACTGGTGCACACCGACTTTGATGGCGCACTCACTGAGTCGCTGGGTGATTTCATCTACTTTATGACGGCGCTGGAGGACTCCACAGGGCTCATCACGGCAACGCCCATCAAGACGAAAGGGATGACACCGCAGGTTCTCAAGAAGCGTTTCAAGCAGATGGAAACGCTGACGAGGGCCAAGATCAAGCGCGTCCGTCATGACGGTGCCAAGGATTACGTCACCAACGACCTCGAGGCATGGTACGAGGACAAGGGCATCACGTCGGAGATGACAGCGCCGTACAAGTCACAGGAAAACGGCAAAGCGGAGCGGATTAACCGCACGCTGATGGAGCGCGTTCGTGATGCTCTGCTCGATGCCGGAGCGGAGGAAGATTTGTGGGATGAGGCGTTCGCCTATGTCATCCATGTGCTCAACCGGTCCTTTAAAATGGGGCTGGACGTGACACCGCTGACGGCCCTAGCGGGTCGACGTTCCAACGTCGCGGGATTCCGCATTTGGGGGAGCCGGGCGTGAACGCTCAAAATCAAGAAGCAGCAACGCAAGCTGGAGCCAAGGACCGTCGTAGGCCGCTTTGTCGGCTACACGGTCGGTGACAAGGCCAACCGCATGCTCGAGGATGAGACAAACCAAAGTTTGAAGCGTCGAGACGTGCCGATGGAGGAGAACCCGGCTAAGGTCGAGGCGTCGGCAGTCGGGTGAAGCGCTGTGTCCCGGCTGACGGCGGGCTACGACGGCGGAAAAGATGACGTCACGGAAGGTGCAATGGACATTCTCGACTCTGAACGCTGGCGAGAGGACGAGTACGACCCGAAGACACCTCTGACAGCGACGACGAAGTCGGTCCTCCCTCCCTTGATGAAAATAGCGAGGGAGACGTCGAGGATTGCCCGGATGGCTCGAAACCGGCGGGTGGTCAAGGACCTGTTACCTGTGACAGCGCCGCACCTGGGCCTCGTCGCTCAAAGCGAAAGCCAGCTCCCAAAGTAACATGGTGGGAGAAGGAACCTAAAGCGTACTTAGCAAGCAGTACCAACAGTGCGGCTGTGACAGACTGCGCCCTACACAAGACCCCGGCAAACGAGAAGGAGGCGCGTGATCGTTCTGATTTGCAGCGCTGGAAGCAGGCCATCAAGGAGAAGGTAGAAGCGAACAAGAAGCTTGGCACCTGGTCCAAAATTAAGTTTAACAACAAGAAGTACAAGGCCATCAAGACGCATTTCGTGTTCGACATGAAACATGACGCGGAGGGCAAGATGACGCGCTACAAGGCTCAAATCGTGGCCCAAGGGTTCAACCAGGTGCCCGGATGAGACTTTGACGAGACGCGGGCTCCGGTACCCAACGCGGATACGACACGTGCTTTCTCTGATGTGGTGGCAGCCATGGGCTGGGAGGTTGATTATGTCGACGTCAAAACAGCCTTCCTCAACGCCAAGATGGACAAGGAGATGTACGTCACACTCCCCGACGGTATCGAGCCGGAGGGCGTGGAGAAGATGTGTCGGCTTAACCTGGCGCTCTACAGGCCAAAGCAGGCTGGGCGGCTGTGGGGCATCAAGCTCGACATGGAGCTCAAGGAGATCGGTGCAGTGCGGTCCAAGGTGCACCCTGTGCACGGGCGCGTCTTCATTTTCGTGTACGTCGACGACCTTATCGTGGCGGGCGAGAAGCTCTTTGGGAGTGCTGCCGTCAAGCGCTCCGTGTCGGCGAAGTTTGAAGTACGCGACATGCGGGAGGTCAACGACTTCATTGGCATGAAGTTCATGCGTGACCGTGCAACAAAGACACTCACTCTGAGCAACACGGGGCACACGGCGACGCAGCTGGAGGCGTTTGGGATGGAGACCTCCACCCCGAACAAGGCGCCAATGGCGACAGGGGTCATGCTGACCAAGTCGGGCGAGGACCTGCTGCCAGAGGATAATAGGTACGCCGAGTTGGTCGGCTCCCTCCAATACGACAAGGCCGGACATCTCCTTTGTCGTGGGGGTGCTGCCAGGGGCTTTCATGAATAAATGGCATTGTGATATAGTGGATAGATATACTCTGATATACTCATATTCGAAAATAACGAGCCAGATTTTACATACTCTTATCTGAATGGTACCGCTATTTAATGGCTTCAAAGAGGAGAAACGCAAGTCCAATGACCTAGCCTGCGTGGGATGCAGGCATCTAACTAACTCAGGAAACATCACTTGACAGGTGCCTCACAATGCTCAAGGTCGGGACAAAAGACGCAGGTACATGTTCGAAAAGCGCTGAACAGCAGAGAGATAACTCAGGGCCGATCGTCGACAGTGAGAGCATCTCCACCAATGGCTTCAACCGTCCAAACAATCAAACGTGGCACCGTTTGGTCAACAGGGGCATTGGTGGAGGAAGCGAGGTCCGAAACTAGTCTGTGACGGTGGTGTGACGGCCTAAAAATAGCTTCCCTCACATGTTTTTATGCCTCAATACATCTCGTGGTGGCCTCGCGGAATCGCCCATTTTCGGAAGCTTGAACGGGAGCGCCACTCCAAACAGGCCTGTTTGGAGACGCCCCGAGTCGTTTGGCCAACCCCTGGTTCCCTGTTCGGACCACGAAAGCCAATGGAAAGCGTGACCCGTCGCTTGCAGACAATTGCCAGACGATATGGCAGTCATGAAGATTCTCTTTAGTGCATCTGTGGGAATACTGGCGTGTGACAAAAACAGCCCACCGCCAGAGACGTCGAGGCGAGCCTAAGTTTGATACGTGATCTGCTCAGTTTTGGCTCTGCCTTCGGACAGCCAGTGACAGCGCCGCACGTTGCGCACACGTGGCCGTTGGGTTGTATGGTTGGCTCCATTGGTGGAGTTGCTCTAAACAGTTGAGACAAACGTCGCGCGCGGCCCCCGATGGAAGGCCCACAAGCATCAAAACGAGTATCAAGACAAAAGGCTAACCGAGATACCAAGATGGACGCGAAAACCGAAGCCCCTTTCCTCACATTGACCTTCGCACGCTCACTGCTGATCATTGTCTGGCGAGGGCCGCGTTCAAAACTTGCAGCACAACCCACTCTTTGTTTTTCTTAGCAACACGCCTTGAAAGTACGTCCCGTCGGACATTCTCGTTCAATAATCTGATATAATCTGCAGAGAATCCATATTCTTATTCGTATCTTTCTGGTATTGGCTGCGGATACGTATATTATCCGTATTCAAGAAGTTGCGGCATAAGAGCATTCCAACCAATGTCGGGCCAATGCCGTATTGAGCACACGTTGCAGAAACGTGTCTCAAATTCGCCGTTGGACATTTCTTGGGGCGGGTAACAATGTCGAACGTGCACGCAGCGTTGCCAACGGAGGTCAAGCGAGTTGAAACGCGAATGTACTTGCGTCCGATTCGGGGTCGGAGCCGTTGGCCCTGGGGCCAACGGGTTCTGTGCTCTGATTGGTCCATCGCGGTTTCTCGGGGTTAAATGATTGACAAGTGGCAGTTCATATTGTCCTCAGATTGTCCCATTTATCATATTTTTGTTTCGACAGCCACCCACGGATGTAATATTGTACCTCTCGGAACTGGACGGCCGCATGCCATCTCGACCCCAGAGCCCGGATCGTTGAAGTGTGTCACGTATCTCTCGTGCGGTGGCGCGTGGCCGAACGTGCTTTCGGGCTAGTCAGACACGCGGCGCGATCCCACCGACACTGGAAAAGCGAGTGGATCTGAGCGAATGAGGGGGCACGCGAGGCAGGGCTGCTCCCAGCGGCCCCGCGTGAGGCCCTCCTCCGGCTACGGGGCCGCTCAGGCCGCCACGCGTGCCCGCCAGCGACGGTACGCGCCCGCACCACCCCCGCCGCACCGAGCGGCAGTGGCGGTGGCGTACGGCAGCGCCCATGGCCGCCTCACCACCGCTGGCACCGCGCACGCCACCCCCGCGCGCCCACGGCCGTCGCCCCCACCCTGCCCCCCGCAACCTGCCGTCCTGGCCGCCCCCACCGCCGTCGGCCGCGCCCCCCGCCAGATGCCGCCGCCTTCGCGGGTGTCGGTTGTCGCCGGCCCCGCCTCCCTCGGGACCGCCGCCCCCCTCTTCGCCACCGACGTCGGCCACCGCTTCCGCGTCAACCGCCGCCGTCCGCAACCGGCACCACCGCCGCCCTCACCGCCTCCGCCGCCACGCGCCGGCCGCCGCTCCCCCGCCGCCCCCGCCGCCATCGACCGCCACCGCCGGTGTCCGCCGCCGTCGCCCCCGCTGACTCTGCCGCCGTCGCCGTCGTCGGGCGCCCCAGCCTCGCCTTTCCATGCTGCCTGCTGCCGCCGCCATTTACGCCGCCGCCGTCCCCGCCCCCGCCGCTGTCGGCCGCCGGCGCCGTTTGCCGCTGACACCCCGCCCGCGTCC
>Ga0115031_1001155_pt1 | contig 19522 bp, 19 predicted proteins | sample Maine_Asex4_meta_FD_87301 | JGI IMG/M metagenome (GOLD analysis project Ga0115031, IMG submission 87301) | Marine algal microbial communities from Maine, USA - Maine_Asex4_metaG | ecosystem: Host-associated > Algae > Red algae > Unclassified | place: Maine, USA | collected 2015-01-05
ACACGTCTTCAGAAAGCTGGTTCCAACCGCTGGACAAGTGAAAAGTGTCTGACACCCACCGATCTGGCCAATGAATGGCCGGCAATCCTAATGTCCGCCTCAGGGGTGTCTTAACTGGGCGTGGCACGGGTGCAACACCAAGTGCGGCCCGGCCCGGCTTTATGAAGGCGGCGCACCGGTCCACCAGTACCCGTTGGTGTACCCATTCGCCGTTGCCTCGCCGGCTCCCGGCGCCTGCGGCACTTCATCGGCCGCAGAAGCGCCTGGCCACCCCGGCAGCGTTGCGTGCGCGCGCGAGTCAAAGTGGTGGAGCAGGGAGCTCCGCCACTTGAAGCGCTTCGTACAACCGGGGATGGGGCAGTGAAAGGGCGTCGCCGTCCCGTGCTGTGGGGCGCCAGCCAGCCGGCACCGGGCACGCGTAGAGTCATCCACAGGGCAAGACGCGGGGCGTGGCGGCGTCCACACAATAGCAAACGTGGCAGGTGGTTAGTCGCGTGTCGCGAGTCGAGCGGCGCGCCGCCCCAATGCTTTTGCATGGCTTGCCGCTGACACAAAGCCCCCCACCCCGCGCGCGCCCCTCCTCACCGACCATCACACCTACCTTGCCGCTATGAATCTTGAGGTTGTATCGCCGCGGCGTCGAGTACCCACACCCGCGCACGGGGCACCAATACCGCACGCCTCGCCGTTGCGTGCCCGCGGCGCCGGCATCATTACCCCCGCCTGTGGTGGCCACCCCAACGCCCGCCGTAGCCAACGGTGGGGCCGTCAATGCCAGCCGTGGGGGGTACCGCTCGTGCCACCGTGCCGCCCCGACAGCCGTGGTGGTGGTGGAGCCCACGCCCACCCCCGCCAGCTCCCCGCCGTGCAGCCAGCTCACATGGCGGGTGCGCGTCCGCAGCGCGTCTGCGACGATCGTGCGTAACCGCCAGTGCGCAGCCGGGTCCGCCAAGGAAAACTCTTGGCGGCATGACGGAGGGCCGGCCGAGTGGGCGACTTCCCTGGCGGGCTGCCCGTCCCGCCCGGGGGCCGACGTCAGCATGGGTGACGGCACGATGGCCTCCCCATAGGAGCCGAGAGAAAAACTAAAGAGTTTGGCCAGAGACACCCCCAGTGGCCCAGCGCCCGGGGCGGCCCCAAACCCTGGCGGCGCCGCCGACCCCTGCTCCCGCACCTTGATCGATCGGAAGCTCAGCAGCAGCATGGCGTCCCCCCCTGGGCGGGGCGGCCGTTGAAAGATGGAGAAGCCGTGCTTTTGCAGCACCCCCGCCGGGTTGTAGCCAAACCACGCGAGGAACACCTTGCCTTGGTCGTCTTGCCCCAGGGACAGCACCTCAAACGTGGCCATGTCCATGACGACCCGGTGCACGGGCGGCCACACGTGGTCCCCATTGTGGCGGACGCGCACGGACTCGACGTAGACGACGCAGAGGAGTTGCGTCTCCTCGTCCCAGTGGACGGGCACGTAGATGCCCATCGAGTCATTGATGACGGTGGAACAGTCGTCAACGTCGGCGTCGTCGCCGACGGTGCTGGCGGCAGCGTCGGCATTGGCGGCAGCCGCATGAACGTTGGGCGCAGCGGCGCCAGGGACAGAGCCGACCGGGGTCGGCGGGATGGCCGACGAGGGCCCTGCCCACCGGTCGCCGCCCCATTGGGCGCCAGCTGCCCCAGGATGAGAGCCGACGAGAGGCGGCGGGAAGGGGGGGGCAGGGACGGCTGACGGCAACCCAGACCACCGGCCGTCGCCCCACTGGGCATCCGCGGCGGCCGCGTCAGCGCCGACCGCTGTCGCCGCAGTGGGCGACGGGGGCGCGGCCCACCGGTCGTCGCCCCACTCGGCGGCGGCGGGCGTCTGCGGGCGAGCCGCGCGAGCCTCCGTCGGCGACGCTGGCGGCGCCGCCGCCCCCTGCACCGCCCCTCCCCCCGGCGCGGGTGCCCCCGCCGACGCGTCTGCCGCGGTCGGCGCCCGCGGCGCCCCCGTTGACGTTGCGACAATCACCTGCACGCGCGAGCGGATGACGAGCGCCTCGGCGAGGTGGGCGGGCGACACGCCGTCCAAATGCGACCACGTCCGCGGCCCGACTGCCGCCGTCGGCAACAGCGGCGCAAGCCACGCCGCCACGGGCGGCGACGCAGAGGCGAGGCGGAATTCGGTCCAGCTCGCCAGCTCGGCGGCCGACACGTAGCGGGGGGAGCGCGGGCCACATGAGCCGAGGGAGGCCGCCCACGCACGGGCGGGGGTGTCGCCCGCGTCTCGGGTCGCCATGCTGCCGGCAAGCTGGGGGGGGGCGGGCGGAGGGGGCACGGGGCGGCCGCGACGGGGGCTGTTGTGACGCGGGTCGGGTCACGGTCGGGGTGAGGGGGAGAGACGACCCCCCGCAGCCGGGCGGCGGAGAAAGGGGTGATTTGACTCGATGTGGGGCGGCGCAGCGGGCCACACGCGGCGGCACCGGGGCAACACCCCGTTGCCGTGCGCGCCGTCGGCGGCTGCGGTGCTTTATGGGAAACGGGGTGCCGAGGATCTTGGCGCTCGGGCACACGCGCACCAACCCGTAGGGCGCGGATCGGGCGCCAGCAGGGCGGGGTCGACCTGCCGCAGGCGCGTCACCCGGTCGTGGCAATAGCGCCGGCGGGTGGGAGCCAGTTGCGTCTCCGCCGTCATGGCCGCGGCATGCCCCCAGACGGGGCTAAGGCGGGTGCGAGAAACGGCTGGGGGGCCCCGTGTGGGGCGCCGACTGGCAACGTTGGGCGTCCTTGCATTGAGCGCCAACACGGCGGTCCTCGCCGGCAGCTGCTACCTGCCAATCGTCTCCTTTAGATGAATCGCTCATCAAGGCACATCAAGCCCCATCGGCCATCGAGATGTGGAATCGGTGGGCGTTTTTGACCCCATCGAGAAGACGCATCGACAGCCATTCTTGATGGCGGTTGAGTGCTCGAGCGCAGAAACAACTCGATGAGCGAACAGTGCCAAGATACAACTGACTGACATTTTTGACGCGAGAGAGCACTTGCGAGAAGACTGTTATCAGGATCTCATTGGGCCAGCACAGAAGGTAAAAATCAGAAGTGGCGACTCACGAGGCTTGCGCAATGCTGTTTCATTGATAGAAGATGTATCATTTTCGTCATTAACGGAGATAGACTTGAATGCAAGACAAGCAGATGGAGCGTGATCGTGCACTTCTCTGGTAAGTCGATGTGGTAATTGAGCACTGCGACGTCGTTGCGACCGCCTGACCTCGTTGTCTTCTTCCGGGGAACACACGACCACCCTGTTGCGACTTAAGCTTGAAAGGCGGCGGATCTCCTCGTCCCGCGCAGTGCGGTCTGGCTGGAAGCATAGAACAAGGGACTCTGACAATGCAAAAAGTCCGCTATATGCACAGTCATTGAGTAGGTGCAGAGCCTTCCATATCTATTCGGATCGGCCGAAACGAACGAGCTCGTCGTTATCGGCTGCACAGCCTCATCGGAACTTGGAAGCGAAGATGGCGGCCGGAGCAGTGTCGAACAAGACGACGCCTCCACGGCGGTTGCGTGGTACTTAGAGAAAGAGTTTTGTATTGACCTTAAAGTATCCGCATCAGATGTGAACAATCGCGCCCAAGCTGGTTGTTAGTGTGCTGAGGCACATGACTCTCCCGAGATCGAATCAATATGCAAGCTCTTGTTTCGATGGCAAACCAGCTCATCGAGGCCAGAACTCATCGAGATCGCATCGGCATTATATCGAGAACCCCTTTCGATGGCCTGGCCGGGGCCCATCGAAACTAGGCCTTGATGGGGGTTTCATCGGAAGGACACGATGGGCAGCTGGACGTGGTGGCACGGGGCGCGGTGGGGATTAGCCGCAAACGCAATTGCCGCGACCGTATTCGTCCTTCTGGGGTGCGCCGTCCCCCCCACCCACGTTGGTCTTGGCGGTACTCTGCACCGACGAGGTGACCGGGGTCGGTGGGTCGCGGGTCTCGAGGGCGCTTCAGAGTGGACCCATGCGGGCCCTCCCTCCCTGCCGCCGAGCCAGGATGGGAGCGAGGTGTGTTGCTTGTGGGCCCCCGCCGGCCCACACCCAGTTGGAGAACGTGGCCCAGAGCCTGTAGGGCCTAATCACTCGCAGCCTGTGTTCGGCACGTGAATGACTATGGAGAGCACAGTCCGTACAGATCACGACCGCCCTGTTCCCGACATCCATCAGCTCACGCGACAAGGGCAGCGAAGGGGCCGTAGATCCGGGCGTGCACTTCGTGCGGCGCGATCCTCCGTGGTTGGGGTCCAGCGTGGTTTCGACGCATAGGATCCGCAGAGACGGGTCGCTTTACACTCTATCAGACGCCTGAGATGATCAAGCCTTTGGGGACGGCTGACCAATCAGAAAAAACTCTGAACCGATGACGCGACGCACGAGGCTGCGTTTACGGGTATCGGAGGGAATGCACGACTCTTCCAGCTCACGCTACCAGCCAACCTTCGTGACAACAGTTTCTGCATGTCGCAGTCATGCCCCCTGACATGCACTCACGGCGGCTGGAGGGCCGGTGTAGGGAAGCAAAAGGCTGACGAGGCATGTAAAGCAGGAGCCTCTGTGGCCCTCTCGTCCACTGCGGGGCACGACTTTCGTTAAGGCTGCTCTTCTGGGTCTGAGCATTACATCGCAGGATGAAAAGGCAAGCTACAACGTGCTAAAATTTGACTGGTCAACACGAAGTATCCCTCTCACAGGGGTCGTAGAGGCCACAACAGGGGACGTCCCCTGTGTGTGTGTGCCACAACAGGGGACGTCCCCTGTTTTGGCCTCTACGACCCCTGTGAGGGCGGTGACACCCGTATCAATTTCGGCCTGTGAAGGCTCTGTGAAAGAGGTGCCTGACGATCCAGGATGAGCCGTGGGCGGTGACTTGATCTGACGAATCACGTCTTGCTCGTGCGTTGTTGCGCCCGTTGTCCGCAGTCGTTTTTGTATGCGCCGTGGTGATCGCTGTGCCGTTGCCATCTCCCAGTGGTGGGGCTTAATATGTCAAAGAATAACGAAGACCGGACGTACGCTTTGTCGCACGGTAGTCGTACAGGTTAGTGTAGAGTCAGTGCAGGGGGGGAGGTGGGCTTGGGGGGGAGGGGGGAGGCGCGTACGTCCCGAGCACAGGGCGGGAAACAACGCTCATCCTCCCCCCCTGCCCATGGATATGCTCTTCTGGTCATCCCTGTGTCCTCCCCCCGGATACCTTTTCGTTCTTTTTCTTTTCGCGAAAACAGGGCAACCATAGCAGACATTGTCGTCGCGTTCCGCGGCACAGTGTGGGCATACTAATGCATCGAGACTGCCCCACACCTCCATTTGCAAGTATGGTCGGGGGTGTCTGCCAGCGTTATGGAACGCTTTCAGCAGGTCCCCCTGCATTCTTCTGGGCAAGCGGGGCATGCCGAGACAGAATCTGCAGTCGGTTTTATTGATCGGACCACTCCCCGAGGGACACTGGCCACATGAATGTAGATGTTGCTCCCTCGGCTACCTGTTTTCTGGTCAAGGAGCGTGCTCAGGAGTCGACGGTTCGTGCACAAGGGCGCACAGCGCAACAAAATGAGCCACAGAGCGCTCGGAGACAATTACCACAGTTGGAGTTGTGGGTGTTTTGTCCTTGTGTGGTGTGCATCTCGTCCGTCACTGTCGGAGCAGGTCTGACGCCACTGCGGTGCACGCCAAATTTCGTGAAAGGAGGTGGAAACCAGAACACCCGCACCGTCCCCTCGGGGCCAATGAGAGCGGATGACCTTGTCCACGTTGTAATCTTCTTGAAACTTTGGGTGCGGGATCTGACAATCCTCCTTATGACCAATGAGCAGTCGTACTTGAGGGAGGAGCTAAACCAGGGCAGCAATTTCCTTAAAAATCCAGAAGAGCAGAGACACTGGGTCTTACCTAGGCGTGGGGGATGCACAGACCCTTATCAATACACTTTGTCTTTCCTCAGCTGGCATGTAGGAAGCTTCGCCTCAGTCAGTTGCCCAGTGCCCTCAAGAATCGTAAAGGCATCTATGTCCAGCGTGTATCTTGCCGAGACGAACGTCGCCGACCAGCGGTTGCATTGTGTCCAGGAAGCAAAGGTCACGCGATACGCTTGTACACAAGACTGTCGGGCGCAGGGTCAGGACGATAAGAGCCTGTGAGTGAGTGCCCCTCTATCGGTGCGCCAACTCGACAAATTGTAGCTACGGGCATGTCAATTGACCACATGAGCCATATCGGGCGAGATTGAGCCATAGCCATGGCCATAATTTCCCGGGGTAAATTTCTGTTTGGGGATCGCGAGACGAAAAGTGTCCCGAGTGCGGCGAACTATCCCTCCCGTGACGAGCTGTCCCCCGCGAGGCGAACTACGATACCGTTAATACTTTCAGTATCCGCATATCCATCACCCTGCTGTATAAGTGGGAGGATCGCGATCAAAAATTTCAAAGCGCTTGATCGGAGATTGCCCGGTCGTCCTGTGGCATACAGTCCGATCGAGAAAAATTGAAAAACCCCTATCAAGGGGCACGCAAGGGTGCACGCATTGGGCAGCACCCGCCGTGGTGGACCCCACCGCCGCCGACCCCACCGTCGTCGGCCCCACTGGCGTCGTCCCCACCGTCGTCGGGCCCACCGTCGTCGCGCTACGGCTGCTGCGCTCCCCTTTTCTGATCGCTTACTGGTCCGCAGTAGTGGGGCCTCCAATGTCGGGCCCATTCACGACGCGGGCTTGAGTCTGGTTCCTGCATTTTTCTGTTTTTTTGTGGCGGTTGACGTGGCCGAAAATAGTGTGGTGATACCATCTGCTCGATTGTGTCTGCCTCTTTGTTCGGTGTTGTCGTATGCGTGTGTGTTATTGCTAACCTCCAAAAAATGGCGGTTGCAGAGAGAATGGAGGCAGAGCCGACGGCACAGCGTAGAAAAGAAGTCGGATTGGCTGTTCGACAAGCCACGATGAAACTATTGGCTGCGAGTTGCCGCCAGTAATCTTGCAAGCCAATGAACGTGTCTTACGGAAGTCACGCAGAGCCATTGCAACCCACAGTGAGATTTCTCGAGATTTGTGAGCCGCTTGCTTGAGCCTGAGGGGGGCATGTAGAGGGTTCTGGGCCAGACCTGTGATTTCTCATGAGATCAACAAGGTTCTTTCCTCGTCTCTACGGCGATAAAACTCGCTTTATTGCTACACTACAGTCGGTCCCAGTCCACTGGTAATTGATTCGACGTTATTAATACGACATTTCGTGGAGCAGCAGGGGATACCCTTGCCTTCTTCGTGCCTCGCGGCTCGGTGTTCCCGAGAACTTTCTTGTAGCCTCGTGGAATTGTGACGGTGTCGATACGGTCGCTTGGCGCGCGGGGCGTCTGCCATCGACTTGTGGGCGTGGTGCCGGGGGCACCACGGTTGTGATCTTCGACGTTGGCGCACAGGGCGTTAGCCAAGTCCAAACACTTTGTTCAGGTCCCAGTATGTCTACTGGTGGAACTGGTGGCACTCGGCGAGCCAGAGACGGCAAGCTGCCAGCTGGCTACCGGCCGCCGGGCGGGGGACAAGGCACTCCTACCGCCTCCGACGCCCCAACGGACGGTGCTCCTACTCCTCCCATCCCTGCGGATCAAGCCGCCTCCGGGCAGATGCAGGTGGTGGAGAGCCTAAAGGCGGCCGTTGAAGCACTTCAACGACGCCTGACGGTCCAAAAATAGACTAACGAGTGTCTGGCGCGAGCCAATGACAAGTTGGTCGACGACGTCGAGGCCCTGCGCAAGGTCGACTCCCACGGGGAGAAACGCCGTGTGGCTAAGTCTCGCCGTCAGTCGGGCGACAATACCAAGAACGTCAAGAAGGCAAGCAAGGTGACTAAAGATAAGTCCGTCCGCTAGGACGATCCGGCTAACGTCGTGTCTTCCTCATCTTCCGATGATTCTGCCTCTGTGTCCAACCCGTCGTCGTCGGACGACGACAACCTCAACGCGACGGACACGTCCTCTTCGGACGGTGGCCATGGGCCACCAGGCCCGCCGTCGCCCCCAAGTGGGTCCTCGCCGAGCGACAGCCCCAGCGAGTCGGACGCAACAGCGCGCAAGCGCTCAGCGACCCCCACCAAACGGAAGGAGCGACTTGAGAAAGCCGACAGGATCAAGATGATCCGCCCGGCTAATAGCACGAACCCTGCCCACGAGGCGGTTATGGGGGGACCGGTCCCCAGAGGGCCACGGTCCTGGAACAGGAGCCTCCGGTGGCCCCTGCCACGGATCAAGTGACACTCTTCCACTGGAAGAGATACCTGGCCCATAGATTTTTGGGTCAGCTTGGACTTGTAAGTCCCTCTCAATCCCAGGGGACTTAGCCCCAGGATTTTCCAATTCTCCGATGGAAGTCCTTGGGGAATATGTTCAATGACCGAGATCTGATCTCGGTTCCGGGTCCTGCCCCGAGTGGGGAAGCTTCCAAAAGCTTCCCGGCCCCTCCAGGGGGCCCAGATGAAAGGGACCGGCGCCCCTTCCGACTGTGTCAGGCCCCACCGGGAGGCCCGATCCGGAGATGCTCCTTCGTTCACCCTCCAGGAGGGGGTGTTACGGGTGAGGTTGGGGGCCACTTCGGGCACCCACCCGAGGGGGCGCCACACGTCCCGCCCCTCTGGGGAACGCTAGGGGGAAGCTCGCGACCCGTCCCCTCCGGTCCGGGCCGGAGGGTCATGTCATCCGAGTCCAGGGGGATTCCCCCACAGGCCACGGACCCGACGAAGCGCCGTCTGCGCGCTCGCTGCGCCGCATTTCTGCGATGACGGCGCATCAGGAACAGAGATCGCGCTACAATGACTGCCGCACGCAGCTCGTCCGCGGAGCCTTCCGACTGCCTGCGGCCGTCATCGCTCGACGCCCCAGACCTACCGTCAGTAAACGCGTCCATCTCCATCCACGAAAGCAACCAAAAACAACAGAGCTAGAGCGGCCGCAGAAGCGGCCGCAAAGGCGGCTGTCAACGCGGCCGCTCACGCCCGCTCACGCCCGCTGCGCCGGTGTTGGAGACGGAGAGGACGGGGAAGCAGGACGGACGACGCCGACGACGACTGTGGCACATCGCGCTCCCCCCGAAGATGACGGTGCAATCGACGCGCCGCTGATGGCGGGCACATCGCGTCGCTCCACGCCTGCCCGCCCACAGAAGGTCCCGAGATCGTGCTGTCATATTCGGTGGCGGCCGCGTGCCCAAAATGTTGTGCTGCGCGGCGCTGCCTGCAAACCCCCGAGCACGGCCCATTCGTACGGGTGCGGTTGCGCGCTGACAGTCACATTCCCGCCACAAAATAATGCGCTTCGCGGAACCCCCCCGCGAACAGCACTGAGCGCAGGTTGGGGGCACCAGCAGCGCGTCAACCGGGAGCCACCCCGCCAAAGTTTTCCGCTGCACGACCGCATTGCGGCCGCGCGCCCACCCATGCCACGGAGCCTCTAGGCGGCCTCCCCCCCCTAATCACACCGTTCAGACGTGGGGGGCCGACCAAGAATCGGGCGTGGCGGCCGATGTCCACCAGCAGAAACCGTGTCCTGCCCGCCCCCCCCCCCACAGAGCCCGACAATGAGCGCCGCCTGCGCCTCGAACGGAATATATAGCCACTCGCGACCGCATGCTGGTGAGCTCTCAAAGTGTAGCGATGCACACATATACTTAGATCGTGGGACTTGCTCTCCGTTTCAGAGGTGACAGTCTGCATTCGTGTTCTCAGGGATCTGAGGGCGTATCAGCGTTGGAAGGGTCGCGATGACGCTAAAAGCGAATAGAGTTACGTGGCTGAGAAGGACTGTCTTGCCACAGGGGTCACATGGAGCCTGCCCCCTTGCCCCCCCCCACCGCCCCGATTTGCGCCCGGCGACCGACTTCCGAGGTTTGAAGCGCCCACGATGACCCGCGGGTGATCATGCCTGCGCGCCGGCTTCTGTGGCGGCGGTGCGTCGGTGGTTGCTGCCGCCATCTACCGGTGCGGTTAGCGGCGCCGCGTCGCGCGGTATTCGATCCCATCCGCCCGCCCGTGCGCCGTGTCGGCCGCGCGCAGGTGCGCTGCGCGGCTGTGTGACGGCCCCGCCCGTAGGCGCTGCACCATGCCGGCGGGCCGCCGCCGCTGTGGCGGCGGCGGCGGCACCCCTTTCGCCGCCCCACGCCCCCCCCGCCACGGCAACGTGGCTGTCCGTGCCCCCGTGCGTGCTCGCGGCCATGGAGCCGGCCGGCATACCCGGTATCTTTGCGTCGCCGAGCGCGCCACCGCCCTGAAGGCCAAGGTATTGCACGTCCGTGCCTGGATTCTATAACTCGCGACCGCAGGCTGGTGAATTTCAAATCGAGTGCGCCACCGCCCTGAAGGCCAAGGTATTGCACGTACGTGCCTGGATTCTATGATTCGCGACCGCATGCTGGTGAATTTCAAATCTCGAGACGCCGGTGCGATCGTCAACGCAACGTGTGTTTGCCTGCGATCGATCCGATTTGGGTGTTTGACCCCCGTTTAGACATAATTGTAGACAGATTCGGTTCGCAAAACGTTCGGAAATGCAGAATCGTCTGCCCAAACGGCAGTGGTATGATCGGGCAATGGAAAAATGCGAACCTCCTGCGAACCAGCGCCATATTATCCGGTTGGACTTATATCTGGCCCGCCAGTAGCTCGGTTCGCAGATCTGGTTCGCGACATTGGTGGGATGACCGGTTTTCCCATACATCTGCCCATAACTGGCAAATATGCCTCGTTTAGCGAATAATACGCAAAAGCGGTTGGCATCCGACGTCGTTGGGTTTGCTCTTGCGGACCGGCCTGGATGGGGCCGTCAACGGCGATTTCACCCACAACAGTTTGCGCAGCGGAAGTGCGCGTCGTCCGATTTGTCAACTTTATGTTATCCAAACCCTCTCGGGGCGCTGAGCACGGCCATAGCCTTCCCTCAGACCGGATGCCGGTTACCTGCGCTTCGCAAAACGTTGCGACGTCAGCATCTTACGGAGGGGGCCGAGCTATAGAACGACCATGTCGCTTACGCCGTAGGCATCGACAATCTCCCCACAGTCAGCAGCCCGTGCAGCTGGCCAACAACAGCCACACATGCGGTGATGCGGTCGATATTGATTGACGATTGGATCATGGAGACCCTGAGCCGTCATGGCGATTGGCTCCGTGTCGCGAGATTTTCTCTGTACCAGCTTGTGGGTCACCCTGTAAAAAGTAAGCCACCAACTCTTGCGGCCTCTCCCGCGAGTTCTTCCACAGTTCTTCCACAAATAGACGCCCTTGCTGCGGAGGGCCGTACGGAGGGGGTTTCGGAGGTTTTTTTCAAGAAAAACGCGCTTGCGTGTGAACACACGACAAGAGAAAGCCCTGCACTGAGGGCAATTTCTACAATGCCGGCCCTATCTCATATATGCGCCACGTTGCGCCGCGTTACCGAAACGTGTCTCTTTATTAAAAAAAAATGGGGCCAGCGTGCTTCCGCATCAATGTCACGGACCCCATTCCGGTGCACAATTGACGGGTCCGATTTATCTAACTACGATACAAGTGCACCCGACCGAAATGGGGCCAGGCCTGGTCGTACCCCAAATGGGAGCGAGAATGGGGTCGGATTTAAGCTGGCGATAATTTGTGGTGCGTTCTCATTGGTTGACCGGTCGTTAACGATTAGCAATATATATCAGTTCAAGACGCAACGTGTGGATCGTTGTTTGATCGCATTTTGGGACACGACTCCCTGCCCACGATCCAACATTCGATGCGGACCGCTCCGCGCGAAACTGGCGCAGCACTCTCACACGATACTGGGGATCGAGACCTGCAACGATTGGCCCATGCGTGACTCAGAGAGGGCCTCCAGTGCTCGTATGACGGCGGTGGCGGATCGTGCAGCTCTTTCAGGGCGTGTAGGAGCACATGCTATCGTGACCGGTTCGCCATGGGCTCTGCTTGCTGTGCGTGCAGCGCCATCCGGGCTTTCGAGAGGCGGGGGACCGCCCAATTGGCGCTGTGTGGCGGAGCGGGGCCGCCGGACCGACACATGGAGACGATCTTGGGCTCCCCAGAGTTCCAGTGTGAGCGCGGGGTTGCGCACAGTGCGGGGGAGGGGCGCCACACATTGCCAGTGGGCGAGAGGTCGGCCGCTCAGCACCAGTGTGCGGCGGGGACAGGAGCACAGTGCCAGTTTGGGGGGGGGGGCTGTCAGACAGCCGCTGGGACCTGCCCTGGGTCGGCACACAGGGGCATTGGGGAGGGGGTATGCGCTCAGCCAGTCCATTTACGGTGGGTCGGCACGACACGCGGTGGCCAGGTCGATGGCGCTAAATCGCACCGCTCAACCATCCAGGCCCGACGTCACGCCCATCCTCTTCCCACCGAGCATTCACCGCACCACTCGCCCGCTCTTCTACCTCCCCTCTTCTTCTCGGCCATTGATGAGCTCCCCTTGCCACCTCCACCCCTCCCGTCCAGCACCTCCCGTCCTGCCTGTTTTGCTCCCACGTGTCTGATTCTTTTGTGTACATGGACGGGGACGGCGATGAGGTCACCCAGTCGAACGTCCTCCTGGCAGAGGATGATGGCGCCGACGTTGCAGCTGCTGTGCACGCCCACGTCAACTTGATGATGGCCTTACGTCGACGCGCGCGCGCTGGCCGTATCTCCCGACGCCGAGGGTACCTTGGCTCTCTTCCTGGCCGCCGACCAAACAAGCGTCGTGACTTTGACGCTGGTCTTCACGCTATCATGAGGGACTACTTTGGTGTTGGTGGGGAGGACCCTGTGTATGACGAACGCGACTTTGAGACTCGGTTCCGGGTGCCGCGCGTTGTCTTCAAGCGCATCTTTCAGGCGGTGAAGGGCGAGCCATTTTTCCAGCGGCGCACCACCGCGACGGGAAAGCTGCAATCTCACCCTCTGCAGAAGGTCGTGGCCGCGTTCCGTGTCATCGCCTATGCAGAGGCGGCCGATCGTGCATACGAGTACGTTCGGCTCTCTCGTACCGTCATCTCCAAGTGCACCAAGAACCTGATGCATTTTATCGTCCAGCGCTGGGGACCAACCGATCTACGTGGACCAACGCCTGCGGAGCTCACTACTATTTTGCAGCGCAACGCGGAGAGGGGGATGCAAGGGTGCATTGGCTCCCTCGACTACAGCCACTGGGAGTGGCACCAGTGTCCAACTGGGATGGCGGGCAGCTACCAGAGTCGCAAGGGCAAGCGCGGTATTGTTGTGGAGGCGGTACGTGATGAGCACCTGTGGATCTGGCACCTCTTTGTTGGCGCCGCCGGGAGCCTGAACGACATCAACGCGATCCAGCACTCGCCCCTGTACCTGGACGTGTCCGGTGGCCGCAGGCCTCCGCACAACCACCCTTTTACCATCAACGGGACGTCCCGCACGCTATCTTACAACCTCGTGGACGGGATCTACCCCCGCTACGCTTTTTTCGTGTCGCCACATCCTCAGCCAGTTACGGACCAGCAGAAGGTGTTCAACCTCCTGCAAGAGGCGGTGCGCAAGGAAGTTGAGCGCCTTTTTTGGCGTGCTGCAAAGGTGCTTTCATGTCGCTCTCCACCCGGGGAGGTATCGGTCTGTCAAGCAGCTAATCCTGGCGTACAAGGTCGTCTGTATTTTGCACAACATGTGTGTCGAGCACCGCCAGGAGAATCTTATGAGCCGACGCCGTCGCAATGGAGGAGAGGCAGCAGGGGAGGTTGATACTGGTGTGGGTGTTGACAACAGTGGAGCGGGAGGTGAGCATGGACCTGGCGCAAATGCCGGCGGGGCCGTCGAAGCGGGTGGACACGGGGGCAATGGCGATGATGGCTTGGGCGGCGGGGGTGAGAAAGGTGGTGGGTCACACGCTGGCGGCACTGCTGCCGCCGGGGGTCCTGCGCCTGGCGGCGGCGGCGACAGCGTCGCGGCGGCTTTGAATGCCATCGATGCCGCCGGCAATCCGCCCCCCGCCCTGCACCCCATCGCACAACCGCCTCCCGGCGGAATGGCTGCCGTGTTTGACGCGTGGGGGACTACACGAGACCGACGCGAGCACCAGCGCCTTCGCGCGGACCTGACCGCGCATGTCTGGAACGACGGGCAGCAGCTGCTCGCTCCATACACGAGGTAGACAGGTAGCTAGTTTGCACAAAGGTTTTTTTTCCTCCGTTGGGCAGGAGTATTTTTTCCTTTATTTTTCCCATGTTTATCACAGCCGTCGTGCGTCCAATTGCACAAAGGTCCCCCGCGCATGCGATCAGTGCCTCCGGCCCTTATGATTGCGTTCGAATTGGCATGGCCGGTTGGGCCGCCCAGTACCAGCCAACGCCCAGCCGCCACCCCACTGCAAACCGTGGCCCCAGCGGCACGTGTGCGGTGTCTTTCGCGTCGGTGTTGGCGGCGCCGCGAGTAGTCGGCGGCGGGCAGGATAGCTGATGGGCGGGGGCGCGTCGGCAGCGTTGATGGCGCCGCCAGCGGGTGGCGCAAAGTGGGTGAGGAAAGGAATAGTACGTCTGTTTTGGGACTTTGGTGTGTGAACTGTTCTTCCCCGCGTCAGAAATGGAGGTGGAGGGCGACCTGTGTATGTTCTTAGTTAGGAATAACAGCGGTGGGCGACCGGAGCTGCACAAAATAATAAGGAAAAAAAACCCTGCCCACTGGGGAAAAAAAACCATCTTGCTCAGCCTACAAACACAGAAAACAGTACACTCACAACAACAAACGACAGAGTACCGCAGTCCTGGTCCTTGTAGTCTCCGTCATAAAAGCACACCAAACGGTTACCTTCGCGCAGATCGCGAGTGACCGCGAGCTTGCGGCCAAGAGCTACGGAAGCCGCCAGCAACCTACGCGCTTGGCGCGCGGCTTCGGGCGGCCTGCGCTGCCGCCTGCGCCGCCAGAGCCGTACGATCCGCCGCCGGCAGCTCCTCTGCCGGCGGTCCGTCAGCTGTGGCGGCATTGGCGGCAGCCGGCGGCCGCGTCGGCTGCGATTCGGTTGCGTCGCCGTTGCTCGCGTTCCCCACACCATTCTCAGCGCCCTCAGAGTTGTTAGCAGCTCCACCATTCGCAGAGTCCTGACGCACGCTAGCCCGCGCCAGCATCTTGCGCATGACCGCACCACGATACTGGGCGGCCTCAGGCGTGTTGCGCATTGCCGGCGAGTCGAAGAAGCAAAGGGCCGTGCGCTCGTGGTGGGCGTCGGTGATCCAGTCGAGCGCTTGTGTGCTTGTCTCCATCTGCTTTTCCATCTTCATGTCCTCCAGACGCCTCGCCTTGGCCTCGTTGGTGCCCTCGGACCGCCGCTGGAAACCGTTGGCTTCCTGGCTGCGGTCACTCCCACTGCCACTGCCGTTATCGTAGTCAGAGAACTCCAGGTCCACGTCCGCGCACACATCGCCAGCAGAGTTGGCGGCGCCACTGAACTTGTCCGACACCCTCAGCACCCTCCAGCATGTCATCCATGTACAGTGCGCGACCTTGGACTTGCGCTTGCCCGTCGTTCCTTTCTCCTTGTCCGCCTCTCGGTCCTTTCGGATGGCCTCATAGACGTCCAGGGAGCAGAAGCGCGCCACCGCCCCGCTGATGATATCTTCCTCGGAGAGATTCCCCGTCGTTGGTGCGTTCTTGACGGCCAGATAGTGCGACGTAAAGGCGCTCACGCCGGCTCGGATGTGCTTGAACTGCTTCTCCAACCCGCTGGCGTTGCGTTCCACGCGCAATGGTCCTTTCTTGAGCAGCTTCGTCTTCCACAGCTTGTAGACGGCCTCCCACAGCTCGTCCTTTGACCGACTCGTCCCGTTGACCTCAGCGCCCGTCACCTCCAAGTACGCCTCGCACAGCGGCACGCGGTCCTCGTCCGTCCAGCTCAGGCTTGACCCCATCTTTTTGGAAAGTATGTAGGTCACTGCAGGTACGGTCCCGGAGGGTACACAGGAACTAGGGGCGGGGGGGGAGGGTGGGGGGGGCCGTTCATGGTCCCGTGCTCACAAGGTCCAAAACAGGTACAAGGGGGCGGGGACGGGCCACGGTGCGCGTTGCGTAGGCGCTGCTCGCGGCGTCTCCGAGAGTCATTCGCGCCTTTGGTACGCGTCATGCGGACGCGTAAAAAGAACGAAACGGGTGAGGGTGTGGGGGTTGGCAGCAGCTTAAGGGCGGGTGGGTGGAAACAGGTCGGGTGAGGGCGCGTCGGAGCGCGCAGTGCTGCGTCGAGCAACAGCGGCTCAGGCCTTTCTTCTACGGAGGGCACGAGACCGCGGGCACGCCCGCGCGCGCCAACACTGTGCGGCAGCCGGCAAAAGAAAGGGTCGGCGACAACCCTCGACCCACCAAATCGGCCCCCCAAGCACCCCAACCGCCTGCGCATGCGGCAGGAGGAGCAGGCGAAGGACGAAACTGGGCGGAGGCCGCCGAGACTGAGGGGTTAGCGGCGGCTCCCGCCACTCCCACAGGGCCCCTCGCGCCTCTCATCCGCCTACGATCGCGGTCGGCGTGCACACGGGTGCCGACAGAAGGCGGGGAACGCAAAACTGAACGATCCGCAGAGACCCCCCCGCTTGCGAGAGCCTGCCACGCGGTCCCCCCACCAGCGCAAGTCGCATGCGTAGCACGCGTGAGCACATACACTGGACAGGTGCCGCCGAGAAAGAAAGGCTGGGGGGCAGCCACACCCTCGCCTGGAGGGCACACGCACGCCGCACCCGCCTTCCCAGGCGGTGTCGGCGAACGTGCTTCCACGATCGGCGGGGGCGGCCAGATGGAACCGCCACCACACCCGCCGACCCTTGACCGCGTGGCGCTCACGACGACAACGTAAGAGGACTGACAGCAGGACCCGTGGCATCCAGCGACGTCTGACACACACGCTCACCCTGCGATCCACTGAGCCCGGTGCCCTGTTCAGTTGATCTTGTGTTCAGGCACCGCGCAATGACCTCTCAAAACGATATGGTAGTTCCACAAAAATGAGTCGCGGTCGCGAGTCGGCAATAAACAGCATCTCGAGCACCTCAACAGCACGATACAGTGCGTTCTCGTTCTTGCTGATCCCCCAATTCTGTCCTCATCGATCAGCAACGATTCCTGGACGTACGGTTCTTGTAGAACTGGCCAGCCATTGGTCAATAGTACTTGCAAACAGCTGCTAAGCACGAATCTGAGACGTTCTATTGGCTCTCCAACGGCGAGATCCGTGCAGATTCAAGATTCTTCATTTTCTTGAGATTTTCTTTCGATCCAGTCCGTGTCAGATGGGCAACGGGCCCGCAATCGTTGCGATATCGAGATTTTCTGGGAGATACGCAGAAAAGTGCAGAAAAACGATGGCGTCGAATGTGCGATCGGGGGCCGTACGGGCATCGGGCCCGGTACGCGCTGCTGTCCGTCTGATCGACCAATCGCATGTCTCCATTCCTTGCTGTTCCACTACCGTTCCGGGTCGATGAGGACAGAATTGGGGGATCAGCAATACAAGAGAATCGTCTACAAGGGAATATGGGTCGCGAGTCTTCCATTCCAGTGCGTGTAGGCCACTTTTATTCATACTGAGCTGAATCAGCTGTCTCTTATAACGAGGACGCACTGTATCAGTGAGTAAAACTTTAAAAGATTTAGAATTGATGAGTCTCGCGCCCAACAGGCACCAATCATCGCACTCCATATCACAGCGATTTCGCGCACCCGTCATCCGATAGATTGGACGACCCCGCGATCTGAGCAATTCGCTCTCGAGAAACGGTGTCCCCTGGTTGTCATCCCGGTGTGTGGACCGTTTCGGCCGACACAAGTCGACGCCACCCAGTGATATGCCGCATGGTTGACCCGATATGCCAGCCCCACTCGTGATATCACTCCTCAGACATCGTGTCAGATGGCACGCCGCCCGGGCGGGGTCGTTTGGCTGACTTGTTTTGCCAGATTGAGTCGTGGCAGTGCCATGTATACGCTCGATTGAGCCCTCGAAGGCCTCTTTGTGGTGCGTTGTGTGCTGGTTCGACAACAGTTTGGGTGATATGGGCGACTTCTTTATCACGTGGAAGGTCTTGCTGTACTCGTTTCATGTTTTCGCCCACGATCCGAGGTGGATCAGCCGCGACTAGTGACCGATCATGCCCAGCGGATCATTTAGCGTTCGCATGTCCATTCTCCAGAAAGAAAATGGGGTTGACGTGACCCAGCAACGTGAGCCCTATTTCCACCGCACTATGAGACCACTGGAACGACTGAGAAGACAATTCTATTGCCTCTGCCCAGATATGGCCCTTCAGGATACAGTCTTTCTCCATTCTTGTCGCTTCCGTTCTTTTCCAGGGGTGGATAGCAACGAGCGCGGTCGACCGGCCTCTACTGTCTATTCCCCCGACAAAATGGATCAAATGATCCGGTAGACCGGATCATTAGATTCGGTCCCGAAATCGCCCAATCCAGCACATCCTGATAAGAAAACGAAGGAAAGGGCGCATACAAAGTTACTCACACGCGCTTCTTGTCGGAACCGAGGGGTCTGATGACAAAACGGAGTGATCAGCTTTGTAGCTGGTCCGACTGGGCGTCCTCAGGTGGGGCCAACACCTCCCCTCCCCTCGACCTGCGCGTCTAGCGGCTCCTTTTAAAACACCCCAGCCCCTTGTCGCCCCGCATCGGCAACCGCTGACGTGCATCGTCATCCCACCCCCAGTCCAATCTCCATGTCGTGCACCGCTCTCATGTACAGTGCAAAGCAACTGCGACCGGTGCGGGGGGCACACACAAACACCTCGCGCCCTCGAGTAATCTCCCGGCAGGTAGAGCAAACGAGTGAGCTCCTGTCCTTCTTGCACACCCGGCAATCTCGCTGCGACTGGTGGGAGGATGGCCCATCTGTCGTAAACTTGCGCCGCTTGGTTGTTGGCGCGAGGTGTGTGCCCACACCGTATACTGTGGGGGGTTGGTCAGCGGCGGCAGCGACGGCGGGCTCCCCTCGGGAGCGGGGACCGACAATGTCAAAGGTGTTGTCAATCAGCCCGGTCGCGAGCTCCTCGTAGAACGTGGCTTGCTTAAGCGTCGCTGCCGGGCCTCGGGCTCCCGTGTGAAGGAGCCACGCATCGACGAAGCACATTCCCAACAGAGAAAGGTTGACACGCAGGGACCAATCGTGGGTCCCAAACTTGTGCTCCAAGCGGAGGTCATCTTGACGGCACCTATTATGTTGATCAATCTTGGCCGCACAAGAGTAGTATATCTCTGCCACCTCGGGCTGGGGCACGGTCACCGCCACATGTTGTGCCCCACCCGGCATCTCCCGCCACCGCAGGCGTTCAGAGGGTGTACCGGGTTGGGTACTACCCGCTGTGGCCACAAAGTAGCGCCGGTCGCGGTCCAGCCACAGGACAGCCATCATGTCCGGCGTTCCAGTCGAGTCGACATGCACCATCGAGGCGTGGTCGCCGCGTGACCGCAGCTCACGCGATGCGAGGCTTGCCATAGGAAAGCGCCGGTGAGCGGTCTTGACCACGCCAATAAAACGGAGGCCAGAGGC
>Ga0115031_1001173_pt1 | contig 19433 bp, 19 predicted proteins | sample Maine_Asex4_meta_FD_87301 | JGI IMG/M metagenome (GOLD analysis project Ga0115031, IMG submission 87301) | Marine algal microbial communities from Maine, USA - Maine_Asex4_metaG | ecosystem: Host-associated > Algae > Red algae > Unclassified | place: Maine, USA | collected 2015-01-05
CCCCCCCCACCCCCCCCCCCCCCCCCCCCCCCCCCCGACCCCCACGCGGGCGGGTCTGCAGGACGGCCGGCCTGCGCGCGCGCTCTCCCGCGCGAGTCCAGACGCGGGCGCCGTGGCCTTGTTTCGGCGCGGGGCCCGCCGCGGCCCGCGCGCGCGGCGGCAGCGGCTCGACAGACGTCCCCGGGCGGCCCCCCCGCCCTCCCCAGACTGACCTGGTCGGCGGCGAGCGCGCCCCCCCCCGCGGCTACGACGCACCTGCGCGGCACGCGCTGGGTGCCGTGCGTTGCCGCCCCCGTCGCGTCGTCGACGCCAGCCGCCGCCGCCAGTGGGGTGCTGCCGAGCCGCCAGGGCGCGTTGGGCGCTTCCCCCCCCGCTGGGTGTTTGGACCCCCCCTCCCCTCCCTCAAGGCCTGTCGGCGGTGCTCTCCTCTGCTGTGGACCGCCGGTGTCTGGCGGCGTTTGCTCGGTGGTGCCGTCGGTACGCCCGTTGCTCCTCACGGGCGGACGCGCGGGCCGCCTGCCATTGCCGCCGTTTCTGGGACCCGCGTTGCCAGACGGGTCCCCCGCGTGCTTCGACGTCGTGTCAAAGGCGGCGGGTGCGCGTGATCCCTGTGGCGGTGCCGCCCGATCTGTTGCCCCGTGGGCGGGAGCTGCAGCTGGTCGGCGCGATGGGCGGCCCGGCCACGACCAACCTCCCGGTGGACACGATTGTGTGGGCAAAAGTGCCGGGCTTCCCCTGGTGGCCCGCGCGGGTGGCGGAAACGCCCAGAAACCACGTCAAGAAGGGGGTGAAGCACACCTGGTACGTGCAGCGGGTGCGGAGCGACAGGAAGGGGTGTCTCGATGACTTTTGACGTGGTGCTGCTGCCGTCCCTCGCGCATTGTTCTCTGGAGCTGGACAGAGGAGAAGCAGCGTCTCTGTCCTTCTCACTTTGTTCTGTGCATTTGGTTTGGTCGCTGACTGCTTGTGCTTGTTGCCATTTTTGTCGTTGCGGTTGGCCTCCGACTGTGAACTGGTTCGCTACGTCCTGTGCTACTCCTGTGCTTGCCGTTTTGGTTGCGTGTTGTTCCTTCCCATTGGCCTCCTCAGGGTGCTCTTCTTCAATGACGTCAACAATGCGTGGGTGCACCCCAAGAACCTCGTGCTGCTGAACGAAGAGGACAAGGAGCAGTTCCTCGTCAAGCCAAACCACAAGAGCCGGCCCGCAATTGACCAAGCCCTCCGCATGGCTCTCGAGGAGCTCGCCGAGTCCCCACACCCCCCATCCTTTGAGGTTGTGCCAGAGACGAAGGCGACGCCCGTCAAGTCCAAATCCGCCTATACCACTCCGGCGAGCAGCAAGACGATGGCTCGCGGCTCGAAACGTCGCTCGTCGTCGTCGACGGCGGCCAAGCCTTCTAAACGGAAGCGCCTGCAGTCCCCAGACGACATGGAGGAGTCGGACGCGGCTGGCGATGCGGACTTTGCCGGTGAAGCCGTGCAGAACGATCCCGACCACGTTGAGGAGGGTGGCGAGGAGGCCGCTGCGGCCGAGTCGGGGTCTGCACAGGATGCAGATGATGCGAAAGACGTGGACGCGAGGTTAGCCGCGGCCGCCAAGGTCGACGCGGAGGTGGATGCGGAGATTGAGGAGGCGCACTCCAAGGCGGCGGAGAAGTCTGGCAGCTCCCGGCGGTCCAAGCGGTCGTCGGGTGCGTTGCTGACTCCTGTGACGACGCCCAAGCCCCCAAAGGCGCCCAAGTCGTCCAAGGTGGGCAAGGCGCTGAAGAGCACGTCGGGGAGCAAGCGCTCAGTCAAAAAGGAAACTCGCGGTGATTCGGCCGCGCCATCGGATGGGGTACCTGCGGATGACGAGCCGCCGGTGCCGCTTCGGAAGCGCAAGTCGCGGGGCTCGGAACCGTTGGGCACGCCTGGTGCGACGACGCCGGGCCCTTCTGGGCATGCGGGTTTGAGCGGCGACCTGAGCGACGTCGTGCCGCACCGGAGCGGCGGGGGAGATCCTGCCCACTCCCGTTTTGCAGCCGGCGATGAGGCCGAGGACGAGCCCGACCGGGCGGACAGTGAGGACGGCGCCCCCAGCCTGGAGTTGGCGTTCAAGTTTATGCGCATCGCTACGGCCAAGATCCTGGACGACGGGACGGATCTTGAGCGGTCCTCCGTCGTGGCGGACGTGGCTGACTGGGACAAGATGCACAAGCGAACCAACGTAGAGGAGCTGGCCGCTGGGGTGCGTGCTATTGACGAGGCGGGCACAAAACTGGGGGCGGCGATTGAGGTCCTGGCGACGGCGCGGACCTCCCTGCAGGCGGCGTCGGACAAGCTCCAGCCCGACAAATTCGGCACTGGCTGTTTGAAGGAGTACGAAGAGGCCTACGCCGCCTACGTCGAAGCTGCTCGTGGTCGCGTGTCGGCCGAGGAGGCGGTTGCGCTTGCCGTGCGCGCAGTAATTGCTGCAAAGGTGACGGTGGGCATGCTCAAGCACTCCCAGGCAGGCAAGCCGGTGCGGCGGCTGTTCAAGCGCTACCGGGCGACGTCCAAGCCGGTTGACTTTCTGTGCAGCATGTTGATCACGCAGTGGATGGGGATCATTGAGAGCTCGCAGCGCGAATCCAAATCCCCTTCGTCGGACAAGGAGCACGCTAAGGGCGCCACGGACGAGAAGCCGTCCAAGTCGCGGGAGTCACAGTCGCCGAAGTCGAGGAAGGACAAGGGCGCCTTGGCCGATGGCGATATGGGCGACGGTGGCAGCTCGTCGGCGGCCAAGGCGGATCCGTCTGATGCACCTGTGGGTTCGTCCAAGGACGACGCTGCGAAGGCTGAGGCCAAGGACGGTGCCAAGGACGGGAATGGCGTTGCGGATTCGCCCGACTTGGGAAAGGACCAGGACGATGTGGACGAGAAGGCCGAGGTGGACTCCGCTGCAGGTGATGCACACGATACGGCTGGCTCCAAGGCGGGCGCGGATGCGGCCGATGACAACGATGATGCGGATGACGCTGCCGACAAGCCGGCCTCTGAGGTCGAGAAGGCCAGCGACGAAGTGGACAAGGCCGGCGCGGACGCGGCGGACGATGACGCGATGGACACGAGCGGCACGCCGGCCAAGGGCTCCGCCGACGCGGTACCCTCCGAGAAAGCTGGGATCGACTCTGTAAAGGCCACCGGCAAGAAAGCCAAGCTGTCGGAGGCCGCCGAAGCGTCTCCGTCTTCTCCAGGTGGCATGGAGGTGGACGGTGGTGGGGACGAGAAGGCGGAGGCTGGCGACGCGTCTGATGGTGATGACGGGGATGACGTTAAGGCCGCTGCGTCCAAGGACAGCGACGCGGCTGACGCTGCCGACGCTGTGAAAGATTCGGGTGATGATGACGGTGCCAAGAAGGCGGAGTCGGACATGGACCGCGACGAATGAGCGGTCGCGTAGCGACGGACCCGGCTGGCTGTGTTGCGCAGCCGCTGTTCGTAGCACTCTTGCGCTCACTTGTGAACCCTGTTTGTTTTGTGTTCCTGCGTGTTGCGTGAGATGTGCATTGCCATTTGTGCTAGATATCTTGTGCATCGCCGCCGTGCCGTCATGGCCGATTGTCTGGTGTCATGCACATTTTGGGGCCTGACTGGTGCCCACTTCAGCTGTCGCACCGCCACGGACACGTCCCTTGTTCTCTGCCGAACTGTTTTTTTTTTCTCCATCCCCTCCACAGGTCTGCCTGGTGGGCCACACGTGAGCCGGTGGCCATCACGGTACCCGGCACACGTCGCCGCCATCACGTGAGAATTCCCCCGTCCCCTCCACCGGTCGTACCCTCCACCGGTCGTACCCTCCACCGTGGCTTCCAAATCCATACACGCTCAAACGAGTCAATTGCAACCACGCACAGCGATAGTAGCAGGAGCTCCAGAAGCAGCTAGCGGGCGCTCCTCCCGTCGCTCCCGCTCAAAGTTGGTTGAGGCCAAGCCCGGAGAAGGACGAGTCGACCGAGTTCCAACCCTTGCTCTGGAAGATCTCATAGGCAGTCTTTTTTCTTGTCGCGCACTCTTCTGCCGTCCACACCCGGCCCGTCCACGCGCCGCCGACGCCGCCGTCGCCAAGCCCATACGCGCCTGCGTCGAGGACGCAGACCAGCTGCAGGCGGTCGCCCGACTCCGGCTCGGTAGACCACACACCCAAGCGGCCGCCGCCCATCGGCGCCAACACCCACCGCCCGTCGTCGGTTAGCACTGGGGAGCCGACGCGCACGGCCGGGTCGTCGGCCACCCACGTCGCCGCCGCCGCGGCGGCGGTGACGGCGGCAGGGGCGTCCACCTGTAGCGGTGGCAGCGAATCAGTGTCGACCCGAATCAATACTGCCCGCCCCGTCGTGGCGTCCCAGCCATTGGCATAGATGGCGGGGTGCCGACACGTCGACGCGTCGCGTGCGACGACGGGAGTGTAAATCGTCGTGGCCTCATCGGTCAGAGGAGTCGCCGACAGCACCGCGTCGGCGGCCACGTCAAACACGTAGCGCATCAGCACGGCCGGCCACGGAGCGTCGCCGGCCGCCCACCGCTGCCCGAGGTGGTCCATCAGCTCAAGGAGAGTGTGGCCGCCCTCCACCTGGGGCGGTCGGATGGCTACCCCGTCGACCACCACGACCGCCCGGCCGTCGGAGGTAGTGTCGGCGTACGCGTTGGCCACGTCCAGCACCGCCCCCGCGCCGTCTGTCAGAGGGATGACGCGGGCGGTGACCTCGTCGGGCTTGCCACGGGGTACAAACGTAAACGTCACGGCCGAGCCGGACGCGTCGCCGCCGCCCTTGGCCGGCGCGGCCGCGTCGGCCCAAGTCACCACGTCTCCGTCACAGCGCCCGGCCATGGCCGTGGCGACGCTATTGCCGCGAGCGCCCGACGAAGATTGAGGGATGACAAACCAGTCGTCCGTGACGCCAAAGCTCCGCAGGGGCAGGCGGGTGGTCAGCCGGAACGCCCTGGAACGCACTTCTGGCTTGAATGCATCGTCATACGCGACGCAATAGCCCCCGCGGAGGGTGTCAGCGGAGCCCCGGCGGCCCGTCAGGAGCGCCACTCCCCCTGTGCCGGGTAGATACACAGAGCGGCCGAGGACGCAATTGCCTACGGGCAGGTCCTCCGTGTCGTCGCTGAGGGAGCCGGCCAACACCGCCGGCCCGCGAGTCACCAGCGTGCCGCCGTCAATCATGTATGGCAAGCCACGGTCGGCGTAGGCCAGCACCGTCTTGGCGTGAGTGGCCACGTACTCGGACGCGGACCGCTTGGAGGTTACGGACAGCAGGTTGGCCGCCCACCCACCCGTCGCAGGCGTGGCCAGCCGCGAACGGTAGCGCCGCCTGCGTTGCTTGGACTCCTTGTTGTAAGCAGCCGTGCGGACAAACCGGTTACGCGCAAAGACACGGATGTCGTCCGTCCCCGCCGATACACTGTCGACAGCCGCCGGCGCGGCGCCCGCCATGTCGTCGTCATCGGCAACGTCGTCAGACACGTCGTCGGCTGTGTAAAAGGAGATAGCCACGACGTGGCCATCCCCATCCTCAGGGTGCAGAGGCGGATGCTCGGACAGGTGCTCAGGGTTGGCGGGTACCATACGCAGGAGAGTGCCTCGTAGCCCGGATGGAAGTGTACCAGCAATGACATCCGCGGTGGGCAACTGAGCGTTCGTCTCGGCCACGACGGCAGTAGCCACTTGATCCCCGGTAGCGGGCGGGGTGGCCATGTGGACGCCAGTACGCCTCACTGCGACGGACAGAGATGTGCGGCGCGCCAAACAGCCGACGGACCCTCCATGGGCCGGGTGCCCGGCCAAAAAAGTCGAGGTCGTGGGGAGGCCCACAGGCGCGACGAAGGTAAGCCGCAATGGCAACAGCCGAGCAGGCTGGCCGCTGGCGGGCGCACTGAACACTACCATGTTGACGCAGTGAGCAGGGACGGGGAGCGGCAAAACAATAGGCGTAGAGCCGTCGGTACTGGGGGCAACAGCCACGGCAGGTGAAAGGTCGGCTCACGTGGAGATGGAGAGAGCTGGAAGATCGGCAGTTGTGGCGGGGAGCTTGCCGCACAGAAAAGAGTCACTTGGGACGGCTTTTCCCAGAGGTGTAATTTAAATCATTTCTGGAGCCGGGCAATGGAAATTCAAAGCAACCCTTGGTTTCTACTGAAAGCGCGTTCGCGAAAACACCCTGGACTTGCAAAACGATAAAACTGTTTTCATACGACGAAAGATGCATGGGCAAGTCCTCCCGACCGGCGCCGCTCGGGAGCGCACGTACGAGCGGGAGATCAGAAAAAAGGATACGAGGAAGGCGGCCATGGTGGCGGTGGTGGCAGTCGCCGACGCGACCACCGCTTGCTGGCGTAGGGGGCGCTCCGCCCACCGCCGCCGCAGCGTCCACCGCGACCCTCACGAGCGGCAGCCGCTGCCGTCGGGGGGGTACCCGCCCGCTGATGGGAGGCGGCCGCCAGTATGCTGCTCGAAGACCAGCGCTTCGTATTCGTCCGGGGGGGGGTAGGTGATCACCGCGAGGGGCTCCTGCCGCACCCACCGGAGGGTCAGCAGCGTTCGCCACCGCCGTGGCAGGCGGCGGCTGCCACCGACGCACGGCCGCCACCATCCGGACAACCACCGGCCGACCCTTGTTGGTCGGTCGTCACTTGCCGCAGTGCAGACTCGAGGCCGAGCTGCGCGATGCGCACGTGTGCGGTGGCGACGCGGTGGATGGGGAGGGGGGGGTATGTGGGGCCACAGATTGTGAGGGGGGGGAAAGAAGCCGTCGAAGGCACGGGGAGGCGGGCGGCGGGGTGGAGCGAGAAAATAGCAGGGGCGCCACTCCGCCGCCGCCACCGCCGCCGCCACCGCCGCGGCCGCGGGCGCCGCGGCCGCGGGCGACACTCACTGCCGTGTGTGGGCGCGCGTCGTGCGCACTGTCGTCCACTGCTCACGGCCGTGTCGGCGGCAGGTACGACGGCAGCACCGCCAGCGGCGGTGGCCGCCACCCCCACCCGCCGCGCGCAGGCGCTGCGGGAACGGACGCGACCACGAAGACCGCAGCGCAATCAGCGCCAACACGACCCCCTGTTCGACAACTCAAAAGCGACGTCCCCCGTAAGGCCTGCAGAGCCAGATTCTGGCCAAATGCCGCGGAATCGCGACATCATGGCCGTTCGTGGCCGCATCCACCTGCACCCACGACCCCGTAAACGCCGCACCTGCCCTCACGTACCTTTGTAACCACGATTCTGCTTCCGCGGACCGTACTGGCGATGAAAACGTCGCCATCTCTAGCAAGTTCACAGAAAGATGTGGACAGCCCCGGCGCATGTTCCCATCGTCAAGAAAGCGCCTAGGGACGTCCTCCAACGGCGTAGGGAGCCAAACGGACTGCCAAAAACGTTTCGTTCAGTACTCCTGCAACGTGCACTAGAAAAAATTAATGTTTTTCGACGTGTGGGTGTGGGAAAGCACGCTAGACTATAGTCCAGGGAAATCGCATGAGGTGATATTTATTAATATAAATGAAAGCACGTTCGCGAAAACACCCTGGACTTGCGAAACGAAAAAAAAGTCTTCACAAGACGAAAGATAGGCAGCGTCCGCCGCCGCCGTGGCGGACGGCGGCTGCCACAGAAGCACGGCGGCCACCAGCCGGGAAACCACCGGCCGACGCTGGACGCGCCGCCGCTACCGCCTCCGCTACCGCCGCCGCCGCCACCCAAGCCAGACGGCGACGGCGGCGGTGCGTCGCCAGCAATCGTGTCCAGGGCAAAGAACACATATGGTTTGGCGGGAGAGGCGGCAGACGGCGCGGCCGCCGCCGCTGCGGCGTCCGTCGTGCCCCCCCCACACAGGGACAACATCCCACACGACCGGCAGGGTCCGAACAGGTGGTGCCGCGGCTCCACCGGCTGCTGCCGGCGGGCGCGCCAGCTCACCCGCAGCCCCGTAGTGGCAACGTTGGGCGACAGCGACGGCAGCAGCCCTCGACACACTTCGGCGCCACAAGATTGCAGCCACTGCTCCCTCGACAACTTCTGTTGTCACCACGGTGCTGAACGCCGAAGAGCCGCCCAGCGGTAGTTCTCTAGCTGTACCGCCTCCACTATCATCCCGGATAGAGGGAACGAGTGGGAGAAGTGGTGCCAAAGTCAAGGCCACTAAGGCCGTCGTGCCCTACGACTGGGGCCCTTTCTTCGCCCGCTTCGGTGACACAACACCACAAGATGCCATCACCTCAACTATGTTGGAATTTGGCCAGCTCATCAATGACCTGCACGGCTACAACGCTCCGAGCACGGCGCTAGACGTATACGCCCTGGCCGACAAGATCGACGGTTAAGCGCGGGACTTGCTGCTGGGTAAAGTGCTCCCACTCTTCGGGCACAAGAGCACCTCCAAGCTACATGCTGTTCTCTTCCATGCCGCTGCCGAGCTCCGGTTACGAAAGAGTCTAACCGTGGCTGATACGAGCCTGAACGAGCAGAAGCACAAGGAAGAGAAGGCCGCTTACCGGAGGACCAACCGGCAGGTGCGAGCAGCAGGGCGCCAGCTCCTGACCGTGTCGCATCCTGGCGCGTGAGGAAGCTATGGCGACGGCTGAAGCAGCGAGAGAGGGTGGTGCTTCTGTGCTTCCTGCTACAGCGCCAATGGAGGAAGATGCATGGGACTCGAGCTCCTCTGACGATTGCGTCGCCGAACCTGTGGCGTTCGAGGAGCTCGAGGCCGTTGCCGGCGTACAAACCGGCGTGTGCACGCCGGTTGGGCTAGTGTCCGAGTGGCCGGGACTAGGCGCCGTGGCTGCTGCTCTTGGTGGGCCGAACTTCACCAGCATTCATCTCCTCTCGGGCACGCACTTCCACGCCAAGTATGAGTGGGGCGCCGTCTCATGTACGGAGCTCATTCGGTCCATGCAAATCTACTATGGCTCCTCATGGTATAACTATGTGCTGTATCGGCGCTTGGGCTGTACGGAGAGGCTCTGCGGCCACGTGCGTCTAATCGTTGCCACAGTCAAGGGCCCACGTGGAGGGACACGTCAAGTGGTGGAGCGCCTCGTTCCTGCTGGTGGAGTGCCTGGCTCTGTCTTCGAGGAGGCCGGTCACGAGCGCCTCCGCTTGGCATTTGACGACGATACCGCAGAGTGGCCTTCCCTGGAGGTCGTGCCTCTCAGCGGCATTCTACGCATCTTCCAAGTTGTTCCGGACGTTGAAGCGTTGGCTCCGGCCTTCTGTATGGGCCGTGGGCCACCAGAGACAAGCTGGGGACCTGAGGACCGCCGGGCGGCTCGCTTCTTGAATAACAAGCTCTTTAAGTCTACAACCCCGTCGCAGCAGTGTGCGCAGCGGATGCGCAACAAGATCGCAGCTGCATCGGCCGGTGCAAGACGAGCAAGAGGTGTCGACGGCGCAATACAATGACAACACGTCGAGTAAGAACAAGTTTGGCCTTGGACGGCGGGGGCATGTGTGTGACAGCTTGTGAGGTTGCGCGAGCGCGTTGTCGTGGACGCTATCTGGCGAATAGTCCGACAGCAGTGTGTCGCGCGACCATCTAATGTTCAAGACGCCTGTGGCGGGGCGGTGCACACCACAGCCCCTGGTGCTGCAGCTGCAGCGGTGCAAGAAGAAGAGAGAACCGGCAGTGTGACGTCATCCAACACCGGGAATCGTCAATTCAAGACGGGTTTCAAAAACGTTTCCTATGGGGGGCTTCTGACTTGACGCTGGGGGTCTTCCTGTCTAAATAATAAGCTGGTCGCGACCGTGTCCTGTTTTCAAGAGCTGGGTGCGGACTCGGCGAGCCGTGACGCAGCAGCGCCCTGCCACTCGCTTCTGGTTGAGGAACATTGCGGCCTGTGAGGGACGGTGACGCACGGCTTTTTGCCGCACCCGCGCCGGTGTGTGCCGCTCTCTTTGACCCGAGCCTTTGTCAGCAGCTGAATCCTTCGTCAAGCCACAAAGGTGCGCTGAGGTTCCTGCGCGGCGCAGCACGTGATGGGCGCCCCCTGCGACAGCCCGCGCGTTTGCGTTTTACTCTTGCTGCGCGTCGGCCAGTGTCGCTGTTCTTTCTTGTGGCTCGCTTCTGGGTTTCTCTCTGTCTTGTTCCTCCCCAGATACCGCTGTACCAATTGCTCTTTCACTCGCTCCCAGTGCGGCAACAACCAACATCAAGCAACATGCCTCCTCGCTCTTCTTCTCGCAGGGCGCTCGGCGCAGGTGGATCCGCATCTGCGGGGGTGGACAAGCCCCCAACTCGCAAGCGTGCAACGCGAAAGAAGCCGCCGGCTGCCTCAAAGCCCGCGGCCAACACCATCGCCGCGGAGGAGCGGACCATGCGAGATATCCGTCCAGGGAATGCCTTCCACGCCCCTCCGGCTTTTCCATCACCTGAGGCGGACCCTACCGGATTCTCCGTGCTGGAAGAAGCCGCTGTAAACATTGGCTCGAGCCCGCGCGCGACGATGGTCGCCACCCACGGAGCAGCTGCAGGCGGCGGGGTGGGGGCCCAAGTTGCGGCGGCAGCGACTGGCGTGGCTGTGGTCCGTGTCGGGGAGCCATGTGGTTGTCGTACGTTGGCAAGTACCGGGGCCGCGGCCAGCGGCGGGCCTGCATGTCAAGGTGGCTCGCAAACGGGTAACGGCTCGCACGTGGGTGGCGACGCGCCAGCTGACTACGGGGCACCACTGGGCGACGGCGCTCAAGCCGGTGGCGGCGCGCCAATGCGCGGCTGCGCGCCAATGCGCGGCTGCGCGCCAATGCGCGGCGGCGCCCGTTCGGGTTTTGGCGGCGATTCAGCGGGTGTTGACGCATCGACTGGAGGCATCGCGCCAGCAGGCGAGAGCGGGCTGGCTGCCGGCGGCGGTGAGTTGGCAGCTGGCGGCGCTTCGGTAGAAGGTTGCGCGTCAATAGCCGGCGTCCCGCTTACGGCCGGCGCCACGCCTGCCAGCAGCGGCTTGCCTTCCTCCAACGGCGAACCGGGAAGCGGTGTCGGGCGCGCCGCGGTAGCTGAGGGGGCTGGCGCGCTGCCTGGCGCGCCGTTTTGGATCGGCCTGGCCAACTCCGTGGCAGAGCTCATCCGGTATGCTCGCGCCGGTACCCTCTCTGGCGGCACGTTGACGACTGCTGTTAACACGTTTTCCAGCCGAGATGAGGAGGTTCTTCGTTAAGTGGGCCTACTTCGGTCGTCTGTCGCGGAGCTGGGCACCACCCTTGCACAACTGATCAAGTCAGTGGCGGAGTGCCAAGCAGCGCTGGAAATCAATTCGCCTAGGACCATCCATCAGGCTGAGACGCTGCTGACGAAGAGCAAAGAGGCGTACGCGGAAGAGATTAAGCGACTCTTCCTTATTGCCACGACGGCTACGGTGCTCCCTGGCCCATATTCCGTGGCCAACACGCTCAACTCGGTCGTGGCCAAGGAGATGAACATCTCCCCTGCAGAGGCCCAGAAACAGCTGGACGGGCAGCGGGAGCGGGCGGTGCGCGGCTCGGAGAGCACCAAGACCACTTCGATCAACGTGGCGTTTGCAAGCAGGCGGTCAGCCATGTTTAGGGAGATGGGCCTGTCGGCGTTCAACGCATGGAAGTGCCGAGTCGAGTTCCCTATCGACAACCAAGACGCTGCGGTCAATGCGGCGGTTGAGTGGCTGCACAAGGACCGCTACATCAAGACAACGGTCGGCCTTGAAGGCGTCGTTGATGCTGCGACGACGGTCATTCGTGACATGGACGTCGACAAGACCCTGTCTGTGCCGGCCAACCAGACGGGCGAGGTCGGCTACCTCAAAGCCATGCTTGGGCATGTCTCATTTTCCTCGGTCAAGGTAAGCCTCGAGGAATTTGCGTTGCTCTGTTTGGGGTTTATATGTGCTAGCATGTACCTTGCAATCTTTGCGTTCTTGTTTGATCCATTCGTTCTAACGTTCGTGTGGCTTATGCTCGTGACCGAGTCGTGCATGGCGTTGGATCCAAGGTGAACACTTGCTCCGTTATCTCAGGTGCGGATGGAGCTCAACAAGCTCATCATGCGGGTGACCAAGAAGAGTTGGAAGGTGGACAACCACCGTCCGGAGTGGATACAAGAAACGCATCGCGTGCACTTCCATCTCAAGTCGGGGGCAACAATCCCTGCCCGGCTACGCATTATTGATGAAGAGGAGCCCAACCGCGCGGTGATAGACGGTGCGGTGCCCGTCAACCCGAGGCCGACGAAGGCGCAACACCCGAAAACCCCTGGCGTCATCAACCCCATTGGCGTCATCACCGTCGCAGAGGAGGCCGAGACTGCTATTGCGCTGGCTGCCGCTGATGGCCCAAACGCCACAACTAGCCCCACGGTCGTGGAGGTGGCGGGAGCGTCGAGCGGGGCAGCTCCCGCCGCAGTGGCCGCGGCCGCGGCTGCCGCGGCGGCGGCGGCCGCGGCTGCGGCTGTTATTAACGGCAACGCGTGAAGTGTACACGATCAGAGAAGTAGAGCGGCGCCTAGCTCTGTTGTATTGTCTTATTGTTTCTGAGCATGCGCTTGTGTGAGAGATGCCAGAGAGGCATGTAAGAAGTATGCTGCACGATGCTCAGAGAGTTCATTGAAGATTGTTGTACACTGCATCCCGAAGACCACATTGATCACTCTTGGCCAGAGTCGGCAGGTATCTCCTTCAAAACTTGGTGCGAGTCCATAGTGAGAGGCGTCTCCCAATGAGTCCGAAAGACCTCTGGCCGGAGGCGCGGAAAGTGGACAGGCGGAGACAATACTTGCGAGTGGCCAAGAGGTGCTCTTTCGCTAAAAATTCTCTGTCTCCCACATTGTCACGAAAGAGCTCTTTGGAACCTCTCAAATTACCCCGATACATACCAAATCTGGAACCGTTACGATGGTGCACCGCCCTGCGTCAAAGACTCACTTGCGAACTACTAAATTGAAGAGAAAAGGACGACTTACGTGAAAGTGTGCAAAGTATATTTGAAAATGAAATTACTCCTTGTGTTCGTGTTCCTGTTCGGATCGGCCAAAATTGGGCATCCTGCAATATAGGGCATCCTGCAATATAGGGCATGTCACGAACAGCTCGCAAACGTCGACACGACACAAGCTGCCTTCCTTTCACGTACACTCCCCAGAATGCACGCGTCTTTAACCAGACGCACCCCCGTCAATAGACCCTTCCGAGGCTTCCACATGGGGCACTACAGCGCCCACGCGGCGCACGAAGACCAACACCGACGAGCCATTGTGGACAATTGTGGACCCAAACTGCCCACTGCTCGGCTTGCCATACAGGCCCCAAATGCTGCCACCCTCGCCACGCGAGGCGTCCAGCGGCGCCAGCTGCCCGCCGCCAAAGAGTCCGCCGATGGGAACCCCAGCTGCAAACTGCTCAAGCGTGCGGCTCTCGTAGCAGAGCTCCCCAAACAGGCCGCGCCCGCGGCGAGACGACGACAGCATCAGCACCCCGACAGGCGCGTTGGGGACTCCCGCCATGCTCGCCGCCAGCGCTGCCCGCTTGTACCGCCGCATAATCGTATCCAGCGCCTCGGCCGCGTACAGGCGGTCGCGGAGGAAGAAGCGCACCCGCTGGCCCGGCCGGACGGCCTCCACCATGGCCATACCCGTCGGCGGAGGAGCGCCTGGCGTGCCCGGAGGGGGCCCAGGGCTGACGTCCACATTGACAATGCGGCGAATGACAAAGTCGCTTGGCGCCAGCTCTGGCACGAACTCGTCGGCAGCGACACCCAGGTACAACGTTTGCTCAAGGGTCTTGGCATCCGCTGGCAACGCCCCGTAGTCAATTAGCGACCGCACGTGGCCGTTGGCCGACAGGCGCGAGATGGGGGAGCCAACACGGGACATCTCGGTGATGACCGTGGGATCGTTGGGGTTCGTGGCCACCACCTCAAAAGTAGGGCCAACAGGCTTGCAGCTGGTGGCCACTACCGCGTCGAGGGTGATATCGCCCGACAGGCGCACACCCACGGCCGCAGACTCGTGGAGCGCAGACACAGGCGAGGCCGTCAGGATGTCGCGGGGCAGCGTGCAAATCAGGGAGCCACCCGCACCAAGAGCACCGATGGAGGACAGGCTACCAACCTGCAAGAGCAAGAGGGTCAAGGATTGCACGCAGACGAGAGCAACTCAGCGTATACCAGCGACCAAAAGCACGACATGCATCGAACAAAAAGTCGTACACGAAGACGTCAGTGATCGGTTCAGTGCGTCCCCGGCGGTCAGTTGCTAACGCAAAGACCACGAAGCGAGCACCTTTTCATGCCCTCGTCGATACGAGGTCGATAGAACTTCTTACACCACAACCGCCGGTGATCATCCCCAACGCTTGAAATGCATGTGAGACAACCCATCACTGCCATACGGTGACGTACCTTTGGCGCAGACGGGAACCCAAAGTCCAACCCCTGGAGCAGCCGCCCCAAGTTGCCGCTGCCATGGAAGGCAGGGTCCGCAAATAGCAAAAACGAGTCCTCCCCGGCAGGGCGTTCCGGCCCGCCCATCTCAGACAGCGGCTCCCCCCCCCCAACCAGGCGCTGCCACCGTTCCGCCGACGCGTCCAAGCCCGGCAGGTCGTCAATCATGACCGTGAAGGGCGTCAGGCGCACCCCCCCGCCCATGCGGAGGAGGCTGAGGCTGACCCCCGGGCGCTCCTGCACCTCTTCGTGGCCAGTACCGCCCTCCGTAGCCCCAACAACCCCGTCCGCCGTCGTTCCAATGATGTGCACCAGGCCCGGGAGGAAGGAGCGGAGCTTGGGCACGACCGTGTCCAGGCCCTGCCGCCCGGACCGGCCCATCTTTTCCCCATACTTTGACGACACAAACACGATGGCCAGATCCCCGGCACTGCAGCCACCGCCGCCGAGAGAAGCGAGCACACGGGACGCCACGTCCGCGAGTGCCGCGTGGAGCGACGTCGCTGCCGAGACGGCGGTGACCATGCCCTGCGTGCGCGCCACCTGCGCGGGGGAGGTCACCGGGTCGGGTACAGCCGGCGTTGCTGGGAACGCGTCGGGGATCGGCATGGAGGCGGGAAGGGGGTCCCCCTCCTCGGGGGGGGAGGGGGACGCAGCCGCCATCGGTGTCACGATGCGGCAGGGAGCCGGCCGCCAACGGGGCAGGGCCACGGACGACGCCGCGGCCGAGCGACCGCACAGGGGCACGGGGATGGCCGCGCCATGGAAGGTGGAGACGGCTGCCGCCGCCCCCACGCAGGGGGCGGCAGGCACAAAAGCGGCAATGCCGGAGGGCGCCATGGCAAGGCAACAGGAGCGTCAGATGCGGACGAGCGTATCAGACTTGGGGGTGTACCAGACAAGTGGTGGGACAAAACGAAGTAGGAACAGTGTAGAGGGATGCAGTCAGAGGCGGCGGATGGGCGGACTGGACAGAGTCGTAGCAACAGCCGGTGGGGAAGGTGGTCCGAACTGCCAGCGAGTGGAAAAGCCGGCGAAGGGCTGAGGAATCGCAGCGCAGGGCGTTGGGTCCTCGTATGGACCAAGAGCTGGATCGCTGGTCTTGTAGCTACCAGATACATACCGTTTCAACTGACTCTCGAGACTAAGTAGTCCGCCCTTGGTGGGCTGATCCCGAATAGTAGTTCGAGGCACACCATGGTAATTCTCAAAATATAATTCAATGGCTCTCTCACGGCAGCACCATGCACGATGCAGCTCAAGCAAGCTCGACCACAAACGACCCGTGAGGTTGGAGAGTCAGGTCGGCCAATGGCAAGGCCCGCTGCTTTCTGCACGAGTGGTTCAGACCACGATCCGAGACGCCATTCTGATGGTTCCCTCAGCTTTTGCAGGGATGCGATGGCTCGGGCTCTTGGCGAAGAGCCCAGCACAGGAAGCCCACACCTCGCCGGCATCTCCCTGCTGCTGGCGGCATTGCTCCGTTTCTAGTGCCCTCGTGGCGTGTGCGTAGATGTTCTTGCTTGTTTGTCTCCCCGGCTACCTGCGGCTGCCCTGTTACCTGCAACTCTCTGCCTACGTGCCGCCCCCCGTGCGCCAACCTGTCGCTGTCCGCTGGGGCTCATCCACGCTGCTCTCCCGCATTGCCATCCATCCCCTCTCTCGCTCCCTCGTCTTTGCCCCACACCGTGCTCTTCCTCCCTCCCTTCCGCTTGCCCCCCGACCCACACTGGCGCTCCGTCGCCGGGCCATCATGGCAGCACTGGCGGCGGCGCCCGCGGCCAGGTCCGTATCGGGGGTGACCGCGGCTTCGCCCGCAACAGTGCCGCTCCCCTCCCCCCCAGCGGCGCCATCGCTCGCCACGGCGCGCCCCCTCCCATACACCCTTCTGCCGGTGCCGTCTGACCTGGCCATTGCGCAAGCTACGACCGTACAGTCGATTCGTGCCATCGCGGCGGCGATTGGGATTGGGGAGGACGACCTGGACTTGTACGGGCGGGACAAGGCCAAGGTGCATCTGGCGGTGCGGGACCGCCTCGCTGCAGCTGCGGCGGCGGCGGCGGCGGCCGATGGTGGCAGTGGCGGCGCCACCGCCGTGGGCCGCCTGATTGTCGTCAGCGGCATCAACCCGACGCCGCTTGGCGAAGGAAAATCCTGCACGACCGTCGGGCTGTCGCAGGCACTTGGTGCGCATCTCGGCGCCCGCGTCATGACGACGATGCGGCAGCCGTCACAGGGCCCTGTGTGGGGCGTCAAGGGTGGCGCCGCTGGCGGCGGCTACTCCCAAATCGTCCCCATGGAAGCGTACAACTTGCACCTGACGGGAGACTTGCACGCTATCAGCGCGGCCAACAACCTCCTCGCCGCCGCCATTGACACGCGCCTCTTCCACGAGTCGACGCAGTCGGACGAGGCGCTCTTCCGCCGCCTATGCCCGCCGTCGGCCAAGGACGGCAGCCGCCGCTTTTCGCCCATCATGCGGCGTCGGTTGGACAAGCTCGGCATCACCAAGGACAACCCGGCCGACCTAACGCCCGACGAGGCCGCCCGCTTTGCGCGGCTCGATTTGGACCCAGCGTCGATCACTTGGCAGCGGGTCGTCGACCTCAACGACCGCTCCCTGCGGCGCATCACGATTGGGCAGGGCGCCGCCGAGAAGGGTCTGACCCGCGAGACAGGCTTTGACATCACGGTCGCGTCTGAGATCATGGCCATCATGGCGCTCGCGACCAGCCTCGGGGACCTCCGCGCGCGCCTCGGCGCCATCGTTGTCGGCACGACAAAGGAGGGCGCCCGCGGCGGTGGCGGCCACCCTGTAACGGCTGACGACCTCGGCGTCGGCGGCGCGCTGGCGGTGCTGCTCAAGGACGCGCTGTTGCCGACGCTCATGCAGACCGTCGAGGGCACCCCCGTGCTCATCCACACGGGGCCGTTTGCCAACCTCGCGCACGGTCAATCTTCGGTCGTCGCTGACCAGCTGGCGTTGCAGCTGGTTGGCCCCGGCGGGTACGTGTTGACGGAAGCGGGTTTCGGCGCGGACATTGGCGGGGAGAAGGCGATGAACATCAAGTGCCGAGCGGGGGGGCTGACGCCCGCCGCCGTCGTCCTCGTCGCTACCGTGCGGGCGCTCAAGGCCCATGGCGGGGCCCCGCCGGTCAAGGCCGGCACGCCGCTACCGGCCGAGTACTCGACTGTGGACGTAGCGATGGTCAAGCGGGGAGCGGCCAACCTGGAGCGCCACGTGGAGAACATGCGCGCCTTTGGGCCGCCGGTCGTCGTCGCCATCAACCGCTTTGCCACCGACGCGGACGAGGAGCTGGCGGCGGTGCGGGAAGCGGCTCTCAATGCCGGCGCCGTCGACGCGGTCATTGCCAACCACTGGGCGCAGGGTGGAGCGGGGGCCGTCGACCTCGGACGGGCGGTCATGGCCGCCTGCGACACTGCGTGTGGCGGCGGCGCCCCCCCCCCGCTCAAGTTCACCTATGACCTCGACGCGCCGCTAAAGGACAAGATTGAGGCCATCGCCACCCGCGTCTACCGCGCTGCGTCGGTCGACTTTGCGCCGACGGCGGCGGTGCGGCTGGCCGAGTTTGAGCGCCTCGGCTATGGGGGCCTGGCCGTCTGCATGGCCAAGACACAGTACTCCTTTTCGGCCGACCCAACCCTCACCGGCGCGCCGACGGACTTTGTGCTCCCGGTCGTAGATGTGCGGCTGTCGGCGGGGGCGGGGCTGATCGTCGCGCTGTGCGGGACCATCCAGACGATGCCAGGGTTGCCGACGCGGCCAAACTTTTATGAGATTGACATTGACGAGGATGGCGTCATTGTCGGCCTGTCTTGAGCGCAAGGTGCGAGTGGGGGGGATGGGGGGGACACCGCCGCGAGGAGGGAGTGCCTTGTTGGTGGAGTAAGGAGCGCATACGATAGCCGACCATGACCTTGTCCTGCCCTATTCTGTCGACCATGACGAGTCGTGTCGTTTGCTCAGGCTCCCATGTGCAGCCGCGCCTTGTGAAGGCGCTGCTCGGCGGCGGTGCTGGGACCTGGGGGGCATCTGCGGATGAACACGACGTAGAGCGTGGTAGATCTACCCACTTTTCGCCCCATATATTTTTAGTCTTTCGACAAGAAGAAAATAATTTACATCACTAAAATCAAGCGATTCAGGATCTCACTGTGGCACACCGATTGAGGTGCTCTTCGGGGCCTCTCCACTCCCCGGCCGCCGACCAGGACCGTGCTACGATGATCGTTCCGCAACCACTGGTGCTTGCAGGGCACACGTCGCCACAACACGCGCATCGTCGGCTGGGCCCGCCGCCCGTGCAGCGTCTCCCACGAGGGTGCGTGGGTCGGCGCGGGCGCGCAAGGGTGCGCGCCGCGCCTCTCACGTGCGCGGGGTGGTCACCCCCTCCCGGCCGTGACGTCGGCCGGAAGCCTCCCTGGCCTCTGGCGGCACGGGGCGCCGCGGGTCACCGGCCCGCGGTTTGAAAGTTGGTACGGACGGACGGTGGGTTCTCCCCCCCGCCCCGTCTGTCTGGACGGGGGGGAATGACTGGGGGGACCCAGGGTGCGACCCGCTGCAAGACCGCCGTGGTGGCGTCAGTGGTGCGGGACCCCCGCCCCCAATGGGTCCATTGAAGCGCCGTCTGGGCGATGCCGTCCAGACGCCTTTGGGCCGAGCGGCCGCGCCTCCGCCGCTCGACGCGAGCCGCCATTGGCGCCACCGCCGCTGCCGCCGCCGTCGCCACCGCCGCTGCCGCCGCCGTCGCCACCGCCGCTGCCGCCTCCATCGCCACCGCCGCTGCCGCCGCCGTCGTCACCGCCACCACCCCTGCCGCTCCGCTCCAACCCCATTGACGGCTCACACGGTTGCCGATCGACGCCGCCGCGTGACCGCGTCGTCGCCGCTACGGCGGCACCCCCCCCCCCCCCCCCCCCCCCCCCCCCCCGCCACACCCCACGGCCCGCCCCCCCCCCCCCGCCCCCCCCCCCCCCACCCCCCCCCCCCCCCCCCC
>Ga0115031_1001175_pt1 | contig 19421 bp, 16 predicted proteins | sample Maine_Asex4_meta_FD_87301 | JGI IMG/M metagenome (GOLD analysis project Ga0115031, IMG submission 87301) | Marine algal microbial communities from Maine, USA - Maine_Asex4_metaG | ecosystem: Host-associated > Algae > Red algae > Unclassified | place: Maine, USA | collected 2015-01-05
TAATGCCCTCGAAGACACAATCGTCATCGACACAAGGGTCATACCAAAAGTCATCGCACGCTCCCAGCATGCAACAGTCATCATCGAAGCAATCGATAAGGCCATCGCCGTCATCATCGATGTTGTTGTTACAAATTTCAACTTGGGAATACAAGATTTGGGTCGCTAAAAGCAACAGTAAAGCGAAAAAAAGGCGGTTGGTCATTTGGTTGAGTTTATACGTAGCAAGGGTAAGGTGCTTGATCTGATCAATTCCGGCCGCCTTTACGCGGTAGCGGCGTTGAACAACTTCTCACCTAGCTAAGCTAAGCGCGGGTTAAAATTCTCACGGTGAAGCCTGCTCCGGGGCGGCCGCCTTGCTATCACAAGCTCTAATCCGCGCTCAAGCCGAGCCGGACTTCAATCCCCGATGGTCTGCATGCTTTTGCCACAAACACCGGACACTTTTAACGCGGGGTGTCGGACGGCTATCTAACCTGCCCCGCCGCAAATTTAGCCTTTGCAAAATTACATTTTCAGTAGGATCAAGCGGGTTTGTCTTTGCTATGACTTCTCGAGATTTAGTCAAAAAAAAAGGGGGTGGTGACGTAATAATCACTTAAAACTCGTTGGGGAGTCAAAAGCAAAACTTTCCAACAAAATATTGAGTAGCTCACCTCTTCCCGCTTAACTCAAAGCAAAACGGAACCACCAGCCATGCCGATGGTTCCGCTCCTTCATGATTCGCCTCCAACGTGCGGTAGCCACCGCCTAAGGCAGCCACGAAGTGAAATCGAGAATCAAGAATCGAGAATCGAGAATAAATCTAGTCCCGTCCCCACTTCAGCACTACCGCGCCCCACGTAAAGCCCGCGCCGAAGGCCGCCAGCACCACGTTGTCGCCTTTCTTGACTTTCCCTTCGTCGCGCGCCTCGCTGAGGGCGATCGGGATGGAAGCGGCCGTCGTGTTGCCGTAGCGCATGATGTTGTTATACACCTGGTCGTCGTTGAGGCGCATGGTCTTGGCGACGAACTGGTTGATGCGCAGGTTCGCCTGGTGGGGGATCAGCATGTCGAGGTCGCTGACCTGCATGCCGGCCTTGGTCAGCGTCTCCATGATGACCTCGGGGAATTTCCGCACGGCCATCTTGAACACCGCCTGACCTTCCATATGGGGGTAGATGCGGTTGTTGTCGATCATGTCCTGGTTGAAGAACACGCCGCCGAAGCCGATCTCGTTGGTTTCTTTGGTGTAGTCAACGTCGAAACCTTCGATGGCGTACTTTTCGATGAAGTAGCCGCCGTGCGAGCCGGGGTACATGTAGCTCAGTTTCTCGGCGTAGGTACCGTCGGAGTGCATGCTGGTGGCCTGGACGGCTACGCTCTTGTCTTCCGTAGCTTCCACGATCACCGCGCCGGCGCCGTCACCGAAAATCACGGATACGTTACGCCCGCGGGTCGTGAAGTCCAGCCCGACGGAGTGTACTTCGGCACCCACCAGCAGGATTTTTTTCGCCATGCCGGCTTTGATGTAAGCGTCGGCCGTCGTCAGGCCGTAAATGAAACCGGAGCACTGGGCGCGCACATCGAGGGCGGCAATCTCCGTTTTTGCGATGCCGAGTTCGCGCTGCAGCAGTACGCCCGCGCCGGGGAAGTAATAATCGGGGCTAAGGGTGGCGAAAATGATCAGGTCGATGTCCTCTTTTTCGATGCCCGCGTCGGCGATGGCCTTCAGGCTGGCTTCCAGGGCGAGGGTAGTGGTGGTTTCCTTGCCCGCCGTGATGTAGCGGCGCTCTTCGATACCGGTCCGCTCGCGGATCCACTCGTCGCTGGTTTCCATCACTTTGGTGAGGTCCTGGTTGGTGACTACATTTTTGGGCACGTAGTGGCCGATTCCGGTAATCGTACTATATGGCATAATCTGGCTTTAAACACTGATTTGGCGGGCTAAGGTAGGACTTTTGCTTAGGGTGGCAAGCCTTCCGCGAAATTTCGCTGTTAGTGACTTCCCGCTTCTCACTCAATCACTTCCCACTTTAGAGAAGGGCGGGGCCGCGGGTGCGGTGGAATGGGGGAGGGGCGTGGAGTTTCTACCCATGCCGCAACCTCCATCGTTTAACCAACGTTCCCTGCCCATGCCGCACCTCCACCATACCATCGTCATCGGCGCCGGCCAGGCCGGTCTCGCCGCCGGCTATTACCTCAAGCAGGCGGATCGGGATTTTATGATCCTCGACGCCCACGCCCGGGTGGGAGACAACTGGCGGGAGCGCTGGGAAGGCCTCCGCCTGTTCAGCCCCCAACGCTACAACGCCCTGCCGGGCCTGCCGCCGCCGGGCGGGGAGTGGCACCTGCCCTCGCGCCTCGAAGTAGCGGACTACCTGGAGCACTATGCCGGGTACTTCGCCTTGCCCTTAACCTCCCATTGCACCTGCGTCCGCGCCCAAATAGTATCGGGTAGCGAATTGGGCGGAATCTGGGAACTGGAGACGACCCAGGGAACTTTCCGGGCCCAAAATATCATCGTCGCCACTGGTGCCTACCGCACGCCCTGGCTGCCCGGTGCCGTCGCCGATACCTTCCCGGGTGACGTAAAGCAGTACCATAGTTCCGAAATCCGCGACGTCGCCGACGTGGCCGACGCCGGCACCGCCGCCCTCCTCATCGGTGCCGGCGCGAGCGGCCAACAGCTCAGCCGGCTGCTGCTGGATCGGGGGACGAAGGTCACCCTCCTCGGTCCCAAACTCGGTAACCTGCCGCGCGCCCTGCTGGGCAAAGACATTTACTGGTGGCTCTATAAATCGGGCCTCATCACCCTGCGCACCGACCGGGGCCCCGGCAAATGGCTGGCCAACGAAGCGGGGGACGTCACCGTCGCCGAAACCTGCCCCGAAGGTCACCCCAACTTCCGCCGCGTCCAGAACCACCTCGTGAAGTACGCGCCCGACGGCCTCCGCTTTCGCTGTGAAAAGACGACGCCCAAACCGCTGCCCTGGCCCGAAGCCGGCACCACCCGCGCCATCGTCATCTGGTGTACCGGCTACCGCAACGCCTACCCCTGGCTGCCCGCCGCCATGCTGGACGAAAACGACGCGCCGCTGCTCGAACAAGGCCGCAGCACGGTCTACCCCGAAGTCACCTTCCTCGGCCTGCCCAACCTGCGGCGGACGAACTCGAGCCTGCTGGGTGGGGTGGGGGAGGATGCGCGGGTTTTGGTCTTTTAGTCATTTGGTCTGTTGGCGGTACCATCGCGGCCAACGTACCAATAGACCAATGAACCAAAAGACCAACGTACCTTCGCGCCAAACGGAAATATCCTGTTACGCAATGACCGAACCCCTTAACCAATCCGCCTCCAAACCCTGGGTCCTCATCACCGGCGGCAGCCACGGCATCGGCCGGGCGTTGACGATGGAGTGCGTGCGGCGCGGCCTGGCCGTCGCCGTCGTCGCCCTGCCCAACGCTGACCTGAAGCACATCGAGGAAGAGCTGGCCGCCATCCCGGGCGCGGCTTACCTGACGCTGGGCCTCGATCTGGTGAAAGAAGGAGCGATCTCCGAAATTATCGACTGGCTCGCCTCCGTCAACGTCACCCCGAAGTACCTGATCAACAACGCCGGCTTCGGCCGCGGCGGCCTGTTCGAGCATACGCCCTGGCCGGAATACCGCACCATGATGCAGCTCAACAACCAGGTGATGGTGGACCTGACCTACGCGCTGCTGCCGCAGCTGAAAACGATGAAGGGCGGCATCATGAATATGAGCAGCGTGGAGGCCACCCTGCCGCTTCCGTACAAATCGGTCTACACGGGCACCAAAGCTTTCGTCTACAACTATTCACTGGCCTTGCGGGAAGAAATGCGCTACTACGACATCACCGTTTCCGTACTGTGCCCCGGCCCGACGATCACCAACGAGGACGGCCTGAAGCGCGTCAAGGCTATGGGCACGCTGGCCAAAATTGCCGTCACGATGCCCGAAGACCTCGCCGCCGAATCCATCGGCGGTATGCTGAAGGGTAAGGCGGTCATCCGCCCTGGCTTCCTGGTGAAGCTGATGGCGTTTCTGGGTAAGCTTTTCCCCCGGCCCGTTAAGTTGCGGGTGCTGGAAAAGATGTTCTCGAAGTACCGGGAGGAAGGGGTGCCGGCGGACGAGGTGGAAGTATAATCTACCGGTAGTATTTGCGGTATTCGAATTTAACGCTGCTACCGGCCATTGAACTTGCCCGCCGGGCGTATGCATCCATGTCCAGCCCGCTCTTCTTTTGGTTTTGCTTATGGATTTTTTCCATTACTCCCATCGTGGAGGGTAAGTTCAGTTTCCAGATATCCTCCTCCCGGTTAAAAAGATAAGTGGTAAGCAGTCTTGCGTTGTCTTCGGCGGGGATGGAAACCTCCAGTTTTGCAATGTCGCCGAAGATGAACGGCTCCTCATAAATCTTGATGGGCAGCTTGGCCGAATGGCGAAAAACACCGGTGCCATCCAGGCGGAAGTATGTCCAGAGATAGTCTTCGGAATAAACGCTGCTGGTGTCAACCTGTTCTTCCGTTCCGGCCATGGAGTAATACAGAATCATGGTGCTGATGGGGATCACATTCTGCCGTCCAAGCAGCAACGCCCGTTCCGCTTCCCGGTTTCGGGCGCAGGCAACCAGCTTCCCGACGTAATCATGCGTCTCCTGATCGAAAGAGCGTTTAATTCTTTCCCGGTCGCCGATTCCTAAACGGTTCGTGACTACGGTGAACGCTTGTTCCACATCATCTGACTCCGAACAGCTCATCAGGGTGGTAAGACAAAAAATGAGAAACAGGTATTTCATGTGTATGCGTTTGAGGTAAAAGTGTTTTTTGGGCTTGCAGACTGTCGGAGAGAATGATGTCGGGCTGCGTGCGCCGAATTTCGTCCTGAACTTCATCATTCGTCACTTCCATAGCTACGGCTATGCAAGCTTCCTCTTTCTTCGCTCAGAACAAAATTTGTCAGCACTCGCCCAGAAACATTCTCCCCGACAGCCTGCTAGTGATCCGTCAATCAATGATTTTCCGGTTGCCACAAGATCGAATCGTCTGACTGGTTGATAGTTGATCACAGGTGTTGGACCGTCCCCGGAAGGGGGCAAACAGCTTAGCCCGGAGGTACTCCGAAGGAGTTTCTCCGGGCTACTTTGACGGACCACTAAAAGAAACCGGCAATATCCACCATCTCCTCCGTCATCGTCCATAATATCTGCGCCTCATCCTTATCATAGGAACTGGAATACGACTCTTTCGGCTTGCAATCATCCCAATACTTCCCCGATTCCGCGCCGATGCCCGGCTCCGTGGCCAGGAAAATGCTGGTGGCCGCGCCCTGGGCCGGCGTTTTGTGGCCGCTCATCTGGCGGCGCACCTTCCACGCGATACGGTGGAGCCAGGTGTTGCCCTTGAGGCCGATGTCGGTTTGCACCAGGCCGGGCTGCACGGCGAAGATGGCCGGGTCGCCCGCGCCGCGCCGCCGTTCGAACTCGTAGCAGAACAGTACGTTGGCCAGCTTGCTCTGGGCGTAGGCGCGCAGGCCGTGGTAGTTGCCGTCGAGGTTGATGTTATCGAAGAACATGCCTTTGATCTGCTTGTGGCTGTCGGAGGCGACGCAGATGATGCGGCCGTCGGTGCTTTCCCGCAGCGACGGCAGCAGCAGGTGGCTGAGCAGAAAGTAGGCGAGGTGGTTGACGGCGAAGGACTTCTCGATGCCCTCTTCGGTCAACTCCTGGTGGGAGTTCCAGACGCCGGCGTTGTTGATCAGCACGTCGAGGCGCGGGGCCAGGATGCGGACCTCCTCGGCCAGGCGGCGGATCTCGGCCTGCTTGCTGAGGTCGGCCATCACGATCTTGAGGTCGGCGGAGGGGAATTCGGCCAGGATGGCGTCGCGGGCCGCCTCCGCCTTGACGCGCGAGCGGCCGTGGAGGAGGACGCGATAACCCCGCCCGGCCAGGTCGCGGGCGGTGGCCAGGCCAATGCCGGCCGTAGCGCCGGTGATGAGGGTGGTTTTCATTTCCAAACGAACTCTTATTGACGGGAGACAGCAAAGCTAGGCAAAAAGGACAGGGCGGAGCCGTCCGCTCATCATCCTTTTGTCAGCTTACCGGGTTGAGGAAGGAAAACCACCACGTGAAACATTTATTACTCCCCGCTCTGCTGGCCCTGACCTTCCTTTACGCCTGCAACGCCGGGCCGGCGCCGGGCACCGGGGCCCCTGATAAAACCGCCGTTGCACCCGCGACCCCGCCCGCCTTATCCGCCGCCGATGCCCTGCTCCACAAAGCCCTCGAAGCCCACGGCGGCAACCGCTACGACACCGCGGATTATACTTTTGTCTTCCGCGACAAGATCTACACCTTTAAGAACGACGGCCCGACTTACCGCTATACCCGCGCCTACGAAAAGGACGGCAAGGCCATTCTCGATCTACTCGACAACGGTACGTTCACCCGCGCGACCGACGGAAAAGCCACCCCGCTAAGCGCAAAAGCCACCCGCGCGGCTAGTGACGGCATTAACTCCGTCGTCTATTTCGCCACCCTGCCGCATAAACTGCGGGACGCGGCCGTCAACCGGTACCCGGCGGGCGAAACAACGATCAGGGGCAAAAAATACCAAACGCTAAAAGTCAATTTCGACGAGGAAGGCGGCGGCACCGATCACGACGATAACTTCCTGTACTGGATCAACGACGCCACCGGCCGCATCGATTACCTCGCCTACGATTACCGCGTCAACGGCGGCGGCGTACGCATGCGCGAAGCCTACAACCCGCGCGTGGTCGACGGCATTCTTTTCCAGGATTATGTGAACTATAAAGCACCCGTTGGTACGCCGTTGACGGCGTTGCCCGGGCTACTGGAAACGGGCGCGTTGAAAGAGCTGTCGCGGATCGAGACGGAAGATGTGGTTAGGAATTAGGAGTCAGGAATTAGAAACCGTCCGTTGATTCTTAGCGACTCACCTACTCACTCACTTCCAGCTTCCCCAGGGCTTCCTCCACGCCCCGCAGTTGCGCCCGGCAAGCGGCCACCAACGCCTCGGCGCGGGCCACGCGGGCGTGCAGCTGATCGATGTCGGCCGGTACTTCCTGGAGTTTGGCGAGGAGGTCTTCGAGTTCGGCGATGGCTTCGGCGTAGGACATAGTTCGTTTGTTTTTTTAGATCGTTAGTTCGTTAGTTTTTTAGTCGCCGGCTAGTCGATATCTCACCGCGCTAACGGACCAACATACTAACGATCTGACGATCTAAAAAACTAACGATCTAAAATTCTCTCCAGCATCCGCACCGTGATCAAATAAGTCGGCCGCACCCCGTCTTCGCCCAGGCTGCCGCTGGCCAGCGTATGCCCGGTCAGCAGTGGATTATCGCTGGCGTAGTAAGCGTAGCGGACCTTCAGTTCGGGATTAACGGATTTTCGGATGTGGGTGGCCGCCTGGATCGCCTTTTGGTAATGCGCGCCTTCCATTTCCAGACCGGCGGCGGCCCAGCTGCTGGTCAGGAAGTAATCGAGAATGGGGATGTTCTGGAGGCTGGTGCCGAGCACGGTCACCATCGGGCCGCCGTAGACGGCGAGGCCTTCGCCCTCAAAATCCTCTATGGTAAAGTCGTTTATAAAGGGGTAGTTATCGGCGGTTCCCTCAAAGATGTGGGCTTCGGGTACCATCAGGTCGCCCTTCTGGCCTTCCAGGATGCCGGCCTTGCCCATCACGTTGATGCTCTCCACGGGCATATCGTAGACCCGGCCGTCGGGGCCGTGGTAGGGGCGCAGCAGCTCGTCCATACTCTCGTAAGCCTGTTCGCCGAACGCGTAGTCCATGACGAGGATGACGGGGGCGAGGTCCGGGTTTTTGGCGGGTTGGAAATGGAGCTCGGGGGCGATCGTTTTCGGGTCGAACTTCGCCGTGTCGAACAGCTGTACGCCGAGGTTGGTGCCGCTGTGGTCGGCGATCTCGATCATGCCGTTTTTCCGGGCCAGGTCGAAGACGAGCGGGCGCAGGTGCTTGTGCTCGGCCTGGCTCATGGCGCGGGCAAAATCGAACAGGCCTTTGTGCTTCTTCAGTTTTGGGCTGAGGGCGGCGGCGCCGAACAGGCTGTTGGCGACGCTGTGCAGGTTGGCGCTGATGATGTGCAGCGGGCGTTCGATCAGCTTTTGCTCCAGCAGCACGGCTTTGATGTTGAGGGCCCACATTTCCCCGTAATAGTGGTGGCCGGTGTTCTCGCGCAGGCTGCTGCTGAACGAGATCTCGCGGTCTTTGTTTTTTTCCGCTTCCAGTTTCGCCAGCCGGCCGAGCCAGTAGGTGACGTGGAACAGGGAGTTGACCGAGTCATTGGCAGCGAAGCGGCGGCAGGCGGCAACGACTTCGTTGTAGGTGCGGCCCAGCAGGGTGCTCAGGTAGGTATAGGCGGTTTCCAGTTTAAATTCCTGGCCGGTGCGCTCGAATTCAACGATTTGCTCCAGTAGCTCCCATTCGCGCTTGGGGCGACTCTTACTGTCGAGGCTGTTATGGTAGATCTTATTGGCTTCGGCGTAGAGGAAGGTCAGGTGGGTCAGGATGTCGTAAATGTCGGATCGCCCGCGGGTCATCTCGATGTACATCTCGTTATCGTCGATGCGGTAGGCGGCGCGGCGGCGGGCGGGAGCGACGATGGGTTCAAAGTTGCTGTGCTCGTAGCCTTCCCGCGTGATAAGCTTCAGAAAACGGCACTCCTCGATGCCCTTCGGCAGGCGGTTGAGTACGTAATTGAGGCCGTTGAGCTCCACCCGCTCCTCGTCGGCGATACTGCCGTAAATTTCGGGGCGCAGCAGCATCAGGTTGTCCATCAGCGTCTTACCGCTCATGCCGCCGGGCTTATAGCTGCCCCTGATCAGTAGATGGCGCATCGCGATGTACAGACGCTGTACGGCGGTGCGGGATTCCTGGGCACGGGTTCGGGTCTGCGTCATGCGGGGCTATTTCAGGGGAAGACACTTCAGGTAGTCATGTAGTTGCGTAAGCAGCGGTAATGTAGTGTCGTTTGGGGTAGCGTTACGATGTTCATAAAATGCAGCGGCATTGTATGACTAAAAAAGGGTGCCATCCAAACTGTCGCTTTTGGTACTCCCCTTTGGAGAGTTAGAAGGGATAAAAGCGATAATCTGGTTTACGGCTACCAAAATTTTACAGGACTAAAATATTAAATTAGGGCGGGGCCGCTGGTGCAAGGGAAGGTTTTCGGAGACGTGGAGATCATTTTTTTAGGCATAAAGTGAAAAAAACCTGTCCGCGTGAATCCATAAATACCTCATTGCTCGTATCTTGTTGTCTATAAGTGTCTCTTTTACATCTCCCAAACCGAGAATTAGTTCCCTTTTTTCAGATCCCATTGAACTTTAGGTCACCCTCGCCGAGCTTCATCAGCGGGGGTGCTTTCGTTGTTAGAACCAGCAAAGGTAAATCAGCCAGAAAGTACCGAGGGCCAACCCCGCGCATAGCGGAGTATATATGGCTTTATCCCGTCGGGCGAAAATGCCGATCTGCCCGCGCTGAAAAAGCCCGACCGTCTTAAAGTCCCCGATCGCCCGCAGTAGGAATATGCCGCCGATGGCCAGGGTTATCCACGGTAGGTAGCCGCCTTCCCACGATTGTAGTTTATAGAGCACGTTGGTCATCATCATCAGCCCCATGCCCAGCAGCCCCAGCCCCACCACTGCGGTGAGTAGCCGAAAGCCGAGTTGGCGTTTCGGTGACAAAACCATGGCCCGCATCTCCGGCGGCATGGCACCTTCCAGGGCCCACCCGCCACCGAACGCCCAGTAGAAATGCAACACGGCCAACAGTAAAAATACGAGGAAGAGAAGGGAAGCGACGAGCAGGATCATGTGTTTGTGAATTTTGGTCGGAGAGGGAGAATCACGATTTTAGAAAAACTATTCAGGCACCCGCGTTCTCCGCCTGTATATAAGGATACACATACCCCCTAAACGAGCCGCAAACACAACGGATCGAAGTCGGTACAACTAAATTATCACTTGGTGTAGCGAACTCGCATACACTTCGATGCGTCGTATTACCGAAGGCGGATTCATACCGCCATTTAATTTTTTTGCATTAGTAAACCAATTGATTATGACTAAGTTATTCAAATCGCTCGCCCTCGTTTTAGCCGTGAGCCTCCCCGCATTCGCTCAGCAAACCGTCACCAAAAAAGCCGTGAACCGCGGTAATGACGTTACCGAAATGACCGAAGACCGTTCGGAAGATTTCGAGCGCGTATATGACGCTAAATTGCGCCTTAATAATTACAGCACCGCCGTTGATATCCTCGGACTCAATACGGAGCAAACGGAAGACTTCCTGCCTATTTTTGACGGCTACTACGAAGACAGCCGGAAAATTGAAGACCGTCGCATCGCCTACGTAAAGGAATACGCCGATGAGATGGCCGAAGACGACACCGCCAGGGACGAGGAAAACGAAACCGCCGATTTCATCGAGAATCTGATGGAACTCGACATCGACCGCCTCACGCTCAAGAAGAATACCTTCGACCGCCTGGAAGATGTGGTGACCGTCGAGAAAGCCCTCGCCTTTTTTGCTAAGGAAGATATGATCAACGACCGCGCCAAGCGCAAACTGATCATGGATATGCTTCCTGAAATGACCATCTATGTACCCGTCAGCGTCAGTTACGGCCGCCAGATGGACGACTACAACAACTGGAACAAGGTCAACATCGACGGACGAGTAGGTGTCGATCATAACTTCACTTACAACGGTTTAGAAAAGCTGCTCACCGCAGCCGAAGCCATGACCGCCGCCGAAGGCATCGAAGTAATGGATTTCCAGAACAAGAAGACCATGATCATGGACAAAGCCGCCATGCTCAAAAAGAACTGGAAGGACCTCAGCCACGCCGACCGAGCCCGCGAAGCATTCGTAGCCACCGCCGACGTACTGAAAACCATTGCCATGGACGACCGCTTCCAACCCCGCACCGCCTGGGTCAACAAACTCAGCGAAACCGCTAAAATGATCAAGCCCAGCGTAAAGCTGACCGATCAGTCCGATACCGTATACGACTTCTTCGCTACCGCCGAGAAGATCGTAAACGACTTAGTCGACCAGGCCAACGGCAAGTAATAGAATTCGCCACTTAAGTCATCGCTGATAGCGAGCTTATTCACTTAACCCGTACCGGATTTGTTCCGGTGCGGGTTTCGTGCGTTAGGTACACGCCACGTTAACGGCCCATCAACTATCCTTACCTTTGCACCCGCTTTGCTGCCTCAACCAAGAAACGACTAATGAATAAGCTTTCCATCATTATTCCCGCTTACAACGAAGAGCGTACCATCCACCTGATTCTGGACAAGGTGCGCGACGTTGAACTTGTGGGGGGATTTACGAAGGAACTTATCATCGTTAACGATTGCTCGGCGGACGATACCGAAGGCGCGATCAAGCGGTACCAAGCCGCAAACCCAGGGTTCAACATTCAATATTTCGCCCATGAGGTCAACAAAGGAAAAGGTGCGGCCCTGCACACCGGTATTGCCCGCGCTACCGGCAGTTACCTGATCATTCAGGACGCCGACCTGGAGTACGACCCCGAAGAATACAACGACTTGCTCAAACCCATCATCAGCGGCTTTGCCGACGTGGTGTACGGCAGCCGTTTCATGGGCAGCAAGCCCCATCGCATCCTCTTTTTCTGGCATACCATCGGCAACCGTTTCCTGACCACCCTTTCCAACATGTTCACCAACCTGAACCTGACGGATATGGAAACCTGCTACAAGCTCTTCCGCACCGACCTTATCCAGGGCCTGAACCTGACCGAAAAGCGCTTCGGTTTCGAGCCGGAAGTGACCAACAAGATCAGCCGCATCAAAGACGTACGCATTTACGAAGTAGGCATCAGCTACTACGGGCGGACGTATGAGGAAGGGAAGAAGATCGGCTGGCGGGATGGGGTGCGGGCGATTTACTGTATTGTGAAATTTGGACTTTTCGGATAATTCTTGATTTGCTTCGAGGTACTTCGTGCATGCGATTCTCGATTCTCGATTAGTGATTTGCTTCGCAGTACTTCGTGCACTCGATTCTTGATTTGGCTACCGCAAGTACCGTTCGCGGCGCTACGCTTGCTCACCCGCGGCGAACGGAGCGCAGAGAGTGGTAACAGCGGTAGCCAATCGAGAATCGAAAATCGAAAATCACATATCCTATATCCCTACCTTACCCAAATGAAACGCTCCACCTTTTTCAAGTCACTCGCCGCCGGCACCATCGGCCTCCCGCTTTTTCTGCGCCTTACCGGCGGTAAGGGTCAGGCCCAAACCTCGAAAGCCACCGTCAGCGGCCGGCGGTTCGACTGGAAGATGGTCACCACCTGGCCGCCCGGCTTTCCCGTATTGGGGGAGGGCTGCCGGATGCTGGCCGACCTCTGCCGCGAGATGAGCGGCGGGCGGCTCAACATCACCGTCTACGGCGGCGGCGAGCTGGTGCCCGCCCTGCAAAGCTTCGACGCCGTGCGGCAGGGCGCGGCGGAATGCGGCAGCGGCGCGGCCTACTACTGGGCGGGGAAGGCACCGGCCGCGCAGTTCTTCGCCGGTTTCCCCTTCGGCCTTAACGCCCAGCAGATGAACGCCTGGTTGCTCAGCGGTGGCGGCATGGAGTTGTGGCGTGAGTTGTACGCCGAATATAATCTTGTACCCTTTGTCGGTGGTAACACCGGCGTGCAGATGGGCGGCTGGTTCAACCGGGAGATCCGGACGGCGGCGGATTTCAAGGGCCTCAAGATGCGTATGCCCGGCCTCGGCGGCCGCGTGCTGGAACGCCTCGGCGGAGCGCCCGTGCTGTTGCCCGGCGGAGAACTGTACACCGGCCTGGAGCGCGGTATCATCGACGCGACGGAGTGGGTGGGGCCGTACCACGATTACATCATGGGTTTTCACGAGATCGCTAAATACTACTACTATCCCGGCTGGCACGAGCCGGGTACGGCCTTCGAGTTCTTCGTCAATAAAGACAAATACGGGGAACTGCCGGAAGACCTCCAGCGCATCTTCGAGGTGGCCACCCACTACATCAATATGTACACCCTGTCCACCTTCGAGGCGAAGAACGCGGAGTACCTGGAGAAGCTCAAAGCGGTACCCGGCCTTACCATCGCCAACTTCCCGCCCGAACTGATCGAGCAGGCCCGGACGGCGGCCGAGGAGGTGATCGGGGAGTACGCGGCTTCCGATCCTTTCGCCACGAGGGTGTACGCGTCCATCCGGGCATTTCGGGCGAAGGCCGGTCCGTGGGCGAAGGTGACGGAGGAGATTTTTTACGATCAACTATTGTCGGGTAATTTTTGATGGGCGGGGCGAGCCGTGAACGCTGAACAAACTACTCCATGTCTTTCAACCAAACCTCAAACAATCCCTCCAACCCCCGCATCGTCACCGCCCCGTTTGCCAGCACCAGGTCATGGAACGCCGCCAGGTCGAAGCGCTCGCCCAGCCGTGTTTCCGCCCGCTTACGCAACTCCCGAATTTTGAGCTCGCCCATTTTGTAAGACACCGCCTGCCCCGGCCAGCCGATGTAGCGGTCGATCTCCGTATTGACCTCGTGCAGGCTCAGGGCCGTATTGGAGGCCAGGAATTCCACCGCTTTGTCGCGGCTCCAGCCGAAGTGATGGAGGCCGGGGTCGACCACCAGGCGGCAGGCGCGCCACATCTCGTAGACCAGGCGGCCGAACTCCTCGTAGTCCGTTTCGTACATGCCCGCTTCCCGGCCGAGGTATTCGCAGTAAAGCGCCCAGCCTTCCCCGAAAGCGGAGAGGTATAGGTTCTGGCGAAAGGCGGGCACGTTTTCCATCTCCGTGGCGAGCATCATCTGGGTATGGTGGCCGGGAACGCCTTCGTGGAGGGCCAGGGCGGGAAGCACGTAGAGCGGGCGGCTGGGCAGATCGTAAGTATTGACCCAAAACGCTCCGGCCTTGCGCGTCTTGTAGTTGCCGGGGGAATAGCGGCCGGTGGTGTAGGTGGGGGCAAAGGCATCGGGAACGGGCGCGACGGTTAGCGGCATGCGGGGCAGACGGTTGAAGTATTGCGGCAGTTTGCCCTCCATGCGTTTGGTGATCCAGGCGGCGTGGGCGAGCAACTCGGCGGGCATTTTGGCGTAGAACTGCTCGTCGGTGCGCAGGAAGGTCAGGAAGTCTGCGAAGGACCCCTCGAAGCCGGTGCGCCGGATGACGGTCTCCATCTCCGCGCGGATGCGGGCCACCTCCGCTTTGCCGGTGGCGAAAACTTCCGCCGGCGTCACTTCGTCGGTGGTGAAATAACGAACGCGCTGCTCGTAGTACGCCTTACCACCGGTGATGCCGGAGATGCCCGCGCCGGGGCGGAGGCCGGGCAGATATTCTTCACGCAGGAAGTCGGCGAGCTTACGGTAGGCGGGGTATACCTCCGTTTCCACCAACTTCTCAACCACCCGCGCCCGCGCCGTATCGTTCAGCACGGGTTGCGGGAAAATGCTTTCCCCGATCGGCGTTTCCAGTTGCCGGTCGATGAGCAGCAGGCAGTTGTTGACCACGATGCGCGGATCGGTCTTGCCCGCCGCCAGACCGGCGCGGAGGTTAATCGTTTGCCGTTCAAAAAAAACGGGCAGATCGCGCAGCGTCTTTAGGTATTCCACGAAGTCCGCCTCGCCCGTCACCCGCCGGTTGACGAGGCGGTAAACGACGGTGGTCAGGAAGCCGCCCTCGGCGTCGAGAGGGAACATCCAGGCCCCGAATTCGCGCTGGTAGATCGCGTCGTCGAGCACGTGCAGCAGCAGGTTGCGGTTGAGGCGGCCGGCCGCGTCCAGTTTGCCCGGCTCCGGCACGCGTTCCCGAATGGCGCGCAGCCGGCCGGCTTCCCGCGCCGCGCTTTCGGCGGTGGTGACCGACCAGGACAGGCTGTCGGTCTCGGGCTTCCAATCGGCAAAGGCGCGCATGACGTCGGCGATGCGAACGGAGTCGGTCTGGGCGAAGAGCTGCGTACAGCAGACCATAAGCAACAGCGGGAGCGGAAGGAGCGGGAAGGAGGTTCTCATCGGGGTAAAATACAATGGGCGAGGGGTAAGGAACGCTATACATAGTTAGCTGAACGTATTTCGTTTACCGCCCGACCAACAACCCGTCGCCGCCCTCCGACATTCTCCTTACCTTCGCTCTCCCCAAAAGTGTTCCGATGAAACGTATTCTCCCCCTGCTTTTTCTCACCTTCCTTTGCACCCGCGTTCGCGCCCAGGAAGCGGACCACTCCGTCGCGCGGCTGTGGAACGAAGTGATGCTGGAAGGTATCCGTAATGATTTTGCGCGCCCCGTGGTACACGCCCGTAACCTGTACCACGTCTCGGCGGCGATGCATGATTGCTGGGCCCTGGTCAACAAACGCGGCGGAACGGCCCTGATGGGGACCACCCACAACGGCTTCGAACTGACCGTCGATCACTGGCTGATGGAAGATTATGCCGACCCCGTCGCCGCCGGCGACGAGGCCGTGAGCTACGCCGCCTACCGCGTGCTGCGCCACCGCTATGACCGCAGCCCGAACCGGAACGTGACCATCCCCGCCTTCAATGCCCTGATGGATTCGCTGGGCTACGATACCACCTATTCCTCCACCAATTACCTGAACGGCAATCCCGCTGACCTGGGCAACTACGTCGCCAGCCGAATCATCACCTACGGCAGGGGAGACGGCGCGAACGAATTGAATAACTACGCCAATATCAGCTACCCCAGCCCGGTCAATCCGCCGCTGCGCTTCAATAACGTCTTTTCCATCTTCTCGGTGCGGAATCCAAATTTTTGGCAGACGCTGCAGTTCCCCGGCACCATCGTTGATCAGTCCGGCCAGATACTCGGCAACGCCCTGCTGCCTTTCCTCGGCGCGGAATGGGGCCGCGTGACGCCCTTCGCCCTGAGTGCCGACGACCGGACGGACCCCGACCCCGTTGACCCCCACCGCGGCAACAGCCCGGTGTACTACGACCCGGGGCCGCCGCCGCTGTGGAGCAACGAAGGCGGCGAAAGCTTTGACATGTACCGCTGGGGCTTCGAGATGGTGCTCAAATGGAGCAGCCACCTGGACCCCTCCGACGGCGTGATGTGGGACATCAGCCCCGGCGCGCGTGGTAACTTCCAGGGCGATTACCCGACCGACTTCGCCGACTACCCCGAGTTTTACCGGGAGCGCGAAGGCGGCACCTTCGGCGCGGACGGCCACCCGGTCAACCCCGCTACCGGTCAGCCGTACCCGCCGAACGTCGTGCCGCGCGGTGATTATACCCGCGTGCTGGCCGAATTCTGGGCCGACGGGCCGGCCAGTGAAACGCCGCCCGGCCACTGGTTTACCATCCTGAACACGGTGATGGACCACCCGGCATTCGAGCGTAAATTGGGCGGGGGCGGTGACGAGTTGTCCGCCCTGGAATACGACGTAAAGGCCTACCTCACCCTCGGCGGCGGGATGCACGACGCGGCCATCGCCGCCTGGAGCATCAAGGGAAAGTACGATTACGCGCGGCCCATCACGGCGATTCGCTGGATGGCCAAGAACGGGCAGGCGAGTGAGGTCGACGATCAGAATTATAACCAGTTCGGCTTCAAGTACGATCCGGGCTTTATCGAGCCGCTCAACGACCCATCCGTACTGGAGAACAGCCGGACGCTGGCCCTGACGAAAACCAGGGCGTGGATCGGCCCCGACGCCATCGACGACCCGGCGACCGACGTTGCCGGGGTGGGCTGGATCAACTCTACCCTCTGGATGCCTTACCAGCGGCCGAACTTCGTGACGCCCAACTTCGCCGGTTACATCTCCGGCCACTCCACCTACAGCAGCGCGGCGGCGACGATCCTGGAATCGCTGACCGGCTCGGCTTACTTCCCCGGTGGGGTGGGGGAGTTCGTGGCGAAGAAGGACGAGTTCCTGGTCTTCGAGCGCGGCCCCAGCGTCGATGTCGTCTTGCAGTGGGCCACCTACCGCGACGCTTCGGACCAGACGAGCCTGAGCCGCATCTGGGGCGGCATCCACCCCCCGGCGGACGACGTGCCGGGCCGCATCATTGGCATGAGCATCGGCGAAGACGCCTTCGACGCCGCCGAAGCTATCTTCAACAATGACCTGACCGGCGTGAGCAATGTTCCCGTGGTTACCCAACTGAAAACCTACCCGACCCCGGCGCGGCAGGGCCAGGACATTACCATCGAATTGCCCGCCGGTGTCACCAACCAGACCCTGACCGTATTCGATCTTAGCGGCCGCGTGCTGCGTCGCCTGCCGGTGAACGGCGAGCGGGTACGGTTAATAACGGACGATCTGGCGCGGGGTATGTATTTCGTCAGCTCGGCGGACGGTAAGCTGAGCAGTTTGGTGGTCGTTAATTAGTCAGAGCAGGTCGGAAGCCAAAGTCCAGACACGCTTTTAAAAAAAGCTTAAAGACATTAGGCGGCCGACACGTCCGGCAAGGGTAATCGGGTCAGGGAAGCAACCAGCCGCCGTTGGTTGGCCTGAACCCCTTGACGATGCGTTATACTCATTACATACTATTTGCCCTTTTCGTTTTTTCCGCCACCGGCCTCGCCGCGCAACGGTATGAGATAGGGCTGAAAACCAGTACGCTGCGCGATTTTGACGTGCTGCTTAAGAAGCAAACCAAAGACGGCGACTTCCTGCGCTTGCGGCTTTTTACCTCACAAATACTTTTTCAGGCCGGCAACGAACGCGACCGGCTGACGGCGAATTTCCGGTTAGCGCTCGGGAAGGAGAAACGCGTTTCCCTGAGCGATCGCTTTCAGTTTCTGCACGGCTGGTCGCCGGGCATTGGTGTTTCGTACACTACAACCCTGAACGTGAATCTACTCACCGTCAATCCTTTCGTTGGTTATATTCTAGGGGTGCAGTATGGCTTTTCGCCCACCTTTGCGGTTGGGCTGGAGGCCATTCCGTCCGCGGGTATTTTTGTCACTTCCGGTACCGGCGGGGTCAGCAGCCTCGGCGCCCGGCTCAACGCGAGTGATAGCAATGTCGCGATCTTTGCCGTCGCGCGCTTTGAACGAAATAAGAAGTAGAGTAAGGGGCGGGGCCGCGGGATGCGATGGAGAGGGGGAGGGGCGTTGTTTCTATAGCCGGCGGAAGACCGTAACGCGGAATACGTTTCGTGAGCGTTACGAATGAACCAAGAAGGCGTTTTTACCACCGACTACCCACCACCCACGAATTCTTTTCCCATGCTGAAATACCCGTACTTCCTCCTGGCCTTTTGTCTGCTTGCCTCCTGCGGCCCACCGACCATTGACGCAAGTGTGCCCAAATCCGCCAGCCTCGCCGCCCAAACGCCAGCGAATGTCTGGCTCGACCCCGCCGGTACCACCATCGCCACCCGCTTCCCCGCGCCGGAGGGCTTCGCGCGTGCGACGTACGACGAAGCCTCCTTCGCCCACTACCTGCGGCACCAGCCGTTGAAGCCGCACGGCAGTAAGGTCAAACTGTTCAACGGCAAAGACAAGGGGAACCAGCTCGCCCACGCCGCCGTACTCACCACGGACGTCGGGCCGCGCGATCTCCAGCAGTGCGCCGACGCGGTGATGCGCCTGCGCGCCGAGTACCTCTACGAACGGGAGCGGTACGACGAGATTCACTTCAACTTCGTCAGCGGCTTTAACGCGGAATACGGCCGCTGGCGGAAGGGTCAACGCATTATGGTGAAAGGCAACAAAGTAAGTTGGACGGCCGGGGGCGGAAATACGGCCGGTTATAAAGACTTCCGCCGCTACTTGACCATGGTGTTCGCTTACGCCGGAACGGCATCCCTGGTCCATGAGCTGCAACCCAAAGCACCGGCGGACATCGAAGCGGGCGACGTACTGATCAAAGGCGGCAACCCGGGCCACGCCGTATTGGTGGTCGATAAAGCGGTCAACAACGAAACGGGAGAAGTTCTGGTGCTACTGGCGCAGAGCTACATGCCCGCGCAGGATATTCACGTGCTGGTCAACCCGCTGGTGGGCGGCGGCTATCCGTGGTACAGCCTCGATGATTTCGGGGAGACGATCCGGACGGCAGAGTATACGTTCGGGGCGGGAGCACTTCGGAGTTTTTAGTCAGTCAGCCTTGCGGACATGTTTGACCAACAGACCAACAACGCGAATCAAGAGCTAAATCTAAGGCAGCCGGAACGGACGCTTGGAGGTAGCGTGTCCGATATTTTGATTTTAGCCCGGACGCTTGGAGGGTCACCTCACCGACTTCGTCAGGTGAGGCGAACGCTCCAAGGTCCTAACCACGTAGCAGTTGCGGGACCTTGGAGCGTCCTGGCGTAGCCGGACCTCCAAGCGTCCGTTTTCCGGTTAGCTCTTGATTCGCGTTAATAGACCAACAGACCAACAGACCAAAACACCAATA
>Ga0115031_1001176_pt1 | contig 19410 bp, 13 predicted proteins | sample Maine_Asex4_meta_FD_87301 | JGI IMG/M metagenome (GOLD analysis project Ga0115031, IMG submission 87301) | Marine algal microbial communities from Maine, USA - Maine_Asex4_metaG | ecosystem: Host-associated > Algae > Red algae > Unclassified | place: Maine, USA | collected 2015-01-05
GGCACGACGCTGGCGACTTTTTCGTCGGCGAAAACTGGTCCAATTTCGGCCTGCCAGTCCTCAGGCAGTTCAACCCCTGGACGAACGATAGCTATCAGTTCCCCGGACGCAGCAGCGACGGCCTGATCTAACATGCAGCCTATTCGTCGTGACTGCGCGTTGATGATGGTAACTTCGGAGCCCATTGCGTAGGGGTCTTCGTAAGTTCCGTCATGAACGAGTATCACTTCGGTTTGGTCGGAACGATCGCGGAGCAGCGACGCCAAAGTCTGTTCAAATAGATGGTCATCTCCCACAAGAGGAACGACGATCGAGAATTGCGGCGATTCTGTAGCCATAAGATTGTCTAAGGGCGATGAGAAGGGTGGTCTCTTCTACGGGTTATGAATATTTTCGGTCACTCAGAATTTCGAATTGAGAGAAATCGAGCCGTATCGGATTGGCGGTGTGCTGGTATAAAAAGTTTGAAGCTTTTCAAGATTTAGCTCAAGTTATAACGACGCTTGCTGGCGCGTCGTTTGTCCGAAAGTTGAACTATGTATCGACTTCAAATGTCGCTCCGTCAATCAAAAGGTTGTGTGCACGTTAAAAATCCTCCCGCCGCTCCTATTTCAGTAATGATGTTTTTCTAGAGATAGCCAGAACGCTGCTTGACGGGCGATTGTCAACAACCATGATCTTAAGTGGGAGTCTTTGCGGACTGATTCTCATGCCCAACGGACGAAATGAGCATGCTGGTCATTCCGATCTTTTTTTGCATCCCCAGGAGGTTATTGATGCGTTTCGCTTTCATACTATTTCTACTGTTGTCGGTCTCCACCGCTCTCGCTCAAACAACTTGCGCTCAAACAACTTTCACCCAAACAACTTTCGCCCAAACCGAAAGCCAAGAATCCGACCCTCCCAATTTCAACGCTGTGGAGACGGTCAAAGGCGTTGCGACCGGAAGCTCTCCAACCGACGATTCTGCATCGCAGGAGTCAACGGCATGGGAGTCGTTGATCTTCAAGCTCCGTCAGGGTGGAATTACGGTCGTTCTGCAAATATTACTTTCGATCTTCGGATTCGCGGTGGCGCTTGAGCGATTTTTCAACTTGCGTAGTAAGTCGCTGGTTCCCCAGGGGCTGATCGTTGAAGCGGACCGATTGTGGCAGCAGGGAGAATACGATCAGTTGATCCAAACGGCTCGTAAGGACGGCAGTCTCTTAGGCCAAGTCATTGAAGAAGTGGTCCGTCATCGGTCCGCTGGATATCAGGTCACTTCGCAGATAGCGGGGGACGTGGCCGCTCGTGAGATTCGGCGGCACACGCAGCGGCTATTTCCAATCGCTTTGGTAGCGACGCTGGAACCATTGCTAGGATTGTTGGGGACGATGCTGGGAATGATTGGTGCTTTCGAAACCGTTGCCGTCGCAGGATCGATGGGTGACGCGTCAATTCTTGCCGACGATATTGCGAAAGCTTTAGTCACAACGGCGGTCGGCTTGATTATCGCAATTCCCGCCGTGTTCATTTATCACTATTTAAAAAGCCAAATCGGATTCGGAAGTGCATCGCTCGACCAGGCCGCCAGCGGACTGATCAACGACTGGATGCTGCTGGGACCCAATAACAGTGCAACTGGCACTACCAATGACACCGTCAAAGTATCCGCCCAAGCCTCTTCGCCAGCAGCGAAAAAAGCAGTGGAGGAGAAAAAATGAGAACCGAGATATTCGAAGAAGAATCCGTCGAGCCTCAAATGGCTCCGCTGATTGATTGCGTGTTCCTACTCTTGATCTTCTTTTTAGTGGCGACCACACTGAAGAAACTTGAGCGTCAATTGCCGGTGGCACTCCCTCCGGCATTGCAGGCACAAGAAGTGGCGATGGATCCGCAGACATTCGTGATCGGCGTGGATGTTGAGGGACGCATGTATCTCGATGGGAGCCTGGCAACTCCTGGTGTATTGATGCGTCGGCTTGACGACATCGGATCCAACCAGCCCGACCGCCCCGTTCGCATCGACGCCGATCGAAGCGTTCCCTTTGAGCACGTTGTTCAGGTTTTAGAGGCGTTAAACTTGCGATCCATTTCTAACGTCGCGGTCCATGTTGCAGATCAGCAGTGATGCTGACGAATGTTGAGGAGGCCACAATGAGTTCAACAATTCCACCACGAAGCTATCAACCGGTATCGAATTCTCGATGGCTGATTGGTTCGTTTTGTCTCCATGTGATATTGTTGCTGTTGATCGTGCTGTTGTTGATGCCAGCTGATGAAAGTGACACCGCCGTTGCCCCTGACTCACATAGAGTCACCAGTGCCGAAAGCATGGAGAGGCTGAGTGAAAAAATTGAGCGATTGCAGACTGATCAATTGTGGGAAACCGTTGAGTCATTAGAGGCAACACTCGCTGAAATGGACCAACTGAAGTTTGAGAAAACCGAGCAGCTTCGTGAAGCCTTCCCCGAACAAACCGAATCGGCCATCAAGGATGTAATAAGCGATCAAAAGGCGGCGATGGAAGCACAACAACGTGCATTAGAAGCAATAGACGCTGCGATGAAGGTCGATCCAGAGACCGATAATAAACAGCGGCTGAGTGACGCCCGCCGCGCGGCGATGGAAGAACAACTTGCGGCCGAAAATACGTTAGCGGATATGGCTGCCGCCCAAGTCTTGGCGGACCGTCCCACCGAATTGATCGAGGAAGTCATTGATTTACAGGTTACGGCGAGCCAATTGTTGGCAACTGCGAAAGCCAACGACCGCGCTGCCAAAACTGCAGAGGAAGAAATTGGTCGCTTACAAAATCAATTGACAAGAACGCGCGATTCAATTCAACGCCGGAAAAACGATGTTGAGAAACTCGAATCAGAATTGGAGAAGCGGCGGAAGGAAATTAACATCGCCGAAGAAAAGGTAGAAGCCAAGAAGACGAAATTTGTTGAAGAAACGAATGCGATCGCTGAAAAGGAATTGGCTCAGCGAAAAGCCATAGAAGCTTTTGACAAGGCACGAGATCAATCCAACAAACTACGAAGCGCGTTCCACCAGGTTCAACAATCGGGTGCCAAACCTCAGGTTGTAGCGTCCCGCCTAGCGATGAAGGCAGCAAATCAACAGCAAAATCAGCGACAGAAAGAACAGCAGTCGGCCCTCCAACAGGTGGCTCAGCAGAAGCACAAAGCCGCAATTGCCAACCATGCTGTCAAAGTAGCTCAACACCGCGTCACTACGCTTCAGCAGCAGACGTCACACCTATCACAACGTTTAGAAAACGCGCGTCAGCAATTGGCAACTGAGAAGGATCGAGCGAAACCTCACAACGCAACGGTCGAGCAAAACCGCGCGGTGATTGCAACCGCTCGCGAGCAAAGCCAAGGCAAGCTTACGGAGGCCAAGGCAGCACAACAACTGGCCTTCGATGCCAACGAGGCGCTAAATCTAAACGCTGATCCCGCTGACGCCGATCCCACTGACGCCGATCGCGCTGACGAATCCACTTCGGCTCAGGCTGCGTTTATCCGCGCTCGCCAACTGGAACGGAAGGTGTCGCAGCGATACAAAGACATTCGGGCTGCTGAGTTATCGTTGGTACAAAAGATGCAACCCAGTGAAGCTCGTAAGCTGATAAGCGTTGCCCAGCCCCATCGGGATGATATCGATGAAGCGGCGCTTGATCAGAATGCAAGAACGCAATCAGCGCTGAAAAGCAAAATCGAAATCATGACGCAGGCTAATCGACAGGCTCAAGCGATGGACAAGTTTGCTCAATCTTTGTTGGCCCAGACACAGAGCATTCAAAAACATGCGTTGCAAATAAGCTTGTTCGACCGGCAAACCGATGCTGCCGAAGAAAAGCGGCAATCGGCTCAAGATCAGGGAGGAGCCGTTGCTGACATGACATCGCTGATGGAGCGCAGAAGCGGTCAGAAAAATCGGGCCGATGATTCGCAAAAAAACGCATCGACAAACTCGCGCGACGGGGATCGCTATACGGAGGTGGACACGCCCAGCCTACCCGCTCCTCCACCGCTAAAAAACATGACGGATGCTCGACCTGCGCGACGGTTCGGAAGTGGTGGGAAGGTCACGGCGACGGGTGCGTCGGGCTGGACCTTTGTCGATTCGTGGTACATCCTCGGACCGTTTGATAATGGCAATCGAAAAAACATCCACAAACAGTTTCCGCCGGAGAGCCTCATTGATTTGGATGCAAAATATCGCACCAAAGCCAGTCCAAACCTGATCTCGTGGCAATTCCACCAGTCTACTCAGCCCATGTTGCCGCCCAAAGCACTCTTGGAAGAGTATGTCATTTACTATGCTTGGACCGAACTGCATTTTGAGCAGGCGACGGATGCTTGGATTGCGGTAGGCAGTGATGACCGATCCGATTTATGGATTAACGATGTCCGCGTGTGGTCCAGTTCCGATATCTTGAAGGCTTGGCGAATCGATGAAGGCCTGCGACGAGTCCGCTTTGAGGCTGGGCTTAACAAGATTCTCTATCGAATTGAAAATGGCAATGGCCCATGGGCGTTCAGCCTTTGTATAAACATGGACGACCAAACACCGGTTGCTCCCCGATAGAAAATTGCCACTTGAGAAAACAGCTCTCCTCAAACGGCGTGTCTCCAGCAGTCAGCCATAATCCGTAATCCGTAATCCATAATTCCTAATTCCTAATTCCTAATTGGACAGCGCCACATTTGAATCAGAAGCTTTGTTATTTACGTGGTAGCGCAAATGTGAGCGGCATGGCGCTAGCCGCCGGTTTTACCCGCCATTCACCGGCGGCTAGCGCCTTGCCGCTCACGAAAGTGGCGCTGTCCAACTAATTCCTAATCCCTAATTCCTAATCAATCCCTGGCGAAGAACAGTTTCCACACGCCCAACAATCCAACACCGGCGATGGAGATCGAACTGGCCCACAAAGCCACGTCGTAGATGCGACCTGGCGTTAAACGATCATCGCTTTCGTGGTATCTAAACCATAACGCTGCTCCAGCAACGATAAAAAGTATGACGGTTGTGGCCACGCCGCCGATGATCACCATCGCTGCGGGTGCTGTGAAGAACAGATAACAGGCTGCCCACACTGCGGGAAATAGCCACGCGAAAAAGGCCAACCCCTTGTGCCGCTGCTTGACGTCGCGATAGTCCAGCACTCCCACCTGTCCTGCGGCGTCGCTGTATAAACGTGTCCATGCCGCCAAGGAGGCGAGCAAGGTAGAAAACAGAACGGCCAGCGCACCAAAAAGAAACAAATATTTAGCGGGCAAGCCGAGGGTTTCTGTGTAGATGCGTGACAACGTTTCAACAATTTCATTGGGGGGAGGCACGGGGCCCGAATCATGCAATATCGCCGCGCCAAGTAAAAAGAAGGCAACGGTCATCACGGTATAAACCAGCATCGCCAAAACGGCGTCTATGTACATGACTCCAATCCATCCGCGTGCGTCATCGACCCATTGCTGATTGTCTTCGCGTGGCCCTGCATAACGCGCGTAGCCTTTTTCGATCAGCCAATAGTTGTACGCCATGATCTCATCGCCACCGACGCCAGTAATCCCAAACGCACCCAACGCCACCCACGCAACCGCTGCGGGCATCTGGAAACTTAGTCCGCTGGTGATGTCGGGCCAAGCAATCGCGTTGGGCGTCCATTGCAACTGAAACAAGGACAGCAACGTCAGAAAAGTGAATAGCCCCATCATCACCAAAGAGGCTTTCTCGACCAGTCCGTAGTAACCGCGATAGACCAATGACGAAACAAGGATCGCCACGATCACGCACCAAATCCAGACTGCAATAGCGGGGATCAGCATAGAAAGAATGATCGCAACCAAACCAACGATCGCGCCGGACTGCAAAGGTTTCACCACCATCAGCAACAGCCACATCCAGATCGACCAATTCGCTTTACCAAAACGCGGCCCCGGTAATGCATTCAACGATTCCATGGTAGTGCGGCCGGTGAGGATCGCCTGTTTACCAAACTCCAGCTGCACCGCCACTTTAACAAGGCAGCTGACCAAGATCACCCACAGCACGACAAAGCCTGCGGTTGCGCCAAGATGCGTCGTCGCGATCAGTTCTCCCGATCCAACGATGGACGCGGACAGAATAAATCCAGGTCCAAGATGCTTTAAAGTCCCCGCCCAAGTGGTCGGCGGTTTTAGTCTTGTTTCCGGCGATTGCTGGTAGGGGTCATTCCTGGTCATAGATTTCTTTGTACCAAAATGCGATGGAAAGCGACCGAAGCACGGCGTATGGTGAGAGTTCGGCTTCCAGTATACCGAAAAAACCATCACTCATTTTGACCGGCAAGGATCAAAGAACTCGACAGCGATTGAGAATATCAATCATTCAAAGAATTGCGCAATTTAAAAGCAGGATCTTCGGTGGCAACGTGAGATCGTTGCTTGCAACGATTACCCGCATGGATTGGGTCAGGGGAGGCCGCAGTACTGAAAACAGACGCCTTTGATTTTTCTTTTCGCAGAACATCGACGGATACTTGACATCTGTTTGCAAAACATCGATCTGAAATTCTTAAGAACTTTAGACCATAGAGCTTCCGCACACTTCCCCTTCCCAAACAGTCATGAAGCACATTCGCAGGAGAGCCATTGCAGCCAACCGCAGGCGCGGTGCCACGCGCATCGAATTCGCCTTGGCATTTCCGCCGCCGATGCGATTGTAGTTTCAGTTTAGCCCCGCCGGTTGTAGAACCTTAAATAGGGATTTTGTTCCGCGTTAAGACGATCAGATCTCCTGCGGTTTTGCATGGGCAGCATTGCCACCGAGCCATCGGCTGGGCTAAAATAAGGGGATGAAGCAATACCTCGATTTATTAAAGCACGTGCAGAAATTTGGCACCGAGAAAACCGACCGCACAGGCGTCGGCACGCGCAGCGTCTTCGGTTATCAAATGCGGTTCGATCTCGATGACGGGTTTCCGTTGATGACGACCAAGAAACTTCATCTCCCCAGTATCATTCACGAACTGCTGTGGTTCCTTAAAGGCGACACCAACATCGGTTATCTGAAGGAACATGGTGTCAAAATTTGGGACCAGTGGGCGGATGAAAACGGTAACTTGGGTCCCGTCTATGGTTCCCAATGGCGCAGCTGGCAATGCGCGGATGGATCCACCATCGATCAGATTTCTCAAGTCGTCGATCAGATAAAAACAAATCCCGATTCTCGGCGGCTGGTCGTTAGTGCCTGGAACGTTGCGGAAGTCCCCAAGATGAAACTTCCGCCGTGTCACTGCTTCTTTCAGTTTTACGTCGCCAATGGAACGCTGTCCTGTCAGCTCTACCAACGCAGCGCGGATATTTTCTTGGGAGTGCCGTTTAACATCGCTTCGTATTCGTTTTTATTGATGATGATGGCTCAGGTGACAGGGCTGAAACCGGGGCAGTTCATACATACGTTGGGAGACGCTCATATTTACCTGAATCACCTAGAGCAAGTGAACACGCAGCTTCAGCGCGCCCCTCGGCCGCTGCCAACGGTGAAGCTGAATAAGTCGATCAAAGACATTTTTGAGTTCACTTACGAAGATTTCACTGTTGAAAACTACGACCCGCTGCCGAGAATTAAAGCTCCTATCGCGGTTTAGAAAAATTAACCAAGGCCAACCTCTCTCCATGTCTACTCTCGCGATGATCGTAGCCGCCTCAGACAATGATGTGATCGGCGTTAATGGGGATTTACCGTGGCACATTTCTGCGGACCTAAAACGATTCAAGCAGTTGACGATGGGGCACCATCTGATCATGGGGCGAAAAACGTTCGATTCCATCGGACGCTGCCTGCCGGGCCGCACGACCGTAATCCTGACTCGCCAACCCACTTTTGAGTTCGCGGGCGCAAAGATTGCTCATTCGATCAAGGCCGCCATCGAAGTGGCCGCGAGCGATACTTCGCCTTTTATTATCGGCGGTGCAGAAATTTACGCTTTGGCGATGCCTTTGCTAAGCCATATTTACTTGACCCGCGTCCACCAAACGATCCAAGGCGACACGTGCCTTCCGGAAATCGATTGGAATCAATGGGAAATAACAAAGACGCAAAAATCGACCTCGGCAGAGGCTGGAACGGGGCCCGATTTCACCTTTGAAGATTTTCGACGAATTGAATAACGCCACCGAACCGGTTGAATCGGTGGCTTTGCGAGAAAAACCCGGCATAAAACGAGAGCTTTCGTGCGAAAACTCAAAATAACGCCAGCTTGGCTGCGGCCAGAACTTTTAAAAGCTTACCGGGTTAGGATTTGTCCATCGGAGCTGAGACGATACAATAAAGTACAATGATTGCCATCAGCGAATCGTTTGGCTCGGAGGTTCCAGCGACCCCCCCAACCAATTCCAGTTGACCGGCGGTATTTTGAGCAACACATCAATAACGGTCTTGCGTGGTAAAGACTACGCGGTATCAACATATAGCGGGGGATTAAGTGGAAGTTAAAATTATCGCCAAACATGGTGAGCTGGCTGATTCCATCCAAGAAACAATGACCGAAAAAGTGAGCAAACTGCCTCGTTTTTTCGAACGTACAACGGGTATTCAAGTCGTTGCCGACATGAGTCACTCTGAACCCGAGCTAGAGATCATCGTCTCTGCCGAGGGTACCAGTGATTTTTTCGCCAAAGACAGTGGTACCAACGTAATGGTAGCGTTGGACAAAACGATCTCGAAGATCGAACAACAACTCAGAAAACACAAAGAGAAACTTACAGAACATCGCAAGCACACGCCAAAACCGACCGACACAGAAGACTAACGCTTCGAAATCGTTCATCGACGTTACTGAAGTTGCTTTGACAAGCACCCTCAACACCAAACAGGCTTCATTGGCCCATTAGGTTTGGGGAGTCCAACTTTAGTTCGTTGAAAAACTTGGCGGTGCAAGCCAACACTCATACAGGAAATCATTCATGAAATTTGCAGATTTTGTCAAGAACGAAGCAATTCAGTCGGACCTACAGGCCGCTGATAAAGAAGCCGTCATTCGCGAACTGGTCGCTAGCTTGGTAAAGGCCGGCAAACTGACCGAAGCCGAAGAAGAGAACATTGTCCAAGCCGTTCTCAAAAGAGAAGAACTGGGCAGCACGGGTATCGGTCGCGGTATCGCCGTACCTCATACGAAGCACCCGAGCGTTACCGACCCCATCGGCACCGTCGGCGTCAGCCACACCGGTGTTGATTTTATGAGCCTTGATGGCGAACCGGTCAACCTGTTTTTCATGTTGATTTCGCCGTTAGACAAACCCAGCGAACACTTGCAAGCGTTAGAGAATATCTCGAAGCAGTTGCAGGACGAAACGTTCTGTCGGTTTCTCAAGCAAGCCAAAACTTCAGCGGACGTCACACAAGTCCTTGAAGAGGCTGACAATAACCAGTTCGCTTAGTTCTTTTCCGAATTTAAACTGATCTATGTCTAACGGCAAATTATCAACGACCGTCACGATTACCAATCCGCAAGGATTGCACATGCGACCAGCGTATCTGCTGGCCGAAACTGCTGCAATGTTCGAAAGTGAAATCGAATTGGTGAAGGATGACATCCGTGTGGACGGAAAAAGCGTGCTGGGAATTCTGACTTTGGGAGCTGCCCAAGGAACAAAGGTCTTAGTAGAAGCCGCCGGCGTCGATGCTGGTGATGCGATTGCAAAACTCGAACTATTGCTAGAGTCGGGTTTCCCTTCTACCAAAGATCCTGAAACAGCCAGCGACATCAATGAGAGCTAAACTCTTTTGCGATTGAGAAATTTGGCCAACTTCGGCCCGATCTCAAAGGAAGATTTATCTTGATGTATGGTAACAGCAAGAGGTTGTTAGACTGACGATCGGTTTGAAATCGAATACTCCCTCATCCGGGAACATTGATGTTCAAACCCCACCCCAACCCTAGCGACAGTTTTAAAAACTGCGGGGTTTTCGTGCGCATCGCTTACGCAAACCATCGCTCCAATGCCACCACTTCATTTGGCAATAGCAGTTCGGTCACCCGTTCTGCTGTGCCCTCTGATTCACCGCTGTCCGCCGTTGCTTCCTACGCGACGTTTCTTCCGGCGCGATCCAACAATACAAAACCGACGCTCTACGTAGTTTCTACCGGTAGCGTCCGAATTCAGAAAAATCACAGTTATGAAAAAAGAAATGTTAATCAACTCATTGCAGTCCGAAGAATCTCGGATTGCAATCGTTGAAGACGGCCGACTAGAGGAACTCTACGTCGAACGTGCCAGCCAAGACAACTATGTCGGCAACGTTTACAAAGGCAAAATCGTAAATCTCGAACCGAGTATCCAAGCCGTCTTCGTCGACTTTGGCGTCGGCCGCAACGGATTTTTACACATCAGCGACGTCGAACCCAACTACTTTAAGCAGGGCGGCTACGATCCTGATGAGATTATGCGGAAAGAACGCGCCGAAGCTGCCGCGAGTGGCCTGCGGAACCGTCCACCAGCCAAAGGTGGATTCAGGCCCCGTCACAAACCGCCAATCCAAGAGATCTTTCAACGTGGCGACGAAGTCTTAGTCCAAGTCATCAAAGAAGGCATTGGCAACAAAGGCCCTACGCTTTCTACCTACATCAGTATTCCCGGCCGCTACCTGGTGCTAATGCCAGCGCTTGGCCGCGTTGGCGTTTCACGAAAAATCGAAGACGAAGACGAACGTCGTCGGCTCAAGGATATCTTGTATGAACTTGATCCCCCAAAAGGTCTAGGATTCATCGTCCGCACCGCTGGCGCAGGCAAATCGCGCGAGGAATTAGAACGCGATTTGATTTATCTGCTGCGATTGTGGAAGGTAATTGTAGATCGTGTGCAGAAGATCCCTGCTCCAATTGACATCTACGAAGAAAGCGACATCGTCATCCGAACTATTCGCGACGTGCTTTCCAGTGACATCGACAATGTGTGGATCGATGACGAAGAAGCTTACAACCGTGCGAGTGCTTTTCTCAAACTGATTATGCCGCGTTTTGCCAATCGCCTAAAGCTTTACGAAGGCAAAGATCCGATGTTCCACAAGTACAAGGTGGAAGAAGAGATCGCCAAAATTCACTGTCGCGAAGTCGCTCTTCCTGACGGCGGTTCGATTGTGATCGACCAGACCGAAGCGCTGGTTGCCATTGACGTCAACAGCGGAAGTTTCCGTACCAAAGATTCTGCAGAGGAATCGGCCTATCGGTTGAACATGCACGCCGCGCGTGAAATCTCCAGACAGTTGCGATTGCGCGATCTTGGTGGCGTGATTGTCAATGACTTTATCGACATGCGACGCGACAAACATCGCCGAGGCGTCGAACGTGCACTTCGAGATGCGATGAAACGTGATCGCGCTCGGACGAAGATCCTTCGCATCAGCCCTTTTGGCTTGATCGAGATGACGCGGCAACGTATCAAACCGGGACTCAAGCGTAGCCTCTACAAAGAATGTCCATGTTGCTCCGGACGCGGCAACGTGAAAACGGGGGAAAGTATGGCGTTGGACGTCATCCGCATGTTGCTGTTGGCTCGCCAGCAGAATAACGTGGCCTCGGTATCGATCAAAGTCAACGACGAGGTCGCTGCATATTTGAACAACCAAAAACGAAGCGAGTTGGCCCAATTGGAAAGCGACGCCAACTTCGACATCCACATTCTGGGTAGCGAATTCGTCTTCCCTGAATTTTTAGAAGTCGTCTGCAAAGACGACGGTGGCGCTCAGGTCCATCTGGTTCAGAACAAGAAATAGCCTTGAATCAGTGACGATCAGAAACAGCGACGGCCTTGTAGATGATACAAGGCCGTTTTTTTGTGCATTCGTGTAGTGCTCGTATGAATCCGCTGGTTCGATCATATCGCCGTCGTAAACTGACAGCTTTAACTCGTCTTTTGGGGTCGGTTGGAAAACCTGTGAAGTAATTTGTCCGGATTGGACAAAGCTCGGGTGGACCTGTCGCAACAAATGTGTTTCTGGACTCATTGGGATTCTTTCATTCCCTGAACCTGCTCAATCATCCATTGCCAGTCTGCGGGCAAGCTAAGGTCCAGTTCTTTTTCAACCTCCTCATCAGTCGACAACTTGAGATCTTGCCATAAAGCCAGCCGTGTCTTAATGACCGGAACTCATCCAAGAGTCCTCCGATGTCGTTGGGAACCAAAAGAACCACATGTTCTACTGACTCAAGACGTTGAATTTTCCCGTTGCGGTTGGATGTTGCTATACCGGTAACCTTCTTATGCTTATACGCATCACTTGTTTCGAAAGTTCAGAGCGCCACAGGCCGCCTTCGCGCGAAGACGGTAATTTGTTGCTGCAGAATAAAGAAAAAGTGCGGTTGCGAGGAATATGATGGTGGCATGCAGGAAAGCCTACAAGCTCAGTGTTTGGAATAAACCCGGAAAATGCCATCAGGAACAAGTCGCGATTCACTTTCAAGAACGATCAAATGATCCCATTTATTACAGTTTGAAACATCGGCACATTTTCGGAAAAAACTGGTTTGTCCAGAATTCTAAATTCGCTCAACCGTCGTTTGTTTCCAAAGCGACGCCCCCATTAGAAGATTTCCAAGGCCGTGAATTTTTGATCTAACACACTTAACTTGCTCACCAAGCCCGCATCATCGGTTGCAAGTCCAGGGGTGAAAGCCAACTGCCAAGACGATGCCCAATCTTGCGTTGGATTAATGCGTCCGGTGTCATCGGCGAAGACTGCATCTTTCCGATAGAAAAACATGTTGTCCTCGGAAACTCGGAAGAAATCTCCGCCAGGTGTTGTCCGCCATGCGCTCAACTGAATAAAACGATTGAACGATTGTGATGCGCTGGGAACGACAGCCGCAATTGCTTCGATTGACGCCCACGCAAGCCCGATCGCCCGAGGCACTTCAAGCGCTCTAAGGGCATTCTCAGAAGCATCAAATTCGTTCCAATCTGCAAACGAATAGCGTCGCTCAAAGCTCGTAACGTCGACAGTTTGCCCTGTCGCGGGGTCAATGTTAGTCGTGTTGAGCTCGACGACTTCAGTAAGAGAAAGTGAAATCCTTGGTGGTAGCGTGTTTTCTTTGATAAAGACGATTGGACCTGAGACCAGAGGATCGCGAGCGAGACGGTTGTTGCCAATCCGCGATTGCAGACGATTTAACCCATCATCTACAGCAGTAATCTCTGCGTTGGTCCACAGGCTACTACCATTGCGAAACTCAACTTCGGCGTCTCTCACATCAAAACCGACAACCTCTGTACCACTTACAACGAGAAGGCGATCAGAACCAGCGTCGCCAAACAAACGATCGTTGCCATCGACACCTCCAAGCAGCGCGTCCTCGCCGTCGCCGCCACGCAGTTCATCATCACCGTCGCCACCAAACAGGCGATCGTTACCGCCATTGCCGACAACGATGTCATCATCGTCGCCGCCGTCGAGGAAATCTTCTCCGTCATTGCCAACAACACGATCATTACCGGCCAGTCCTAATACGATGTCATGACCTAGTTGCCCAAAGAGAAAATCATTTTGGTCTCCACCACGGATTAGATCATCTCCGTCTCCGCCAAAGATCAGGTCAACACCACTGTTTCCATCGACAACATCATCGCCTGAATCGCCTCCGATTGTGTCATTATCAGAGCCACCTATTATCCGGTCATTGCCTTCGCCACCAAGAATGAAATCGGCGCCTCCGCTACCGGAAATAATATCGTTGCCGATTTGACCGAAAATTCTATCGCTTCCACCGTCACCGTTGATTTGGTCGTTGCCGTCGCCGCCTTGAATGAAGTCATCACCTAAACCGCCAGAAACAGTATCGTTGCCATCATTGCCGTTGATGCGATCGATGCCATCCTGCCCAAAGATCGAATCATCGCCATTGCCCCCAAAGAGTCCGTCGTTGCCTTCATTGCCGGAGAGTTGATCGTTGCCAGCCCCTCCGATGAGCGTATCATCTCCAAGTTCACCCAGCAGCGTATCGTCGTCGAGGCCACCTATGAGTTGGTCATCACCTTCGCCACCGGCGAGGAAGTCATTTCCGGTGTCGCCTCGCAACGTATCATTGCCGAAGCTTCCGTACAAAGAATCAACACCATTGCCACCGAACAGCGAATCATCACCCGCAGCCCCCTGAAGAAAATCGTCGCCGTCGCCACCTAGCAGATCATCATCGGATTCCCCGCCGACAATAACATCGTCGCCTGCTCCACCGAACAAACGATCAACACCGGAGCCACCAACCAAGCGATCGTTTCCTTCGCCACCGATAGCAACGGTAGGAATTTCCGAAAGCGTGCTACCGAAAACGTCGTCGCCGCCGATTCCATTGAAGCGAATTTGAGACACTTCCGAACGCAGCAAGACGCAGGATTCACCATTGAAATTCACCAGCACCTCCGTCTCATTGGGCGTGGCGATATATAAGCTATCGTCGGCGTCAGTCCCTTGGATCCTGAGTACTGAGTTAAGTGGATTGAGGGTTATCGCCCCCATCGCTGCAAAATCTACCGCCAGAAGCTTACGATCCTCCAAAGAACAATAGCTTGGCTTTGCAAACCGACGCAGCGCTGATTCTTCGATTTTGTAAAGACGGAATAGATGCTTGGGTACGACATGTTGATTCGGAGCTCGTTTTCGAGCCGCTTATTGAAAGAATTGATGTTTATCTAGAGTTTCGTGATCGGCGTCCAACGGGGAGCAAGCGAATATCGGAATACACAACCTCAGAAGAACAGCGGATCGACGCAGTTTGGCGAGAATTGGTAGGACCGAAAGCATCCAATTTAGTTAAAGCGGGCGTTTAAGACAAATTGCAGCCTCACAATCATACACTTTCTCACAAAAAACTGGCCCAAACCGACAGGAAGACCGACCATTAGTTGCCAATCGCGTGGGATTGAGTAATCGCACCCCGAGCCGAGAGGGCTTGTTGATTAAGTCGGCTTTCGATTTTTAATGTGAGCCGTTTGGGCCCTAAGGTGTTTTTGCGATGACGAAACCGAGGCTGCCTAATCGGCTCACTTAATCGACAAGCCCGAGCGCGTCGGAATGCTATCAGACTGCAGGCAGGTTTTTCCTTAAAAACCCCGTTATCGTCAAACTCTCGCCAAACCGCACCCCGCCCCCAAACCGATGATAGTTGAGTGTAATGACCCAATTTCCGGTTGTAACTACCGTTTTACCCAGCGCTCTAATTTTGATCCGCAGGATCGGTATCCCATCCGTTTCGTTTTCACGTCATTTTCACCAACACAAACATCCTTTGCAGAGAAGATCATGGAAGATCGCAGCATCAAGCAATCGCTAATCTCCGTTGGCATCCTATGGACGATCGCCGCATTTATTCTTGCGGCTCCAACCACAGCGCAAACGCCAACGACCACGTTGGATTCGCCATGGATTTGGTCGCCACGTGGCAATGAAGCCAGCGAGACGTTCTTCCGAAAGAAATTCACTTTAGTGAACCCCGAAACGGCTCAGCTAACGGTTGCAGCCGGTGATGAGTTCGAACTGTACGTCAACGGCCAGATGGTCATTTCGGGGCAGTCCTATCGTTCGGCCATGTCTGTTGATGTGATCGAGTTTTTAAACCCTGGCGTAAACGTCTTCGCCGTGAAAGCCAACCACATCGATGGCCCTCAAGCGGGATTGAGTTGCAAGCTGCGTGTCAAAGAGAAGGGCGAGATCCGTCATCGTGTCCTCCGTACTGACGCGACTTGGAAAAGCTACACCGCCGAAGCCGTCGATTGGTACAAGAATGGCTTCCGCGACATGAGCTGGTTAACTTCAAAAATCACCACCTCGCTTGATGAGCGACAAGTAACCGTGTCGGCATCATCAAAACAAAAAACAAGCACACCAAAGTTAGAAGAAGCCACAACGACGACCAGTCGCAAGATCGATCTCGTTTCACAAGCCCCACCGGTTCCGTCAGGCTACGCTGAAGCGTCCGTTACGCAGGCGGATTTCACTCCCGCCCCAGTTGAGGTTCAAGTGGCAGAATCAAAAGTGGCAGAATCAAAAGTAGCAGAATCCAAACCGGCAGAATTTAAACCAACGGCAACTCAAAACGAACTTACCGAAAACCGCTTCGTTACCGCGGGTGAGGATTTTTCAGTCACTCAAGTTCTCAATGGAGACTTAACCGGTTCATTGATCGCGATGGAGTTCAACGAATTCGGAAAACTATTGCTTTCGCGCGAAGGAGGCCCGCTTCTGATCGCTAATTTGGATGCTAAAGAAGGCGACAAAACAAAAATTCAAATCTACTGTAACAAAGTCACTTCTTGCCAAGGCATTCTACCGCTCAACGGCGACGTGTTTGTCACTGGCGAAGGCCCCAAGGGCCAAGGGCTTTATCGTTTGTCTGACGTTAATGGCGATGGCAAAATTGAAGTTGCCGATACATTGCTTCGTTTCACCGGAAAACCTAGCGAGCACGGTGCTCATGGGATCCAGCTTGGCCCTGACGGCATGATCTACACAGTCATCGGAAACGGCAGCCGACTAAAGGACGTCCCCGCAGAAACCAGCCCCTACCAATTCACATATGAAGGCGACGCATTTCCAAAATACGAAGATCCGACGGGGCAAGCAACCGACGTTAGAGCACCTGGCGGAACGGTTATCCGCGTTGCCGTTGATGGCAGCAAAGTTGAAACAGTCGCCGGCGGTATACGCAACGCCTATGATTTAGTCTTTGATGAGAACGGAGAACTATTCATTCACGATAGCGACATGGAGGGTGATAAAGGCACAACGTGGCACCGCCCCCCCATGGTCTTCAATATCACGGCCGGAGCCGATGTAGGTTGGCGAAGTGGTTGTTCTAAATTTGCGTCGCACTACATCGACCAGACTCCTGCGGTCTGCGAAACGGGACGTGGCTCACCCTCAGGTGCAGCCCTCTATCAACATCTACAGTTCCCCACCGAGTATCAAAACGCCATCTTTTTGGCTGACTGGTCCGAGGGCAAAATCTTAACAATGAAAAAGAAGCGTCAGGGCGCTGGCTTCATCGGTGAAACATCAGAGTTCTTATCTGGACGCCCACTGAACGTCTGCGATCTTTCGATCGGCGAAGATGGGTCGTTGTATTTCTGTACCGGTGGACGCGGCACTACTGGAGGCGTCTTTCGCGTGACTTGGAATGGAGTAATCCCCCAAGACGTTCTAACGTTCAACAACGAACTGGCAAAACTGATCCGCCACCCCCAACCGAATTCGGCTTGGGCTCGGCAGAACATCGCCGAACTTCGACGCGAGATGGGCAAAAACTGGAACGATTCGATTCTGGGGATCGTCAATGAGCGTCGCAATCCCGCAAAATTTCGCGTTCGAGCCATCAACATGATGGTTTGGTACGGCCCCAAGCCTTCGACGCCCTTGATGCGGACACTTCTAGAAGACGACGAAGAATTGGTACGAGCCGCCGCAATTACGCTATGCGGAACTCAACTAAAGGAACCGTCACGCGAATTACTGATCGGAATGCTAAACGATCCTTCGCCCTATGTACGACGCCGTGCTGCCGAAGGACTATTACGTTTCAATCGCCACGTCGAGCACACGCAACTAACCAATCTGCTAAAGTCAACCGATCGCGTCGAAGCTTTGGCTGGTCAACGTTTGCTCGAACGCATTCCGTCGTCACAGTGGAAAGACGATTTCCTTAGCAGCAACGATCAACGCGTGTTCATCCAATCAGCGATGGCACTGATGGCTGCTGACCCAAGCTTGGAGCACGCATACTTAGTGTTGGCACAATCGAGCCGTTTATCGGATGGATTCATCAGCGATGAAAACTTTATCGACATGCTACGTGTTGTTCAAGTCGCGCTCGCTCAAGGCAAGGTTGACCCTGCCAAAGTACCCGCGCTGGCAAAACGAATTGGCGACGAATTTCCAACCACCAATCCGTTGATCAACATGGATTTGATCAAACTTATGGCGGCGTTAAAAGTCGGAGATTTGAACGGACGCCTCGTAGACTTTCTTTCCGACCCGCAGGTTTCTCGACTCGAAAAGTTTCAAGCGGCCGTCTTCCTACATAACTCGGGAGACGCACTTAATCAAAGCGAGCAGATGGCGATTCTCGAAACGCTAACGCAATTGAAAAACCATGACGGTGGAGGAAGCTATCAAGGCTATTTAGAGTTGGCATCCAAAGACGCCTCGCGCTCCGTTAGCATGGACGACATTGATTCTGTCATCGCCGGTGGCGAGCGTTGGCCCGAAGCGGTGCTTGAAGCGTTGGCAGAAATATCCAACCCAATGACTGAGTCACGGGCAACTTCACTGATGGAGTTAGATCAACGCTTAATCGGCAACACCGATCTTGCAGCCCAACAGGTTCGGTTGGGAATCATCGCATTGCTGGCGCGCGAGAAAAACGAGCACTACATGAAATACCTACGCTCCAGCTGGGATCAAGAAGAAGATCGCCGCGCGGATATCGCGATCGGTTTGGCTCAACTTCCCGATAGCGAAAATTGGTCGTACTTGGTAGCCAGTCTGCCCGAACTGGATGACATGACCGGACGCGAAATCCTAACGACTCTGACCACGGTCGGACGTCGTCCGCGTGATCCAGTCTTCTACCGAACGGCGATTGAACTTGGATTCCGTCTTCGTCAGCAAAACTCGGCGGCCGCCGTTGCTTTGTTGGAACATTGGACAGGCAATCAATTGGAAAGCACCACCCAATCATGGCGCGGACCGCTGGTTCAGTGGAGTCGCTGGTACGAGGAGACTTTCCCCGCTGCCACCGCGATCGCAGTGGATGAACCAACGCATAAAGGGCGTTACTCGACAGACCAGATTGCTGCGTTCATTGAAAACAATGGTCTGGGTGATCCGCTTGCCGGGCACGATCTATTCGCGGCGGCGCAGTGCAGCAGCTGCCACCAGTTCAACGGATCAGGGCAGGGCATCGGACCGGATCTAACATCAGTCGCAGGACGATTCTCGATCCGAGAAATGATTGAAGCGACGATTGATCCTCACAAATCGGTCGCATCGCGATACCAGGCCAAAACCATCATCACCGAAGATGGCCAGCAGTATACGGGGCTGGTAGTGGATGAGAAAAACAGCCCGTACGTCGTGATGACCTCCAACGGACAGCTGGTGAAAGTTCAACGGGACGAGGTCGAAGACATTCGCATGAGCAGATTGTCTCACATGCCAGAGGGCCTGTTGAACGAACTAAGTTTGTCTCAGGTTGCGGACCTATTCGGTTACTTGGCAAAAGGTTCTCGGACCAATGTGGCCAGCCGAAGCGGGACCAGTGTTAACAGCACACGTTAAGGGGCTTATTGATTGAGTTAGCCGTTTGGGCGCTAGCCGAATGGCACTTACTTTAGACGAAACGTGGGATAATTTTATCAGCCGCCACGCGATAGCGTACGGTCCTACTCGCTA